>Ga0101943_1002757_pt1 | contig 9990 bp, 13 predicted proteins | sample DewCreD2012metaG_5_FD_75244 | JGI IMG/M metagenome (GOLD analysis project Ga0101943, IMG submission 75244) | Hot spring sediment bacterial and archeal communities from British Columbia, Canada, to study Microbial Dark Matter (Phase II) - Dewar... ... | reverse complement strand
GCCCAGCAGTACCGCCAGCTGGTTGCCCCACAGCACGTTGACGGTGGCGACCCCGCGGCGTACATCGGCGGCGTCGATGACGTCGTCGTGGATCAGCGAGGCGATGTGGATGAGCTCCACCGTACCCGCCAGCCACAGGCGCTGCTCGTCCGCGCCACCCGCCGCCGCCGCGGACAGCAGCGCCAGCGCCGGCCGGACCAGCTTCCCCCGCGAGGCCAGCACGTGCTCGACCAGCTCGCCCACGAACGGACCGTCGCTACGCAGCTCGCGGCGCAACAGCTCGTACAGCCCCGCCAGGTCGTCGGCGATGGGCCGGTAGATCTCCTGCAGGTCGAGCGTCACGCTCACCGCGCCACCCGGATGCTCAGTGTCATGCCCGCCTCGCGGTGGCCGGGGATGCTGCAGTAGGCCACGTAGGCTCCCGGCCCCAGCGCGAACACAGCCGTCGCCACGCCGCCGGGCGGGACGCCCTCGATCTGGGCGCCGCGCACCCCGTCGATGACCAGGTTGTGCTCCACCAGTCCCTCGTTCTTCACCCGCACGGCGAGGCGCCCCGTTGGCACCTCCAGCGACGAGGGCACGAACGCCCACTCGCGGGCGACCACGTCCACGGTGGCCGTCGGCAGCGCCGGCGGGCTCCGCCGCGCGCCGCACGCCGTGGCGGCCAGCACCAGGACGGCGACCGCCACGATGCCCGCACGGCCTCCCCGTGGCCCGGGGCTGCCCGCGGCTGCCCGTGCGGGGTCGTGGGATCCCTCCCGGGCGGCACCGTCACGCGCAGTCCGCAAACTGCCCCGCGCCCGGGCGCCCGCCGGGGTTCCGGGACCCGCTGCGGGCGTCCGGGGCGTCGGGGCCTCTCGCCGGCTGGGGGTCACGCCGTCGCCAGGGAGTCCGGACCTCACGAACCGACCCCCGCCCCGACGCGGTCAGGCTTCGGCGATGAGGCCGAACGATGCCACAAACGCCAGCAGCAGGAAGAAGAACACGTAGAAGAGCAGGTACGCCAGCCAGACCCGCAGCGGGCGCTTCATGCCCCTCCCTCCTCCGCGGGCGCGCCCGCGGCCGCCGCGCGCCGCGCCGGGCCCGTGGCGCCGGCGCCGGGCCCCAGCGCCTGCAGACGTTCGATCATGGCCGCGACGTCGGCCAGGAACGCCTCGCGGTCGTGCAGCCCGTGGGCCAGCATCTGGAGGCGCTCAGCCGGCACCTTCCGCCGCTGCAACCGTCGCTGCAGCTGGTCGATGCGCTCGCGCATCAGGTAGTTCCCTTCGCGGTTCAGGCAGTCCCCGTAGGGGCATCCGACCACGAAGACGCCGTCGGCGCCGGCGCGCAGCGCGTCTTCGAGCCAGCCCGGGCGGATGAACCCCGAGCACGGAATGCGGATCAGCACCACGGACGGGTGCGCCAGCACCCGTCCGGCCGCGTCCACCAGGTCGGACGTCGCCACCGCCCAGTCGCACACGAAGCCCACGATCTTGGGCGCCCCTGCGCCGCGGGCAGTCGCCGCCTGCGTGTTCATGCCCGCACCGTCTCCGCCACGGCCACCGCCTCCTGCACGCGGCGCGTCACGTCGGCCTCCAGGAGGCCCGGCAGTTCCAGGGCCTCGAACGGACAGGCGCCGATGCAGATGCCGCACTCGACGCACCGCGAGTCGATCACCACCGCCAGCAGCTTCCGGCTCGCCGCCGCCCGCGACAGCCCGGGGTGGGGCGAGGGCACCATCACGATGGCGTTGTACGGGCAGTCGTAGTAGCACAGCTCGCAGCCCGTGCAGTTGCCGTCGATGACCTGCGCCACGCCCGCGTGCCGCACCCCCATCTCCCGCGGCTCCTCGCGCCCCAGGTAGGGGATCACGAACCCGGCCCCGAGTGTCACCGCCACCAGCGCCACCACCAGACCGGGCGGCAGCAGGCCCGCCAGCCAGAACGGCAGCAGGAAGAACACGTCCAGCGGCATGGTCTCGGGCCGCGTGCCGGGCTGCGCGGGGATGCCGCTGACCGCCGGGATCACCGCGGCGAGCAGGGTCACCAGGCCCAGACTGACCAGCACCCAGGTGGCAGGAGGCCACACCTTGGGGTGCCGCAGCCGCACGTAGTGCCACCACAGCAGCACGTAGAGGAACGACGCCGGGCCGACGTGCAGCAGCAGGATGCGGGGCAGCGTGCCCTCCGACACCCCGCGGCCCCCCAGGAGCAGGCCGGCCAGCCAGTCGCCCACGGCCGGGATCGCCCGCAGGAGGTCGTCGAACAGCCCCAGCACCGCCAGGGCGCGGTCGTCCCACACCAGGATGTACCCGGTGGCCCCCACGAACCCGCCGAAGATTAACAGGAACATGCCCGAGATCCACGGCGAGTCGCGCGAGAACAGGTACCGGTCGGTGAACCAGTTGCGGAACAGGTGCAGGAGGGCCGCCACGATGAACGCATCGGCCGCGTACCGGTGGATGCCCCGGATCAGCCCGCCGTAGGGCACCAGCTCAGTGAGGTAGGCCACCGACGCGTGGGCACCGGTGAGGCTCGGCACGTAGTAGAAGAAGATGAAGATCCCCGAGAGGACCAGGATGAACAGGAACAGGTTGGCCAGCCCGCCCGTGTAGTAGAGCGGGTTCCAGTCCGACGGGTAGATGCGGTTGACAGCCACGTCCAGCCGGAGCGTGATGCGTTGGAGTGCGGTCAGGGCTTTGCGGTACACGGTGGCCCCCTCAGGGCACGGGCTTGACCCAGCGCCCGCGCAGGTCGTCTTCCGCTTCGGCGCGCCGCGGCCCGATCGTCCCCAGCTTGCGCAGGAACAGCAGGATCAGCCCGTAGACGACGAAGAGCAGCCCCAGCGCGGCCCCGCCCAGCTGCCAGAACACCCGGCGGTCGGGGCTGCCCAGGGCCTCGCCGACCACGATCAGGATCGCGCACACCACCCCCACGGCGGCGAGGCCGAGAATCCCCGTGGCGTACCTGCGGTGCTCCCCGGTCACGGCGCGCCAGCACCTCCAGACGGGCGGCCCGTCCGGCGATCGAGCCACCGGTCGAACAGCGGCATGGGCCGCCGGGTGCGCCCCGCGGCGCGGTCGGCGGCGTAGATGACGAACGCCAGGTACCCCAGGCTGACCCAGAAGGCCGCCATCCAGGCCAGCGCCGCGCCGGGCCCGTAGAGCCGGTGCCCCTCCAGCGCCGCCCGCACGCCCTGCCACAGCCGCGAGAAGCTCTCCACCGCCACGGCGAACGCCACCACCGATCCCAGCAGCCGGCCCACGGCCTCAGTGCGCCGCCGCGCGCGCCGGTGCCGGCGCGGCCTGCGGGACGGTGCGCGCCTGCCTGCGCCGGTAGCGGATCTCCCAGACGAAGGCCAGGGAGAGCACGACGGTGGTGACGAGCAGCACCAGCGGCGGCTCGCGTTCGATCACGGCGATGTTGAACAGGATGAGCGCCGTGAAGATCAGGAAGTAGGCGAGGGCCAGCAGCCCCACGACGAAGAAGAACGGGCGCTCCAGCGGCCGCCGACCCTTGCTCCGGTCGAGGAACGGCACCAGCATGCCGAAGCCGATCAGCAGGCCCGGGCCCAGCCCCGCCCACAGCGGCGGCGTGTACTTCACGTACTGGTACAGTGCCAGGAAGTACCAGTCGGACAGGATCGGCAGCGGCGTCCGGTTCGGGTCGGCGCGCCGGCCGAGCTCGGCCGGCAGCGCCCAGGAGATGTACACCAGCATGGCCGAGAACACCAGGATGGGGAACAGCGACATGTTCAGGCGCTGGCGCCGCGTCCGGTAGTAGAACACCTCGATGAGGATCAACAGCACCAGCGAGATGCCGAAGTGCAGGGCGTAGAAGCGCGTGAGGGTGGCGGCGCCGATGGCCGGCCCGCCCAGGAACAGGTAGGCGATCATGGAGCCCACGTTGAACCGCTCGCCGATCACGGGAATCTTGGCGGTGAGCTCGTCGAAGTACACCGGCACGGTGAGCACCGTCTTGGCCGCCCAGAACGCCCGCTGGTTCCAGATGAGCAGGTAGCCGGTGATCCCGGAGATCATGGCCAGGACCAGCCCCGCGAACCCCCACATCCAGCTCAGCTCGCCGGGGCGCTTGTACTCGCCCAGGAAGTACATGCGGTAGATGCGCAGGATGATGCAGAGGATCACGCCGTCGGCCGCGTACTTGTGGACCCCGCGGATCAGCCAGCCCAGCGGCACCGCGTGTTGGATGTGCAGGATGGAGTTGTAGGCGCCCTCGGGCGTGGGCTCGTACCAGAACATGAGCAGGATGCCGCTGACGACGGTCACGAGCCAGAAGTAGTACAGCATGGGGCCCAGCAGGTAGAAGGGGTTGGCCTGCCGGGTGACCATGGTCTCGTCGAACAGGTCCAGCCGGCTCCGGCGGTCCCGGTACCACTCACGGAGGTTGTCCCAGACCCTGGCCATCGGTCCTCGCGACGGTGTTGAGGATGACGCTACGCGATCCCGCCCGGTTCCACGCGCCGCACCAGCACCCGGTCACCTTCGATGGTGTAGAAGAACGTGCGCGGCGGACGGGGGGCCGGGCCGGAGAGTACCCGCCCGGGCTGCTCGGGGTCCGCCGGGTCGTAGATGCTGAGGTGGCACGGGCAGCCCATGAGCGCGTGCTGGCGTTCCCTGGGAGGCACGTAGCCGCCGTAGCCCGCGGTGATCTCGCGCCAGTCGCCCACGAAGTTGTAGATGCAGCCCAGGTGCGGGCAGATCCGCGAGAAGACGATGATCTCGCTCTCGGTGAACTGCGGGGTCTCGCCCGTGGCACGCACCCAGTCCCACGGCATGCGGATCTTGGTCGGCAGGCGGATGGCCACGCCGGGGACCGACGCGCTGAGGAACCCCTCGGGCGTGTACTGGGGGTACTTCTGAGTGTAGACGAAGTACTTGAAGTCCCAGGGCTTCTGCAACTCGGCCAGCGTGGCCGCCACCACCGGCTCGCCGGCGGGCGGGTCGTGCCTGGTGGGTTGCAGCACGTCGAAGGGCTCCACGTTGGGCTTGAGAAACCGCAGCAGCGGCGAGGCGAACGCCACCAGGCCCCCCACCAGGGGCAGGGTCGCGGCGGCGCGCAGGAATCCCCGGCGGTCCAACGTACGGTCGCGCGTCATGGGCAGCACACCGTCCCTAGCATACACAGCCGCCCCGCGCTCCGGGAAGTGGTGCGGGCTGCAGTCCTCACGGCTGCTGCCCGCGCGGCGGCGCGTACTCGTACATGAAGGTGCGCACGTAGTCCACCAGCGCCCAGATCTCGTCCTCGTCGAGTGTGCCACGATAGCCGGGCATCAACCCGCGGCCGTCGGCGATCCGCCGGAAGAGCTCGGTGGGCTTGCGGGCTGCGAGGAAGTTGGCGTCGGTGAAGATGCCGGCACCCACCCCCTCCCGCCACCCCCACACGCGCGCGCCCATCTCCTCCGCCAGCCGCCCGCCGCGCCCGTCACCGGCCGGACCGTGACAGTCGGCGCAGGTCGCGGTGCGGCCCCCGCCGATCTCCAGTGCCCGCGTCTGGTAGATCTCCCGGCCGCGCGCGATCGTCTGGGGCGTGGTGGAGAACGTCCAGGCGTAGAACAGCACGTCCCAGATCTGCTCGTCGGTGAGGGTCGCTGGCCCCTTGTTGGCGCCGTAGGCTGGCTTGCGCCCGAACGCCGGCATCGCCGTATGGGGCCGACCGAGCTTGATCGTCTCGAAGAGCACCCACGGCGCGTTCAGGCGCATGGCGATCTGGTTGTGGAAGTTGGCGGGCCGGGAGGGGATCTTCTCGCCGCGAATTCGGATGCCCCACAGCGCGAAGAAGTCGGTGAGCGGGTTCTTGTGCGGCGAGGTCAGGCCAGCAGCCGCCGGGCCGTCGCCGTACCCCTGGTCCCCGTGGCAGACCGCGCAGACGCGCTCGTACGTGGCCTGGCCGCGCGCCGCCGACGGTTTGAACGCCGGTGCGCCCTCCACCAGGGGGCGCAGTACCGGCTGCTGCCCCAGGCCGGCACCGACCGTCGCCGCCTCGCCGCGCACGCGCACGGTCGGCTGGCATCCGGCGGCGAGCATGGCGACAGCGACGATCGCGGGGAGCACGCGCAGCGCGATCGTCAGGGAGCGCACCGTACCCATCGTCAACGGCAGGAACGATTCCACGCTGCGCAGGCAACTCCTCCCCGGGTCCGCGGATGCACCCCGCGCGTCTTGCACGCGCACCGGCTGCGAGGGGCTCAGGTCCGTCGTCGCCACGCCGCGGCCAGTCCCGCGGCCAGCACCCCCGCCAGGCCGGCCGCCGCCGCAGGCGCCGGCCAGCGTCGCAGCGGCGGCACACCCACCACGGCCAGCGCCAGGTCGCCCGGAGGCACCGCCCGCGCCCAGGCCCGCGTGTACCGCCTGCCCTCCATGACCACCTCGGGTGCGGCCTGGAACCGCGGCGAGCGCACCTCGGCCGGAGCGGTGACGAACACCACCGCCCGATCGACGGACCACCGCAGCCGGCGGTGCAGGGACACCGTGCCAGCACCTGCCACCGCGTAGCTGAACGACAGCTGGTGGGCACCGGGGCGCACGGCCAGTCGGTCACGGATCTCGCCGGCTGCGATGCGCGGCCGGTCGAACCCGGCATGATACGTGACGTACCGCGCCGCTGGCGGCAGGGGAATGGCGACGTCGCCCAGAAACGTGCGGGCAGTGGCGTTGGACAGGTGCGCCACCTCCCAGACGCGGACGTAGCCAGCGTGCACGTCCACCGCCACACCGAGCAACGCCACGCGCAGCGGCACGTCGGGCGCCGCGTCGTACACCGTCAGGGCCACATGGACCGGTCCCCCGGCGACGACGGCGTGGGCCGCGTAGGGCACCCCCTGACGGCGCGCCTCGACCAGGTAACGGCCGTCGGGCAGCCCGCGGAACGTGAAGCGCCCTCCGGTGTCGGTGCGCGCGTCGGCCACCACCTGGGAACCCCCCGCGCTAACGGAGACGAGGGTGACGACCTGGCCAGCGGCTGGCCGACCGGTCGTGCCGTTGCGCACGATCCCGCTGACGGCCCCGCCGGTTGCCGCCGCCGGCGTCTCGGGGGTCACACGGCTTGCGAAGGATGTGCGCGTGTAGAGGGCCCCGCCGCTTGCGGTCGCCGCCGATACCGTGGGGGGCGCCCCGCGCACTGTCGCGGACCACGCCGGTGCGCCCGGAGGTCCCAGAGCCACCGCGGCCGCAGCGAGCGCGATGGCCGCAGCGCGCGCGCGATCGCCGCAGCGCGCGCCGCCGGCCGGAGGTGCCGTGTCGGACGCGCGCGCCGGCGCCCGGCCCATGCGATGTCTGCGCACGCGGATCGCAGGACGGGCCGGGTGCGCATCACGGCGCGGCCTCCTCGCGCGGCCAGGCGCCGTCCCGCTGCCGCAGCGCAGCGTCCCCCTCCACCTCCGCGCGCGCCCGGGAGTCCGCATCGCTCGGCGTGTCCGTCGCCTGGTCGCCCTCGAGCTCGGCGCAGGCGCGCGTCTGCGCCTCAGCACCTGCCACCACCGCGTGCGCCCCGCGGCGCCGGAGGGGCGCCAGGAGATACCATGCCAGCGCAGCGGCCGCCAGGAAGAAGAGCAGGTCGAGGGCGCCGACGCCGCTCACGGCGCTCCCACGGCGGGCGAGACGGCCGGCTCGCCGGCCGGCAGCGCGCGCGCCTGCCTGCGGCGCTCCGGCAGCGCCGCCAGGAGCGCCCCCAGGGCCAGCACCGCCCCGCCGGCCCACAGCCACGACACCAGCGGGTGGATCAGCACGCGCAGCGTGGCCCGACCGTCGGGCGTCCAGTCGGCCAGGATCGCGTAGAGGTCCTCGGACGGCGAGGACCTGATCGCCACCTCGTGCATCGGCTGGCCCTGCGCCCGGTAGAACAGCCGGCGAGGACGCAGGGCCCCCAGCGCCGTGGCCCCCCGCCACACCAGCACCTCCGCTTCCACCACGTCGATGCCCGGACGCTGGCCGCCGGCAAGCCCCCGAAACTCGACGACGTACGCCCCGACCTGGAACCGCTCGCCAGGTGCGACCGTGGCCTGACGCTGCGTGGCGAAGGCGCTGCTGCCGGCGATGCCCGCCAGCATGAGCAGGACGCCCAGGTGAGCGGTGTAGCCGCCGTACCGGCGGCGGTTCCGCCCCACCAGCTGCACCAGCGCCTCGAGCGCGGGCGCGCCCCGCGCGGTGCGTGCCCGCACGCCGCGGACCACCTCCACCCCCATGGTCGCCAGGACGAACAGCGCCAGGACGAAGACCACCAGCGCCAGCGGAGCCCGCACGCCGGCCACCGCGAGCGCTGCGCCGCCGCCCGCGGCGACGGCCGCCGGCCAGGCGAAGGTGCGCGCCAGCTGCGCAGGGGAAGCCTGGCGCCAGGGCAGCAACGGGCCGATGCCCATGAGCAGCAGCAAGGCCAGCGTCACGGGCGCCAGCACGCGGTTGAAGTACGGCGGCCCTACCGTGCTCCGCACGCCCTCCAGGGCCTCGGTGACCGCCGGGAAGATCGTGCCCACGAAGACCACGGCGGTCGCGGCCACCAGGAGCAGGTTGTTGGCCAGGAAGGCCGTCTCGCGGCTCACCACGGCCTCGATGGCCGCCGGACGCCGCAGCTGGTCCCACCGCCACGCCAGCAGCCCGAAGCCCGCCAGCACCACGGCCGCCAGGAAGCCCAGGAACGCGGGCCCCACGGCCGACAGCGCGAACGCGTGCACCGACGCGATGATGCCGCTGCGCACCAGAAACGTGCCGAAGAGCGTTAGCGCGAAGGCCAGGATGACGAGCGCGACGTTCCACGTGGCCAGCAGTCCGCGCCGCTCCTGCACCTGGATCGAGTGGAGGAATGCCGTGGCGACGAGCCACGGCATCAACGCCGCGTTCTCCACCGGGTCCCAGGCCCAGTAGCCGCCCCAGCCCAGCACCACGTACGACCACTTGGCGCCAAAGAGCAGCCCCAGCGAGAGGAAGATCCAGGCCACCAGCACCCAGCGGCGCGCCAGCCCCACCCAGGTCTCGTCGACGCGGCCGGTCACCAGCGCCGCCACCGCCATGGCGAACGGCACCGTCATGCCCACGAACCCCAGGTAGAGCATCGGCGGGTGCGCGGCCATCCACGGGTTGCGCAACAGCGGGTTCAGGCCCTGTCCGTCGGGCGGGGGGGGCACGAGGCGCGCGAACGGGTTGCTGGCCCACGCCAGCATGCCCGAGAAGAACAGCGCGACGGCCAGGAGCACCACCGTGGCCGGCGCCTGCAGCGCCGGGTGCGCGCGCAGCGCACGCACGCCGGCCACCAGGTAGCCGGCCAGGATCAGGGCCCACAGGAGGAGGGCGCCGTCGTGGCCACCCCAGAACGCGGTGAGCGTGTAGAACAGCGGCTGGGTCGTCTCGCTGACCGCCGCCACGAACCGCACCGAGAAGTCGCGCTGCACAAGCGCCGTCCACAGCGCCGCCGCGGCCAGCGCCATGAGCAGCGCCCACGCCACCGCCGCACGGCGCCCGGCCTCCAGCAGGCCGCCGTGCTGGCGGTGCATCCCGGCCACGGTGGCGGCGATACCGTACGCGGCCGTCACCACCGCCGCCAGGATCGCGAACCGCCCGAGCTCACCGGCCATGCGCGCCCCCTGCCGGCCGTGCACGGCCCTGCGAGGCCAGCACGTGTTCTGTGCCTTCCAGGTCGGCGACGAGCCGCCAGAGGATGGCGGCGACGGCGAGCCACCCCACCGCCAGCAGCAGCACGAGCGCCGACGCGCTCACGATCCCGGGTCCTCTCGCTGTGCGCCCGGTGGCGTGCGGCCGCAGACCGGACGCGCGCGCGGCCCCAGCGGCGCGCGCCATCCCCCGCTGCGACGCCTCCAGCGTGGCGCGCGGGCCTCCGAGGGACGCGCTGCCAGATACGCGATGGCCACGTCGCTGACGCTGCGACACCTCCAGCGTGGCATGCGAGCCTGGGAGGGAGCGCGCGGCCCGGTCATCTCCCTACCGCTCCGGGTACCGCTCCCGGTACTCGGTCGGGTGCGTCGAGATCACCTGCGTCGCCT
>Ga0101943_1002755_pt1 | contig 9992 bp, 6 predicted proteins | sample DewCreD2012metaG_5_FD_75244 | JGI IMG/M metagenome (GOLD analysis project Ga0101943, IMG submission 75244) | Hot spring sediment bacterial and archeal communities from British Columbia, Canada, to study Microbial Dark Matter (Phase II) - Dewar... ... | reverse complement strand
CCGCGCGGGGACATCTTTCTGCCCACCGTCGGCGCGATGCTGGCGTTCATCGAGACGCTGGACGACCCCAGCATGTGCGGGGTGAACCCCGAAGTGGCGCACGAACACATGGCGGGGCTGAACTTCACGCACGCCGTCGCGCAAGCCATCGAGCGCAACAAGCTGTTCCACATCGACCTGAACGCGCAGAAACTCACCCGCTACGACCAAGACTTTCGCTTCGGCGCGGAGGACATCAAGGGGGCGTTTTTCCTGGTGAAGCTGCTGGAGGACAACGGCTACGACGGTCCGCGCCACTTCGACGCGCACGCCTACCGCACCGAAGACGAGGAGGGCGTATGGGACTTCGCGCGGGGCTGCATGCGCACCTACCTAATCCTGAAGGAGAAGGCGGCGCGCTTCAACCAAGACCCAGAGATTCAGGAGCTGCTCGCGCAGATACGGCAGTGGGATGTGGAACTGCAGGAGCGGATGCGCTATTCGCGCGAGAACGCGGCGTGGCTGAAGGCGCACGCGTTTGACCGCCCCGCGCTGGGCGCGCAGGGCTATCACTACGAGCGGCTCGACCAACTCACGACGGAGTTGCTGCTGGGCGTGCGGTAGCCGTCAGCACCCGCTGCCGAAGTTGAACAGCACGGTCAGCAGGTCGGCGTCGTCCACAATCCCGTCGCGGTTCATGTCCGCCTGCGGATCGCTGGAGCCGAAGGCGAACAGCACCAGCAGCAGGTCGGCGTCGTCAATCGCGCCGTCTTGGTTCGCGTCGCCCGCCTTGAGCGTGAAGTTCAGCGTCAGCAGGTCGCTGAGCGTCGCTGGGCTTTGGGCGCAGAGCCAGACGCCGTTGGGCGTGCTGACGCGCACGGTCGCCGCGCCCGCAAGCGCCGTATCGAAGGTGTAGCTGCCCCCCGCGCCGAGCGTCAGGTTGACCGTCTCCTGCTGGCTGCCTTGCTGCAGGGTGAAGCGCACGGGCGCGCCCGCAGGGTTCGCGACGCCCTCCAGCGCGACCTGACCCTGCACACGCACGGGGCTGACCGTCAGCGTCGTGCTGACGAACGACGCGGCGTAGGTCGTGTCGCCGTCGAACTCGGCGCGCAGCGTCTGATTGCCCAGCGGCAAGCCCAGCGGAACCGTGTAGGGCAGGCTTGCTATGCCCGCGCTGTTGGTGACGGCTGTGCCGACGACCGCGCCGTTGACACGGAAGGTCAGCGTGCGTCCCGCCAGCGGCGCGCTGTCCAGCGTCTGGCGCAGGGTCGCCTGCAGCGTGATGCTCTGCCCGCGCCTGCCGCTCACAGCGGGCGCGCTGAGCGTCGTCGAGCGGCGCACCTGCATCGCCCCCGCAAACTGACGGTCGTCCACCATAAAGTCGCCTGCGTTGATGCTGTTGCTGTTGTTGCGGTCGAACCACAGCGCGGTCAGCACATCGTAGGTTCCCGCCGCCGCGTCGTTGGGCACAAGGAAAAAGCGCGAGCGGTTGTTTGTGCCCTCCACGAGGCTGACCTTGAGGTCGCGTGACGGGTCGGAAATCCACGCGCCTGTACCCAGCCGAATCGACGCGCCCAGCATCACCTGAAAGTCGTGTGTCGCGTTGATGGTGAAGCCCAGCGTCGCCTGCGTGCCCGTGCGCGCGGGGTTCGGCGTGACCTGCAGGTTCTGGATGGTCGCAACCGCGCCCTGCACCAGTTGGTAGCCGCCAGGCGCGTAGTAGTGGCTAAGGATCTGCTGCCAGTTCTTCGTGCCTTGCCCGTGCAGGGGCGCGCTGCTGCTGCACGCTTGGCTGCTGCTGAGTCGTCTGCCCGTCGCCCAGCGCGCGGAGCCCCACTGACACAGCCCGCGCCCGTGCCCGTTGAAGGCGAACCCAGCGCACACAGGGTCAAAGATGCACGGCCAGCTGCTGCCTGTGCCCGAATAGCCGTCGCCGCAGCCCGCGTTGTTGTTCTCGGCGGAGTATTCCGAGCGCGCGATGTTGCCCGCGCTGGTCAGCAGCACATAGCGCGTGGTGGCGTCCACCGCCGCGTTGCCGTTGCTCGACTGGTTGCCCGTGAACACTTGGCACGAGGTCGAATCGCAGATGTCGTAGCTGCTGTTGATAGGCGTAAACACAAACGACACGCCGTAGCTGCGCACAGCGACCGCGCCCGCCTTGAGCGACTCCATGCCCGCAGGCGGGTTCTCGCTCCCAAAGCGCACATTGCCCCAGCAGGCGTACCACTCGCTGGTGATGACGCCCTTGCAGTAGGTATCGATGGTGTAGACCTCCACGCCGCCGGGGCAGTTGGTGCGCGAGGTGCAGTTGCGCCCGACCTTGATGTATTTGGGCAGCACAATCGGCGCGGGCGCGGCGGGGCTGAAGTCGCCGCCGATAGCGCCGACAGGCGTCTCGGCGGGCGTCTCGTGCTTGGACGTGTCGCACTCGTCGCAGGGCTGCTTGGGCGCGTCGTCGCGGTGGCGCGGCGAACGCATATCGCGCGATTCCACCCCGCTCCCTGCCGTCATCGTCAGGCGGTAAATCCAGTCGCCCTCGCTCCACAGCGCGACCTGCTCCAGCAGCAGCGTGCGGTAGCCCGCCCGCTCCAGCGCAAGCGTCGCGTAGGGCTGCGCTCTGCCCTGCAGGTCGTGAATCGGGAACTGCAGCAGGAACATGCCGTTGGCGTCGGTCTCCGCCGCGCCCGCGTGGTTGAGAACGCGCACCTGCACGCCCTGCAGCGGCTGACCTGTCCCCTCGTCGGTCACGAAGCCGACGACAATCATCTGGTTCGGCTGACGCAGCGACCACAGGTAGCGCCAGTCCACCGCGCGCGGGGGCGTCAGCGGGTCCAAGTAGAAGCGATATGGGGGCATGTCGGGACGCACGGCGAGCGTGATTCCGACCGTAGAGTAGCCCGCATGCGTGGCATACAGCACATAGTCGCCTTCGGGCAGCAGCGCCGACAGCCGCCCGTCAGGTTGCGATTGGAATGCGTAGGTCTGCCCTGTCGTCTGCTCGGTGAGCGCGACCTCTACCGCGAGCGCTCTCCCTGAAACCGAGTCGTGAAACCGCAAGTCCAGCCATTGTTGCGCGGGCGCAATGCTTAGGATTAGCCACGCCAACGCCACGCCCAGAAACCCTTTCAGCGCCATGCCTCTATTATAGCCCACATCGGGCAGCGATTCACTGCTCCAGCAGCCATTCGGCGGCGTAGGTGTAGCCGATGCCCGAAGGTATATCTGACGGGGGGAGCGGTTCGAGCGCAATCAGGCGCAGGCGCGCGTTGGGGAACTGCGCGCTTGCGTCCACAAGATTCGTGTGCGCTACTCCGCCGCAGGGTACGACCCCAGCAGCACCACCTCCCGCGCGAAGCGGTCTAACGCCTCCAGCGCGGCTTTGACCGTCTCGTCCTGCCGATGCCCCTGCAGGTCAATATAGAACAGGTACTCGAACATCCCGCGCGGGTTCGGGCGCGACTCGATCATCGTGAGGTTCACCCCGTGCGTGTGGAACGCGCCCAGCGCGTGGTACAACTCGCCAGGGCGGTTGCGCAGGGTCATCACGAGCGAGGTCTTATCGTTGCCTGTCGGGGCAGGCTCGTTGTAGCCGATGACCAGAAAGCGCGTGCGGTTGTGTGGGTTGTCCTCGATATGCTCGCACAGGATGGGCACGCCGTAGAGTTCCGAGGCGAGCGCGTTGCCAATCGCTGCGCCGTTGGGGTCTTCGGCGGCGAACTTGACCGCGCGCGCGGTCGGCACGGTCTCGATGACCTCTGCAGCGGGCAGGTGCAGGCGCAGCCAACGCCGACACTGCTGCAACGGCTGCGGTCCCGCGTACACGCGCACCACCTGGTTGAGGTTCTTCGCGCGGGAAAGCAGATGATGCGCAATCGGCACATAGACCTCCGCGCAGATGCGGGCGTTGGTGAGCGGGAACATGTCGAGCGTTTCGGGCACGACGCCCGCCAGCGAGTTCTCCACAGGCACGACGCCGTAGTCCACATTCGACTGCTCGACGGCGGCGAACACATCGGCGATGCTCTCAACGGGCGTGAAGTGCGCGGCGCGCCCGAAGCACTTGAGCGCAGCAGCGTGCGTGTAGGTGCCCTCGGGTCCCCAGTAGGCGACGGTCGGGGCTTTTTCCAGCGCGCGCGAGATGGAAATCACCTCGCGGAAGATGCCCACGATCTGCTCCTGCGTCAGCGGTCCGCGATTGAGCTGTTGCAGCCTGCGGTAGATCATCTGCTCGCGTTCGGGCGTGAAGAACGGCTTATCGTCGCGCGATTTGATCTCGCCGATTTGTTTCGCCAGCTCCGCCCGCTCGTTCAGCAGCTGCAGCAGTTGCTCGTCGATCTGGTCGATGCGCTTGCGCAGTTCCGACAGTTTGCGCATGGTCGCTCCCCTTGAGTGCGCGGGGCGTCGTTGCGTGCGCGTGCGTGGCAGCTTCGGCGTCGAAGCCGCTGGACGCTCAGAGTGTACCCGACTGTGGCTCAGTGCCCGCCGATGCCGACCGCCTTGTAGCCGCCGCGCGCCCGATAATACAGGAACTGCGCCCCGAACAGGAACACGAGAATCACAGGCAGCACCGCCACATAGCGGAAGGTCATCGCCGCGCCGTGACGCAACGCCTCGTCCAGCACCGCTTTCTGCTGCTGCGCAGTCGGGTCGCCCGCCTCCGCTTTGCGGATAATCTCCTGCGCGCGTTCGGGGCTATACTTGCCGTCCACGACCACCATCTGGCGCAGCTCTGGGGTGAGTTTCTCGATGGTGTGCAGGTCGTAGATGCGCCCCATGCTGGGTCCCGCGACGCCCGCGGCGATCATGCCCGCCGCGCCCATCACCGCCAGCAGGAACTCGCCCCCGCGCGGATAGCGCTCGGAGACCACGCCCAGCATCGTCGGCCAGAAGTACGCCTTGCCGATCCCGAACACGGTCGCCGCGAGGAACGCCGCGCCCGCCGTGAACGAGACGCTCAACAGATACAGCCCGACCGCCGCGAACGCCGCGCACACCGCCAGCAAGCCAATCGGCGTGAACACCCGCGCCACAGGTCCCGCTGCCAAGCGCAGCACGAACATCAAGCCCGAAGTGTACACAAGGAACAGGATGCCACGAATGCCCACCGTGTCGGTCAGCACCGAGCCGACCCACTGGTCGGGTCCCAGCTCGGTAATCGCGGTCATACACATGCACAGCACCAGCAGCAGCACGCCAGGGCGCAGAATCTGCAGGAACATCTCGCCCATGCTCACGCCCGACGCCGCGCGCTCGGTTTCGGGGAACTTCTCCGTCCAAATCATCGCGCCGTAGATTATCGCAGGCACGATAATCGTGCCCAGCCGCACCTGCCACGAGGCGTTCAGAAACTCCGCCAACGCGAAGGTCGCCAGCCCGCCGATAATCAGCCCGCCCGGCCACCACGCATGCAGCACATTCAGCTTGTGCGTCTTGTCGTTGGGGTACATCGTGGCGGCAAGCGGGTTTATCACCGCCTCCACCGTGCCGTTCGCCAAGCCGACCAGCAGCGTCGACAGCAGCAGCGCGACGAAACCGTAGTTCGGCGACAGGATCGTGAACACAATCCCCAAAATGTGCCCCAGACACGCGAACTTCAGCAGACGCCCCATCCCGAAGGTGTTCACCAGCGGACCCACAATCAGAATCGCAATCGGGAAGCCCCAGATGCCCATCAGATTGACCAGCCCCTGCTGCTCGTGGCTGATATCGAAGGTCGCGCCCAACTCCTTCAGGATGTCGGCGCGTATCGAAAACGCCATCGCCGTCGTCACCAGCGCGATACAGCTGGCGACGAACAATTTGTTGTAGTTATAACTCCCCTGTGCCATGTAGCCCTCCTTAAGGTGGGTAAACTCTTCGCGCGACGTAGAGGGATTCCTGCCAGTTTTGATGAGTCACAAGTTCTTTCCGCAAGGACACAGTGTCACCCTGTATGAGCAGGGGAGATGCGCCCCTTGGGGGTTCTATCAAAGTCGCTGTCGAAACTCAAATCGAAATACTCTGCAACAGCGTAGTGATAGGCATCGTCAAAGTCAAGCCGATATTGCACGGCAATATTCGCAAGCATCTCTGCTTGCTCTGTTGGGAGACTGACTAAACGAAAATCGCCATTTTGGAATAAATCTTTTATTAATTCAGTATAGGTGCTGTGTTTTTGAATACGAAACAATCGTATCCCTATGGAGAAAAGTGCAAAATCACTAATCGCTCTTCCCGCCTGAGCGGAGGTAAGTAGAAATTGCTTCGCTTCTTAGGCGTGTGCCTGACCAAGAAGGATTTCTAACAAGATGTTGGTGTCAATCAGGTACTTCACCTGTCCACTCCCTGAGAATCTCGTGTTGCAATTGCACAGAGGTATAGCGGTCGCGCAGCGACTCCAGCGCGCCCTCCCAAGTGAATTGTAATCCCCCTGAGCGTGGCACGGCGTGCATGGCGCGAAGATATTCTACTAACTCACGTACCAGCCGTTGTGCTTCTGGGGGCAGCTCGCGAATCATTTTATCCAGCGACTGGGTTCTCATCACCCTTAAGTATACTCTACGCTGATGCGCGCCCTTGATATGTAGCCGTGCGGACGGGTATCCTTTGGCGCGTTGAGCGACACGCAGGTCACGCGGAGAACGCCCTATGTGCTGTTGCGGTATGTTGCGCCCGACGGCGCGCCTGTCTGGTTGGAGGGGCTACATCCCGTCGGGGTCATCGAGGCGCGCACGCACGCGGCGGTGTTGCCCGCGCTGGCGCAGGTCGAGCAGGCGACGGCGCAGGGGCTGACCGCCGTCGGGTTCGTGGCATACGAAGCGGCGCACGGGCTGGATTCGGCGTTCCCCCGCGCCGACGCGCCCCTGCCGCTGGTGTGGTTTGCGGTGTTTGAACAGGTTCACGAACTCTCTGGGACAGGCGCGCCTTTTTGCCCTCACCCCCTGTGTCCCCCTCTCCCGCCAGCAGGCGAGGGGGATTATGGAGTGCGGAAGCGGAGCTTCCGCCCGCTCCAGAAGGCGGGCGCACCGCCGTGCGCCCCTACATCCCTCTCCCACAGCGTGGGAGAGGAGCTGGAGGTGAGGGGATGGCGCCCCACCCTCACCCGCGGCGAGTACGAACGCGCCCTGTGCGCCATCCACGCGGCAATCGCGGCGGGCGAGGTCTACCAGGTGAACTACACCTTTCGGCTGCGCGCGCCCTTCAGCGGCGACCTGCTGCCCCTGTTCTGGCTGTTGTACGAGCGTCAGCCCGTGCCCTACGCCGCCTACATCGACACGGGCGCACACGCGATTGCCTCCCTCTCGCCCGAACTGTTCTTCGCGCTGGACGGCGAGCGCATCACGACGCGCCCGATGAAGGGCACCGCCCCGCGCGGGCTGACCCGCGCCGACGACCTGCAACGCGCCGCGCGCCTCACCCACTGCCCCAAAAACCGCGCCGAGAACTTGATGATTGTCGACATGGCGCGCAACGACTTGGGGCGCATCGCCCGCGTCGGCAGCGTGCGCGTGCCGCGCCTGTTCGAAGCGGAACGGTACGCCACCCTGTGGCAGATGACCTCCACCGTCGTCGCCTGCACCGACGCGCCGCTGCCCGAAATCTTCCGCGCGCTGTTCCCCGCCGCCTCCATCACGGGCGCGCCCAAAATCCGCGCGACGCAGGTCATCCACGCCTTAGAGTGCGCCCCGCGCGGGGTCTACACAGGCGCAATCGGCGTCGCGCTGCCCCATCGCCGCGCGCAGTTCAATGTCGCCATCCGCACCCTGCACCACGACAGAGCGGCAGGGCAGTTGGAATACGGCGTCGGCAGCGGCGTCGTGTGGGACTCCGAGCAGGTCGCCGAGTATGCGGAGTGCCTCGCGAAAGCGCAGGTGCTGCTTGCGCCGCGCCCCGAATTCGAGTTGCTGGAGACGCTGCTGTGGCGACGCGGGCGCGGCTACTTCCTGCTGGAGGCGCACCTGCAACGGCTGTGCGACTCCGCCGACCACTTCGGCTTCACGATGGACGCCGACGCCGTGCGCCGCCAGTTGCTGACCGTCGCCGAGCAGTTCACCGCGCCGCGCTACCGCGTGCGCCTGCGCGTGAATCGGCATGGCGCGGCGCAGGTGGAGTACGCGCCGCTGTCGCCCGAACGCAGGGTGTGGCGCGTCGCGCTGGCGCGTGAGCCTGTAGACCCGCGCGAGGTGTTCCTATATCACAAGACGACCCATCGGCAGATGTACGAGCGGGCGCGCGCCGAACACCCCGACTGCGACGATGTGCTCCTGTGGAACACGGGCGGCGAGATCACCGAATCGACGCTGGCGAATGTCGTCGTGCGTCTGGACGGACGCTACTATACGCCGCCCGTCGCGTGCGGGCTGCTGGCGGGCGTCTATCGGGGGCGTCTGCTGCAGCGCGGGCTGCTGCACGAGCGCGTGCTGACCCCAAACGACCTGCGCCGTGCCGAAGCGGTCTACCTCATCAACTCCGTGCGCGGGTGGATAAGGGTGGAAGTGGTTTGCTAAACAATCCGCCGCTCCACTATCGCCACAGGGTCAAAGGTGCGCAGCCGCCAGCCAATCGTGAACAGCGCGAACGCCAGCACCATAATCGGCACGGGCAGCGTATACTGGTAGGCAATCGGATCGAACGGCTCGATATAGAGCCCGCGCGGCTCCATAATGCGCACCTTCGCCCACAGCAGGATGCCCATCGCGCACAGCACGCCCAGCACCCAGCCCAGCGCGACGACCGTGATGGTCTCCATCGACACGCGCATCAGCAGCCCGCGCCGCGTAAACCCAATCGCCTGCAGCAGCCCGAACTCCACCAACCGCTGCTGAAAGTAGATGTTCGCCAATAGCCCCGTCATCGTCGCCAGCATCACCGCCACCACCGTGACCACGATCCCCGTGATAAAGTAGAGGTTGCGAAAGGCGCGGTGCGTCTCCTCTTGCAGTTCGGCGTAAGTCCACACGCGCGCCTGCGCCCCTTTGAGCGTCTCGCGTATCCACGCATCGAGGCGCGGCTGGTAGCGCGGCTCCGTCGCGAAAATCAGCAGGTTGCGCGTCGGCGGGAAAAAGTTGTCCCGAATGAACTCCAGCGAGCCAATCGCCAGCCAAGTGTCGCCCTGCAGCACGCCCACCACACGCACAGGCACAGGCGCGTACTGGTCAGGAATCAGCGGCGACAGCACCACATCGCCAAGCTTGAGGTTCTTGTTGCGCATCAACGGCTCCGACAGCACAACGCCCGCCTCGCCCGGCAGGGGGTAGCGACCCTCGCGCAACACAAGCCGACAGCGCGCCGCCAGCGACTCCATCTGACCCTGCTCCAGCCCGAAAATCACAAACGGCATCTTGCCCACGATGGTCTCCGCGTTCATAAAACACACGACCGTCTCGTAGGACGCCGCGTAATACGGCGCGCGCTCTATCCGCTCCACCAACTCCTGCTTGAGTTTGTTCGAGCCGCGCGGGGTAATCGCCGCGAAGTAGCGGTTGTAGTCGTAGATCTTCAGAATCGTGCGGTCGATGGAGTTCAGCAGCGCGACCACGCTGGCGATGGTCAGCACCGCCAGCGCCAGCACCAGCGTCAGGGGCAGGCTTCTGCCCGGATTGCGCATCAGAAACAGCATCGGCGACAGCGGATGGCGTTTCGGCATAGCGTCCCATGAGGATACCCCGCCGCGCTGCTCCAAAATCCTTAGCCACGCTAACGATTGCGCGAACCCCCCACCCAAAAACCCCACCCGCACCCAAACTTCAACCAATACTCCAACTTCACACCCCAACCCGCTGAACTCAAACCAACTCAATCCCTTAGCCACGCTAAACTTCTGGCGAACCTCCCACCCCCTTGAACTCGGATCATATGTCTACCGACCTTCGCCAACCCCTTAGCCACGCTAAATAGTTGAACCTAACGCCACCACACACCCCACACCACCCCCAAAACGCTGCCCAATTTTGAACTCAAAACCGCCCCCAAAAACGCCCCACACCACCCCCGCTGCAAACCCCTACAAAAGTGGCGAACCTCCCCCGAATTCG
>Ga0101943_1002749_pt1 | contig 10010 bp, 10 predicted proteins | sample DewCreD2012metaG_5_FD_75244 | JGI IMG/M metagenome (GOLD analysis project Ga0101943, IMG submission 75244) | Hot spring sediment bacterial and archeal communities from British Columbia, Canada, to study Microbial Dark Matter (Phase II) - Dewar... ... | reverse complement strand
GAGGGGATGGTAAGGGGTGGTGATGGGTTGAAATGTTAGGGGGGGTGCCTATAAGGGGAGTAAAAGGGGAATTATTGGACAAGGCAACTTTATTTATTCTTTCTGCTTTAAAATTTTTATTTTTGAAAAAATTTTTAATAATTTTTTTGTTATTCTCTTGTAAGAAAAATGTTGATTTGGAAGATAAATTAGAGCAAATTAAAAAAACTGAAAATTTCAATATAATGGAATGGACAACAAGAAATGTTTTTGAAATTACATTTACAAAGCAATTTGGATTTGAAAATAGGTTTGCTATTGAAACAAAATCAAAAGTAAGATTTTGTGTTAGTTTAAATGATTTAAAATATAGAGTTGAGGGAAATTATGTTATCTTTGGAAATTTACCAAATGTTAGAGTTTGTAGTTATGATGTTATAGAACAAATTCAAAATTACGATGAGGATGTTTTCTTTTTGTCTCCTAATGCTCAAAGAAATAGAAGAATGGCATTTCAAATGGCTGTTGAAAGCACAAAAATTATGATTATGAATTTAGAAAATGACCCGAATATTCAAGAACACGCAAAAGCAGTTTTAAGAGGTTTTTTAAGTGGTTTTGTGAAACTTTTTGGAAAGGAGGCAAAATTTGAAGAATAAAAATATTATTGCTATTATTGGAATTTTAATAATTATTTTAATTTTTGTGTTCTTTAATAATTTTCAAAAAGAAAGTGTAAAAATGAACAAATCTTTGTTTCTTATTTCAGTTAAAGAAATTAAAGAATTGTCAGTCATTCAAATACCTTATCATAAAATTGTAAAAAATAAAAAGGGTTTCTTTTGTGAAATTACAATTATTTTAAAAGGTTATGTTGAAGGCTATATTAACTTGGAGAATTTAAGAGAAGATGATATTAAAATTAAAGATGATATTGTTTATATAACAATTCCAAAACCAGAATATAGATTTAATTCAAACTATACTAGTGTATTTAAAGAAAATACAATTTCTTGCGATAGAGTTAGCCTTATAAATGAAACACGTCAATTAGGTGAAAAAATGATTTTAGAAGATGCAAAAAAAGATGGTATTGAAAAGACAATAGAAGATAGAGTTAAAGAAGTTTTAAGTAAGTTCGTAAAAAGCTTAGGTTATAAAAATGTTCAATTTATTATAAAAGATAGCCTAAGGCTTTAAAATTTTGAAACTATGGCTTTAAAGGAATTCAAAATGCCTGAAATTGCTGAAAGTGTCCATGAAGGTGAAATTGGAAAAATTCTTGTAAAGGAAGGTGATTATGTTAAAAGAGAACAGCCTTTACTTGAAGTTCTTACAGATAAAGTTAATACAGAACTTCCTTCACCTTATGAAGGATATGTAATAAAAATTCTTGTAAAAGAAGGTGATGTTGTTAGTGTTGGAACACCATTAATTATTATTGGAGATAGTTTAGATGAAAAAATTGAAAATAAAACAGAAGATGTTAAAAAAGAAATTATTGAAGAAAGAATAACAATTGATAATAAAGGTGATATTAAAGTTGAAAGACCACTTGCTGCACCCGCAGTAAGAAAATTAGCACGAGAACTTGGTGTGGATTTAAGTTTGATTAAAGGAACAGGACCAAAAGGAAGAATTACAAAAGAAGATATTTTAAATTATGTGAATAAACTTAAAGAAGAATTTAAGGAAGTTAAAGAAATTAAAGAAGTTAAAATTGAAAGGAAAGAGGCACTTGAAGAAGTTATTCCAATTAGAGGTATAAGGAGAAAAATAGCTGAACATCTTAGATTGTCAAAAGATAGGGCAGTTCATACATTACATGTAGATGAAATTGATATGACGGAAATTGTGAGATTAAGAGAAAGACTGAAAAAGTTTGCAGAAGAACAGAATGTCAAATTAACCTATTTGCCATTTATAATAAAAGCAGTAGCAACAGCTTTAAAAAAACATCCATATTTTAATGCGGTTGTAGATGATGAAAAAGGCGAAATTATATTAAAAAAGTACTATAATATTGGTGTTGCTGTTGATACACCTGATGGATTGATTGTTCCTGTTATAAAGGATGTTGATAAAAAAAGTATTATTCAAACAGCAAGAGAACTTGAAGACATTTCAAACAGAGCAAGAGAAGGAAAATTAAATTTGGAAGAACTTCAAGATGGAACATTTTCAATAACAAATGTTGGTTCAATTGGAGGTGTTTTTGCTTTTCCTGTTATAGATTATCCAAGAGTTGCAATTCTTGGAACACATAAAATAAAAAAAGTACCTGTTGTAAATGATAGAGATGAAATTGTAATAAGATATATGATGTTTGTATCACTTTCATTTGACCATAGAGTAGTTGATGGTGCTGAAGCAGCAAGATTTACGAGAACTTTATCAAGAATACTTGAAAATCCAGATATATTTATTTTGGAGGTAATATGATAGCAATTGCTAAAACCAAACCAGAAAAAGGTTTTGAAATTATCAAAAAAGACATTCCAAAAATAAATGATGATGAAATTTTAATAGAAGTAAAATTTGCTTCAATCTGCGGAAGCGATGTTCATGCCTATGTTTGGGATGAATGGGCAAAGGAAGAATTTAATGAATTTCCAAGAATTATTGGTCATGAAATAGGAGGTATTGTTGTTGAAAAAGGTAAAAATGTAAAAAATTTAGAAATTGGAGATTTTGTAGCTATTGAAAGTCATTTTTGGTGTAATGAATGTTATAATTGTAAAGTTGGAAATTTTCATGTCTGTAAAAATATGAAAATTCTTGGATTCGGGGTAGATGGAGGATTTGCCAATTATTTAAGAATTCCTTATAGAAATGCTATTAAAGTCCCAAACAATATAAAAAAAGAATTTGTTCCATTAATGGAACCTATGGGAAATGCTGTTGATAGTGTTTTGGCGGAAGATATTAGTTCAAAAAACGTTTTGATTGTAGGTTGTGGTCCAATTGGACTTATGGCGACTGCTATTTGTAAAATTTGTGGAGCTAATAAAGTTATTACTATGGATATAAATGAAAATAGATTACATATATCAAAAATTATGGGTTCAGATTATCTTATAAATCCAAATAAAGATAATGTTTATGAAAAAGTAATGGAAATAACTGATAATACGGGTGTTGATGTTATTCTTGAATTCTCTGGTAGTTCCGAGGGTTTTAAAAGTGCTATTAAAACAATTGTTGAAGGTGGTAGAGTCTCACTTCTTGGACTTTACTCAAAACCTTTTGAATTTGATTTTAATAATTACTTTATAATGAAAAATTTAAGGATTTACGGAATAATTGGTAGAAAAATTTATTCTACTTGGTTTAAAACAATTAATCTAATTAATAAAATTGATTTAACACCAATCATTAGCCATAGGATTAAACTTGAAGACTTTGAAAAAGGTTTTGAAGATATCTTAAATGGAAGAGCAATTAAGGTTCTTTTTGAAATCAGTTGAAAGTTATAATTCTATATTAAATGGAGAACTATATGATTATTCAAAAGCTATTTGGATAGCTCACATATCATTTATTGAAAATTACTTAAAAAATTTTAATGAAATTGTTATTTATAAGGGATTTTGGAGTGGTTATGAACTTTATCAAAAGCCATATTATAGATTTATTTCTGATGTTGATTTTTTTGTTTCAGATGAAAATTACAAAAAATTAAGAGAATTTTTTTTAGATTTGAAATTTAATTATTATTTCCAATTTTCAAACAAAATTCCAAAATTTATAAAAAATTCACTTGAATATGAGATGGCTTTTTCAAAAAATCTTTTAAATTTTGAAGTTCATAGAAGATTATTTCCACCATATTTTATTGAAATTGATAGCAAAAAATTATTAAAAAGAGTAGTTGAATGGAAATTTAATTTATTAACATTTCCAATAGAAGAACAATTTATTATTTCAGTTTTACATTTTTATAAAAGTAGTCAAAAAATTTTTTATTGGCTCTGGGATATATTTATTCTCTTAACACTTGTTGATTTCAAGAAAATTAAAGAAATTTGTAATTATTATTCAATTGATTATGAAAAATTTATTAAAATCCTTGAAGAGATTAAAATCGGAAAATTTGTAAGACGAAATTTGTTTTTCAAAAAAAATTTTAAAAATTATTTAACATTTTTTGCTTTTAAATTATTTTCAAAATTATAATTAATAAATTACAATCCTTTTTCTACTTTTTCTACCATTTTTTGAAATTCCTTGTCCTTAATAATTAATTTTCTTGCTCTATTATAACCATTTATAATTGTACTATGGTCTTTATTTAAAGCTTTTGCAATAGTTGTATATGGTATTTTAAAATAATTCCTTGATATGTAAATAACAACATATCTAGCATATAGTAATTTTTTAACTTTTATGCGACTTTTTAATTCACTTTCATCAATTGAAAGTTTATTGCAAACAACTTCAATAATTTTTGAAATATCATAATTTTTCTTGTTAGAAATAAGATCTGAAATTAAATGCTTAAATACTTTATAGTTTATTTCATTTTCAGAAAAGTTATAATATGCTGAAATTCTTGCTATCACACCTTCAAGTTCCCTAACACTTACTATATTACTTTTTGCTACCTCCCACAATAATTCATCCTGAACATTTAAATTTTCTTCCTTTGCTTTTAACTTCAATATCTGATATCTTGTTTCCATAGAAGGAGGTTGAATTTCAATAACAATACCCTTAATTACTCTATTTCTTATTTCTTCCCTAACTTTTAAATTTTTTATGTGTTTTATTCCTGCTAAAATAATATATTTATTTCTTGAAAGGAGATAATCAATCATATTTAAAATCTCTTCTTGAAGTGTAGGCTTGTCCTCAATAAAATCCAAATTATCCAAAATTAACATATCAACTTCTCTATATTTATTTCTAAAAGTGTTTGTAGATTGACTTTTAATAGCTTCTATTAGTTCATTAAAGAAACTTTCAGCAGTTATATATCTTATTTTTAATTTGTTATTCAATTCAATTGCTTTATTACCAATAGCATTTATGATATGAGTTTTTCCAAGACCACTTTTACCATAAACATAAAATGGATTATAAGTTTTTGAAAAGTTTTTACTAATTGAAATTGCTATATTATATAAAATTTCATTTTCTTTACCAACAACGAAATTTTCAAATGTATAACTTCTAATAAGTGTTGAAATTTCAATAGGTTTTTTAAATAATGTTGGCTTTTTTTCATCAAAAACCCAATTTATATTTTCTATATTAAATTTTTTAAGAGCTTTCCTTAAATGTTCCCCATAATGTTCTTCAATCCATTCAACAAAATATTCATTAGGCGCTTGAAGAAAAATAGTACTTCCCTCAACATTCAAAGGTTTTATCGACGACAACCAATCTTTTGTAATTTTTTTAGGAAATACCTGAAATAAAATTTCCGTTACATTCTGCCAAATTAATTTAAGAGAACTTGGCACAGTTTGAAAATTCTAAACTCTGAATTCTCCTTATTTATTAGGCAAATTAAATTGTTTAATTATCTAATCACCAACCAAAATAAAATCAATACCTAACTTTTTGTTCTTTGTTTTATCTGAAATTTCTTTTCCAATGATAATTGGTATAATCTCCTTTTTATATACTCTCTCTAAAATTTCTTTTCTCTTAATAACCCTAAGCTATAAAAATTTCTTCTTTTGTGTTTTTTAATATCCCACTAACGATTAAATCTAATTCACTAACATCATTTTCTTCCTCTTGACTAATTATTCCTTTTTCAACATATTCATCTAATTCATCAAATAATTCACTCTTATCTTTTATCTTACATTTCCTAATTCCAATATAACTTCCTAAATATGAGCATATGTTTATGAAAACTTTATGTTCTAATTGCCACCCCTTTAATTCTTGTATGCTTTTTTCATGTCTATCAAGTTTTTGTTTTATTTCTTCTATTTCTTTATCATGCTCTTTAAGCTTTTCTTTTATTTCTTCTTGTCCTTTCTCTAATGCTTCAAGTCTTCTATCTACCTCTTCAAATCTTTTATCTACTTCATCAAATCTTCTATTAACTTCATTTCTAAATTCTTCAAATTTTATTGGTAGTTCTAATAATTCTTTTGTTAAAATTAAAACTCTTAATTTTTCAAGATAATCAGGTCTTTCCCTTAATAAATTTAATAAATCTTCAAATTCTTTTATAATGTATTCTTTCATAATTTTGAAAGTTTAAAGGATAAGTTAGCGGTAGCTTCCACTAATTTCCTCCAAAAAATCAAGAGTTCTACTAAAACTTCAGTAAGTTATTAGACAAGGTAGATTTATTTATCTCTTACAATTTCCGAATAAACTGAATTTGGATAATTTTCAATTAATTTATCTTTATAAGTGCTAATTTTTGTTATTTCGTAAAGTTTATATAATGCAAAGGGTTTAATCCAACTATCATCTGAAATTTTTTCATAATAATTTTTAGCTTCAACTAAGTTATTTTTTCTTTCAAAATAAATAGCATAAGCCAAATTTTTAAGATTTTTATCTTGAATTTCTCTTTTTTCACCTTTCAATATATAAAAAAAATTTAAAGCAGTTTCTAAATCAGATGTATTTAGAATTTCTATGTAAAGTGCTATGTCGTTGTCTATATTTTTTGCTTTTGGAAATGTTCTTTTAAAATAACTTATAACACTTTCAGGACTTTGCGTATATAAGTAAGATAAAAAACATTCTTTATAAAAATCACTAAAACAAAATTTTATAACATCTTTATATTTTTTCATTTCAAATAAAGAAAAGATAATTTTTGATGTATCTTTTGATAGTTTAATTACCTTTTGATAGTTTCCAATTTTCATATAACTTATAGCGGATGTTTCAGGTTCTAATTCTTCAAGAGTTTTTGATGCCTCTTCATGATTACCAATTTTATAAAGTGAAAGTCCGTACAACCTCTTTGAGAATTTATCATTTTTATTTTTCAAAATTTCTATAACTTTATTATAGTTTCCGTTTTCATAATAGCTATTTGCAATAATTAAGCTGTCTGAAATATCACTAGCATATTTCAAAGCCATATCAAGTTTATTATCAGTGATTAGGAACCTAAAAATTGCTTTTCTAAAAACATAATTTCCTTTATACTTTTCAATATATCTATATGTTTTACTACCATAACTACTATAAAGTCTCAACATTTGATAAAAAACATAGTTTTCATCTTTTGATTTTGAAAGCTCAAATAATGCATTTTCAATATCATCTTTTTTATAATAGTATTCAAATGCTTCATTTATCATGATATTCTCATTTTTTAAAACTTCCCTTGCGGTTTTAATTACAACAAATTCATCTAAATTATATTTTAGAAATAAATAGTAAGCTTTTGCGAATTCTTGCTCAGTTTTTAAGTTTTTAAGTTCAGAAATTGCTAATTCAATTTCTTTATTCTTTAAATAGTTTTCTATATTTTTTAAATCAACTATTATTGTTATCAACATAACTATAAAACCTTTTATGAATTATCCCCTTTATTCTTATTTTCCCATCTAAAATTTCCTCTTCTTCAATTAAAGCAAATTTTCTAATTTTTGAATATAAGTTATAGTTTTCTGTTATAATTTCAAATTCTAAAAATTGTCTTAATATCAATTCTTTAATTTTTTCTAATAATTTTTCTATACCTATTTTTAACTTTGCAGAGATAAATACACTATCTGAAAATTTTTCTCTAAATCTGTATATTTGATTTTTATCAATAATTAAATCCATCTTATTAAATACCATTATTTTTGGCTTTTCTTCAAGACCCATTTCTGATAGAATTTTTTCAACAGTTTCAATATGCTCATTTACATTAGGATGAGAAATATCAACAACATGTAAAATTAAATCTGCATCTTCAATAACGGATAATGTTGCCTTGAATGAAGCAATAAGGTTTGGTGGTAAATCTCTTATAAATCCTACTGTATCTGAAAGAACAACTTTATATGGAATTCCATCAATTTTTAAGTTTCTTGTGGTAGCATCTAATGTTGCAAAGAGTTTGTCATCTACATAAACATTTGATTTTGTTAATAAGTTCATAATTGTCGATTTTCCAACATTTGTATATCCAACAAGTGATATTTTTATAAACTCTCTTCTACTTTCTTTTTGAATTTCTTTTGTTCTTTCTATGTCTTTTAATTTACTCTGTAAATGTCTTATCCTTTCTTTAATTCTTCTTTTTTCATTTTCAAGTAATTGCTCACCTGGTCCTCTTGTTCCTGGAACACCTGCTAATCTTGAAAGTGAAATTTCTTTACTTAAACCTACAAGATGAGTTAATTGATATTGCCAATATGCTATTTCAACTTGGATTTTTGCTTCTGATGTTCTTGCTCTTTTTCTAAATATCTCAATTATTAGTTCGGTTCTGTCTATTATTTTTTTATTTGTTGCTTTTTCTATATTTCTTTTTTGAATTGGTGTCAAATCATTATCAAAAATAATAACGGGAATTTTATAATAATCACATATTTTCTTTAATTCAAAAATTTTTCCTTTACCTATTAAGTAAGCAGGATCAGGCTTTTCTCTTATTTGAATAAATTTTTCAAAGACCTCAAATTCAGCAGACTTAGCAAGTTCTTCAAGTTCTTCAAGTCTATCTAATCCTTTCCATCTATCCTTATTGTTTCTTATTAGAGATATTAAAATTGCTTTCAAGCTGCTTCTATAATTGGTTCCTTATCTTTATCAATAACTTCTCTTGTTATTATAATTCTTCTTACACCTTTCATACTTGGAATTTTGTACATCCATTCCATAAGTACATCTTCAACAATCGCTCTAAGTCCTCTTGCTCCAACTTTCTTATTGTAAGAAATTTCTGCTATTCTTCTTATAGCATCATCAGTAAAAACAAGTTCTATACCTTCCATTTCAAAAAGTTTTTGATATTGCTTAATTAAGGCATTTTTAGGTTCTTTTAGGATTCTTTCAAGTGTTCCTACGTCTAATGGATCAAAAACCGCAATTACTGGTAATCTTCCAACCATTTCTGGAATAATACCATATTTTATTAAGTCTTCTGGCTCAACATAGTGCAATATCTGACTATCTGAAACTTTATTTAAGTTTGCAATAAATCCAATTTGTTTTTTCCCAAGTCTTGATTTTATAATTTCAGCAAGTCCTTCAAATGAACCACCCATCATAAATAAAATGTTAGTTGTATCAAGTTGAATATAGCTTTGTTCAGGATGTTTTCTTCCTCCTTGTGGAGGAATATTTGCAATTGTCCCTTCAACAATTTTTAGTAGTGCTTGTTGAACACCTTCTCCACCAACATCTCTTGTAATTGATGGATTATCGCTTTTTCTTGAAAGTTTATCAAATTCATCAAGATAAACAATTCCTATTTCTGCCATTTTTAGGTTATAATTAGCATTTTGAACAAGCCTTAAAAGAACATTTTCTACATCTTCTCCAACATATCCTGCTTCTGTTAATGGTGTTGCATCGTAGATAGCAAATGGAACTTTTAATAGTTTTGAAAGCGTTTTTGCCATAAGTGTTTTTCCAACGCCCGTTGGACCAATCATAAGTATATTTGACTTTTCAATTTCAACATCTCTGAATTTGTTTTTGAATTTAATTCGTTTATAATGGTTATAAACCGCTACTGATATAATTTTTTTGGCTTTTTCTTGACCAATTATATATTCATCTAAAAATGCTTTTATCTCAGAAGGTTTAGGTAAATTATAGTTCATTTCTTCTAATTCGAGTTCCTCATCATTTATAATTTCATAAGCAAGTTCTATACAATCTCTACAAATATAAGCAAAATTTCCTCCTACTAGTTTTCCAACTTCTTTTTCACTTCTACCACAAAAAGAACATTTCAAATCAGAGAATTTTCTTTTATTCATTTTCAAAATTTTAAAGCATAACTTTTAGTCCTTTATGCCTTGTCCAATAATTCCAAAATTACGATTATTTCTTATTTTCCCCACCCACCCTATATTCAAGCCTTCGGCTTTAAAATACCCGTT
>Ga0101943_1002746_pt1 | contig 10013 bp, 14 predicted proteins | sample DewCreD2012metaG_5_FD_75244 | JGI IMG/M metagenome (GOLD analysis project Ga0101943, IMG submission 75244) | Hot spring sediment bacterial and archeal communities from British Columbia, Canada, to study Microbial Dark Matter (Phase II) - Dewar... ... | reverse complement strand
TCTCATAAATATATGCAAGTAAATCCACTTCCTCTATGGGATAGAGATTCCCATATACCCCTAAATCTCTGGGTTCGGCTACTACGTTAGTTAAGCTAAGGAAGTAGACAATCAGGTATATAATAAGTTTGGCAACAAATTTGTTGCCAAAATTGAAAACGCTTTTCAAAATCTTCCCCTTTTCCATTCCTTCCATAACCCTCTTACTGTCATTCCGAAGGCAAAGGCAGGAAGAACTGTAAGAATTCCAAATACAAAGATACCAACTATGGGGTGGAAGCCATCTAACATATTGCTAATTGTAGCCCCAAAGAAAGCAAGAGGCACTGATGTAAGCATAAGCACTAAAGCCCACCTTGCCATCTTTTTAACCTCTCCCATATAAAACTTACTGCACATAAGCTCGCAGAAGATACCCCAGAGACCGCTATAAACTCTACCCATGAGAACACAAGTGCCTCCTCCCGTGATACACCCAGGCTTAAAAGCATACCGATAAGGCTTAAATCCCTCGTTCCAAGCCCAAGAGGACTTAAAGGAAGACACTGAGAAAGCACCCCTACTACACTTGCCCTTATAAGCTCAATTTCAGATACTTTAATCCCTACTGCCTTTGCAGAAGATATAACGCTTAGCCCAAAGAAAAGATACATAAAAAGAGAGCTTAAAATAACCTCCCTTAGATACGGAAAACCCCTAAGCTTCCATAAAACCAAAACCACTAATCCACACCCAAGAGCTAAAATAAAAACATAAAAACTACCCTTTCCAAAAAGACCTATAACGATTAAAATTGCACTTAAATCAAGGATTCTTAACCTTACAATCGCATGACCCGCTGTCTTTATCGGAATCCCTATTAGCTTAAGTCCACCAACTAACACTCCTTCCCCTGCTGTATGAACCGTTCCAACACCTATCATTCTTGAAAAACTAAAAACCTGAATGAGTTTTTCTAATGGATCAGGAACTAAAAGAACAAACCTAAGCCTTAGAGCCTCTAAAAGTAAAAAACAACATGTAAACATAATGGGAAGAATAAGCATTGGAACATTAATCTCTTTAAACCTCTCAAAAACTTCCTTCCAGGAGATAAAGAAGGTAAGAATTAAAAGAGAAAGAACTCCCGTTAGAGCTAGAATCCTCCCTATCCTTAAACCATGAACCCTAAACATTGAACTTTGAACCTTGAACATTTTAGAACAATGGATATGCTCTTCCTGCTATCCATTCCTTCTTTACAAACCCCCAATAACGTGAGTCGTAGCTTCTAGGACTATCACCCATAACAAAGTAATAACCCTCAGGTATCCTCCCATTCCATGCAAAGTGATACACTCTCTGCCCTTTAGAATCAGTTTCCCTTGCGGTACCAACAAGCTTCCCATTTACATAAAAATCCCTTTCCCTTACCTGAAGTACATCACCTGGACATCCAATAAAACGCTTTACAAACCTTGTCCCCTCTTTCCAGTAGGGATTATTGGGAACGTTAAAGTAAAACGCACCAAGTTCACCACAACGAGGTTCTATCCCCTTGATTACAAGAAAAACTCTACTATCAATAGAAGGGGATGCATTTATTGCAAAGGTAATCCCAAGCCCTGGAAGAATGGCAAATACTAAAACCACTACACCACAAACAATCCAGAACCATAGAGGCACAGAACGAGTACTGAGTAGACTGCAGGCAGAATTAAAAAACCTGTCCCACAAATTTGTGGGACAGACACTAGAGCGGTTTTTTCCTTCTCTACTGCTTATTGTATTCCGTTTTAAGCTTTTCTCTAAACTCATCCGTAATATCCCTTCCTCCTGAAAGTACTGCATCTTTTACAAGGATAAACCTCCCACTACGTCTGTATTCACTTAGAACCTCATTCACGCTGTCAAAAAACTCATTGATCCTTTGTCCTGCACTTTCCTGAGAAAGCTTCTTTTCCTCTACCTGCTTTAGAATCATCTCCTTCTCTGAATCAATTATTGACTTTATATCAAGGACATAGGGCTTTGGTTGAAAGAAATAGAACCACCCTGCAACAACTAAACCACCAAGCAATGCACCTAAAAAACCTGATATAAAAGCCCTTAGCATGATTAACCCTTCCCTAAAAGTAAAAACCCAAGAGCAAGTGTTAGCTCAATTACTACCAGATTAAAAAGAATCGCATCTAAGCTTCCAAAACTTATACGTTCTCTTCCCACTATTAAGCCTGCCACTATTAGTGCCATCTGAAATAAAGCAAGCACCACAATACAACCCAATGCCTGAACTAAAACCCTATCCATCTTAAAACCCCTGATTTTTTCTTACCGACTAGATCACACAAAAACTCAAAAATAGACTCTTCACCAAGCTCTAATTCTCTATCTGCTCTTCTATCTATAACTCTAATTCCCACATGAAAATACTCTCTCATCCACCCAGGACCATCTATTCTTTTTAACTTCCTTCGTAAAGGAAGAACCTCTAAGTGAATTAGCTTGTTGTCCCTAATATAGTTTTTTAATTGCAAAAATAACCTGTATGTGTATTTATTAACTTCATATTCCCTTAGCTCTACCCCATGAAGATGGGTTATCCCATGATAGTAAAATAAAAACCTGGCTATACAGGTTCTATGCAATCCATCATTGTCAACATAGAGCTTCCCATCAAATCTAATAAAAGACATAGAGGGTTTCTTCTTTTCTAAATCAAAATAATAACCCGGATTTCTACTTAAAAGCTCAATATTCTCTCTTATTTTGCTTCCCTTCTCTAAAAACTCACCCCAGCTAAACTCTTTATAAGGAGGCTCAAGGTACCTTACAATCCTTCCTGCAACTTCAAAAACGTTTATACAATCACTTCCACACCAATAAAACTGTTCTGCAAAGTTTTCAACTTCTTTTAAACCCTCTTCGGGTAATCCTCTAATCTTTTCCCCTGAAAAATCAGGGGGATAGTCTCTTGCTAGCTCTAAAAGAGAAACCTGCGGGTTAAAAATCATCATCTTCATACTCCCTATAGAAGCAATCCTCACAACAGGGGTCAAATTCCCCTGAACTCTCTATAAACCCTGTATAATCGCAAAAATTACATCCTTCCCCAAAGCATCCAGGGCACTCTTTCGATTCAAAAACCCACTCTATCGGAATCCCACAAAATACACACGTGGTTTCTCGAGGATAAGTAATTTTTTCCATGTTATTTCCCCTCCTGCTTTTTATCCCTTCCCGCTTCCTCTTCCATCGCAGAAGAAGGATGTAAACTTACTCTATACGCAATAAGCTTCTTCTTCCCATTTGTAAGCAAAAACTCTCTTACATCCTCTAGCCTGTATTCTGCAAGACTGGAAACATGCGTTGAATACAGCTCGTTTAACCTGCACCATATATCCTCCGGGGTATCATGTTCACTTACCTCAAGCCAAACGGTTTCCTTCCTTAATGTAAAATTTGTAATCTTTACCTTCTTCCCTGATGGAAGTATTACCCCAATATTTTTTGCAGGTAAATTATTCCCCGACGTAGCCTCAGGTATAAAATTTTCCCCTACAGTAAAAATGGAATTTAGATGCCTCATATTAACCTCCCTTGCTTAACTCTATGCACTTTTCTATTGCGGATTCAAGTGACAACCCCTCTTTTATAAACCTGTTAAGAAGAGAAACCTCATCTGCCTTTGTCGTATAAAGCCAGTATGAGAAGGGATCAACTACAAACCTTCCAAGTCCCATACCCTGCTCACCACCATAGATAAACACCTCTGAATACTTCCCTGGAACAGTTACTAAACTCTCAACAAGCTCAGAAAAATATCCTGAAATAAGCAGCTTCCCTCCCTTCTTTATCTCCTCTAAACTCTCTCCCTTTTGCCTGAGCATTAGCATCCATGCCGAGTTCTCTATTATTGCCTCCCCTACTGAACCCGCCCTATAGAAATCCAAAAGACTCTGAGTAATAGAGATAAAAGCCCCATTATATTTCCTTGCCCTGCGGTACCCATGAGATATAAAATCAGCCGTACTTTGTCCCCCAAGTAAATCCCATGCCTCATCTATTATTGCAAGCTTCTTTTTTCCCCTTTCCCCCAGATACATTGCACGCCCTATATGATAAATGATAAGAAGAAGAACAACTGATTGAAGCTCTTTTTTCCCCTTAAGTTCCTCAAGCTCTACCACAGTAAGAGGCTTTCTAAACGCTACATTTGCCCTTCCCCTAAAGAACCTTCCATACTGTCCACTTCTAGAGAAAGGATAAAGCATACGGGCAATGTCTTCAGCCCTGTGATAGGGGTCTTCCATATATTCCAGTTTCCTTACCACATCATCAATCTCTGCATCTTTTCCCTTCTCATCCCAAACCTCTTTTATTGCCCTTTCAATGTAGGATTTTTCAAGGTCTGAGAGAGGTTTTGATGGACTTGCCATCTGAGAAAGAAGGGGTTTTAAAAGTTCCATCTCTTCCTCTATATCCTCTACTTCAGAGAAGGGATTAAGTGAGATATTTGAATCCTCACTAAACACAAGAAAATCCCCTCCAAGAAACCTCGATAACTTCTCATAAGAACGCCCAATATCTATTACAAAGATAACTGCACCCTGTCTAAGATAGCTTGATATTATCTCTGAAGTAAGAAACGATTTTCCTGAACCACTCATTGCAAATATGACCGCATTATAGTTTGTAGCGGAACGGAAGAAATCAAATGTTATAATCTGTCCCCTTCTGGAAAAGAAAATAAGAGGCCCATCTCCTCTTCCCTTCCAGTCAAAACTACAGGGGGTAAGAGTTCCTGCAGCGGATGCCTGCATTGTCTTTGCACGCTTTATGAACCTATCCTGCATGGGGTCAAGCCCTAAAGGAAGGGAATGAAGAAAAAGAGGAAGCATAATATAGCGGTCTTCTCGAAGCTCAAAGTTCTTTGCGCGCCACACCCCACCTACAACCTCACGAAAATGCTCTGCAGATTCTAAATTCTTGCCCCGGATAAAGAAATTAAGATACCCCTTAACTACACTCTCCCCATTCTCAAACGCTTGAATGATAACATCAAAGTTTTCAGCTTTAAGTCTAAGCCTTGGAATAAACTGGGTAAGAAACCCAAAGCTTTGGTGCTTTATTAGAGATGCCTTTGCAGTAAGATGAGCCTTTGCTTTATTTCTGTCAAGCACATAAAAATTTGCACTCATAAAAAAGTAGCAGGGAATCTCTCTAAGGGAATGAATGGAAGAGCCAAAAAGCTCATGTACCTCATGCATACCCCACACTTCCGGGTAAAACCTTGGTGTAAGGCTTTTAAGAACATGATTATTGAGATATATACCGTTTTCAGAAACCTTTATTCTTGTTGAATAATCTATAATCTGATTTCTTATTTCTTCTTTCACTGAATAGGGAAACATACGGCTTAAATCACGCTCAGGATTAAAAAGCTCTCGTAGAAGGTAAATCAAAGAAGATGGGTTAAAATCCTCAGGGAAAAGAAATGCACTCTCAAGTATCCCTTTTACAGATTCTCTGATTTTTCGGACATTATCTAAGTATTTTTCCCATTCCTCAAAATCAATATCACCACCCCGAAGAAACTCACGAAACCCTTTCCTTAAGCTCTCATGCTGTGGAATCTTTACGGAAACAAGGAATCTAAAATCCCTTGCAGGAATACCAAGTAAATCTCTAATTTCTTGTGTGTAAAACTTTATCCTTTCTTCCGTAAACCTCTCATCAGATTCCATAAGCTTTCTTCTTTTTTCCTTCCAGCCCTCTAGCTTTGGATAGATATTCTCGGATGCAAAAACATGCCACTGAATAGTAGACATTGGGGGAAAGAACTCTCCGTTATAAAGCCCAGTTATGATTCTATGGGTATCAGAACCTATCTCAAGAAGTGGGTTTATCTCAAATATAAATCCAAGAGAACCATCAGAAAGCAGATAAATCCCATCTTCATACGCAATGTAGGGAAGAAGGTCTGAGAAGGAATCACGCTCTACTAACTTCTCAATTACTCTCTTTGGTATCGCCATTTTCTTTCTCCAATGGAATAATGTTTTCCATCCCCTCTATCACATCCTTAGTCCCAAGAATCCATTTACCTGAATCCACAACAAGGTAGATATAGCTTCCAGAGTGAAGAGCCCCTGTTGAGTCTTCCCAGGGGGCTATCCAAATTCTTAGTATTTCAGGTGGGGTTCTTAAGGGAACTACATCGGGTTTTTCTGATTTACGAGCAGGGTTAAAAGTTAGGGATTGGGTAATTGGGGATTGGGTATTAGGTGTTGGTTTTTGGGTGTTTACCAATCCCGAATCCAGAACACCTAGTCCCTGATCCCTAACCCCAAGCTTTCTAGGTTTATGAGATTCTTCAATTTCCCTAAGTCTCTTTTTTATTTCCTTCTCTTTCTCTAACTCACCCGTCAAAGATTCCTCATAAACTCTACTTACACTCTTACACGTTACCCCTTCCCCATAAGGGCAGCCATATTTCGGATTGCCGCAACTTAAGGTTAAAAGGATAAAAGAGAAAAAGGTTAAAAGAGTATATCTCATTTACATTCCCCACTTTCTTTACAAGAAGATTCCTTTTTGTCTGAGTCACCAACTCTCTTTAATAATTCTTCTTTAGGCACGTATCCGGTGATACTTCTTCCATCAGGAAGGATTATAGTTGGTGTTCCATTTATCCCTAGATTACTTCCAAGAGCTATTATCTCATCCACAGGATGAGAGCATTCCTTCTTAGGAATATCCTTGCCGCTTTCCACCTCATCAAGAGCCTTAGCTCTGTCTTTGCTACACCAAATACTTACACTTTTATCATATGCATCAGGATGAATTTCCCTAAGTGGATAGAGAAAGTAGTAGATTGTAAATTCTTTTAAATCCCTAAGCTCAGAATACAGCCTCTTACAGTAAGGGCAATCAGGGTCGTAAAACACTGCAAGTCTATACTTTCCACTTCCAACTTTTACTGCCTTATCAAGGGGAAGAGAGCTAAAATCAATTCTTGTGATTTCCTCAAGTCTAGTTGCAGTAATGTTTTTGCTGGTTTTCAGGTCATAAATCTCACCTACAAGTAAATACCTTCCACTTTCATCCATATAAAGCACATTCCCACCTGCTATAACCTCATAGAGACCTTGAATAGGTGTTGGATTTACTTCTTTAATTTGAGTCCCGGGTAGTGCTTTCTTTACATCATCTACTTTAAGCTCAGCTCTGCTAAAGCTAACAAAACCAAATAAAATTACCCCTATAATGATAAATACTCTTCCTATCACTGAATTTCCTCCCTCTGTCTTTTAATATCCTCCTGAAACTTCTCTAAATTGTTTACCCCTTCTTCGCTACTAGTTTTTCGGGATTCAGTATTTTGTGTTTGGGATGCAAGTGTATCTCTTGGTGTAAGCTCTTTTCCTTCCAGCACCACTACATCCACAGTTCTTCCTGAATCCACCTCAATCACAGGAAAGAGTTGATCTGCAAGCTTCATATAGTAATCAGCAAGCTTTTCCATTGCACGAGAAATACCCCTTCCACCTGCTGCTATCCCTATATCACCTAAACCCTGTGGACCTACAGTAACCGTTCCACCCGCACCAATTGTAGTTGCGGTACCAATGGAAGAGAAGGCCTCTCCAATGCCACCTGCAAACCCTGCAAGAATTGCACGTGACAAAACCTGCCCCTGCTTTGATACAAGCCTTCCTCTAAGACCTACTTTTCCATCTTCCCCTGCAACATAACCCTTAATCTGAGTATCTATTACCCTTCCTGATTTAAGCACACACGAAAGGGTTTCAAGCCTTATATATGCCCTCTCACTTGCTAAATCCCCATATCCACCACCTGTAACAAAACACTCCCTTACATCAAGTCTTTTCAGATTGGGAAGATTTGCAGGCTCTTTAAGTCTAATAAGTACCGGATGGGGATTTCCTCTTGCCTGAACCCCTGTTGGTGCATCAAGCCCTGAAAGCATTACTCCCTTCACAAAGCTTCCTGAAGGTATCCAGTTTCCCTTTAAGGCATTAGGCTTAGGCGTTGCTTGAGGGCGACTCTGTGAAGTTGGGGAATTTGGAAGCGAAGCTTCGGGTGTAAATACTCTAATCTGAGAAGACTCTTTACCACCACTTCTAATTGATGGTGGCGGGGGTGGTGGAGGAGGAGAGAATATATCCTTTGGTGATGAAGGTGGTGGCGGTGGAAGAGGAAGCTCTTTTTCCTCTTCCTTCCTTGATACTTTTTCTTCAAGGGATTTAAGCTTTTCAAGTATTTCCTTCTGAGCTTTCTTTAGCTCATCAATCTCTTTTTCTGCCGATGCCCTCCAGCGTTCCCTCTCAAGGTCCGCTTCCCTAAGCACTGTAACTTTTTCTTTCTCTTCCTTCTTTACACTCTTTGTATCCTCTCTAGATGTAAAAATCCCTATAAGGATTACTATCCCTAGTATCCCTAAACCTATACCAAGAATCCTTAGCCTTCGCTTCAATCTAGGATTTAGTTCCATGTTGAATCCTTCTTACAATAAACAATGTTGCTCTCTCATTGGGTTTAAGAGCGTATTTCGAAAGACTTACCGCAAGCACCCCTTCCTCATAAAACATCTCTTCACTTAAATCCATATCTTGCTCAGAGGTATTTTTTATCTCGTATTTTTCCCCCTGCACCATAAGCCCCTGAATCACATAAACCTTCTTTGCACTTAGCCCCTGAAGAGTCTCTTCTTCTGATTTGGGATAGACAGTTATATACCCTGCAAGGGGAATTTCCTTTGCAAGGGAAAAAATAATCTCTTTTATGGTTTCCTCATAAGCCATACCTGATGAAGTAAAACCCGAAGTATAAGAAGTAGAACCCTCTACTTTATCCCTCACAATAACAGTCTCGGCAGGAATATCCTTTGGAATAAGTATCAGAGAAATGGTTCTCTTTTCGGTTGTAATAAAAAGCTCACTTGGTGTAGAATCCAAAAGTTTTACGAAAATATTTCGCCCTTTTATCTTTACATCAATTGGCTTTGAAGAAAGTGCCTCAACTACATCCTCAGGAAGTTCAATTCTATTTATATCCTTAAGGGATACAGTAACAAAGACACTCTTTGCATCGGAAGGCTCTATAACTACCGTTGCCAGAGCTTTACTAACATACATAACAAATAAAAGAATCGCTAAACTTAGTCTTATCCCTTTCACCTTTTTGCCTCTTTGTCTTTTAACCTTTTATCCTCTTTACCTTTTCACCTCTTATCCTTTTCTTCCCGAATCCGTTGTAACATTCATGCCCTCTATAAGAGGCTTTCCCCTTTCCATAAGAAAACCAATCTCATATGTAACAACTTCATCACTTGTTACAGTTTTTCCAACAAAACGCATCTGCCTTCCTGTAACCCTTACTTTGTTTTCCTTAGTTACCACAGTTTGAGGAAAGAAAGCCTGTGAAATCCCTACACTCTTTACCTGATCCCTGAGCTTTATAAGCTCAGCTTCAATCGTCCCGTAAGACTTTGGATGCACATAAGAGAGAAATACACGGATGTTAAAATCAACCGATTCAGGTGTAAACCCTGCAATGTAGGGAACAAGAGAAAGTGCCCACTGCTCAAAATACTCTGAAGAAGGTTTTCCTTCCTTAATAGAAAAATCCTTCTTCAAATACTCAGGCACCTCAATCACTACCGATGTCTTTCCTAAAGACATTACCATTACTAAACCCTCAAGTATTAATCCTGCGGTTAGCACCAGAACACAGAACCTCAGTAACCCATTTTCTCTTGCTAAATTTTCCCATTTTTCCCTGAATACGCTTATCCTCATCTTATCTCTTTACCTTTTAACCTCTTTACCCTCTACTCATAAAACTCTTCCTTCCAACTAGGAGGCTTAATCGGTATTATTCCGTTCCAGTATCCCCAGTGCATAACAAACTCACTTCCTCTACGAGATTTAAGTTTCTGAAGTACATAAGAACATAATATTCCTCCGATAAACCCTATCCCTGTTGCACCAAGAATAATTCCAAGTCCA
>Ga0101943_1002742_pt1 | contig 10019 bp, 10 predicted proteins | sample DewCreD2012metaG_5_FD_75244 | JGI IMG/M metagenome (GOLD analysis project Ga0101943, IMG submission 75244) | Hot spring sediment bacterial and archeal communities from British Columbia, Canada, to study Microbial Dark Matter (Phase II) - Dewar... ... | reverse complement strand
CCCCAGCGGCGCAGCGCCGCCAGGTGCGCGGCCGTGGCGTACCCCTTGTGCTGCGCGAACCCGTACTGCGGGTAGCGCGCGTCCAGCGCGGCCATGAGCCGGTCGCGCGTGACCTTGGCCACGATCGACGCCGCCGCGATCGACGCGCACCGAGCGTCCCCCCGCACGATGGGCCGCTGCGGCACCGCTACCGGCGCGCGCAGGTGCCCGTCGATGAGCACCAGCGCGGGAGGGACCGGCAGCGCGGCCAGCGCGCGGGTCCAGGCCAGGGCCGTGGCCCCCAGGATGTTGTGCCGGTCGATCTCGTCCACCTCGGCCACCCCGATCCCCACGGCGGCGCCGCACGCCAGCAGCCGTTCGTAGACCGCCAGGCGTGCCGCCGGCGCGAGGCGCTTGGAGTCCTGCAGGTTCGGCACGAACAGTTCCACAGGGAACACGACCGCAGCGGCCACCACCGGGCCGGCCAGCGGGCCGCGGCCGGCCTCGTCCACCCCCGCCACCGGCGCGACGCCCGCGGCCCACGCCGCCCGCTCGCAGGCGAACATGGCCGCCAGTCGCACGCGCTCGGCCTGGGCCCGGGCCTGGCGGCGCGCCCACCGCACGGCCAGCTGGCGGGCGCCGGCCCGCGGGTCGCCGGCGAGGTCGGCTGCCGACAGCGTGCCCGCCCGCAGGGCGGCGGCGAGCGCCGCCAGCGTGGGCCGAGGCCTGCGGTCTGCCCGGTCAGCGACCCGGGGTGCCATGGCGCCCGTCAGCGGACGAGCCCGATGCGATCCGGCGGCCAGTAGACCACCAGCGCCCGACCCACGATGTTCCGCATGGGGACGAAGCCGAAGAAGCGGCTGTCCTCGCTGTTGCAGCGGTTGTCGCCCAGCACGAAGACGTGCGCCGGCGGCACGACCTCAGGGCCGTAGGTGCTGGCGCACGCACGGTCGCCGCCCGGCAGCGCCGTGGGGTAGACCTCGGAGAGCGGGCGGCCGTTGATGCGCACCAGCCCGTCCTTCATCTCGATGCGCTCGCCCGGCAGGCCGACGACGCGCTTGACGAAGTCCTTGGTGGGGTTGAGCGGGTAGCGGAAGACGATGATGTCCCCGCGGCGGACCTCCCACAGGCGGTAGGCGAATTTGCCCACCAGGATCCGGTCGCCCACCCGCAGCGTGGGCTCCATGGAGCCCGAGGGGATGAAGAACGCCTGCACGACGAAGACGATGATGACCAGGGAGAGCAGGGCCGCGAAGATGGTGGCGTCCAGCGTCTCGACGATGGACAGGCGCACCGTCGGCGGCAGCCGGTAGCTGCGCCGAACCACCGTCCGCAGCAGCAGCAGCCCGGCGGCCAGCAGCAGGATGAACGTGGGAATGCCGAACGGCAGCCGTTCGAGGACCGGCAGGACGTCGCGAGTCATGCGCCACGGGGCAGCGTGCTAGCGCTGCTCCTTGATGCGAGTCTCCTTTCCCACCCTGCCGCGCAGGTAGTGCAGCTTGGCACGCCGGACGCGGCCGCGCCGGACGACCTCGATCTTCTCCAGGCGCGGCGAGTGCAGGGGGAAGATGCGCTCCACGCCCACGCCGTGGCTGATGCGCCGGACGGTGAACGTGGCGCCCGTGCCGCCGCCGCGGCGGGCGATGACCGTCCCCTCGAACACCTGCAGCCGCTCCCGACCGCCCTCGGTGACCTTGACGTGCACCCGGACGGTATCGCCGGGGCGGAAGTCGGGGAGCTGTCTGCGCAGCGACGCAGCCTCGACGGCCCTGACCTTGTCCATCCCTCGTCTCTCCTCGCCCCGCGTGTCTTCCTGCCCGGCGCGCGCGTCGCGGCGCCGGTCACGGTTGAGAATTCTAACACAGTCGGCACGCCCGGCCAAGCGCGGCGGCGGACGGGCGGCGCACCGCCGGCTCAGCGTTCGCCGGCGGCGTCGGCGCGGAGTTCCGCCAGCAGCGCGCGGTCCTCGTCGCTGAGCGTCGCCTGGGCCAGGAGGTCGGGCCGCCGTTCCAGGGTGCGCCGCAACTGCTCGCGGCGCCGCCAGCGTCGGATCTCGGCGTGGTGGCCGCTGAGCAGGACCTCCGGCACCCGCAGCCCCCGGAACTCCGCCGGCCGTGTGTAGTGCGGGTAGTCCAGCAGCCCGGTGGTGAACGAGTCGGCCGCCACCGACTGGGCGTCGCCCACCACGCCCGGCAGCAGCCGGACCGTGGCGTCCACGATGGCCAGCGCCGCGATCTCGCCGCCGGTGAGCACGAAGTCGCCGATGGAGATCTCCTCGGCGCCCAGCCCGATGACGACCCGCTCGTCCACGCCCTCGTAGCGTCCGCACAGGATGATCAGGTGCGCCGCGCGGTGCAGCTCTTCGGCCAGACGCTGATCGAACCGGCGGCCCTGGGGCGAGGTGAGGAGCACGCGCGGCCGCGGCCCCTCCGGCGGAGTCAGGGCCTCGACGGCCGCGAAGAAGGGCTCGGGCTTCATGACCATGCCCGGGCCTCCGCCGTAGGGCACGTCGTCCACTTGCCGATGCCGGTCGGTGGTGTAGTCGCGCAGGTCGTGCACCGCGATGGTCACCAGGCCGCGCTGGCGCGCCCGCCCCAGCAGCGACACCTCCAGCATGGGCCGCACGGCCTCGGGGAAGATCGTGACGATGTCGATGCGCACGCTAGGCCTCCAGCCCCGCCGGCAGGCGCACCACCATCTCCCCGGCCGCCCGGTCCACCCGCCGCACCACCTCGCGCAGCGCCGGCACCAGCACCTCCCCCGCGGGCCCCCGCACCACGTAGACGTCGTGGGCGAGGCTTCGCGCGACCTCCGTGACCACGCCCAGGAGGCGGCCGTCCTCGGTGCGCACCCGCAGGCCGACGATCTCGAACAGGTAGTACTCGTCGGGGCCCAGCGGCGGCAGCGCCCGCCGCGCCACCACCAGCTCGGCGCCCCGCAGGCGCTGCGCCGCCTCGACGCTGTCGACGCCCCGCAGCGTCACCAGCACCGCCCCCCCGTGCGGCCGCACGCCCGTGATCTCCGCGGGGGTCAGCGCGCCCTCCTGGCGCAGGTACACCCGTCGCCGCCGTGCCAGCCGCTCGGGGAAGTCCGTCTCCAGCCGCACCCGCACCTCGCCCCGCAACCCGTGCGGCCGCACGATGCGGCCGACGACGATCCACGCCGGCGGCGCGGGCCGCCCGCCGCCCGGCTCACCCTTCGCGGATCTCGACGACGATCCCATCCTTCACGACGATCTCGGTGCGCGTCAGCCGCGCGAAGAAGTTGTCGCCGACGTTCACCTCGACCAGGCTCTCCACCGTGCCCTGCGAGAACTCCGAGTGCAGCTCGAGCGCCTCGGCCTCGCGCATGCGCGCGCTGAGCTCGGCGCGAGCGGCCTCCTGGCGGGAGCGCTCCAGCTCCAGCTGCTGGCGGATCGCCCGCGACTGCGGGGTGATCTGCCGCTCGAGCTCTGCGCGCCGGATCTGGCTGTCGATCTGGCCGATGACGGCGTCCAGGCGCTTGATCATGTCCTCGAGCTCGCTCAGGTACTGCCGCTTGAACGCCTCGGTGACGATGGCCTTGACGACCACCGGCCGGACGAGGGTGATGCCCATGCGCTCCTCCTTGGTGTGGTGTCTGCGTGGTGTCGACGGGCACGCGCCGTGTACGACCCGGCGGCGGTGCTGGCGCTCCCGTCGTGGGCTACTGCACGATCTCCACGTGCACGCGCCGGCCGGCCCGCGCCGCGGCGGTCCGGGCCACGGTGCGCAGCGCGGCGATCACGCGGCCTCGCCGTCCGATCACCTTGCCGACGTCGTCGGGCGCGACCCGCACCTCCACCACCAGCACGCGGGCGCGCTCGACGGCGTCCACGCGGACCGCGTCGGGTTGCCCCACGAGCCCGCGCACCACGTACTCGACCAGCGCGCGCACGTCGGCGACGGCCACGGTCTACCCCGACCGCACCCGGCCGGCCTCCCAGCGTTGCAGGATGCCGGTCTTCTCCAACAGCACCCGGGCGGCGTCCGACGGGCGCGCCCCGCGGTCCAGCCACTGGCGCACCCGCTCCTCGTCGATCCGGATCGTCGAGGGCTCGGTGCGCGGGTTGTAGAACCCCAGGGCCTCGAGGTACTTTCCGCCACGGGGCGCGCGGGCGTCGGCCACCACCACCCGGTAGACGGGCTGGTGCTTGGCCCCCATGCGCATCAGGCGAATCTTGACCGCCATCGTCTCCCTCCTCGCGTACGGCTTCGACTCCCGCGCCGGCGTGCCGGCGGCGTCCGCCTCCCGGCGCCGTCAGCGGGGCGCCCACGGCCACCCGCGGCCGCGACCCCGCTCCTCCACCTGCCGCAGCAGGCGTCGGGTCTCCTCGAACTGCTTCAGCAGCCGGTTGACGTCGTGCACCGTGGTGCCGCTGCCCCGCGCGATCCGCCGGCGGCGGCTGCCGTCGATGATGGACGGATCGGCGCGCTCGGCCGGCGTCATGGACTGGATCATGGCCTCGACGCGCTTGAGCTGGCGTTCGTCGACCGTGAGGCCCGCGGTCCGCGCGCGGGCGAAGCCCGGGAGCATCTCCAGCAGCTGGTCGAGCGGCCCCATCTGGCGCACCTGCCGCAGTTGCTCCAGGAAGTCCTCGAGGGTGAACCGCGCGCGGCGCAGCTTGCGCTCGAGCTCGGCAGCGCGCTCCGCCGAGATCGCGGCCTCCGCCTTCTCGATCAGCGTGAGCACGTCGCCCATGCCCAGGATGCGCCCCGCCATGCGATCGGGGTGGAAGGGCTCCAGGGCGTCGAGCTTCTCGCCTACCCCCACGAACAGAATGGGCCGCCCCAGGGTGGCCACCATGGAGAGCGCGGCCCCGCCGCGCGCGTCGCCGTCGAGCTTGGTGAGGATCACGCCGTCGATGGGCAGGGCGGCCGCGAAGCGCTCGGCCATGGTCAGGGCGTCCTGCCCGGCCATGGCGTCGGCCACCAGCAGGGTTTCCCGGGGACGCAGCGCGGCGTGCATGGCGGCCAGCTCGGCCATCAGCGCGTCGTCTGCGTGCTGGCGGCCGGCCGAGTCGACGATCACCACGTCGTAGCCCGCCGCCCGAGCGTGCGCCACGGCCGCCAGGGCTACCGCCACCGGATCGGTGGCGTCGTCCTGCGCGTAGACCGGCACGCCGGCGGCGGCGCCGACCACGCGCAACTGCTCCACGGCCGCGGGCCGCTTCAGGTCGGTGGCCACCAGCAGCGGCGCCCTGCCCCGCCGCCGCAACCAGCGGGCGAGCTTGGCCGCCGAGGTGGTCTTCCCCACGCCGTTGAGCCCCACCAGCAGCACCACCGCGGGCGGGGGCGGCGCCAGGCGCAGGTCCCGTGCGCCGCCGCCCAGCAGCCGGGTCAGCTCGGCGTGGACGAGCTTGACGACCTGCTGGCCGGCATCGAGGTGCTTCCAGACCTCCTGGCCCACCGCCGCCTCGCGCAGGCGCGCGGTGAAGTCACGCACCACCTTGACGTTGACGTCGGCTTCCAGCAGCGCCAGCCGGACGTCGCGCAGCGCGGCGTCGACGTCCGCCGCCGACAGCACCCCGCGCCCGGTCAGCTTCCGGACGATCTCGCCCAGGCGCTGCTGCAGGCCGTCAAACACCTGCGGGCCCCTCTGCGGGTCCCGCTGCGGGCCCCTCGCCGCGGGTGGCCTCGTAGACGCGGTAGCCCGATCGCAGCGCCACCTGCCGCACGCCGCCGAACCGCGCCGCAATCAGCCGCGCCAGCGTCCGGGCGCCCTGCGCGGTGCGCGCCACCAGGTAGAAGCGTCCCCCGGGCCGGAGCACCCGGTGGGCGTCGTCGATGAAACCCGCCACCACCCGCCGGCCCGCACGGATGGGCGGGTTGGTCACCACGACGTCCATGGAGGCGTCCCGGATGGCCGCGGCGCGATCGCCGACCAGCACCGCCACGTTGCGCAGCCGGTGGGCCGCGGCGTTCTCCCGGGCCAGCGCCGCGGCACGCTGGTTGGCGTCCACCAGCCACGCCCCGCCCGCCGGCGCCAGCGCGGCGGCCACGAGGCCCACGGCGCCGTACCCGCAGCCCAGGTCCAGCACGCGGTCGGTGGGCTCGATCCGCATGGCCTCGATCAGCAACCGGGTCCCCGGGTCGACGCCCCGCCGCGCGAACACCCCGCGCGCCACCGCAAACGTCCAGTGGCGTCCCCGCAGCGTCGCGTGCACGGTGCGGGTCTGCGGCGCCGACCGCGGACGCCGCGTGAAGTAGTGGTCGCCCCCGGCGCGCGGGCCGTCGCCCACCAGTCCCAGCGCCGCCTCGAACCGCTCCAGCGCGCTCAGGGCCCGGCGCAGGCCGTCGTGCACGGCCTGCCGCGAAATGCGCAGCTGCGCGGCGATCTCGCCCAGCGAGAGGTCGTCCTGGTAGTAGCGCACCAGGAACTCCCGCTGCCGCGCGGTCAGCAGGCGCCCGTAGCGATCCAGCAGGCGGTTGGCGCGGTCACGCCCTGCGAGCTCCCGCTCCATCGATACCTCACCCGTGCTCGCGATGCGGCGTACCCGGCGGCGGTGCCGTCCGTGCCCCGCATGGACCCTCACTGTAAAGGAGATTTCCTTGACACAAGCAATCCTCCTTACCTTACCGCGGACGCCCGCCGCCGTCAACGGCGGCGCCGGACAGCCCCGGGCCCGCCGGCTGTCGCTGCGCCTGCGGCTCCGCCCAGGGAACAACGGTCAACGGCGGCGCCAAACAGCGCCGGGTCCGCCTGGGCTGGCGGCTGTGGTCCTCCCTGGGGGGCCGTTGCGGGCGCGCGTTCGCCGCCGGCCGGCGCAGGGCCCGCAGCGCGGGTGGCGCGGTGGCTGCGGCGGGCACGCTGCTACCGGCTGCCGTCCTGGGCCAGCAGCGCCTCGGCGAACGCGGCCGGATCGAAGGGGTCCAGGTCGTCGAGACCCTCGCCGGTCCCGACGAACACGATGGGCACGCCCAGCATCTGGGCGATCGCGACCGCGATGCCCCCTTTGGCGGTCCCGTCCAGCTTGGTGATGACGACGCCCGTGAGACGCACGGCCTCGTGGAAGGCGCGTGCCTGCGCCAGCCCGTTCTGGCCCGTCGTGGCATCCAGCACGAGCAGGCGCTCCACCGGCGCCGCGGGCAGCGTGCGGGCGACCACCCGGTCGACCTTCTTCAGTTCCTCCATGAGGTTGACCCTGGTGTGCAGGCGGCCGGCGGTATCCACCAGCAGGACGTCCACGTGACGGGCCTGCGCTGCCTGGGCCGCGTCGAAGACCACCGCCGCGGGGTCGGCGCCTTCTCGGTGGCGGATCACCGGCACGCCGACGCGCGCCCCCCAAATCTCGAGCTGCTCGATGGCCGCGGCGCGGAACGTGTCGGCGGCTGCCAGCAGCACGCGGCGACCCTCGCGCGTCAGCCGGTGCGCCAGCTTGGCGATCGTCGTGGTTTTGCCCGACCCGTTCACGCCGAGCACGAGCACCACGGCGGGAGGCGGCTCGAGCCGCAGCCGCCCCGGCGGCCCGAGCCGGTCGCGCAGGATGGCGGCCAGGGCCGTCCGGACCGCCGCCGGCGCCGCGCTCCCGACGGTCCGCGCGCGCAGCTCGTCGACGACGGCGCGCGCCAGCGGCGCGCCCAGGTCTGCCTGGATGAGCAGTTCCTCCAGGTCGTCGTAGAAGGCGGGGTCCGGGGGCCGCGCCAGCAGGGCGTCCAGGCGCGTCCCCAGCATCTGGCGGGTGCGCGCGAGGCTCTGCTGCAGCCGGCCGAGCCAGCCCGGTCGGTCCTCCACGCCGGCCCGTCCTCCTTCAGTCGCCGGGCGCCGCCACGGGCTCGCGGACGGGGGCGGCGGTGCCCGCAGGCGGCGCCTGGCCGTTGCCCTCGGGCGGGACGAGGCGCACCGAGACCAGCGACGATACCCCGGGTTCCTGCATCGTCACGCCGTACAGGACGTCGGCGGCGGTCATGGTGCCCTTGTTGTGCGTGATGATTAGCACCTGGGTCCGCTCGGCCAGATCGCGCAACAGGGTCACGAACCGCTGGGTGTTGGCGTCGTCGAGGGCGGCTTCCACCTCGTCGAAGATGCAGAAGGGGCTGGGGTGCACGCGCAGCATGGCGAAGATCAACGCCAGCGCCACCAGCACCCGCTCGCCCCCCGACAGTGCCACCAGCGGGCGGCGCATCTTGCCCGGCAGCTGCGCGATGACCTCCAGGCCGGGCTCGTTGCCGTCGTCGGCCTCCACCAGCTCCAGGTACCCGCTACCGCCCCCGAACAGGCGCTGGAACAGCCGGCCGAACTCCGCGTTCACGTCCTCGAAGGTCTGGCGGAAGCGCACGCGCAGGGCCGCGTTGATCTGTCCGATCACCTCCCGCAGTAGCGCAGCGGCGCGGTCCAGGTCGTCCACCTGGGTCCGCAGGGCGTCCAGGCGCGCACGGACCGCAGCGTGCTCTTCGGCGGCGCGCAGGTTGACCGGCCCCAGTTCCCGCAGCGCCTCGCGCAGGGCCGTCAGCTGGCGCTGGGCGTCCTCGCGGCTCCCCTGCAGCCGGCGCGCCGCGGCGGCCTCCAGGGTCACCCCGAACTCGGCCGCCAGGCGCCCGCGCGCGGCCTCCAGCTCCGCCTCGACCTGGGCCGCGCGCACCTCGGTGCGGTGCACCGCGGCGTCGGCCGCCGCCAGCGCCTCGCCGGCCGTCCGGTGCTCGTCCTGCCGCGCCGCCAGCGCCTGGCGCAGCGCGCCGCGCTCGGCCTGGAGGCGCTCGAGCTCGGCCTTGGCGGCAGCCTGGCGGGCCAGCAGCGCGTCGTACGCGGCGGCAGCCGCCCGCCGTCGGTGCTCCACCTCGGCCGCGGCGTCTGCGGCCGCGCGCCGGGCCGCGTCGAGTTCGGCCATGCGCCGGGTGAGGTCCGCCGCGCTCGCGCGCCGGTCCGCAGCGCGCGCCTGCACCATCTGCACGCGGCCCTCGGCTGCGGCCAGCCGCAGGCGCGCGGCCTGCAGGGCGGCGGCCGCCGCGTCGTGCGCGGCCGTGACGCGGGCCAGCTCGGCGTGACACGCCGCCTGCGCCGCTTCCAGACGGCCCGCCTCCTCCTCCAGGCGGCGCACGTCGGCGTCCAGCGTCTCCACCTGCCGGGCCAGGTGCGCGCGCTCGTCGTCGCGCGGCCCGCCCTCGTCTTCCAGCGCCCGGGCCTCGGCTGTCAGGCGCGCGACCTCCGCCGCGAGGCGCTCGACCTGCTGGCTGCGCTCGAACACCGCCGTCTGCGCCGCCTCGGCAGCGGCGCGCGCGCGCGCCAGCGCCGCCTCGGCGTCGCGCACGCGCTCGGCCGCGGCCGCGCGCTGCACCACGAGGGCCAGGCGCGTCCGCTCGATCTCCTCCAGAGCCTGCCGCATGGCCGCGATCGTCTGTCCCCGGCCCAGCGGGGCCAGGTCGCCGGCGGGCCAGCCGCCCACCGACAGCACCCCGTCGGGCTCCAGCACCAGGCCGTGCCGGGTCACCGCGCGGCCCTCGAACCCGGCGGCCCGGAGGGCCCAGGCCGCGGCCAGGTCGTCCACGATCACCGCGTCACCCAGCAGCGCGTGTGCCAGCCGTCGGGCCAGGGCCTCGTCCCCGCACGCAGGCTGGACGGCGCGGTCCGCGCGCAGGCCACCGGGTGCGTCGGGCTCGTGCGCGCGCGGGGACCGCAAATCCTCCAGTGCCACCATGGTGGCGGCGCGCGCCCCGTCGGCGGCCAGGAAGCCCAGCAGGGATTCGAGCTGCTCGCGGCACTCCACGACCAGACAGTGCAGACGGCGCCCCAGCACCGCGGTGACCGCGGGACGCAACGCCTCGGGCGCGTCGAGCAGTTCGGCCACCGCGCCCCGCAGACCCGGGAATCGAGCCGGGTCGTCGCGGGCGGCGAGCAGCACGGCCCGCGCGCCGTCGTCGAGCCCGGCGCGCTGCCTGTGCGCCTCCTCGATCGAGGCCAGGCGCGCGCGCAGCCGGTGCTCCTCCAGTTCCACCTCGTGCACCTGCTCGATGAGCGCGGCCCACTGGCTGCGTTGGGCGTCCAGGGCGGCGGTCGCCGCCGCCACGTCCGCGGCGGCCGCTGCG
>Ga0101943_1002739_pt1 | contig 10024 bp, 10 predicted proteins | sample DewCreD2012metaG_5_FD_75244 | JGI IMG/M metagenome (GOLD analysis project Ga0101943, IMG submission 75244) | Hot spring sediment bacterial and archeal communities from British Columbia, Canada, to study Microbial Dark Matter (Phase II) - Dewar... ... | reverse complement strand
TTACCCCCCCCTCCCAATCGCCCCCAAATCGAGCCTGTGGAAGAGGCCATTTTCCGACCTAATCCCTTGCCTCTCTTCATCTTAGCCATCTCGTGATAACCCCTGTTACCCCTCGCCAAATCCAGGACTCAGGCGGATTGTCAAACACCAGGCCGACCTCAGGCAACGTTTCTCTTACCACAATTTGGCCAAAAAATCAACGGGGAATTTTCCCAAGCTGGTGAAAGGCCCAGCCTTAAGCCCTCGCGCGGTGCCAAGCCCACGGTCAGAGGCTCTACGTTCCAAAGAGGAGTCCGTCTGGCGATGGGCCGGTCCGTCGGCTCGCCTGCCGATATTCGCGCGGCGTCAATCCGGTCCAAGTCTTGAAGGCTTTGGCGAAATGGCTTGGGCTGGCATAGCCGACGCGCAAGCTGATCTCCAGCATGGAGAGATCGGTCGTCGCCAGAAGGCGCGCGGCCTGCTCTAACCGCACCCCCGTCAGATAGGCATGTGGGGTCATCCCCATGACGCGCTTGAAGAGGCGAGCGAAATGAAAAGCGCTCATGAAGGCGGCGCGCGCCATGTCCGCAAGGCGCACCTCTCCATCGAAATGCGTATGGATGAATTCGATGGCCCGCCGCAGCCGCCGATCCACGAATCCGAAGCGCGAGAACTCCACATCGAGATTGCGCCGGACCAAGAGATGGTGCCGGAACAGGTGCACGAGGATTTGCTCGACGAGGGCATTGAGGATCACATCTTGCCCGACCCGCTGTCGTTCGATCTCTTGGTACATGGCGCGCAGGAGGGCAGCCAGTTGAGGGTCGGAGACGAGGCGTTCGCGAAAGGTGAACTCCTGACCGATGCGCGTCAGCCGGAGCCGAGCGGCCATATCGGCGATGAGGCTCGGCTCGAGGCGCAGCACGACCATTTCGAGCACATCCCGTTGGGAGCGAAGGCTATAGCGCATCGCGGGTGCGAGCAAGGCGATCACCCCGTCATGCAACGGGAAGGTCTCTCCGGCGACGGAAAGGCGCGCGCTCCCGTGCAATACGCCGTACACGGTATATTCGGTGGGCGCAATGGCCGTCAGAGCGAAGGCTTTTTTCCGAAGGCAGTGCACCTCATACCGAGGCGTCGTATGGATGAGCACGCGTTCGGACGGGCGCTCACGATTTTGGCCGAAGTGGCGGTTCACGAGAACGCCTCGCGGATTCGATCCGGGACATCGGTGATGAGCGCGGCCAGACCGCGCTCGGCGAGTCGCCAGGCCAGCCTCGGACGGTTCACCGTCCAGGCAGCGAGGGCGAAGCCAGCCGCTTCAAACGGCGTCACGTCCCACCTTCGAGCGAGCCAAGCGTGAAGCGCGATCCATTGGACTTGGGTCTCGCGGGCGAGGGCCAGCGCACGGGCTGGCGACCAACTCCGCCAGGTCCAAGGCGCACCCCAGAGGAGGGCCGTCCGGATCATCGGCGCGCGTTCCCGGACAAGTCGCAACAGGAAGGGATCGAACGCCGCGAGGATGACGCGCTCCTGGAGGCCGAATCGGGCAATGGCCGCCAGCGTCGCCTGCACCAGCTCGGCGGCTTGCGGTGAGGGTTTCAGCTCAATGCAGAGGATCTTCGGCATCGGCGCCAGAAATGCGAGCACCTCCTCCAAGGTCGGGATCGGGACTTTCGATCCATGCGCCTTCGGCCATGGAGGAGGTCGAAAGCTCGCGTCCAAGCGCCGCAATTCCTCCAGCGTTCGATCGGCCACGCGACCGCGTCCGTCGGTTGTACGCTCCAAGGTCTCATCGTGAATGACGACGACGTGTCCGTCGCGGCTGAGCTGCACGTCGCATTCGATCCCATCGGCTCCCATCTCCAGGGCCAGGGCGAAGGCCGGGAGCGTATTCTCCGGGGCGATCCGCGAAGCCCCGCGATGCGCGATGAGCAAAGGGCGCGACATATCGGGCGTGCGCTTCACTGGGCGGAAGGCGCGCGCGTCCGATCGGCGGCGATCTCGCCAAGCCGCTCCACGAGCTGCGCGATGAAGGCCGAGCGCGGGAGCACGAGATCGCATCCGGCTCGAAGCGCCCGCTCCCTCACGTCATCCCGAACGTGAGAGAAGTAGCCGATCGTCCGAATCCCGCGCAAGGACGCGTCGGCCTTCACCTCGGCGAGAGTGCGAAAAGGGTCCAAGCGCTCCTCGTGCAAATCGAAGATGATGGCGGCGGGCCGAGTCGCCCGGGCCCGCTCGAGCACCTCTTCCGGCGTCGTGGCGCGTTCTACGGTGAGGCCGAGGGCTTCGGCCGCGGCCCGAATGCGCGCGAGAAAGAGCAGATCCGTGAGCGCCAGAAGCAGATCGGCCATCGTCGGACTCACCTCCGGCTTCGGCGTGAGGCTTGAAAGCAGAGGGCCTCCGAGAGCGTGCGCACGCCGCGCTCGGCCAGTGGATCGAGCAAGCGGAGGAAGAGGCGCGCCGTCGCCCAGGCATCCGAGCGCGCACGATGCCACCGCTCCATCTCGATGCCCAAGTACCGAGCGACCGTCGGCAGCCGATAGTTGGGCAGCTCGGGGAAGAGCCGGCGGCTCAGCGCGAGCGTGCAGAGTCGAGGATGGCCCAGGCGCTTGTGGCGAGTGCGCTGCAGCTCGGCATTGAGGAACGCGAGATCGAAGCGCGCATTATGTGCGACCAGCACGCGCGGCCCCAAAAACGCCACCAGCTCGTCCACGATCTCCTCAAATCGTGGAGCGCGCGCCACCATCTCCGGGGTGATCCCGGTGAGGTGCACGATCGTCGGAGGAAGCGGCCGCCCCGGATTCACCAACGTCACGAACTCCTCCTGAAGGCGCATTCGCCCGTTGCCTCCGGCGACGCGAAAGGCCGCGATCTCGATCACGCGATCCCCGATTGGATGAAGCCCCGTCGTCTCAACGTCCAGGACGATGAATTCGCTCTCCTCGAGCGGTCGGTCCTCGCCTTCTTCCGAGCGCAGTTCCACCCGATCATCCTCTCGCAAGATCAAATGCGGATCGTCCGCGAAGAGGCGGCGCAACATCTCCCGCAAGAACGCCACCGGCGGATTCCGAAAGCGAAAGACGTCGCGCCCAAGCGCCTCCAGCGAGGCCGAACGCCCCTGCGTTTCCAAAAAGGTGACGATCCGATCGCGAATCGCCACATCACTCAACACGCCGGCCATCGCCATAGCGAGAGGGAGTGTAGCACAGCCCCTCCTCTTCTGAACAGCGCCGGAGCGCGCGCTTGAACCGATCGCCATCGAGCTGCTATGCTTACGGTGCACGCGCCGACATCACACGGTGGAGGGGATGATGAGAACGCTCACTCTCGCGCTCGGGACGATGCTCGCGTGGTCGGCGTTCGCTCGGCTAGCGCCGGCTCAGTCTTGGGAGCTGCGGCGACTGGGCTTCACGCAGAACTTCAATGCCATCCACTTCCCGACGAAAGAGCATGGGTGGATCGTCGGCGACGAGGGCTTAATCCTGCATACAGCGGATCGTGGCGTGAGCTGGCAGGTCCAAACCTCCAGCGTGCGCACGAACCTGAACGATGTCTTCTTCATCAACAAGCGGCGCGGGTGGATCGTCGGCGACCGCGGCGTGATCCTCATGACGACCGACGGCGGGCAGCATTGGGCTTCAGTGGCCAGCGTCGTCGAAGAGGACCTCTACAGCGTCTGGTTTCACGATGAGAAGCGGGGATGGATTGTGGGCGCTGAAGGCATCATCCTCTTCACCGATGACGGTGGCCGGAGCTGGGTGCGCCAGATCAGCGGCACGGACGAGTACCTCTATCACCTTCACTTCCAGAACGAGCGACTCGGCTGGGTGGTCGGCTCTCGCGGGACGATCCTCTCGACGGAGAATGGCGGTCGGAACTGGCTGAAGCGATCCAGTGGGACGCAGAACGATCTCTTCCGCGTCTACTTTCGCGATAAGAAGCGGGGATGGATCACGGGCTCAAAGGGATTGATCTTGCAGACGACCGATGGGGGGAAGACGTGGATGCCCGTGCCGAGCGGCACCGAACATATCCTGCTCGGACTCACCTTCCGCAAGAAAGAGGGCTGGATCGTCGGATGGGAGGGGACGATCTTGCATTCCACCGACGAGGGGAAGACGTGGACGCGCGTTCCCGCTCCGACGCACGAGCGCATCTACGCCATCGTCATGCGCGATGATCGGGAGGGGATCGCCATCGGCCGACGCGGATTGATGCTCGTCTACCGCCGCCCGTGAGACCTCAGATGTCCAGGTACACTTCGGCGATCCACACTCCATCTCGGGCCTCGACCTTCAACTGATGGAGCGTCGCCGCCTTGACGTAAATCCGCCCCTCGTGCCGGGCGGGATCGAACGGTTCTCCCCAAAGGCGAGCGTGAACCTGCTGTGGCGAGAGCGCCTCGATCGTGACGTCGGCGAAGGCCAGCTTCTCCGCGTCGAAGAGATAGAGGATTTCGTTGAACAGGTCCACGAGGAGATATTCGTACCCCTCGGCGCGAACCTCCACATCGCGGGAGAAACGGGGCTCGATCGTCCGGGGATCGTACATCAGATGGAAGAGGGCGCGCACGGCCTGTGCGAACATCTCCTCCGGAGTTCGGCCCCAAGCGCGCACGCCGATGTCGGCCGTATGATCGAGGATCTCAAATCCGGCGCTCACGCGCTCTCCTCCCGGTGCAGGCCGCCGAGGGTCCACGCGAAGAGTTGGCGATCAGCCGAGGGCCGGCAGAATCTCGAGCGCTTCCTGCAACTTCCGGATGACGCGGCGCTCGACCTCCGGCAATGGCCCTTCGATCGCGCAGCCCGAGGCATTGCGATGGCCTCCGCCGCCGAACGCGCTGGCGATCTTCGAGACGTTGATCGTCCCCTTCGAGCGCAAGGACGTGCGATAGATGCCCGGAGCGATCTCCTTGAAGAAGGCGACGACCTCGATGCCCTCGATCGAGAGGGGATAATTCGCGATCCCCTCGCTGTCCTCCTCGCACGCGCCCGCCTGCCGCAGCATCTCTTGCGTCATCACCATCCAGGCGATCCGCCCGCTCTCATCCCGTTGCAGTGTCGAGAGCACCAACCCGATGAGCTTCACCTTGCCGAAGGGCTGATTGTAGAAGAGCAGGCGGGCGATCTCCGCCGGATTCGCCCCATGTGCGACCAGTTCGCGCGCGACCTTGAACGTGCGCTCGGTCGTGTTGGGGAATTGGAACGAGCCGGTATCGGCCAAAATGGCGGCATAGACGCAAGAGGCGATCGCCGGCGTCACGCGCACGCCCAGCGCCTTGCAGAGGTTGTAGATCATCTCGCCGACAGCCGAAGCCGTCGGATCAATCCAGTTGATGTCCCCAAATAGTTCCGTCGTCGCGTGATGATCAATGTTCACCAGAAACTGCTCGTCCAAATCGAGCAAGCCCGGCCGATCGATGTCGCTGCACTCGATGACGAAGAGCGCGTCGTAGCGCTTGTCAAAGCGCGTGATCTGAAGGATGCGGTCCGCCCCCGGCAACTCCCGATAGGCGTGCGGGATCGGATCGCGCATGCCGACCGTGACGTCCTTGCCTAAGCTCTCCAGAATATGCATGAGGGCGAGCGAAGACCCCAACCCATCCCCATCCGGCCGCGCATGCGAGGTGATGGCGAAACACTGCCCCGATTCGATCAACTCGACGACCTGGCTGAGCATACGTGAGACATGCAATTATAGCGACCTCCGCCCACCCGTCAAGCGGTGAAGCGAACCGCGCCGATCTCAAGAATGAGGATGCGACCCTCGGCACCCGTCTCTCCTTACCGACCAGTGCGCCCCTTACTTCACAACAATTGCCCTTGACAGAGATTGGGCAATACGTATACTGCGTAAGCAAGCAGTCGGAAGGGCGCGAGCATGTGGACGCGGATCTTTCTCATTCTCTCGCTGCTGATCGGAAGCGCCTGGGGCTCCGGCCACTGGGGCTTCTCCATGATAGCGCGCGCGGATACGAACGTCCTCCTCAACGCGACCATTTGCGGGCTCGCTTCCGACATGGCTGGGACGGCTCCTCAAGGACAGCGGGTGACGCTGAATCCGAATTCCAGTCTCGATGTCACGTGTCTGACCTCCCTAACGGTGCGAATTTCCCAGGATCGAAAGCAAGCGACCCTCACCTGCGCGCCGGAGCAAGGTTCCTCTAGGCCGAGTCCAGGGCAGCCTTGTCCGGCCAGCGTGCACGATCCAGATCGGTGGCATCCTCCTGTGGGCCCTGGTGGGTGTTACTACGCGCATGAACATGGGGATTCACCTCCCGGATGGGTCGTGTCCTCACGCTGGCCCCATATGTTCACGCACGCGGGGAACACACCTGGGGAGAACATCTACAAGCACACGAGCTTCAAGAGGTTTCTGCACTGACGGGGCGAGAAACAACTCGCCTTATTCAGACATCGAGGAGGGGAACTATGAGGAGACGAACGATCTTGAAACTTCTTCTCATCGTTGGACTCTCCTGTCTTCTCATCCCGCAAGTTGTATGGACGCAACAAGGTGGGGTTTTGAATCCCCGCCTGCGGAGGAGCTATCCGAACCTCACGCAAGCCTTCGCCGATCCGAATTTGCAGCCGGGGGATTGGCTGTTAGTCGTCGGTCCAGTCACCGAGCCTGGACCGGTGATTATCCCCTCCGGTTGGTTCGGCACGATCATCGGTTCACCCGCCAAGCCTGGGACGATTCGACAATCGGCTCCCGGGACATGTGATCCCGCATGGGGAGGAGGGGTGAACTGCATGATTGACGCGAGACTGCGTGGGGGGCTGGTCCGAATCATTGGATTGCGATTCCTCGTCCCCAATGCCACGACGGGTATCCAAGCCCTCGGATGGCCTAGCCCGACCCCTCAACCCTTAACGATCGAGAAGTGCCACTTTCAAGGGGCGACGAGCACGGCCGTCTTCAGCGGCATCGTCATCGGGGTTGACGGAGGGCCCAGTGCACGTTTCGCATTGAGCGAAACGTCATCAGCGGGCGGATTGGCGATACCGCGATCGCCGTGGTCGGGAACAACACCAACGCTAATGTGCAAATTCGATGGAATCAGATCACCATCGTGGACGCTAGCGACCCTGGATTAGGAGTGGGTATTGGCCTGACCGGCCTGACGGCTGGAGGGAGCATCCTTGTGGAGCGGAATCGAATTAATGGAGGAGGCTCGACGGCAGATGCCCTGGCGGGGATCGCCCTTGCTCCATTTGCCACAATCCCGACCACAAGTGGGGCGCCTGGAGCGATCGTGCGGCGAAACACGATCCTCAACTTTTCGGACCAAAATGTTACCTCTACTCCCTTTCCTCCTCTTCGTGGAACGGGCATAGCCTTTGATACTTCCGCAGGCATTCAGATTCTGGCGAACTTGATCAAGGATAACGCGGATGGCGTCGCCGCCGATCCACTTACTGCCAATAGCAGCGCGGGTCCACCGCTGCCGCGTGTCAACGATAACAACATCACCTGCACTAACGTCGCCAGTTGTGTTGCTGCCGGTTTTCAAGGCGTGGTCCTCAACCCCGGCGCGTACAATTTGAATGCGGAGAACAACTGGTGGGGAGCTTCAAGCGGTCCTAGTGGGGGCGGGGGCACTTGTCCGGGATCAGGACTGCCCGTCGTCCCGGCGTGTGGGACCGGAGCCGGACAGGTTGATGTGACCCCATTCCGCAGCAGCCAGAACCCTAATGCCGGGGCATGAGCGATAAAGCGGGGCCTGCTCCTCACGGGGGGCAGGCCTGCATCTGCTTTTGTTTGCTTGGAACGTAAAGGGAGACGCGCGATGTCGCCCTCACGGTCGTGCTTTTGATCGCGACCGCGTGGAAGGCCCATAAGATAGGCGTTTGTCGGCCTGCCGCTTATGGTCTGACGCGTGGACGCGGCGATGTCCGGCGGACTTCCTCCTGCCGGCCGCTCCTGAAGTCTCAAGTCCCTTCTTGAACGCCCCTGACGATTGCTCTTGACGGCACAAGCGGGATAAACTTTCGCCGAAAGGAGGAGGGGGCGTATGATCGTGCGAGGCCCATATCCGGAGATCGCGATTCCAGAAGTACCGCTCACGCCGTTTGTGCTTGAGCAGGCGGAGCGGCGGGGGGAGAAAGCGGCGCTCATTGACGGGCCGACGGGGCGCGCGGTGAGCTACCGCGAGCTAGCCGAATCGGTGCGGCGCGTGGCCGCCGGCCTGTGGGCGCGCGGATTTCGAAAAGGCGATGTCCTGGCCATCTACAGTCCGAACCTGCCCGAATACGCCATCGCGTTTCACGCCGTCTCCTTGATCGGAGGGATCAGCACGACGGTGAACCCGCTCTACACGACTGAGGAGCTGGCGACGCAGCTTCGGGATGCCGAAGCGAAATATCTGCTCACCGTTCCTCCGTTGGCGGAGAAGGCGCGCGAAGCGGCTCACCAAGCGGGCGTTCGGGAGGTCTTCGTCATTGGCGAAGCCTCGTGGACCACGCTCTTCGGCGATGCCGATCGCGTGCCGGAGGTCCCGATCTCCCCGCGCGAGGATGTCGTGGCCTTGCCGTATTCGAGCGGGACGACGGGCTGGCCCAAAGGGGTCATGCTCACGCACTACAACCTAGTCGCCAATATCTGTCAAGTGGATGCCGCCTCTCGCGAAGTGCGGGAGGAAGACGTCGTCATCGGCGTGCTCCCCTTCTTCCACAGCTACGGCCTCTTGGTCGTCATGAACTTCATGCTCTACAAGGGGACGACCATCGTGACGATGCCGCGTTTCGAGCTGGAGCTGTTTCTGCGATTTCTCCAAGACTATGGGGTGACGCGCGCCTATCTCGTGCCGCCGATCATTCTGGCCTTGGCCAAGCATCCGCTCGTGGACCAGTATGATCTCTCCAAGCTGCGAATCATCATGTCGGGGGCGGCTCCTTTGAGCGAATCCGTCGCGCGAGCATGTGCTGAGCGGCTCGGCTGCGTGGTGCTACAAGGTTACGGCCTGACGGAGACGAGCCCGGTGACGCACGCCAATCCCGAAGATCCGGCGCGGATCAAATTGGCTTCGGTCGGCCCCCCGCTCCCCAACACGGAATGTCAGATCGTGGATCTGGAGACGGGCGCGCCGCTGGACGTTGACCAACTGGGCGAGGTGTGGATTCGCGGTCCACAGGTGATGAAGGGATACTGGAAGCGGCCCGAAGAGACGGCGCGCACGATCACTTCGGACGGATGGTTGCGCACGGGCGACATCGGCCGCGTGGATGCGGACGGGTATTTCTACATCGTGGATCGGATCAAGGAGCTGATCAAATACAAAGGGCTGCAGATCGCGCCGGCCGAATTGGAAGCCGTTTTGCTCTCGCATCCGGCGGTCGCCGATACGGCCGTCATCCCCAGCCCCGATGAGGAAGCCGGAGAAGTGCCGAAGGCCTTCGTCGTGTTGAAGGGCGAAGCCTCGGCAGAAGAGCTGATGGCCTACGTGGCCGAGCGCGTCGCTCCGTACAAGAAGATTCGCCGCGTGGAGTTCGTGGAGCAGATCCCGCGCTCGGCTTCGGGGAAGATCTTGCGCCGCGTGCTCATTGAGCGAGAGCGAGGGGGAGGGGCATGACCAATCGCGACGTGGCGGAGATCTTGCGACAGATCGCCTTTCTCCTCGATATGGAGGGCGTGGAGTTCAAGCCGCGCGCTTACGAGAAGGCGGCCTACGCCGTGGAAGCGTTGGAGGAACCGATCGCCGAGCTCTACGCGCGCGGAGGGGTGAAGGCCCTTGAGGCGATTCCCGGCGTCGGCAAGAGCATCGCGCAGAAGATCGAAGAGCTGCTTCGGACGGGGCGAATGGCCTACTACGAGGAGCTGCGGCGGAAGTACCCGATTGACCTCGCCTCGCTCATGGGGATCGAAGGCGTGGGGCCGAAGACGATCCGCGCCCTCTATGAGGCCCTGGGGATCACCACGCTCGATGAGTTGGAGCAAGCGGCGCGAGAGGGGCGCATCCGGCAACTCCCGCGCTTTGGCGAGAAGACGGAGGCGGCCATCTTGCGCGGCATCGAGTTCTTGCGCCGGCACGGTGGGCGGT
>Ga0101943_1002738_pt1 | contig 10024 bp, 9 predicted proteins | sample DewCreD2012metaG_5_FD_75244 | JGI IMG/M metagenome (GOLD analysis project Ga0101943, IMG submission 75244) | Hot spring sediment bacterial and archeal communities from British Columbia, Canada, to study Microbial Dark Matter (Phase II) - Dewar... ... | reverse complement strand
TTCTATGCGGAGGAGGATCTGGATGATGCCGCCTTCGCCCGTCAGTTGGCCGATCTGGCCGATGTGTATTGCAACGATGCGTTTGGGTTGGCCCATCGCGGGCAGGCCTCGACCGTCGGGATCACGCGCTATGTGACGCCGGCGGCAGCCGGCTTGCTCATGGAGCGCGAGCTGCTCATGCTGGAGGCCGTCTTGAAGAGCCCGCAGAAGCCGTTCTTAGCGGTCGTCGCCGGCTCGCGCCTGGAGGAGAAGTTGCCCGTCTTGGAGAATCTCCTGCCTCGCGTGGATCGGCTTTTCATCGGGGGAGCGCTCTGTTTCACCTTCCTCAAAGCGCAGGGATATGAGGTCGGGCGGTCTCCGGTGCATACGGCCTTCCTCAAGCTCGCCGAAGATTTCCTCAAGCGGGCGGAGCATGTGCTCGGGAGCCGAGGGGAGATCTATCCGACGGGGCTTGTCTTTCCCTCGGATTTCGTCGTCGTCGAGGCGGAGGCCCTGGAGCACGCGCATGGCGATCAGGAGAAGATCGCCGCTCTTCCGCGTCATGTCGTCATGGCGTCGGAGATCCCAGCCTATGCGGTGGCTGTGGACATCGGGCCGATGACCGTCAGTCACCTTGTGGAGCTTTTCGATTGGGCGCGCACGATCTTTTGGAACGGTCCGCTCGGGCAGTGGGAATGGGCGCCCTTTGCCGAAGGGACGCGGGCGATGGCCGAGTATGTGACCGAACGCGTTCCGGCCGAGCGAAAGGACATCCTCATCTGTGGGGATAGCTTGACGCAAGCCATTCGGCAATTCGGCCTCCCGGTCGAGAGGATTCGTCACTTGAGCACGGGGGGGGAATCGGCGTTGAAATATTTAGCGGGGATGCCGCTGCCGGCGGTCGTGGCCTTGAGCGACCGGGAGCAGCCGGAGCGCCCGTCGCGGCCGCGGCGCATCCTCATCCCCGTGGATGGATCGCCGAACGCGCGATTGGCGGTCCAGCGAGTGAGCCAATTGCTCGATGCCGCGCGGTCGGAGATCACGCTCCTCTATGTCGCTCCGCTCTCTCGGGTCGAACGCAGCACATATGTCAGCCCGGAGCGGGAAGCCGAGTGGCGCGCGGCGCATCAATTGGAAGCCGAACGCATCTTCGCCGAAGCCAATGCCGAGTTGGCGCGACAGGGATTGACCTCCCATCGGCAATTGATGGCGATGGGGGATCCCGCTGAGGAGATCCTCAAGCTTGCCGATCAGATTCATGCCGATTTGATTGTCATGGGCGCGCGCGGGCGAACGGGGATCTTTCGATTCCTCATGGGGGGCGTCAGCCGCAAGGTCCTCGATCATGCGAAGTGTCCCGTCTTGCTCGTGCGCGTGCCGGATGAGGAATTGGTGAGGGCAGGATTGATGGAGGCGTGAGTCAGGGGAGGACGCGGATGCGTCCGGCGGCTCCGGCCGTGACTTCTCCGATGATGGCGGCGAGCGTGTGACTTTCGTTGAGCGCCGCGCAGAGGGCGTCCACCTTCTCCGGAGGGACGGCGATCAGAATTCCCCCGGACGTTTGCGCATCGCAGAGGACAAGCTGCGCTTCTTCAGAGATGCTCGAATCCCATTCTACGAAGGGTGCGAGATACGCGTGATTCGCGAGCGTGCCTCCGGGGACGATGCGTTCGGCGACCAATTCCCATGCCGCGGTGAGCACGGGGACGCACGAGAGCCGGATCGTCGCGCTCACGCCGCTGGCCAGGAGCAGGTTGCGGAGGTGGCCGAGCAGTCCATATCCGGTGACATCGGTGGCGGCGCGCACGCCGACCCGGCGCATGGCGTGTGCGGCGGCGCGATTGAGCGTCGTCATGACGCGGATGGCTTCGGCTTCGACCTCGGGCGAAACCCGTTCGCGCTTAATACCCGTCGTGATGATCCCCAAGCCGAGGGGCTTGGTCAGGATCAACTGATCGCCCGGACGCGCGCTCGAATTCGGGATGATCTGCTCCGGATGGGCGAAGCCGAGCACAGCCAATCCGTATTTCGGTTCGAGGTCGTCCACGGTATGCCCACCGAGGATCACGACGCCAGCCTCACGGGCCTTATCCGCGCCGCCACGTAAGATCTCGCTCAGCAGACGGAGGGGGAGCTTCTTCGCCGGGAAGCCGACGAGATTGAGCGCAATGAGCGGTTCGACGCCTTTGGCGTAGAGGTCGCTGAGCGCATTGGCGACGGCGATCTGTCCGAAAGCATACGGGTCGTCCACGACGGGGGTGAAGAAATCCGTCGTGAAGACGATGGCCGTTTGCTCATCGAGCAAGTAGACCCCCGCATCATCGGCATCCTTGACGCCGATGAGCACGCGCGGATCATCCAGCGGAGCCCATGCGCTCAGGACCTCGACCAGGTCCTTCTGACTCAGCTTACACGCTCAACCGGCCCCGTGGCTGAATTGCGTCAGCCGGATGCGTTCGGTCTCAGCCATATCGTTCTTCCCCCCATGGAGAGCGGCTCAGGATACGGCACATCAGGAGATCTCGTCAACATGGCGAACGAGAAAGCGGCGCGGACTCCTTCTGGGCCGTCGCGTGTTCGACATCGAGGGAGGCGTATCGTCCCAGCCAATCGTTCATCCGGATGCGAAAGAGATCGAGCGCCATGCGCCAAGCGTCGCGCACCATTCGAACCTTCGTCCCTTCGGCGTGAGCCCACAGGACGGGCGTCTCCCGCAGGCGCAAGCCGCGTTTTCGCGCCAAGTAGAGGATCTCGACGTCGAATCCGAAGCCGAAGATCCGTTGGCTTTGGAAGATGAGACGCAGGGGTTCGCGCCGATAGGCCTTGAAGCCACACTGCGTGTCCTTGAAGGGAAGTCCCGTGAGCGCGCGCATGAGGAGGTTGAAAATCCGCCCGGCCCATTGCCGCAGACGCGATTGCGGCCTCAGGATGAATCGGCGATCGAGGCCGCGCGAGCCGAAGGCGACGTCCGCACCCTCAGTTTCGATGAGCCGAAGCAGGCGTTCGGCTTCCGCGATGGGCGTCGAGAGATCGGCATCGGTGAAGAGGACGATCTCTCCGCGCGCGTTCAAGAAGCCCCGGCGGACGCTGTAGCCCTTCCCGAAGTTTCGCTCGTTGCGCAACAGGCGCACGCTCACGCGCTCGCTCCGCCAAGTCTCAGCGAAGGCGTGGACGAGCGCGGCCGTGGCATCACGAGAGCCATCGTCCACTACGATGACTTCGCTCGAGAACGGTTGTCGCTCCAGGTAGCGCGTGACATCGTGAAGCGAGCGCTCGATCCGGTGGGCCTCATTGAAGGCCGGGATGATGACGGAGAGATACGGCCGCTGCTCCATGCGCTGAAAGAGTATGGCGCACGCGCCCTCGGGCGATCAAGGGACGCACGCGGCTTCTTGTCAGCCCAAGGGGTATTCGCTATGATTTTCCTTTCACGGAAGGGGGGAAGCGATGCTCATGCGTTCCATGCTCGGTATGATCGGCGCGTATCTTCTCGGCTCGATCCCATTCGGCTACTTGTTGGTCAAGTACATCTTCACGGATCGCATAGACGTGCGAACGATCGGGAGCCGGAGCATCGGGGCGACGAACGTGAGTCGGATCGTGGGCGCAAAAGGGGGGATCCTCACGGGGCTCTTGGACATCGGGAAGGGGATGGCGGCCGTCGTGTTCGCGGGGAAGCTGACGGCGAACGATCCGTGGTGGATGGGGATGGCGGTGGCGCTGGCCGTCACCGGGCACATCTTTCCGGTGTGGATCGGGTTCCGAGGGGGGAAGGGAGTGGCGACGGGGGCTGGGGGGTATCTGCTCCTCTCTCCCTTGGCGGTGCTCTCGGGCCTGGTGCTTTGGGCGGTGATCGTGTATGCGAAACGGTACGTCTCGCTCGGCTCCATCTTCGCGACGGCCTCGATCCCCTTTTGGATTTGGTTCTGGGGAGAGAAGGTCCTGCGCCATTCCCCGCAGGAGATTCAACCCCTTGTCGTGACGGCGGCCCTGACCGGAGGCTTGATCATCTTCCGGCATCGGGAGAACATCCGGCGGCTTTTGGCCGGAACGGAGCGCAAGCTTGGGGCCCGCGTATCATGAACGAAGGCGTTCACCGCATAGCGATCATCGGCGCCGGAAGTTGGGGGACGACCCTCTCGATCTTAGCCGCAAAACGGGGCCACCTCGTCACGCTCTGGAGCCATGAGTCGGAGGTCGCGGCGGCGATCCGCGAGCGGCGGGAGAATCCGATCTATTTGCCGGGGGCTTCCATCCCTCCCAGCGTGCGCGTGACGACTTCGCTGGAAGAAGCGCTTGACGGTGCGGACGTGGTGATCGCCGCTCTCCCCTCGCACGTGTGCCGTTCGATGTACGAGCGCATGCGCCCGTGGCTGCAGCCGCGCATGATTTTCGTCAGCGCGACCAAAGGGATCGAAGTGGAGACGCAGATGCGGATGTCGGAGGTCTTGCGCGATGTCCTGCGCGATCAGTTCGAGCCGCGGATTGTCGTGCTCTCCGGTCCGAGCTTCGCGCAAGAGGTCGCGCGTGGCGATCCCACGGCCGTCGTCGCCGCCTCATACCCATTGGAGTACAGCCAATTGGTACAGCGGCTGCTCTCGGGCCCATCGTTTCGAATTTACACGAGCCCTGATGTCGTGGGCGTGGAGGTCGGGGGAGCCGTGAAGAACGTCATCGCCATCGGCGCCGGTGTGGTCACGGGCTTGGGATGGGGGAGCAATAGCGTCGCGGCCCTCATCACGCGCGGCTTGGCGGAGATGACGCGCTTGGTCGTCGCGCTGGGTGGACGCGCTGAGACGATGGCGGGACTGGCCGGCGTGGGCGATCTGGTGCTCACGTGTACGGGGCAGCTCTCGCGCAATCGGCAGGTCGGGATCGAATTGGGGCGCGGACGGACATTGTCGGATATCCTCGCGAACATGCGTCAGGTGGCCGAAGGCGTGCGGACGACGCGCGCCGTCTATCGCCTCAGCCAACGGCTCGGCGTGGAGATGCCCATCACGGCGAGCGTCCATGCCTTGCTCTACGAAGGCCGCGATCCGCGCGACGTCGCCGCCGCTCTCATGGAGCGCCCCCTCAAACGAGAGATCTGAGCGAGACGCCATGACGACCGAGAAGATCATCGCCACAAATCGGCAGGCCTATCACAACTACGATCTCTTGGAGACCTACGAGTGCGGCGTCGTGCTCACGGGTACGGAGGTGAAATCCATTCGCCAGGGGCGAATCCAATTGAAGGACGCCTATGCTATCATTCGTAACGGCGAGGCGTGGTTGGTCAATGCGCACATCAGTCCGTATCCGCATGGCGGGCGGCTCAACCACGATCCGACGCGCACGCGCAAGTTGCTTTTGCACAAGTCGGAGATCCTCCGCTTGATGGGGAAGGTGCAAGAGAAGGGGCTCACGCTCATCCCGACCCGCTGTTATCTGAAGAACGGGCGGGTGAAGTTCGAGATCGCGCTGGCGCGCGGACGCAAGCAGTACGATAAGCGCGAGGCCGCGCGTCGGAAGGCCATCGAGCGAGAGACGGAGGCCATTTTGAAAGCGTTCAGGAGGTGATATGCGCGTTAAGCCAGACTTTCGGAAGTTTCACGAGGTGGACGCGGAGGCGTTGTGCGTCAGCCTCTTCGAGGGGGAAGGCCTCGAAGACGCGCTGCTCCGCGAACTGGATCAGCGATTGCGCGGCGTGCTCGCCGCGGCGCTGACCTCCGGCGAAGTGAAGGGGAAGTTCGGCGAGACGCTCTACGTGCCCACGATGGGCGCGCTGGCCGCCTCGCGCGTCCTCTTCGTCGGCGCGGGGAAACGTTCCGAGTTCACGTTCGATACGATTCGCCAGGTGGCAGGCACGGCGGCGCGCTTCTTGCGGCAGCGGGGGATTCGCTCCATGGCCATCCTGCGCCGGTCTACGCTCGAGTTGAGTCGGAGCGCGCAGGCGGCTGTTGAAGGCGTCCTGCTGGGTCTCTTCGATCCGGGCACATACAAGACGCAGGAGAAGGAGGAGCGCACGATCGAGGAAGTGCGTCTTGTCGCCGAGGGCGAGTCGGAGGCGGAGATGCAGCGTGGGATCGAGCGCGGCCTGATCTTGGCCAAGGCGACGAATTTCGCGCGCAATCTCGTCAATGAGCCCGCGAGCGTGCTCACCCCGCTGGAGCTGGCGCGTCGAGCCGAAGACATGGCCGCGCGATACGGGTTGGACATCGAGGTGCTCGATGAAGCGCGGATGAAAGAGCTGGGCATGGGAGCGCTCTTGGGCGTCGCGCGGGGCAGCGATGAACCGGCGCGCCTGATCGTGCTGCGCTACATCCCTGAGGGGGATGAAGCGTTCCTGCGTCGCTTGCCGACGATCGCTTTGCTCGGCAAGGGGATCACGTTCGACTCCGGGGGCATCTCGCTCAAGCCGGCCGACGGGATGGAGCAGATGAAATACGACATGGCCGGCGGCGCGGCCGTGCTCGGCGCGCTGCGGGCGATCGCGCAGTTGCGGCCGAAGATCAAAGTGCTGGGGCTTGTACCCGCGACCGAGAACATGCCCAGCGGACGCGCGCAGAAGCCGGGCGACATCCTTCGCACCATGAGCGGCAAGACGGTCGAGGTGATCAATACCGATGCTGAGGGGCGACTCATCTTGGCGGATGCGATCACCTACGCGCGTCAGCTCGGCGCGCAGACGATCGTGGACGTGGCCACGCTCACCGGCGCGTGCGTCGTCGCCCTCGGCTCCGTCTACGCCGCCATCTTCGGCAACGATCAGTCGCTCGTCGAGCGAGTGATCGCGGCCGGACGCGAAGCGGGGGAGAAGCTCTGGCCCATGCCGCTCGATCCCGAATATCGGGAACAGCTCAAGAGCCCGATCGCCGATCTCAAGAACGTCGGCGGGCGTAAGGCCGGAGCCATCACGGCGGCCTATTTCCTGAAGGAATTCGCCGAGGAGACGCCGTGGGCGCACCTGGATATTGCGGGAACGGCGTGGCTCGAGGAGAACAAACCCTATTTGGCGAGCGGACCGACGGGCATGGGCGTGCGGACGCTCGCGCACTTCGTCTGCCAAGAAGCCCAGAGGGGATCGCCCGAGCATTCCTGAAGAGCGGGCCCCCTTTGGCGGCAACGCGAATTTTTCGAGGGAGGGGAGTGAGGTATGGCGACGGTGGTGAAAACGCGGCGCGAGCTGAAAAAGGCGTGGATTCGGGCGAATCCGGAGAAGTATCAGGAACAGAAGCGGCGATGGCGACAGCGTCGCCGCGAGCGGTTGGCCAGCGGACGCTTACTCGTCTCTCCGGAGCAGCGCGAGGGGAAAGCGCTCGTCGCGCGCTTGCGCTTTCGGAACGGGCAGAATCCTCACGCTATGGTCGAGGAGTTCATGAAGCAGTATGGGAAGGCGGGCATCTATTATGCCCTCGGACCGGTCACCAACAGCCAATTTCGGACCATCCTCATCTACGCCGATCCGAAAGCGGCCGAGCGGATCAAGCGGCTGAAAGCGACGAAGAAGAGCTGAGCGTCCGGGAAAGCGGCATCGCCGGGCCTGCGATGGACGACCCGGTGAGGGGGTGTCCATGCGAATCCTGGTTCTTGGCGGAACGCGCTTTTTTGGTCTGCAGCTGGTCCATCGGCTGGTGGAAGAGGGCCATCAGGTGACCGTGCTGACGCGCGGGCGCACGTCGGCCGTGCTGCCGCCTTCGGTCGAGCGACTGGTCGGGGATCGACAGCAGGCCGCCGCACTTCGAGAGGCCGTAGGGGCAAGGACGTGGGATGTCGTCATAGATAATATCGGCTTCACGGCCGAAGATGGTCGCCTCGCCGTTGAGGTCTTCGCCGGGCGAACGGAGCGCTTCCTCTTCACGAGTACGGCGGCCGTGTATTCCTGTTTCGATGGGTTGGTGAACCCTTATCGGGAGGACGATACCGAACGGTTTCCCGAGCGGGCGCGAGCCCGCGAGAATCCGCAGTTGGCCTACGGATTCGGGAAGCTGGAGGCCGAACGAGTTTTGCTACGGGCGTATCGAGAGCGCGGGTTCCCGGTCACGATTCTGCGCCTGCCGATCGTCATCGGCCCGCGCGATCATACGCTGCGGGCGTACAGCTACTGGGTGCGCCTGAAGGATCGAGCGCCGCTCATCCTCCCCGATGGCGGGCGTGTGGATTGGCGCTTCATCTATTCGGGAGACGTCGTGCGGGCGTTCCTTCGACTCCTGGAGGAGGAGCGGAGCATCGGGCAGGTGTATAACTTCGCTCAGGAGGAGATCGTCTCGGTGCGCGAGTTCGTCAAACTCTCGGCCGAGATCCTGGGGATCGAGGTGGAGACGGTGGACATCCCCCTCCAATGGTTGCGCGCGCAGCGGATTGAGCCCGTGTTCTCTCCGTACTCGATTCCCCGTTCGGTGATCGTGGACATCTCGAAAGCACAACGCGAACTGGGATGGCGGTCCACGCCTTGGCGCGAATGGATGCGCGTGAGCATCGAATGGTTCGAGCGCGAGTATCATGGTCCGCCGCCGGAGAACTATTTCCACAGGGCCGAAGAACTGCAGCTCATCGAACGCTGGCGACAGATGACGGCCCCGTGAGGACTTTCGAGCGCCGAGAAGCCGAAAGCGCGTAGGAAACGGCATCCTCCTGGATCGCGACCCATGGGGACGTCAACGTCAAGGCACTCGCTCCGAGTTCGTTCCGATGCCTCTGCTCTCGCTCTGCGGGAAGGTAGAGGCGATCCGCGCACCGGAGTTTCGCGGAGTCGAACCGATGGCCGATCTCTATGAGTTGTTAGGCGTCTCGCGTCAGGCGAGCGAACGAGAGATCAAGGCCGCGTATCGCCGTTTGGCCAAGCGCTATCATCCGGATGTGAACCCATCGCCGACGGCCGCGGAGGATTTCGCGCGGATCACGGAAGCGTACAAGGTCTTGAGCAATCGGCGGCTGCGCGACCTCTACGATCGCGGGTTGCTCGCCGATTACGAGGCATATCTGCGACAGCGGGAGCGCGCGGCCGTCCTGCGCGAACGCCTGAAAGACATCGTCCAGGAGCTGCTGCGACGCGAGCGCGAGGAGGCGGCGATTCGTCAGACGGCCGTGATGCTCGTCGTCTCGCTCTTCGCTTCGGCGTTCCTGGTGGCGCTGTTCCGCCCGCCGATCTTCGAGATGCTCGGTCCGGTCGGGAAGGCGGTTTGTCTGGGTCTGTTCGGCGTCGGCATGTGGGAGCTGGTGCGCGATGTCATGATGTGTCTGGACTACTACACCTATCCGGACGATGTGACGCCGTCCTTTTGGCACATCGAGGAGGAGATGCGCGGGAAGCCGTTCTCGCGCACGACGGCGCTGGCGTTCCTCGTCGGGGGGTATCTTCTGGCGCTCGTGCTCGGATCGCTTGTGCGGTACGCGCTTGTGGGGAGCGACGGGCGGCTGCTACTGAGCTACGGACTCATCAATCTGATCTTGCTCCCGCCGATCGCCGTCCTTATCCTTATGCGGCTACGCGCGCTCAGCGAGCGGTTGTCCGACTCGCGATGGAGCGAAGGAGGGGAATGGTGATGAAGACGTTCGTTCGAGAGCGAATGGCGTTGGCTTGTTTCACGGCCGAAGGCGCTTGGCTCAGTCGGGGTCTCCTCGTCGTGAGCGTCAGCTTCCTGGTCGCGCTCTCGGCGCAGTGGGCGATTCCGCTCCCGTTCACGCCGGTGCCGATCACGGCGCAGACGGCGGTCGTCTTGCTGGGGGGGATGGTGCTCGGGCGTCGTCTTGGCGCGTTGGCGATGCTCCTCTATCTGGGGGAGGGCGCTCTGGGCTGGCCCGTCTTCGCCGGCGGGCGCGGCGGCCTGGCCCATCTCGCGGGACCGACGGGAGGGTATCTCTTGGGATTCGTCCTCGCCGCTTACGTGACGGGCGCCTTCGCCGAACGCGGCTGGGATCGCCGATGGACGACGACCGTGGGAGCGATGGTGATCGGGCACGTTGCGATTTACCTCACCGGACTTCTGGGCCTCTTGCGCTTTGTGCCGCCGGAGCGCGCCCTGATGCTCGGAGTATGGCCCTTTCTGCCCGGCGATCTGCT
>Ga0101943_1002737_pt1 | contig 10026 bp, 9 predicted proteins | sample DewCreD2012metaG_5_FD_75244 | JGI IMG/M metagenome (GOLD analysis project Ga0101943, IMG submission 75244) | Hot spring sediment bacterial and archeal communities from British Columbia, Canada, to study Microbial Dark Matter (Phase II) - Dewar... ... | reverse complement strand
CTTCAAACCGGTACTTCGTGGTTTGAAGCGAAAGCATCTATCATCCGAGAGGCCATCCGTTCTTATCTGGCTCAACCGCTTTACAATCTGCCGTCAACTGCGTAACTCCTATCGGGATTATTTACCGGTCAGCAGATACTCCACTGCCCGGTCCAGTTGGGGGTCTTCGTCTGGACCTGCGTCCTCGGGCCAGGGCACGACGATGTCGGGCGTCAGGCCCTGACCGTTGATGGCCCGGTTGTTGGGCGTGAACCAGAGAGCGATGGTCACCCGCAGTTCGGAGCCATCGCGGAGACGGTAGGGACGTTGGACCGAGCCTTTGCCCAACGTCTGTTCGCCGATGAGAATCCCGCGCCCCCGATCCTGGATGGCCCCGGCGACAATCTCAGAGGCGGAAGCGCTCCCTCCGTTGACCAGGACGACCAGTGGGATGGACTCCGCCGGGCCGCCGTCGCGGGAACGGAATACATCTTCGCCTTCTTTTGTGCGCTCTATCGCGATGATGCCCCGATCCAGGAACAGATCGGCGACGTTCAGTGCCTGGTCCAGCCAGCCACCGGGGTTATCCCGCAGGTCCAGGATCAGCCCTTTAGGGTTGCGGCTCAACAGGTCCGTCAGGGCGTTATTCATCTGCCGGGTGGCGGTGGCGCTGAAATCCGTCAGGCGGATGTAGGCGATGTTGCCTTCCAGCATTTTGGTCTCTACCAGCGGGATTTGGATGCGCGCGCGGGTGATGGTGACCTCAAAGGTCTCCTCCTGGCCCGGGCGCTCAATCAGGAGGGTGACCTGGGTCCCGGCGGGCCCCCGGATCAGCGCGATGGCCTCGTAGATGCTGTAGCCGACGATGGACTGCCCGTCCACCTCCAGCACCCGATCGCCACTCTTGAGGCCGGCGGCCTCGGCGGGGGTATTGGGGATGATGCCCGCAATCTCCAGTTTCCCGTCCTCCCGCATCCGGACGTAGGCGCCGATGCCCTGGAACTCGCCGCTGGCGTCTTCGTTGATAATGGCGGCGATGCGGGGCTCAATGAACGATGTGTACTGGTCCCCCAGCGTCTGCAGGCTCCCCCGGATCGCGCCGTGGATGATGGTCTGGGTGTCGGGGATGTCGCCGTAGTACGCTTGCCGGACGATGTCCCAGACGTCCCAGAACAGTTGGATGGCCTCTTCCTCGGACTGAGGAGACACGGGGGTGGGAGTGGGCATCAGGGGGATGGGCAGGGAGACGGTGCCCTGGTTCACGAGATGGGCTGTGCTGAAACCGGCCAGGAACGCCGCGCCCGCCGTACAGGCCAGGATCAGCAGGGCCAGAAGTCCAGCCAGCCAGAATGTCTTTCGTCCGCTCATTTCTTCGTCACCTCGGATTCGTAGGTTCAGAAGGAAATATATCACCGAATGCGGATTTTGGGAAGGGGACATATTGCAGTTTTTGCTTGACATCTGTACTGCCTTATGATATGATAGAAGTGTTTCCACTGTTCCCGGTTTGCCGGAAGGAGGATTTCATGAAAAGCGTCCGTTCTTTACTCCCCTCTCTGCTGGGCCTGCTTGTGGTTCTTTTGCTGCTGGCGGGATGTTATATGCCCGCTGCCCCCGATGTGACCCCGACTCCCTCCCAGCAAGAGGTGGAAGACGCCTTGATGGCGACAATGGCGGCTCAGGCGGCCCAGACGAATCTGACCATAACGGCGATGGCGGCTACCCCGCCAGCGCCCACGGAGACTCCTACGTCGCCACCTCCGTCCCCTGCGGAGACAACCCCGGCGCCCACACCTGCACCTACTGAGGCCCCTACGGTATTGCCGGTGGCGACCCCTACCTCCACACCGGTGCCACCGCCGACCAGTGCGACGGTAGTGGCTCCTGCTGGCGCCGAAAGGACCCATGTCGTCCAGCCGGGAGAGTGGCTCCTGCAGATTGCCCGCCAGTACGGCGTGGATTGGCGAGAACTGGCCGCTTACAATAACATTGTGAATCCCAACCGCATCTACCCCGGCCAGGTTTTACGCATCCCTGGGACGGGAGGCCAGCCGCCGACCGGGAATGAAATCCTGTACACCGTTCAGCCGGGAGATAACCTCTTCCGCATCGCCCTGCGGTATAACATGAACTATCTCTACCTGGCGTCCTACAATGGCATCGCGAACCCCCACCAGATTCGCGTGGGGCAGGTCATCCGGATTCCAGTGACTCCTTAGAACCTGGGCCCGAACGTCTTCGGGGCGGCGGTCTCTCCGCCGCCCCGAGACGAAATTCCCATCCTTGCAGAGGAGGTGAGACGGACCCGACAGAAGAGACCGCTCCATTCCATGTTTCTGCGTCCAGGCCCTATCCCATATCCCCAGCAAGGAGGTAAAGCATGGAGGAGATCAAGCGACCGTGGCTGAACAAGTACGACCCCGGTGTCCCCCATCACATTGATTACCCCGAAGTTCCTATCTACTATTTCTTGGAGGAAAACGCCCGCAAGTATCCCGACCACGTCGCCATCATTTTCAAAGGGGGCAAACTCACCTTTCGGCAACTGAATGAGTTGACCGACCGGATGGCGGCGGGGCTGGCGAAGATGGGAGTGAAGAAGGGTGACCGGGTGGCCATTCTGACGGCTAACTGTCCCCAGTTCGTCATCGCCTACTTCGGCATCCTGAAGGCGGGCGGTATCGTCGTGGCCTGCAATCCCCTCTACGCGCCGCCGGAACTGGAGCACCAGTTGAATGACTGCGGGGCGGAGGTCATCATTGCCATGAGCCGCTTCTACCCCGTGGTCAAGAAGGTGCAGCCCAACACCCGGCTCCGCCAGGTGATCGTCACCAACATCAAAGAGTATTTCCCGCCGGTCCTCAAACTGCTCTTCACCCTGGCGATGGAGAAGAAGCAGGGGGACCGGGTGACGCTGGCATCGGGCGACCAGTGGTTCCAGGATGTTCTGAAGGCGAACTCGCCCGCCGACCGTCCCAAAGTGGAAATTAACCCCCGAGAGGACGTGGCTATCTTCCAGTACACCGGCGGCACCACCGGCATCTCAAAGGGGGCCATGGCGACCCACTTCAACCTGGTGGCTAACTCGCTCCAGATCAAGTCCTGGCTGCCGGGGGTGAGGGACGCCGAACTGACGGTGCTGACGGCTCTGCCCCTCTTCCACGTCTACGGGATGGTGGCGGCGATGTGCTTCGCTCTGGCATCGGCGAGCACGCAGATCATTATCCCCAACCCACGGGATATTAACGACATCCTGGAGACCATCAACAAGTATAAGCCCAGCATCTTCCCCGGCGTGCCGACGATGTACAACGCCATCAACCACCACCCGAAGGTGCTGGAAGGGAAGGTGGACATTCGCTCCATCAAGGCCTGCATCAGCGGCTCGGCCCCGCTTCTCCGGGAGACCCAGACCCGCTTTGAGCAGTTGACGGGGGGCAACCTGCGGGAGGGGTACGGCCTGAGCGAAGCGCCCACGGCTACCCACTGCAACCCCATGTACGGGGAGAACCGGGAGGGGAGCATCGGCCTGCCGCTGCCGGATGTGGACGCCGCCATCGTGGACCTGGATACCGGCACCCGCTTCCTGGGCCCGGGCGAGGAGGGCGAGTTGATCCTGCGCGGCCCGCAGGTCTTCAAGGGCTATTGGCAGATGCCCACGGAGACGGCCAACGCCCTCCGGCAACTCCCCGATGGCAACGTCTGGCTCTTCACCGGCGACATCGCCAAGATGGACGAGGACGGCTACTTTTACATCGTGGACCGCAAAAAGGACATGATCATCTGCGGCGGCTACAATGTCTACCCGCGCGAGGTGGAGGAGGTCCTGAAGCAGCACCCCAAGATTCTGGAGGTCGCTGTGGCGGGCATCCCCGACCCCTACCGCGGGGAGACAGTCAAGGCCTGGGTCGTCCTCAAGCCGGGGGAGACGGCCACCGAGGAGGAGATCATTGAGTGGTCCAAGGAGCGGCTGGCCAAATACAAGTACCCGCGCTACGTGGAGTTCCGCTCCGAACTGCCCAAGACCTTCGTTGGCAAGACACTGCGGCGGATGCTGGTGGCAGAGGAGCGGGCAAAGGCCGCCGGTCAGGCCCCGCCGCCTCCGCCGGAGGAGTAGCCTCAGTTCTTCGGGTGACGGTCACCCCGCCGGGGTGACCGTCACCCTCAGGAGGCGAAGTTGGGTGTTCTGCGCGATCTGGCGTTGATTCTGCTGGCGCTGGAGGCGGCCTTGGGCGCGTTGGTGGGGGTGGCCCTGAGCGCGGCGGTGAACTATGGCCTTTATCGCTCCCGCTGGTGGCGGGTCCTCCCCTGCTGGCTCCTGCAGGCGCGTCAGTATTTGTCCCTGGGGCAGCGAGGGGTGGAGCGGGTTTGTCGTCGGGCTACGGCGCCCATCTTCGCCGCCTCAGCGGCCCGCGCTGCGCTTTCCCGGATGCTGGGAGTCGGAAAGAAATCCAATTAAATGGGACACGGATGGGCACGGATGATACGGATTTTCACGGGTTTTTATCCGTGCCGACCCGTGAAACCCGTGTTGATCCGTGTCCTATTTTCAGAGATTCCAGGAGGTGGATGTGAACCTGCGAACCCGGGTTTTGCTGCTCGGAGGCATCATCGGTGCCCTCCTGGGCGTCGGTGTGGCCTATCTCTATCTGCGTTCCGCTCCCATCCAGGTGGACGAATCCGGACGGGAGCGCCTCCCCGCTATTCCTCCCGGCGAGGCCATTCGGGTCGGCCTGGGCATTCTGACGGCTATCCGGCAGATTATCGGTCTGGGTAATCCCATTGGAAAATAGCATGGTTCGCGGATGCCCGGCATTTTGAACGTGCCCGGTGTCTGACCCGCGCAAACCGGTATGTCCCCTCGCCGGACCCTCGCTATTCTCCGCAAGGAATTCCGCCACATCTTTCGGGACCTCCGGCTGTTCTTTCTGGTCACCGTTTCCCCGGCGTTCCTCCTGCTCCTGCTGGCCCACCTCTTCGTCCTGGACGTCCAGCAGTTAGAGGTCGCAGTGTGGGACCTGGACCGGAGCCTGCTCTCCCGCCAGATGATTGCCACCCTGACCGCCGATGAGGAGTTCCAGGTGCAGGCGTGGGTGGCCTCGTACTCTGAATTGGAGCAGTTATTGCGGGCGGGACGGGTGGATTGCGGACTGGTGATCCCCAATGGGTTTGCCCGTCAACTGGAAGCGGGAGGGCCCGCCCCGGTGGAGGCAGTGGTGGACGGGAGCGACCCCATCGCCGCCATTCAGGCCGTCTTTTCCCTCAGCCAGCGGGCAACGGCGTTTGCGTCGGAGAGGATGGGGGCTGGGGCACCGACGTCTCTCCTCATAGACGTTCGCTCCGAGGCCTGGTACAACCCGGCACTGAAATCGCTGGTCAGCATGGTGCCGGGGCTGGCGGCCATTGTCCTCTCCATGCCCGCGATGGCTCTCGCCCTGGCGCTGACGCGGGAGAAAGAGGTCGGCTCCTTTGAAAGTCTCATCGCCACGCCGGTCCGGGGGGTGGAGTATCTGCTGGGCAAACTGGGGGCATACCTGGCCTGCGGGATACTGGGGGTCCTGCCGGTCTGGCTGGTCGCCGTCCTCTACTTCCGCGTCCCCTTCCGGGGCGACTTTTCTCTCTACCTGGCCCTGAGCGCGGTCTATTTTCTGGCCGAAATGGGGTTTAGCCTGATCATCGCCAACTTTGTTCACAACCAGCAGACGGCCATGCTGTTGGTGTTGACGGTCTTCTTCGTGCCCAGTTTCTTTATCGCCGGCCTGATTCTGCCGGTGGACACCCACAACGTTCTCTCCACGCTGGTATCCTATGCCTTGCCGACGACTCACTTTGTCGCCATCAGCCGGGGGGTGTTTCTGAAGGGCGTGGGGCCGGCCTCCCTGCAGACCCACATCCTGCTCCTGCTGGCGATGGGGGTGGGGGGACTGCTTCTCAGTTTGCTCCTGTTTCGCAAGCGGCTGTAAACACGAATGGGGCCACGAATACACGAATACACGAATTGCACGAATGGGGCCACGAATACACGAATACACGAATTGCACGAATGGGGCCACGAATTTTCGTGAAAATTCGTGCAATTCGTGGCCAAATTTTGATATGACCGCCCGAATCGGTAATCTGGTCTGGAAGGAACTGCTGCAACTGGCCCGGGATTGGCTGCTGACGACCTTCCTGTTTGTCCTGCCGATGCTCCAGTTGGTCCTGCTGGCGCGGGCCACCGGGCGGGGCATCAAGGAGCAGCCGGTGGTGATTCTGGACCTGGACCGCTCTGCCATCACCCGCGAACTGACGGTCCTCCTGGGCAACCGGGAGGAACTGGCGGTTACCCGGTTTGTGGAAGATGAGCGGGCGCTGGGGGAGGAACTGGAGCGGGGGACGGCCCGGGTGGGCATCATATTCCCTTTGGGCTTCGCTGCGGACCTCTCCGACCCGACGCGGACGGCCACTGTGCGGGTAGTGGTGGATGGCTCCAGTGACACGGTGGCAGGCATCGTTCAGAGCGCGGTGGAGACCGTCTTCGCTGATTACACCCGACGGCGTCTGGCAGAGTGGGGCATCCGCACCGACCCGGCGGTGGACCTGCGCGTGGTGACCTATTACAACCCGACCTACGATGTCCGGCAGTTCACCATTCCGGCCCAGGTCGGCTTCATCGTGTATCAGATCACCTTGATTATCGCCTCGCTGGGGCTGGCGCGGGAGCGGGAATTGGGCACGCTGGAGGCCCTCATCGTCACCCCGCTGAGCCGGACGGAAATCGTCCTGGGGAAAGCCATCCCGGCGTTCCTCATCGGGCTGGTCAACTTTCTGTTCCTGGTCGCTGTCGCCCGCTTCGGCTTCCACGTGCCGATGCGGGGCTCCTTCCTTCTCCTCCTGGCGCTGACGGTGCCGTTCCTGCTGGCAGAAATCGGCTGGGGCGTTATCATCTCCTCCATCTCCCGGACCCAGCAGCAAGCCATCCTCTTTGTGTTCATCATGGCGATGATAGACCTTACCTTTTCGGGCTACCTGGTGCCGGTGAAGAATCTCTCGCCGACGCTGGGTATGATCTCCCGGGTGGTGCCGATGTACCACTACCTGACGGTCATCCGGGCGGTTATGCTGAAGGGCGCAGGGCTGGGCGACCTGGGGCTCCACGGGCTGGCCCTGGCCCTTCTGGCGGCGATCATTCTGGTGGGGGCCGTGCGCCGGGTGAGCCGACGGCTGGACTGAACGGTGATTGTGGGGTATAATCTTTACTGCAAAGGATGCGGGATGCAGGATGTAAGATGCAGGATGCAGGATTTTCTTGTCTCTTGCTTCTTGCTTCTAATCGTTGAGGAGGTGGGAAATGGTGACCCGATGGCTGGAACGAAGCCTGCTCTTTGGTCTGGGACTGCTCACCGTCACCCGCGAAAAGGTCGTCCAGTTCGTGGATAAACTGGTGGAGGAGGGCGAGGCCCGCGCCGAGGAGGCCCCCAAAGTGGTGGAGCGACTGGTCGCCCGGGGGGAGGAGGAGCGGGAGGCCCTGCGGAAGATGATCCGGGAGGAAATGGCCCGCTGGGCACCACCCTCCCGCCAGGACGTGGAGGACCTGAAGCGTAGGGTGGACGAACTGGCCGCGCGGGTGGAGGAACTCTCTCGGACCCGGGGGCGGAAAGCGGCACAGGAATCGGCGGCGCAGGATTGAGCCCGGACCCGCATTACAGGATAAGTTCTGTGCTACAGAGACTCCGATCCCTGCCTGTATTCCGGCGGCGCGGGCCGCGAAAAATCGGCCTGGCGCTCAGCGGTGGCGGCGTGCGCGGGCTGGCCCATATCGGCGTGCTGAAGGTGCTGGAGGAGGCCGAAATTCCCATCTACGCCGTCACCGGGACCAGCGCCGGGGGTCTTATCGGTGCCCTTTACGCGGCCGGCGTCTCTCCGCAGCAGATGGAGGAGGAAGCGCTGCGGATGGCCTCACCCCGTCGCCTGCTTCCCTTCCTCAACCGGGCCCTTCCCTTTCGCGGCATCCTTTCTGCCCAGAAAGTGGCGGAATACCTGGAAACCTTCCTGGATGACCTCACGTTTGACAAACTGCGCATACCCCTGGCCGTCGTCGCGGTGGACCTGAACAGCGGTCAGAAAGTGGTGCTGAACGAAGGCCGTGTGGTAGATGCCGTGCGGGCGACGACGGCTCTCCCAGGGCTGATCGGCCCGGTGGAGCGGGACGGTCAACTCCTGGTGGACGGCGGCCTTCTGGACAACCTCCCCGCCGACGTGGCGCGTCGGATGGGCGCGGAGCGGGTGGTCGCGGTGGACATCTCCACCGACGAGACCTCTCTGGTCTCTCTGACGGAGGAACTGAAGCGCCGCCCCTTCATCCCGGACAGTCTGGCGGAGATGGCGGACGTCCTCTGGCGGTCGCTGGCGGTGATGATGCGGGACGTGAACCGGCGGAGTCTGGAAGAGGCCCGCCCCGACCTGCTGATCCGCCCCGCCATCCCCGCAGGCATCACTGTCCTCACCGGCCTGACCCGCGCGGCGGAGGTCATCGCGGCGGGAGAGGAGGCCGCCCGCGCCGCCCTCCCCCGCCTGAAGGAACTGCTGTAGGACAACTGCTCACAGTTGTCCTGTGCCGCCCCCAGCGGTGAATTGAGATGTCCATCCTGGCGATTCGGGGCGTGCGCCACCTGCGGCGCTTCCAGCAGATTGCCCAGATTCTGGCGCGCCATGGCTTTGGTGAACTGCTGGACCTGCTGGGCGCTGCCCCGGTTTTCCCCCTGGCCCGCCCTCTGCGCCGACGCCCTGCTCTGGGCGCCCCCCAGCGACTGCGGATGGCGCTGGAGGAATTGGGCCCCACCTTCGTCAAACTGGGACAGGTGCTGAGCACCCGCCCTGACCTCCTCCCGCCCGCCTATATCGCCGAACTGGCCAGACTCCAGGATACAGTCCCCCCGGAGCCCTGGGAGCCGGTGCGTGCCCAACTGGAGGCCGAACTGGGCGCGCCGGTGGAGGAGGTATTTGCCACTCTGGACCCCGAACCCATTGCCGCCGCGTCGCTGGCCCAGGTTCACACCGCCACTCTCCCCGATGGGTCGGAGGTCGTCGTCAAAATCCAGCGCCCCAACATAGAGGCGACCATTAACGTGGACCTGGACATTCTGGCGGACGTGGCGCGCCTTCTGCAGACGCGTACTCCCCTGGGAGAACTATACGACCTGCCGGGCATCGTGGAGGAATTCGCCGCCACCCTGCGGGCGGAACTGGATTTCTACCGCGAGGGACACAACGCCGACCGTTTCCGGGCCAATTTCGCCGACGAGCCGTACCTTTACATCCCGAAAGTCTACTGGGAGTACACTACCCGCCGGGTGCTGGTGCTGGAGCGGATTCACGGCATCAAGATAGACGACATCGCCGCGCTGGACGCGGCCGGATACGACCGCTACCGCATCGGCCTCCACGCGGCCCGGATGGTCATCAAAGAGGTCCTGGAGGACGGCTTCTTTCACGCCGACCCCCATCCGGGCAACTTCTTCGTCATGCCCGGCGAGGTGATTGGGGCGATGGATTTCGGGATGGTGGGGTACCTCAGCCGCCGCACCCGCACTGACCTGGTTCGCCTCTACATCGCGGCGGTCCAGTTGGACGAGGAGGCGGTGGTGGACCAGTTGGTCCGGATGGGGGTGGGGGGCGGGGCGGTGGACCGGATGGGGCTGCAGCATGACATCGGGCGCCTGCTGCGCAAATACGCTGGTCTGCCGCTGAAGGCCATCCGGGCGCGGGACGTGGTGGAGGAGGCGATGCCCATCGCCTTCCGCCACCATCTGCGTCTTCCCTCCGAACTCTGGCTCCTGGGCAAGACGCTGGGGATGATGGAGGGGGTGGGGCTGAAACTGGTGCCGGACTTTGATATGTTCGCCGTCTCCCGGCCCTATGTTCAGCGGTTCATGCGGGAGATGGCCTCCCCGCGTGCCTGGGTGCCCTCGCTGATTCGTGGGATGGGGGACTGGGCGCAGTTGCTGGATATGCTCCCCCGGACCGGCATGCAGTTGCTGACCCGGGCGGAGCGGGGGGAGGAAGAGG
>Ga0101943_1002736_pt1 | contig 10030 bp, 8 predicted proteins | sample DewCreD2012metaG_5_FD_75244 | JGI IMG/M metagenome (GOLD analysis project Ga0101943, IMG submission 75244) | Hot spring sediment bacterial and archeal communities from British Columbia, Canada, to study Microbial Dark Matter (Phase II) - Dewar... ... | reverse complement strand
TCGCCTTCGAGCCGAACGACGGTCTCGATGCCGTCAAGGACGACGAATACCTGAATCAGTGGGCGAAGGACGCATTCGCGAGCGGCGTTCCCGTCTTCCTGCGCTGGTGCTCGGAGTTCAACGGGCGGTGGGTCGCCTGGTACGGCAATCCGCGCAAATACATCGAGAAGTGGCGGCTGGTGACGCGGGTGATGCGCCGCCACGCTCCCAATGTCGCGATGGTCTGGTGCCCGCTCTGGATCCCGAAATACGAGATCGAGCCGTATTATCCGGGCCGCGAGTGGGTCGACTGGGCGGGGATCAACATCTACTCCGTGCATCACCACAACGGCCGCCTCGATTGGCCCGGAATGCACGAGGACCCTCGCGATCACCTGCGCTGGTACTATCGGCGCTATGCCCGCCACCACCCGATCTTCGTGTGCGAGTATGCCAGCACCACCCAATGCAAGGCGTGCGGGAAGACGCTGCCCGACTTCGCCATCGAGAAGATGCGCGTCTTCTACCGCAGCCTGCCGCGCGAGTTCCCGCGGGTGAAAGCGATCTGCTGGTTTAGCTACGATACCCTGCACACCGGCGCCGCCGAGAACAACTACGCGATCACCAATCCGAACCATCCCGAGGTGACGCAGGCGTACCGGGAGCTGATCGCCTCGGACTACTTCCTGTCGCGGTTCGTCGAGGGCTTGGACTATCGGCGGGTGGAGCTCCCGTCGGCTCCCGCGGCGGCGGACTGACGGGATGATACAACCTAGCAGACGCGCCCCGACACGACGACGATGGCTACCCTGTTCCGACTGCCGCTGCTCGGCCAAACGATGCAAGAGGGCACCATCCTCCGCTGGCTCCGGCAGGAGGGGGAGACGGTCGAAGGCTGGGAGCCGATCGTCGAGGTGATGACGGACAAGGTGAACATGGAGGTGGAGCCGCAGGTAGGCGGCACCCTGCGGAAAATCCTCGCGCCCGAGGGAGCGGTGGTACCAGTCGGCGCGCCGGTTTGCATCCTCGCCGAGCCGGACGAGGATATCAGCGCGCTGCTGGCCGAAGCGGCGCGCGAGACGGGCGCGGTCGCGGCAGCGAGCCCGTCTCCGCCGGCGAGCGCGGCCACCGTACCGACCGGAGCTCCCGCTGACAATGGCGAGTCGGGTCGGCCGACGGCGGAGCCGCCCGCAGTCTCCCCGCGTGCCCGCGAGCTGGCGCGCGAGCACGGGATCGACTGGCGCACCCTCGCCATCGCGGGCACGGGATACGAGGGGATGATCGTCGAGCGGGACGTGCGCGCCTATTTGGAACAGCGGGAGCGGGAGCGCGTCCGCCTGACGCCGCTGGCGGCCAAGATCGCCGCCGAGCAGGGCGTCGCGCCCGAGTCGCTGCCGCCGCCCCCGCCGGGGCAACGGATTCGTGCGGCGGACGTTCGGCGCGCCGTGCCGACGGCGGCGCCGCGCCAGGTGCGGCTCGCCGGCATCCGCAAGGTCATCGCCGATCGCCTGAGCGAGAGCTACCGCCTGGCGCCGCACGTCCCCCTGCGAGTGACGGTCGGCATGGATGCGGCGATCGCGTTGCGCGAGCAGTTGCTGCCGGAGTGGGAGCGGGCCGGCTGGGGGCGATTGACCTTCACCGACCTGATCGTCGCCGCCGCGGTGCGCGCGCTGGTGGAGTTTCCCGCGCTCAACGGCACGCTCGAGGGCGACACGCTCCATCTCCCTGGCGCGGTGCACGTCGGCGTCGCGGTGGCGCGCGATGAGGGGCTGGCGGTGCCGGTCGTCCGCCATGCGGAGCGGCTAGCGCTTCCCGAGCTGAGCCAGGCGCTCCACGCGCTCGCCGAGGGCGCCCGCGCCGGACGGCTCCCGCCCGATGCCTACACCGGCGGGACGTTCACCGTGACCAATCTCGGCCCGTTCGGGATCGAGTCGTTCGATCCGATCCTCAATCCCCCGCAGATCGCGATCCTCGGCTGCGGCGCCATCCGCCCCGAGCTGGTCCCCAGCGAGCAGGGAGCGGTCGTCCGCCGGCGGATGACCCTGACGCTCACCTTCGACCACCGCGCCGTCGACGGGGCGCCCGCCGCCCGCTGCCTCGCCCGCATCCAGGAGCTGCTGGAGAATCCGGCGCGCCTGCTCCTCTAGCGGGGCGATCGAGAAACCGCCAACTGGCGACCGACTCGGGTGTCGGAAACGTACGGACCGTGGGAATCGACCCCCGCTCCGTCGATCGCGGGCGGGCGGCAGCCGCCTCGTCGCGTCGCGATTGGCCGATCCCGTCTTCGCTATGCACGGCCGCGCCCCATCACCGAAGTGGCACCGGGCGATCCCCTACGCGCTGATGTTGGTGGGGATCGTCGTCAGCGCGATCGCCTATTTCGCGCCTGGCGCGCTCGTCGGCGGCGCTTCCACCGGCGCTTGGGGTCCGCTGGCGCGCGGCGGGGAGATCGTGACGGTGATCGGCTTCGTCCTCGCCCTGATCTTCGCCCTCTTCGGCCGCGGCGCCCGCGACGCGTGAGCGCGAGCGGCGAATCTCGGCAAACCCCGGCGGCGCTCGCGCGTCCTGTCGACGCGAGTGCAGCCTGGCGCTGGCGTCTCGAAGGAGGAACCCTATGCGTGCGTGGCGATTGGGCATCGCCGCTTCCGGTCTGATCGGTGGGATCGTCTGGCTCGCGGCGGGTTGGCCCGCAGCGAGGGCCCAAGAGCCGGCGGTCGTCTCGTGGCGCGACGACGTGGAGGCGGCACGTGCCGAAGCGCGCCGATCGGGCAAGCCCCTGTTCGTCGTCTTCCGGTGAGAGCGGTGAGAGGCGTGCAAGAGCCTCGACGCGCAGGTGGCGCGTCCCGACGATCCCGAGTACCGGCGGCTGCTCGGTGAGTTCGTCCCCCTGCGGATCGTGAACCTCAAGGGGATCGACCTCAACCTCTTCCGATTCGACACCGATTTGACGTTCGCCGTCCTCCTGATGAACGCCGACGGCTACACCTACTCGCGGTTCGGTGTGCAGGATCACACCCACACCACCGACCGGATGTCGCTGGCGGGACTCAAGCAGGCGATGCGCGACGTGCTCGTCGCTCACCGCGCGGGGGACGTCGATCGCGAGGCGATCCCCGATCCCGCCCAGCGCTACACCCTGCTCGATCTGCCCGCGTTCGCCCGCAGCCGCCAAGCACGCGACGCCTGCTACCACTGCCACTTCGAGGGAACCGCTCGCTTTCGTCAGCTGCGCCGCGACGGGCAGTTCCGCAAAGAGATGTTCTTCCGCTACCCCTATCCCGAGAACCTCGGGATCACCCTCGAGGTGGACCGCAACAACGTGGTGAAGTCGGTGCAGCCGGGCTCCCCCGCCGCTCGCGCTGGCATCCGTGCGGGCGACCGGATCGTCCGCGCCGGACGCACGCCGATCTTCACGACGGCGGACCTGCAATTCGCCCTCGATCCGGTGGCCGACCCGGGGAGCGTGACGCTGACCGTGCAGCGAGACGGGCGAACGCTGCCGCCGATGACGCTGTCGCTTTCGGCGGGGTGGCGCCGCTACGACGTCAGCTGGCGCGCCTCCGTCGCGAGCCTGCCGCCGATCCTCGGTATCTGGGGACGGACGCTGACCGACGCCGAGCGCCGCCAGCGCGGCATCGCCGCCGATCGGCTGGCGATCCTGGTGACCTTCCTTTTCCCCGAGCCGGTGTGGGAGCCGGCGCGCCGCGGCATCCGCACCGGGGACGTCATCGTGGCCATCGACGGGGAGGAGTGGCCGAACTTGAACCTCCGGCAATTCCACTCGACCTTCCGGTTGAAATACAACGTCGGCGATCGCGTCCGGGTCACCCTGCTGCGCGGCAACCAGCGGATCGACACGACGGTCGACTGCATCGATCCCGATCCGGGCTAAGCCGCGACGGAGGCCGGTATGCCGCCGCTGAACCGACGGGAGCTGCTGCGAGGCGTGGGAGCGTTCGCCCTCGCAGGTGCGGCGGAGGTCGCGCCCGCCGGCCGGCCGTACGTCACCTGCTTCTACCAGTTCGGTCGCCAAGCGCTCGACGTGCTGGCGGGGGAGGGTGGCCTGCCGAACGGCCCGGGCTACCTCCACGTCTTCTCCCACAGCCACCCCGGGATGCGCCCCCATCCCGACACGGCGCAGTGGGTGCGGTCGAAGGGGAGCAGCTTCCGGTACGCCCTCGCATTGGATGTGCACAAGTACCCCGGTTGGCGCACCGCTGCGGAAGAGCAGTTGCGGGAGTGGGCGATCGCGTTCCGGCAACAGGGGCTCCATCCCGACGGTCCGGCGGACTACTTCGCCTTCAACGAGATGCCGACCACCGGCGCCGCCACTCCCGAGATGCGCGCTCAGGTCGCCCGCTGGCTCCGCCTGATCCACGATCCCGGGGACGGCCCGCCGTGGCGCGGCGTCTTCTACTTCACCGAGCGCAACCTGAATCCGGCGCACTGGGTGGGCGAGTCGGACGACTTCTGGGCCGCCCTCGACGAGACGTGCGACCTGGTCGTGGGGGAGCACTACCACAATGGCGGATTCGTCTTCGCGCGCACCGCGGCGGCGCTGGCGGAGCATCTGATGGCGCTGCCGCGGTGGCTGGCGGAGCACCAGTCGCCCGCGGCGCGGCGGATCGCTGCGGAGAAGTATCTCGTGCTCCACTCCTCCTACTACGGGCCGAACGTCACCGGGTGGAACGGTCTGCTCGCCAGTGAGCATGACCTCGCGGCGGTGGAGCGCTACTTCCGCCATCTGGTCGCGGCGACGCGCCACCATCCGCTGGGGCGCCATCGGATCGGGTTCGGCCCGCTCGCCACGCGGCAGTACGACGCGCGGGCGCTTCCGATCCTGGCGAAGGTGCTGGGCGAGGAGGCACGCCAGGCACGTTCGGACGTAGGAGGCGAACGATGGGAGGCCGATTCGCTCACACCGGGTGGCTGATCCTCATCGCGGCGGCGGTCACTCGCAGCGGCGCGCAAGCCCCGACGGTCGACCTGGGTGGCTACCGGCCCGAGTGCGGGATCGTCGCCCGCCCCAGCGAACACGGGGTCGACCTCCGCTGGCCGATCGGCGGCGGCCTAACGGGCGAACTGCGCCTCGACCTCCGCACGGGGCGCCCGCTGATCGCGGCGCTCGGACTCGCTGCCGAAGGCGGGCCGGCGCGCACCCTGCTGTCGGGGTTGCAGCCGGTGACGTTCGTGACCGTTGGGACGCGCGAGGAACCTCCCGGCCGGCCCCCCACCCTCACCCACTGGGACGTCTTCTTCGACCATCCGGGCCGGCGACCCTACCGGACCTATCTCGCCACCCTGACGCCGGGCGCGGCGCGGGTGGTGAGCGAGGGGCGGCGCGCCACGGTGGCGATCCCTGGCCTGACCGCGGGGCCGTTCACCGGCGAGCTGCAGATCACCCTCTACGCGGGCGCGCCGCTCGTCCACGTCGAAGCGGTGGTGCGAACGACGGAGGACCGCCGCGCCATCCTCTACGACGCCGGGCTGGTGGGCGAATCGCCGGGTTGGAGCGCTTTCGTCTGGCTCGATCCGCACGGCCGCGAGCAGCGCGCCGCTCCCGACGTGGCCGATCGGCCGCTGGCGGTGAAGCACCGGATCGTCGCCGCGGAGGGGCCTAGCGGCGCGGTCGCCTGCTTCCCCCCGCCCCACCAGTTCTTCTTCCCCACCGACTGGACGGAGAACTTCCGCTATGCGTGGATCGGGCGCGGCCACCAACAGTCGCCACTACCCACGGGCTTGGGCGTACGACAGGATCCGGTGCAGCGCGGGGCGTTCGTTCCGTGGTTCAATGCGCCTCCGGATGTGGCGCACCGGCTCGGCGTCTTCTACCTTCTCTCCGCGGGAAGTGGGCGCGACGCGATCCGGGAGGCGCTCCGCTTCACCCGCGGGGACCGGTTCGCCCCCGTTCCCGGGCACATTACCCTCACCAGCCACTGGCACATGGCGGTAGCGGTGGGCGCCATGCAGCGCCAATTTCAGGGGATGCCAGACTATATTACCGTGTTCAAGGAGATGGGGGTGAATGCGGTCCACCTCGCCGACTTCCACGGCGACGGCCATCCGAAGGACCCCGGCCCGCTGCGGCTGCCGGAGCTCGCCGCCCTGTTCCGCGAGTGCCGTCGCCTCTCCGACGACGAGTTCTCGCTCATCCCAGGCGAGGAGGTCAACGACTACCTCGGCATCCGCGAGCCGGGGAAGCATCCTGGCCACTGGATGAGCCTCTTCCCCAAGCCGGTCTATTGGATCCAGCGCACGACGCCGCGCGGGCCGAACGAGCCGTTCGTCGAAGCGCATCCCGACTACGGGACCGTCTACCGCGTCGGCAGTCGCGACGACATGGTCGAGTTGATCCGCCGCGAGCGAGGGTTGGTGTGGACGGCGCACCCGCGGATCAAGGCGTCGAGCTGGACCCCCGACATCTTCCGCAACGAGGCGTTCTTCCGTGCCGACTGGTGGCTCGGTGCGGCGTGGAAAGCGATGCCCGCCGATCTCTCCCGCCCGCGCCTGGGAGAGCGGGCGCTCGCTGTGCTGGACGATATGGCGAACTGGGGGAACCGCAAGTACCTCCTCGGCGAAGTCGACGTCTTCCAGATCGATCGCACCCACGAGCTGTTCGGCCACATGAACATCAACTACGTGCGGCTGGATCGGCTCCCCCGCTTCGACGAAGGGTGGCAGCCGATCCTCGACGCGCTGCGCGCGGGGCGATTCTGGGTGACGACCGGCGAAGTCCTGCTGCGGCGGGTGACCGTGGGCGGGCGCGAACCGGGCGACACGCTGCGCCTGCCGGCGGATGGCCGGGCGGAAATCCGTGTGCAAGCGGAGTGGACCTTCCCACTCCGCGCCTTCGAGATCGTCTCCGGCGACGGCGAGCGCACCTACCGCGAGAGGATCGCCCTTCCCGACACGGGGGCGTTCGGCACGCGCACGCTGACGGCTCGGCCCCACTTGCGCGGCCGGAAGTGGGTGCGGATCGAGGTGTGGGACGTGGCGACCAACGGCGCCTTCTCCCAGCCGGTTTGGCTGGTGGAATGAGGGCGATCCCGCTAGCCGCCCGCGGCCGCGAGGTGCGGCGCGATCGCGCGGTAGCAAAACTCCGCGGCCGCGAACGGCTCGTAGTCGGTGCGCCGCTGCACCATCACGCTCACCTCGACCGTGTGCTCCCCTGCATAACCGTACTCGCGCATGCGGCGGAAGAAGCGGGGATAGTCGAAGTCGCCCTCGCCCGGGAGCAGGAACTCGAAGTCGGGGTAGCGGCCGCGCACATCCTTGAGATGGGTGTGGACCGCGATCGGCGCGAGCAGCGGGATCGAGGCGTCCATCGGCAGGCCCTGCGCCTCGAAGTGGCTGATGTCGAAGTTGACGCGGAGCGCGGGGGAGCCGACGTTGTCGATGAGCCAGCGCGTGCGCTCGGGCGTCGAGAGCGCCGAGCCGACGTGCGGCTCGATGGCGAGGATCACCCCGCGCTGGCGGCAATACTCCGCCAGGGCGCCCACTCGCTCGACGAGGAGTTCGCGCACCTGCTCCCAATCGTCCTCGTGGCGGCCGCCGGCGGTGGTGTTCAGCACCGGAGGCGCATCGCCCGCGAGATCGACGCAGAGATCGGCGGTGGCGCAAAGGCGAGCGAAGTGGGCGGCGTGCGTCGCCGCGTCCGGGGCGAGCAGGCTGGTGTGGCCGGCGACTGCGGGGAGGGCGAGCCCGGTAGCGCGCAGCAGCTCCCGCAGGCGCACCCGTGCCGCCGCATCGAGTCGCTCGAGCGCGGTGGTGTAGCGCGGCAGCACGGTCAGCTCGACGTGCGCGTAGCCGATCGCGGCGAGACGGGGCAATGCCTCCTCGATCGGGACGTCCGGCATGCCCCAGGTACTGTAGCCGAGTGCCATGGTGCCTCGGCACCAGATGCACCGCGGCGCCGCCCGATTCCTGGCGGAGCGCGCGAGGCCGCCCCGTCAGGGTGGGGCGGCCTCCGGCGCCGCGGTCGTCCGAGCTCGCGGATAGGCTACGCCGTCCGCGCCGGCACGGCCCGGGGGCTCAGCGCCAGCACGGCCCAGTAGACGCCGGCGATCCCCACCACGATATAGATCAACCGCGAGAACCAGTTGAATCCGCCGGCAATGGCGTTGACCAGGTTGAAGTCGAACAGGCCGACGAGCAACCAGTTGATCGCGCCGATGATGATCAACCAGAGCGCGACGGCATCCCAGGTGCGCATGGTGGCTCCTCCGGAGCGCGCGGCGCCGGGCGGCGCGAGGCCGCCCCAGCGAAGCGTCTCCGCGAGTCCCGTACCCTCGCACCCGACCGGGTATTCCGGTTCGCGCGCGGTCGGAAGGGGTCGTCCGCCGCGGATCGGGACGAAACCGCGATCGAAGCCGGGCGCTCCAAGAGGTGGAGAGCGGCGATGAGAAGCGCGTGGGCACCCCTGGGGATGGGCGCATTGCTGGCGGCGATCGTGGCGCCGCTGGCCCTCGGAGCGCGAGCGGCCCCGGCCCCGCCCGAGCCGACCGAGGCGATCCGGCGCGAGCCGCGGGCGATCCTCTTCTCCCCCGACGGCGATACCGCTTACGTCACCGAGGCCGCCTCCGGCACCGTCGCAGTCGTCGCAGCGACGCAACGGCAGGTCGTTGCGCGCCTCGAAACGGGAGGCGAGGAGCCGACCGGCCTCGCCCTCTCGCCCGACGGGCGGACGCTGGCGGTGACGAATACGTTCAGCGGCAGCGTCGCCGTGTTCGATACGGCGGCACGGCAGCGGGTGCGGCTCGTCCCGCTGCGCGGGATGCCCTGGGGCATCGCCATCGCCCCCGATGGGCGGACCGCCTACGTCGCCGTCAGCCAGCTCGATCGCGTGGTGCGGCTCGACCTCGCCACCGGCGCCGTCACCGCCAGCGTCGCGGTGGGGCGCCGTCCGCGAGCCGTGGCGCTCGCTCCCGGCGGCGAGACGCTCGTCGTCGGCAACTTCGCCAGCGGGGAGGTGAGCCTGATCGAGGTCGCGACGCTGCGGGAGCGCGCCCGCGTCCCGATGGGCGGGGTCAATCTGCGAGGTCTCGCCCTCACGCGCGACGGCAGCGAGGCGTTCGTCACCCTCCAGCCGCCGCTCAACGGCCGGCCGACGAGTTATCCCCTCGACGTGTGGAACAACTTCGTCCGCGCCTGCTCGGTGAGCGATGGGACGGTGCTCCGGCAGGAGCAGCAGTGGCTCGATTTCCTCGCCGTCGGCTGCGCCGATCTCGACGGGATCGTGCTGAACGGTGCGGGACGGTGGGCGTGGATAGCGGTCGGCGGGCGCGACAGCGTGGCGCGGATCAGCATCCACGATCCGCTGCGCGTGCCGCCGAACGGGCCGGTGTGGCCGAATCACTTCGCCGAAGCGCGGGTGGGCGCGAATCCGCGCGGGATTGCCCTGCGGCCGGGGGAGCGGGAGGTGTGGGTCGCCTGCGCGCTCGCCGACGAGATCGCGATCGTCGACGCCGAGCGGATGCAGCCGCTGGCGACCCTCCGGTTGGGCGCGCACCGCAGCGATCCGGCGCTCGCCGGGCGGCGCCTGTTCCACAGCGCCGCGCTGACTTCGGGCGGTCGCTTCTCCTGCAACTCGTGCCATCCCGAGGGCGGCTCGGACGGCCTGACGTGGCGATTCGTCCACGTCGAGGACGCGATCGAGCGCCGCAATACCCGCGATCTGCGCGGCGGGATCGCGGAGACCGCGCCGTTCCGCTGGTCGGGGCATGATGCCCGCCTCGACGACTTCCTGCGCGACGAGATCACCGGACTGCTCCGCGGGCCGGCGCCGGACGCGGAGCAGCTGGCGGCGCTCCGGGCCGCGCTGGCGACGTTCCGACTGCCGCCGAACCCGCATCGGCAGGAGGACGGCTCGCTCACGCCCGCAGCGCGCCGTGGCGAGGCGCTCTTCGTCGGCAAGGCGCAGTGTGCCACATGCCACGCCGGGCCGCGGCGAGGTGGCAACGGTCGGCAGGCGTGGATCGGGACGACGCCCGCCGGGGTCCTGCTCGACGTGCCGCATCTCACCGGCGTCTACGACTCCCCGCCCTACCTGCAC
>Ga0101943_1002735_pt1 | contig 10032 bp, 8 predicted proteins | sample DewCreD2012metaG_5_FD_75244 | JGI IMG/M metagenome (GOLD analysis project Ga0101943, IMG submission 75244) | Hot spring sediment bacterial and archeal communities from British Columbia, Canada, to study Microbial Dark Matter (Phase II) - Dewar... ... | reverse complement strand
GCAGGCCCCGTGACGCCGTCCGTGGGACCGACGCGCACCGTGTCCGTGACGCTGCAGGTCAACGGCATCCACCACACGGTGACCGTCCCCGTGCACTACACGCTGCTGGACCTGGTGCGCCGGCAGCTGGGGCTGTGGGGCACCAAGCCGTCGTGCGAGGAAGGCGCCTGCGGCGCGTGTACCGTGCTGCTGGACGGCCGGCCGGTGACGTCGTGCCTCGTCCTGGCGGCGTCGGTCGACGGCGGGACCGTGGTGACGATCGAGGGCGTGGCGGCCGACGGCGGGTTGCACCCCGTGCAGGAGGCGCTGGTCGAGTGCGGCGGCGTCCAGTGCGGGTACTGCACCCCCGGCGTCGTCCTGTCGGCCGTGGCGCTGCTGGCGGACGTCCCCGAGCCCACCGCGGACCAGGTCCGACGCGCGCTGGCCGGACATCTGTGCCGGTGCACCGGGTATGCCAAGATCGTCGAGGCCGTGCAGGTCGCGGCCCATCGGCTGGCCGCGCAGCGCGCGGCGGTGCGGCCGTGACCGTCGTCGGCCGGTCCGTCCCACGCCTCGACGGCCGCGCCAAGGTCACGGGCCGGTACGCCTACGCCGTGGACGTGGCGCTGCCGGGCATGCTCTGGGGACACATCGTGCGCAGCCCGCACCCGCACGCCCGCATCCGCGCCATCGACGTCTCGGCCGCACGGGACGTCCCCGGTGTCGCCGCGGTGGTGGCGGGTCGCGACGTGCCCGCGCGGCGCTTTGGCGGGCTGGTCAAGGACGAGACGATCCTGGCGGTGGAGATCGTGCGGTACGTGGGACAGCCGGTGGCCGCGGTGGCGGCCACGACGCCGGAGGCGGCAGCGGCGGCGGCCGAGCGTGTCGCCGTCGACTACGAGGTCCTGCCGGCCGTCACCGATCCCTTCGTCGCCATGGCCGACGGCGCACCGCTGGTCCACGAGGCGTGGGAGACGTACGCGGCGGCTCCGCAGCTCGTGCGCCACGGCAACGTCTGCGGCGAGGCGCAGGTGGTCCGGGGCGACGTCGCGCAGGCGTTCGCGGCGGCCGACGCGGTCTTCGAGGACACCTTCACCACCGCCCCGGTCCACCAGGCGTACCTCGAGCCGCGGGCGGCGGTGGCGGTGTGGGAGACGCCCGAGCGGCTCGTGGTCTACTCCAACACGCAGCTCCCGTTCGAGATCCAGCACACGCTGGCCGACGCCTTCGGGCTGACGCCGGGGCAGATCCGCGTGATCACCGCGGGGATCGGCGGCGGCTTCGGCGGCAAGCTGCGGGTGGGCGTCGAGCACATCGCCGCGCTCCTGGCCCAGCGGGCTGGGCGCCCCGTCAAGGTGGCCCTGACCATGCACGAGGAGTTCCTGGCGGCCTACCCGCGGCACGGCATGCACATCCGCCTGCGCACCGCGGTGCGCCGGGACGGGCTCATCCTCGGCAAGGAGGCGCTGGCGGTGCTGGATGCCGGGGCCTTCAGCGGCTCGAGCCCGGGCCTGCCGTCGGTGGCGACGCTGGTCCTCGCCGGACCGTACCGGATCCCGCACCTGCGGCTGGTCGCCAGGGCCGTCTACACGCACAAGCAGAACTTCGGCTCCTACCGCGCGCCCACGGGCCCGCAGTGCGCGTTCGCGGTGGAGTCGCAGATGGACATGATCGCGCGGCGGCTGGGACTCGATCCCCTGGAGGTCCGGCTGCGGAACATCGTGCGCGACGGCGATACCGGCCCCACCGGCCAGGTGTTCGGCCGGGTCAGCATGGAGACGGTCCTGCGCCGGGCGGCCGACGCCATCGGCTGGGGACAGCCCGCCGGCCCGCGCCGTGGCAAAGGGCTGGCCTGCAGCTGGTGGACGACCACCGGCGGCCCCTCGGGCGTGTACGTCAAGCTGCAGCCGGACGGATCGGCGACGCTGGTGACCGGCTGCGCCGAACTGGGCACGGGCGCCCTCACCGCCGCCGCGCAGATCCTGGCCGACGAGCTGGGGCTTGCGGCGGACCGCATCAGCATCGTGAGCGCCGACACCCTGGCGACGCCATACGACCACGGCGCGCAGGGCAGCCGCACCGCCTTCAGCGTGGGCAACGCCGCGCGGGCGGCGGCCGCCGAACTGCGGCGGCAGATCGTCGAGGTGGCGGCGGCCGCGCTGGAGGCCCACCCGGGCGACCTGGTGCTCCGTGACGGGCACGTGGCGGTCGCGGGCGCCCCCTCACGGCGGATCGCGCTGGCGGAGGTGGCCCGGCTGGGCCTGCAGCGAGGCGGGCTCGTGGCCGCCGGGGTCTTCGCGGCGCCCCCCACGCCCTACGACGCCACGTGCGTCCGCGGCCACGTGTATCCCACTTTCCACTCGCCGAGCTTTCACGCCCACGCGGCGGACGTCGAGGTCGATCCGGAGACGGGCGCGGTGCACGTGCTGCGCTATGTCGCCGTGCACGACGTGGGCTTCGCCATCAACCCGCGGCTGGTCGAGGGGCAGATCGAGGGCGGCGTGGTGCAGGGCCTGGGGCAGGCGCTGGGGGAGGAACTGCCCTACCAGGACGGGCAGCCCCTGGTGCACAACCTGAGTGCCTACGCCCTGCCGCGCGCCACGACGGTCCCGCCCATCGAGGCCGTCGTGGTCGAGGTCCCGAGCGAGGTGGGTCCCTACGGCGCCAAGGGCGTCGGCGAGCCGCCGATCATCCTCCCGCCCGCCGTGGTGGCCAACGCCCTGGACGCAGCCGCGGGCGTGCGCCTGACCAGCTTGCCCATCACCGCACCCCACGTCTACGCTGCCCTGCGGCATCGAGGAGGAGGCTGATGCCCGTCGTGGTCTTCCTGGCGCGCCTGCGGCCGGGGGTCGACCCGGCGGCCTACGAGCGGTGGGTCCGCGAGGTCGACTACCCCACGGCACGGGGCCTGCCCAGCATCGTCTCGTACACCAACTACCGGCTCGTGGGTCCGCTGCGCAAGGCCGACGTGCGCTACGACTACCTCGAGGTCATCCACATCACCGACCTGGAGACCTACCGGCGGGACCTGGCCCGCCCCGAGCTGCAAGCGCTGCGCGAGCAGCTGGCGGCGTTCATCGAGCCCTCGGACAACTTCGTCGCGGAGCCGATCGAATGACCCCGCCGGCTTTGGGCCTCAGAACGGGCGTGCTGCTGCTGGGCCAGCACGCGCCGCACCGCCTGGTCGACCTGGCGATGCGCGTGGAGGCGTTGGGGTACGACGACCTCTGGTACGCCGACGAACGCTTCTACCGGGAGGTCTACAGCGGGCTGACCCTGTGCGCCCTGCGCACGACGCGGCTGCGTCTGGGCCCGTGCGTCACCGACCCCTACTCGCGCCATCCGGCCCTCACCGCCATGGCCATCGCGACCCTCGACGAGGTCAGCGGCGGGCGTGCTGTGCTGGGCATCGGGGCCGGGGTCTCGGGGTTCCGCGAACTGCGCATCGCCCGTGACCGCCCGGCGCTGGCCATTCGCGAGGCGGTCCACGTGATCCGGGCGCTGCTGCGCGGCGAGCGTGTGACGTTCCGGGGCGCGCTGGTCTCGGTGGACGGCGCCCAGCTCGACTTCGCGCCGCTGCGCCCGGCGATTCCCATCTACGTGGCCAGCAACGCCCCGCGGGGCCTGCAGACGGCCGGCGGCGTCGCCGACGGGGCCATGATGCAGGGGTGCGTCGCCGACGCGGCGCTGGCGTACTTCCGCGCGCACGTCGCGCGGGGCGCCCGCGCGGCGGGCCGCGACCCGGCTGCGGTGGCACTGGTCGCGCGTGTCAACGTGTGCATCCACGACGACCCGGCCGTCGCGCGCCACCTCATGCGCCGCTCGGTGGCGGTCAGCCTCATCGCCCAGCAGCCCGACTTCCCGGGCTTCGTCGGCGCGGGGCTGGAGGTGCCGCAGCAGCTCCGCGAGGCGGTGCGGGGGCTCCCCTACGGCTACCTCAGCGATGCCGCGATGCAGGTGGCGGCCCTGGTGCCCGATGCGTTCGTCGACGCGCTGACCCTGGCCGGCCCGGTGGAGGTGGTGGCGGCTGGCGTGGCACGCATGGCGCGTGCCGGCATCGGCGCCTTCGTGGTGTACCCGATGGATCCCGAGGGCCGCATCGAGCGGACCATCGAGCGGTTCGCCACCGAGGTGGTGCCGCGTGCCGCGCAGCTGCTGGCGGCGCCGGCCCGTCCGACAGACGATCCCTGAAGGAGGCGCGTCGATGCTCACCCGGTTCGTGCTGGTACGGTTGCGCCCCGGCGTCACCCACGAGGCCTACCAGCGCTTCATCCGCGAGTACGACTACCCCGTGCTGCCCGAGTTGCCGACGATCGTGCACTACCGCACCCACCGGATCCTGCCCGAGGGCGTGGACCGGCACGCGCTCCCCTACGACTACATCGAGCAGATCGTGGTCACCGACCGCGAGGCCTACTGGAAAGACCTCGACGCCTCGCCGGGGTTCCGGCGGTTCAGGGAACGCAACCCCGCCTTCGTGGCGGACACGCTCGACGTCTGGGCCGAGGTGGTCACGCCGGCGCCCCTGACGGCAGGCGATGCGGCTCCGGCGGGGACGTGCTTCCGGTGGGACGAGATCCCCGAGGAGGACGCGCGACCGGGCCTCCCGCTGCGTCGGCGACGGGGCCGTGCCATGACCGCACTGCTCGTCCGCCTCCATCCGGGCGTGGTCGTGACCCCACAACGGCATCCCGAGGAACAGCTGGTCCACATGCTCGGCGGCCGCCTGCGCCTGCAGGTGGGCGACGACGTGCGGGTGCTGGCACCGGGCGACGCGGCCCTGATCCCCCCGCACGTGCCGCACACGGGCGAGGCGCTGGGCCCCGAGCCTGCCGTCTACCTGGAAGTGCTCGCGCGAGGACCGGACGAGGCAGGAGGTGCAGGCGCATGACGGACGACCGTCCCGACGCCCTGACGCGCCGGGAGTTCCTGACACGCGCTGGCTGTCACGCCCACCCGGCGGCAGGACACCGATCCACGGTCCCGCCCCGGGGCCGTTACCGGCATGCGGGAGCGGCCCGACGGCCCCCTCACCCCGGGCGGGATCGGCTGCCGGCAATGCTGCGTGATCCCAAGAGGTGGAAGGGCACATCGCACGAGGAGACGAGGAGGCGATAGCGGATGTCGCACGACGAGCACCACGCCCTGACGCGGCGGGAGTTCCTGGCCCGCTCCGCCGCGGCCGCTGCCGGCACCGGGCTGGCGGGCGGGCTGGTCGCGGGCGCGCTCAAACCCTTCGCGGTGGCCGCCGCGCCGGCCCGTGTCGCCACCCGGCCCCTGGTGTATGCGGTGCGCACGGAGACCCTCACGCTGGACCCTCACCAGAACGACTTCATCTACTCACAGAACGCGCAACGGCCCGTCTACGAGCCCCTGGTGGACTACGTGCCGGATGGCAAGGGCGGGGCCAAGATCGCGCCGGTGCTGGCCACGGAGTGGCGCGCGTCGCCCGATGCGCGGGTCTACACGTTCCGGCTGCGCCCCAACGTGCGCTTCTCCGACGGCACGCCGTTCGACGCAGAGGCGGCCAAGTGGAACTTCGAGCGCCTGAAGGCCGTGAACAAGGGCCCGGCGGCCCGCCTGCCCGCCATCGAGCGGGTGGACGCGGTCGACCGGCTCACGGTGCGGGTGACGCTGCGGAACCCGTTCGCGCCGTTCATCGAGGCCCTGGCCAAGGCCCCCTACATGATCAGCCCCGCCACCCAGGCCCGCGCCCAGGGCGGCGATCTGGCGCAGCGCTGGCTCAACGACAACGCCGTGGGCACCGGGCCCTACCTGCTGGAGAGCTGGGTGCGGGGCCAGCAGGTGACGTTCGTGCGCAACCCCACCTACTGGCGCGGCTGGCAGGGCCCGCACGCCGAGCGCATCGTGGTGCGCCTGGTGCGCGAATCGGCCACCCAGCGCCTGATGCTGGAAACCGGCGAGGCGGACCTGGCCGACGGCATCGTCATCACCGATGCCGACGCCCTCAGGAAGCGCCCGGACGTGGTCATCGAGGAGCACGACACCCCGGCCCAGATCCACATCATGATGCGCATGCGCGGCCCGTTCACCAACCCGAAGTTCCGGGAGGCGATGCGCGCGGTCTTCGGCTACAGCAGCTTCGTGGGCGGGGTGCTGCTGAACAAGGGCCGCATCCCCAACGGCCCCATCGCCCGCGGCATCTGGGCGCACGACCCCTCCCTGCCGCAGTTCCGCCGCGAGCTGACCCGGGCCAAGCAGCTCATCCAGGAGGTGGGGCCCAGCCAGCGGGCGTTCGTCCTGCAGACCATCTCGCCGTTCTTCCCCTACTACCCGCAGCTGGCGCAGATCTTCCAGCAGAACCTGGCCGAAGTCGGCATCAGCCTCACCATCGACGACAAGCCCGACGCGGCGGGGTTCATCGGCGCGCTGACGACGCTGGAGCGCGGGCCCGACCTGTACGGCTGGGCCATCAACCCGGCCTACGACGACCCCCACGACATCCTGTTCCGCACCTACCACTCCACGGCCACGCCGCCCGGCGCCCAGAACTTCACCTTCTACAAGAACACCGAGGTCGACGAGCTCATCGACCGCGGGGTCGCGGTCCCCGACCGGGAGCGCCGCCGGCCACACTACCACCGGGTCCAGCGGGTGCTGCGCGACGACGGGCCGGCGATCTTCTGCGCCCAGTTCTTCCAGATCTTCGGGCGCTCGAAGAAACTCCACGGTTTCGACTGGCACCCGTTCCTGTTCAACCTGCCGCCCGACTTCTACAATCTCTGGGTGGAGGCGTAGCGCGCCGCCATGCCCCGCCATCGCATCCAGAGCGTCACGGAGGCCGAGGACGTCCTCCGCGGCCTGACCCTGCTCGGCACCGGCGGCGGCGGGCGGCCCGACAAGGGACGGGAGTACCTGCTCCCGCACGTGGCCCAGGCCGCGGGCATCGGATGGGTCGATGTGGCAGACGTGCCCGACGACGCGTGGGTGTGCACCACGTTCGGCATGGGCTCCATCGCCCCCACGCCCGTGCTCACGGCCGGGGAGCGGGCGGCGCTGGGCTACGGCGAGGTGACCGTGGAGCGGCCCCTGGCGGAGGCCGTCCAGGACCTGTCGGCGGTCACCGGGCGCCCGGTGACCGCCATCGTGCCCTTCGAACTCGGCGCCGGCAACACCGCCGGCCCGCTGGATGCGGCCGCGCGGCTGGGCGTGCTGGCGGTCGATGCCGATCTGGCCGGCCGCGCGGTCCCCGAACTCACCCAGACGACGGCGGCCCTCGTCGGGGTCCCCCTGTGCCCGGTGGCGATCTGCGACTCGTGGGGCAACCGGCTGGTGCTGCGGGAGGCGCACAGCCTGCCGGTGGCGGAGCGCATCGGCAAGCTGCTGAGCATGGCCACGCGGCTGCCCGATCCCCGGCTCACCTGCGCGCACGCGGGCTACCTGATGACCGGGGCCGACCTCCGTCGCATCGCCATCCCCGGCACCCTCAGCCGCGCGCTCGCCGTCGGCCGCGCGATCCGCACCGCGCGCGAGGCGGGGCAGGACCCCCTGGCCGCCGCTGCGGCGGTGTTGGGCGGGTGGGTGCTGTTCACCGGCGTCGTGACCGCCCATCCCTGGGAGAGCCGTGAGGGCTACATGGTCGGCGAGACGCTGATCGAAGGCCGTGACGCCTTCCGGGGCCGGCAGCTGCGCATCTGGTACAAGAACGAGAACCACGCGGCCTGGCTCGACGGGCGGCCGCTGGCCACCAGCCCGGACCTGATCATGGTGGCCGATGCGCAGACGGGCGAACCCTACACCAACACCGACCTCGCCGTCGGTGCCACCGTGGGCGTGCTGGCCGCCCCCGCGCCGGCGGCGTTCCGCACGCCCCAGGGGCTGGCGGTGTTGGGCCCGGCGCACTTCGGCCTCGACATCCCCTACACGCCCATCGAGGCCACCATGGCCGCGCGCCCCTAGGCCACGGTCCGCGTGCTGCGCTACCTCTTCCGGCGGCTGGTCAGCCTGGCGTTCGTGCTGTGGGGCATGTCGCTGCTGACCTTCACCATCTCCCACGTGATCCCCGCGGATCCTGCGGCGGCCGCCGCCGGCTTCAACGCCACCGCGGAGCAGATCGCGCAGTACCGGCGGGAACTGGGCCTGGACCGCCCGCTGCACGAGCAGTACCTGCGCTACATGGCGGGCATCGTGCTGCGCTTCGACCTGGGCCGCTCCATCCTGAACCAGCGGCCGGTGCGGGACGACATCGCCACGTTCCTCCCGGCCAGCATCGAGCTCGCCGTGGTCTCGCTGGCGCTGTGCGTGCCGCTGGGCATCGCGCTGGGCACGTTCACGGCGGTGCGCGCGGGGCGGCTGTCGGACGCCGTCACCCGTGCGTTCGCCATCTTCGGGGTCTCGATGCCCGTGTTCATCGTCGCCCTGCTCTTCCAGCTGGTCTTCTACAAGGAGCTGCGGTGGTTTCCGTCGGGCGGGCGGGTGAGCGACGCCGTCTTGCGCCCCCCGGTGGTGACCGGCTTCCTGCTGGTGGACAGCGTCCTGGCCGGCAACTGGCCTGCCTTCGTCTCGGCCCTCCACCACCTGGCGCTCCCCGCGGCCACGCTGGCCGTCGCCAACCTGGCGGTCATCACCCGCATGACGCGCAGCAGCCTGCTGGAGGTGCTGATGGCCGACTACATCCGCACGGCCCGCGCCAAGGGGTTGAGCGCGGGCCGGGTGCTGGTCCACCACGCGCTGAAGAACGCCATGATCCCGGTGGTGACCGTCATCGGCCTTCAGGTGGCCTCGCTGATCGCCTACGTGTTCCTGGTGGAGTACATCTTCTCGTGGCCGGGCATCGGCTCGTACGCGATGCGTGCCATCCTGGGGCTGGACTTCCAGCCGATCATGGGGATCACGCTCCTGTTCTCGCTGGTCTACGTCGTCGTGAACTTCCTCGTGGATCTGGCCTACCTGGTGCTGGATCCGCGGATTTACTACTGAGCCGCCGTGGGGCAGGAGCGGCGCCGGTGATCTCGCTGCCGTCGGCTTGGCCGGCCGTGGGCCCGCGGCCGGCGACGCTGTGGCGCCGGCTCACCCGCAACGCGGGCGCGGCGGCCGGGCTCGTGCTGCTGGGGGGCATCGCGGCGGTGGCGGTGGTGAGCGCGGCGTACGTGCCCCACGACCCGTACGCCATCGCCGTGGAGCGGCGCTTCCAGCCGCCCAGCGCGGTCCACCCCTTCGGGACCGACGACCTGGGGCGGGACGTGGCCAGCCGCGTCATGGTCGGCGCCCGCATCTCGCTGGCCGTGGCGGGGGTGGTGCTGCTGGTCGCCTCGGGGGTGGGCGTGCCGCTCGGCGTCGTGGCCGGCTATCGCGGTGGCCTGGTCGACGAAGCCCTCATGCGCGCCTGCGACATCTTCCTGGCGTTCCCGTCGTTCCTGCTGGCCATGGCCATCGTGGCGGCCCTGGGGTCGAGCATGGCCAATGCCGTCCTGGCCGTGGGGCTGGCCTGGTGGCCGCGCTACGCGCGGCTGATGCGCGGGCAGGTGCTGGCGCTGGTCCACCTGCCCTATGTGGAAGCCGCGCGGGCCCTGGGCGCCGGCGAGGCACGCGTGCTGGCCCGTCACCTCCTGCCCAACTGCCTGGCCCCGCTGCTGGTGCAGCTGGCCACCGATGCGGGCAACGCCATCCTGATCACGGCCAGCCTGAGCTTCGTGGGTCTGGGCGCCAAGCCCCCCATGCCCGAGTGGGGCTTCATGGTGGCGCAGGGCCGGCAGTTCCTCCTGACCGCCTGGTGGGTCCCCATCGCGCCGGGCCTCGCCATCGGCGCCACCGTGGCGGCCTTCATGTTCGTGGGCGACGCGCTGCGGGACCTGCTGGACCCGCGGCTGCGCGGCCGGCGGGCGTAGCCGCCGGTGCCCGGGCCCGTCGTATCGGCTGCCGGGGACGCCGTCAGGTCCAAAGCACGGGAAGGACTGGCAACGCCCGACCAGGAGCCGTGGCGTCGGCTGCCGGAGGCTACCGCGGTGCGGCCCGGCAGGCCGCGTCACCGCATGGTGTCGTGCCGGGACGGCGCGGGCCACAGCCCGCGCTGGCGCAGGTCGGCGGGCAGGA
>Ga0101943_1002732_pt1 | contig 10047 bp, 6 predicted proteins | sample DewCreD2012metaG_5_FD_75244 | JGI IMG/M metagenome (GOLD analysis project Ga0101943, IMG submission 75244) | Hot spring sediment bacterial and archeal communities from British Columbia, Canada, to study Microbial Dark Matter (Phase II) - Dewar... ... | reverse complement strand
CGCGAGCTGCAACAACTGCGCGCGGAGCGGGACCAGACGGCGGCTCGCCAGCGGCAGCTCGAGGAGCGAATCCAGGCCCTCGAACGGCTCGTGCAGCAGTTGGTGCAGCAGCGGCCCACCCCGCCGCCTGCGGCTCAGGAGCCAGCGCCCGTGACGACGCGACCGGGCTTTCGCGCCCGCCTCTACGGCTTCGTCCGCGCCGACGTCGACGTCGACTCGCGGCGCCTGTTCGCCGGTCCCCACTTGCCGTTCTGGGTCCTCTCCCCCGACGATCCGCGCGCGGAGAATCGCACGGATGGCTCGTTCAGCATCCATCCCCGCCTCACACGGCTGGGGCTCGATACCGAGGGGCCGACCGTCGCCGCGCTCGGCAACGCCCGCTTGACCGGCAAGATCGAGGTCGACTTCTTCAACGTTCTGCCCGATCGGAACTCGGCCACCTCCAACTCGCGCCATTTCCTCCGCATTCGCCACGCCTACGGGCGGCTCGACTGGCCGCGCGCCTACGTCCTGTTCGGCCAGTGGTGGGAGCTGATCTCACCCCTCTTCCCCACGCCCAACGACGACGTCTTGATGTGGAACGCGGGGAACCTCGGCGATCGTCGCCCCCAGGTGCGGTTCGTCTGGGAGCCGCGAGTGGGACGCGGACGCGCCAGCGTGGGTGTGGCGATCGGTTCGCCCAGCGCGATCGACTCGCAGGACCTCGATGCCGACCAGGTGGTCGATGGCGAGGAGTCGGGCCAGCCTGCGCTCCAGGGCCGGCTGGCGCTGAACCAGCCCTCCTGGGTGCCGGGGCAGACGTGGGAGATCGGCGTTTGGGGCTACCGCGGGCGGGGGCGGATCAATCGCAGCCGTGCCATCGCCGGCCACCGCGTCTACGATAGCCACGCCGTCGGCCTCGACGTGCGCGTGCCGATCAGCCGCCGGCTCACCCTGCAGGGCGAGGCGTGGATGGGTCAGGCGCTCGCCGATGTGCGCGGGGGCGTCGGGCAGAACCTCAACCTCGTCACCGGTCGCGAGGTCGATTCCGTCGGCGGCTGGGCCGAGCTCCTCTACCAGGCGAGCTCCATCCACACGATCGGCGCCGGCTTCACCCTCGACAACCCCGACAACGACGACGTAACCCCGTTCACCGGCGCCAAGACCTCCGTCGGCCGCACCCACAACCGGACCCTCTACCTGGTCAACCGATTCAACCTCGGGAACGGCCTGACGATCGGAGTCGACTGGATGCTCTTCCAGACGTCGTTCCGCGGCCTGAGCCCCGGCACGAGCAATCGCTGGAACCTCTGGGCGCGCCAGAACTTCTAGCCGGAGGCGATCACCCCGGGCCACTCAATCGAAGATCGTGTGGCCGCCGCTGACGGCGAGATAGCCGCCGGTGACGAACCCGGCCAGATCGCTGGCGAAGAAGAGGACCACGTTCGCCACGTCGTCGGGCACGCCGTAGCGGCCGAGCGGCGTTTCGCGGGCGAGGCGTTCGAGGTCCTGCGGCGTCACATGGTGGCGCTCGACCGGGATCCACCCCGGGGCGACGAGATTGACGGTGATCCCGTACGCGCCGAGCTCGGTGGCGAGGGCGCGGGTGATCCCGAGCATCGCACCCTTGCCCGCGGCGTAGGCGGCGCCGCCGCGAAACGGCCGATCGAGCGCGACGGTGCCGATGTTGACCACCCGGCCCCACCGGGCCGCCTGCATCGCCGGAAACGCCGCGCGGACGGTGTGGTAGACGGCGCGGCAATTGAGATCGATCATCCGCTGGTAGTCGTCCCACTCCAGCTCGAGTGCGGGCGCCAACCGCTCCTCGCGGCCCGCGTTGTTCACCACGATCGTCACGGGGCCGAGCCGCTCGTGCGCAGCGGCGACCATGGCGTGGACCGCGTCCGCGTCAGCGACGTCGGCTCCCCAGGCGAGCGCGCGACCGCCCGCCGCTTCGATGTCGGCCACCACTCGCTCGGCGCCCGAACGGTTTCGATGGTAGTTGACGACGACCGCCGCGCCGGCCCGCGCCAGCGTCCGTGCGATCGCGGCGCCGAGGCCGCTGCTGGCGCCGGTGACCAGCGCGGTCTTTCCGGTGAGATCGATCGAGATCACGAGCGTCACCCTCCCCGACCAGCCACGGCAGGCGGGACGGCCTCCCGCCCCCGAGGAGATTGCGCGCGCCACGCCCCGGCTCCTGTCGCCGCCGGCCGAGCGAGGACGTCGCCGGGGACCGCGGCCCGATAAACTTCCTCTGTGAAGACGACCGTAAAGCGAACACGAACCCGGGCTGCGGCCCGCGTCGATCCGGCGGCCTGCTTCCCGTTCCCGCTCGATCCGTTCCAGCAGCAGGCGATCGCCGCGCTCGACGCCGGCCGCAGCGTCGTCGTCTGCGCGCCCACCGGAGCGGGGAAGACGGTCGTCGGCGAATACGCGATCCACGCCGCGCTGGCGGAAGGCGCGCGCGTCTTCTACACGACGCCGCTCAAGGCGCTCTCCAACCAGAAGTTTCGCGACTTCGGCGCGCAGTTCGGCGCGGAGAAGATCGGCCTGCTGACGGGCGACGTCACGATCCACCGCGACGCGCCGGTGGTCGTGATGACCACCGAGGTCTTCCGCAACATGCTCTACGGCGCGGGCGAACCGGTCGATCTGGGTCGCGTGCGGTTCGTCGTGCTCGACGAGTGTCACTACATCAACGACGCCGGGCGCGGCACGGTATGGGAGGAGGCGATCATCTGCTGCCCGCGCGAAATCCAGCTGATCGCCCTCTCCGCCACGATCGCCAACGCCGATCAGCTCGCCGACTGGATCGACCGGGCGCACGGCGAGACGGAGCTCGTCTACAGCGACGTGCGTCCGGTGCCGCTGCGCCATCACTACTTCCAGTATGGCGAGCTCCGACCGCTGTTCAAGCAGCGGGGGCGGCAGCCGTCGATCGCGCCGGCGTGGCGCCGCCACGTCCGCCCGTGGGACGCGACGCCCGATCCCGACGAGGTGGTGGCGGTGCTCGCCGAGCGGGAGATGCTGCCGGCGATCTACTTCGTCTTCAGCCGGCGCGGGTGCGAGCATGCGCTGATGCGCTGTGCGGGCCGCTCCCTGCTCACCCCCGAGGAAGCGGAGCAGCTCGAGACGCGGCTCGCCGAGGAGCTGGAGCGCGTCCCCTCGCTTCGCGAGTACCCCTTCCTTCGCCACCTGCGGGAGGGACTGGCCGTCCACCACGCCGGCCTGCTGCCGAGCTGGAAGCCGCCGATCGAGCGCCTCTTCCAGGCGGGACTGGTGAAGGTCGTTTTCGCTACCGAGACGTTGGCGGCGGGGATCAACATGCCGGCGCGGACGACGATCATCTCGTCGCTCGGGAAGCGGGGGGATCACGGCTATCGCACGCTCACGGCGAGCGAGTTTCTCCAGATGTCGGGTCGCGCCGGTCGGCGCGGGATCGACCGGCTGGGGCACGTCGTGGTGCTGGCCGAGCCGTTCCGGCCCGCCGCGGAGGCCGTGGAGCTCGCCGCCTCCCCTCCCGATCCGCTGCTCAGCCGGTTCACGCCGACCTACGGGCTGGTGCTCAATCTGCTGCGACGGCACACCCCGGCGCAGGCGGAGCGGCTGCTGCGCCGATCGTTCGGGCAATACCTGGCGGATGGGCATCGCCGCCGGCGACGCGTCCGCGAGCATCGTGCCGGCCGCGACGCCGCCCTCCCCACGCGCTGCCGCTATTGGGAGCGATTCTGTGCGCTGCAGTCGGTGCTCGAGGCGTATGGCTACGTCTGGAACGATCGGCCGACGGCGGAGGGATTGCTCGCCGCGGCGCTGCGCACCGAGAACGAGCTCTTCGTCGCCGAGGTGCTGCGCTCCGATCTCTGGCAGGAGCTGTCGCCCGCGGGGCTGGCGGCGGTGCTGGTGACGATCATCACCGAGGAGCTGCGTCCCGAGGTGCGGATCGACGTTCGCCCGGGGCGGGCGGTGGCGCGTGCCCTCGAGCAGGTTCGCGCCATCGCACGCGATCTGCGCGCCGCCCAGCGGCGCCGTCGCGTCGACGTGCCGGTGCGACTGGTGGAGCGGACCGCCGGCCTCGTCGAGTATTGGGCGGAGGGGGCGAGTTGGCCTGCCGTCTGCGTCGCGGCTGAGATGGACGAGGGAGATATCGTCCATCTCTTCCGTCGCCTGCTCGATCTGCTCCAGCAGATTCCGCAGGTCCCTGGCGTCGATCCGCGGCTGGCGGAGATGGCGCGGGCCGCCTCCGCCGCGATCGATCGCGAGCCGGTGAACGAGGTCCTCTGATCGGCGGGGGAGAACGAAAAGGCGCCCCTCCGCCGGGCGCTGTCGTGCCGATGATCCGATCCCGCCTCTCCCGTCGCGGCCTGCTCCAGGCGATCGCCGCCGGAGCGGCCACTCCGGCCCCGATGCAGCCGCTCGCCCTCCATCCCGAGAATCCTCGCTACTTCCTCTACGAGGGCCGGCCGACGGTGCTCGTCACCTCTGGCGAGCACTATGGCGCTCTCCTCAACCTCGACTTCGACTTCGTTCGCTACCTCGACGAGCTCCACGCGCGCGGCTTCAACCAGACGCGGACCTTCGCGGGTACCTACCGCGAGCTCCCCGGCTCGTTCCGCATCCAGCACAACACGCTCGCCCCCGCTCCGGGGCGCTATCTCTGCCCGTGGGCGCGCTCCGCCACCCCGGGCGCCGCTGACGGCGGGAACCGATGGGACCTCGAACGGTGGGATCCAGCCTACTTCCAGCGGTTGGAGGCGCTCCTCGATCATGCCCGCCGCCGCGGGGTGATCGTCGAGCTCGTCCTCTTCTGCACCTTTTACGAGGACCGCCTCTGGGAAATCTGCCCGATGAACGCCCGCAACAATGTTCAGGGCGTCGGCGCCGTGGCGCGGACGGAGCCGCTGACCCTCAAGGATGCGCGTCTAGTGGCGCTCCAGGAGGCACTGGTGCGGGAGATCGTGCGCCGACTCAATCGCTTTCCCAACCTCTATTACGAAATCTGCAACGAGCCCTATTTTCAAGGCGTGGCGCCGGAGTGGCAGGCGCACATCGCCGCGACGATCGCACGCACCGAGGCCGACCTCCCCCAGCGCCACCTCATCGCGCAGAACATCGCCAACAAGACCGCCGTCGTGCGCGATCCCGATCCGCACGTCTCGATCTTCAACTTTCACTACGCCTATCCGCCGACGGTCGTCGCCGAGAACGCCCACCTCCGCCGGCCGATCGGCTTCGACGAATCGGGCTTTCGGGGCTGCGACGATCGCCCCTATCGCACCGAGGCGTGGGCGTTTCTGCTGGCGGGCGGGGCGATCTATAGCAACCTCGACTACTCGTTCACCGTCGACCATCCCGATGGCACGGCGCCGGTGACGCCGCCCACGCCCGGCGGAGGCGGCCCGCGCTTGCGAGGGCAGCTGGCATTTCTCGCCCGCTTCATGCGATCGCTGCCGTTCTGGCGGATGCGGGCCGATCGCTCGTGGGTGCGCGGCGTGCCGGAAGGCGTGCCTGCCCACGCGCTGGTCGAGCCGGGGCGCCACTACGCCCTCCACCTCGACGGCGGTGGCCGGGTGAATCTCTCCGTCACGCTGCCCGCGGGGCGCTACGCCGTCACCTGGTACGATCCGCTCACCGGCGAGCCGCTGGCGACCGGCGAACTCGCGTCGACGGGGGAGCCGCGCGATCTGCCGTCGCCCCCCTACCGCGAGGATGTCGTCCTCCGCCTCGCACGCTGCGACGACTAGCGAGGAGACGATGCCGATCCCGCCCGACTACGAAGAGCGCGTCTACGCCGGCGTCCTCGGCAAGATGATCGGCGTCTATCTCGGCCGACCGTTCGAGGGCTGGACCTACGAGCGGATCGCCGCCGAGCTGGGCGAGATCGACTATTACGTGCACGAGCGGCTCGGCCGGCCGCTGATCGTCACCGACGACGACCTCTCCGGCACCTTCACCTTTCTTCGCGCGCTGGAGGACTACGGCCCGTCCCGCGATCTCGCCCCGGCGCAGATCGGCCAGACGTGGCTGAATTATCTGATCGAGAACCAGACGACGCTGTGGTGGGGCGGGCTCGGCAATTCGACCGAGCACACGGCCTATCTGCGGTTGAAGCGGGGCATTCCCGCGCCGGAGAGCGGCTCGATCGCGCGAAACGGCCAGGTGGTGGCGGAGCAGATCGGGGCGCAGATCTTCATCGATGGGTGGGGCCTGGTGGCGCCGGGCGATCCCGAGCTCGCCGCCGACCTCGCGCGCCGCGCTGCCAGCGTCAGCCACGACGGTGTCGCCCTCCACGCCGCCCAGGTGATCGCCGCGATGGAGGCGCTCGCCTTCGTCGAGCCGGAGATCGATCGCCTGCTCGATGTCGCCGTCTCCCTGATCCCCACCGATTCGGTCATCGCGCGGATGATCGCCGATCTGCGCGCCTGGCACGCGACGGGCGCGGACTGGCGCGCCGACCGCGAGCGGCTCGCCGCCCGTTACGGCTACGATCGCTATGGCGGCAACTGCCACGTCGTGCCCAACCACGGGCTGATCGTCCTCGCCTTGCTCCATGGTGGCGGCGATTTCCAGCGCTCGCTCAAGATCGTCAACACCTGCGGCTGGGACACCGACTGCAATTCGGGCAACCTCGGCTGCCTGCTCGGGGTGCGCGGCGGTCTGGCCGCGATCGAGGCGGGGCCGGACTGGCGCGGGCCCGTCGCCGATCGCCTCTACCTGCCGAGCGCCGACGGCGGGCGCGCGATCACCGACGCGGTGCAGGAGACGTATCGGATCGTCAACCTCGGCCGGGCGCTCGCGGGGCTGCCGCCCGTCGCTCCCAAGCAGGGGGCTCGATTCCACTTCAGCCTGCCCGGATCGGTGCAGGGATTCCGCCCCGAGCCGGTGCCTGGCGGCGATGGGCTGGTCACCGTCGCCAACGAGGGGGGCGCGCTGGCGATCCGGCTGCGTCACCTGGCGCCGGGGCTCGTCGCACGGGTGAGTACGCCGACGTTCATCCCGCCCGATGCGCTGGCGATGCCGGGCTATCGCCTGCTCGCTTCGCCGACCCTCTATCCCGGCCAGACGCTGCGGGCGCACGTGCGCGCCGAGCTGCCGCGCCGCGGCGCCGTGGCCGTGCGCCTCTTCCTCCGCCGCTACGGAGCCGAGGATCGGACGGAGATCGTCCCCGGCCCCGAGGTCGTGCTGGCGGGCGGCGAGGCGTATCGCTTCGAGTGGCGCATCCCCGATCAGGAGGGGTATCCGATCGCCGCCGTCGGCCTCGAGCTGGCGCCGGGCGATCCCGCCTTCCCCCGCGTCGATGGCACGATCTTCCTCGATTGGCTCACCTGGGACGGCGCTCCGAACGTCCTCTTCCGCCGGCCAGCGGGCGGTGGCACCGTCTGGCGGCGCGCCTGGGTCGAGGGGACCGATCAGTCGGCGGGGTGGGGCGACGAGCATCTCCGCCTCGTCCAGAACGAGGGCATCGGCCTGCTGATCCAGGGAACGCGGGAGTGGACCGACTATACGGTGAGCGCCCGGCTGACCCCGCATCTGGTCGAATCGTGCGGCGTGGCCGTGCGCGTGCAGGGGATGCGGCGCTACTACGCGCTGCTGCTCACACGGGCGGGCCGGGCGCGGCTGGTGAAGGCGCTCGATGGGGTGCGCGTGCTCGCCGAGGCGCCGCGTCCGTGCGAGTTGGGCCGCGCCTACGAGTTCCGGCTCAGCGTGGCGGGGGCGCGGCTGCGGGCGTGGCTCGACGGCGAGCTCCTCTTCGATGTGCAAGACGACGACGGGCCGCTCGCCTCCGGCGCGATCGCGCTCGTGTGCGAGGAGGGGCGAGTCGGCGTCGGCCCCGTACGGGTGGAGCCGGCTTAGCCCTGGTCGGTGCTGATCTCGTCGCGGGAGATCTTGTGCACGCTCCTCGGGTTGAACGTCTGGCGCGTATTCACCCGGCAGGCGACCTCGATCCGCCCTCCCTGCAGGCAGAAGAACTGGACGAGGAAGCCGCCTCCCTGCATCGCCTCGAGCTGGACCTGCTCCGCGGGCACGCCGGTGAACCAGCGCTCGGCCGCCGCGGGATCGGCGAGCAGCTCCTCGGGCACGGCAGCGATCAGCGTGCCCGGCTCGACCCCCAACGCCTCGGCACAGCGGCGCCGCACCTCCACCATGAACGGGAGCAGGAGATCGGCATACTCGGCGGGGCGGTTCGGATCGCCCGCGGGCGGCTCGATCCCCCACGTGAGGTGGTGGAGGAACGGATTGCCGTAGCCGTGGCGCAGCATCGTGCGCTCCGCGGCCTCGTCCACCGGATGCACCACGGCGACGTAGTCGAACCATCCCTCGGCACGGAGCGGACTGTCGGGCGGCAGACGGGCGGGGACGTTGACGTAGTCGCAGCCATCCACCGGGGAGGGATAGCAGCGGCAATCCCACCCCGAGACGTAGCCGAGCGCCTTCAGCGGACCCGCCACGAGGCTGGGCGGCTGGGTAAAGATCGCGGCGTGATCGGGGTTCGGCAGGAGCGGCACCCCGGCGGCCAGCAGCCGACGTGCCACCTCCTCCGCCTCCGCGAACCGCTCGGCGGCGTTTCGAATCGGCAGGTAACGGTCGAAGTCAGCGGGCAGGCGCGGGTGGCGTTCCATCGCTCCCTCCCGGGCGCGTGATCCGCCCATTCGATTCGTCGCCCCGCGCTCCGCTGCCTGCCCGCGATCGCGAGGGAACGGACGACTACGCGCTGGCGGCGTCGTCGCGATACCGGCGCGGCAGCCGCTCCGCCATCCGCGTCAGGAGTTCGTAGGGGATCGTCCCCGCCGTGGCGGCGACCGCCTCGACGGAGAGCGTGGCGCTGCCCTGGCGGCCGATGACCACCGCCTCCTCGCCCGGGGCCACGCCGGGCAGGTTCGTCACGTCGATGAGGATCTGGTCCATGCAGACCCGCCCGCGGATCGGCACCGGCTGGCCGCGGACGAGGAGCGTCCCCCGGTTCCCCAGCGACCAGGGGACGCCGTCGGCATAGCCGAGCGGAACGATCGCCAGGCGTGCGGGTGCCGGGGTGACGTAAGTCCCGCCGTAGCCGATGGCAGCGCCGGCGGGGAATTCGCGGACGAGGGCGATCCGCGCCTTGAGCGCCAGCACCGGCCGCAGGGGAACGGGCGGCGGCCGCTCGCCCGGATTCACGCCGTAGGTCGCCAGGCCGGGGCGAATCCAGTCGAGGGCGCTGAGCGGGAACCAGAGGGCGGCGGCGCTATTGGCGGCGTGAAGCCGAACTGAGGTCGCGGCGTGGGCGCGCACCCACTCGACGACGGGGAGGAATCGCTGCCATTGGGCGCGGGTCGCCTCCTCGCTCTCGTCGGCGCGGGCGAAGTGAGTGCAGACGCCCGCCAGTGCGAGGTGCGGCTCGGCAGCGATCCGCTGGCAGAGGGCGGGGGCGCGATCCGGCTCCACGCCCAGGCGCCCCATGCCGGTGTCGACCTTCAGGTGCACCGGAAGGCGAAGCGCACGCTCGCACGCCGCCAAGGCGAACGCCGCCACCATCTCCGCACTGGCGATCACCGGCTCGAGGCGGTAATCGCAGACCATGGTGGCCTGCTCCGGCAGCGCGGGCCCGAGCACGACGATCCGTGCCGCGGCGAGCGCGGGATCGCCCGCCTCGCGCAGGGCCGCGCCCTCCTCCGGCAGTGCCACGCCCAGCGCCTCCGCCCCCGCGGCGAGCGCCGCTCTCGCCAGCGGCACCAGCCCGTGGCCGTAGGCGTTCGCCTTCACGACGGCCAGCACTCCCGCGCCGCAGTGCGCCCGCAGCGCCGCGAGGTTGGCGCGATAGGCGGCGAGATCGATCTCGAGCCACGCACTCCGCATGCTGCCTCCGTACCGCGGTGGCCATCTCCCGCGAGGCTCCCCACACCCGCGATGCCGGTCCGCCCGATCCGGGGATCGCTCACTCGATCAGCCGCTGGAGCAGTTCGCGCAGCCGCGGAGCGCGCGCCAGCTCCGCGCGCAGAGAGTCGAGCTCCTCCGCGCGGACCAGCAGCGGCCCCCGCTGGAACCGCCCGCGGTGGTCGTAATAGCAGAAGCGGATGGAGAGGCCACCCCCTT
>Ga0101943_1002721_pt1 | contig 10074 bp, 5 predicted proteins | sample DewCreD2012metaG_5_FD_75244 | JGI IMG/M metagenome (GOLD analysis project Ga0101943, IMG submission 75244) | Hot spring sediment bacterial and archeal communities from British Columbia, Canada, to study Microbial Dark Matter (Phase II) - Dewar... ... | reverse complement strand
AGTCTAGATGGCAAGACGTTCACCCGGCGGCTGGGGCCTGATGGGACAGCCGGGCTGTTCGGAGAAGGGCCGGAGGCGAACACGCGCGATCCGATGGTCCTCCGCATCGGCGCGCACTGGTACTGCTACTACACGGCCCATCCGCACCGGCAGGGCGCGGTGTACTGCCGGACCTCGGCCGATACATGGACGTGGAGCGCCGCGCGGCTCGTCGCCCGCGGGGGCGAGGCAGGGACCGGTCCCTCCGCGGCGGAATGCCCCTTCGTGGTGGCCCGGCCGGGCGGGCACTACTACCTCTTCCGTACGCAGCGCTACGGGCAGGACGCCATCACGCGGGTCTACCACTCCACCGATCCCTTTGATTTTGGGATCGATGCTGCGGCAGACCGGCACCTGGTGGGCACCGTACCGGTGGCGGCGCCGGAAGTGATCGAGCACGGGGGCGAATACTACCTTGCTGCCCTCCTGCCGGCGCTGAAGGGTATCCAGATTGCCAGGCTGCAGTGGGTGCCGGTCTAGGGCGGCGCGAGGCTGCCGGCTATGCGCTGCAGCACGGCGGGCACGGCCGGCGGCAGCCGCCGGTGCCGCGCCGGAGAGCGGAGGTGAGCACCGCCGGGTGGGGCGGCCGGTGGAACGTGCGAGTGATGCCCCGCTGTACACGCCACGCACCGCACGAGAGAATGATCTCTAAGTACAGGCGCGCGCCTGCCCCGGCCATGTCTGCTGTCCCTGGGCCTGCGCTGCGCGGGTGGCCCTCCGGGAGAGAGCCGGCCGGTGCGCCCTGTGGGAGGCGCCGATGCGAGATGGTGGCGCGGTCCAACTGGCCAGCGCATGCTCGGTGCTGCGGATCGAGGTCCCGTCTGAATAGCTGGTGCGCCTTCGTAACTGGATCACCAGGGACGAATACCGTAAGCAGCTGCCGGCGGTGCTGAACTACCTGCCGACGCTCGCGGCGCGCCGTGGTGCGCGTTTGTGCTTGTCAGCAGCGGGGCAGGGGGAGCGCGGGCGTGTGCGGGCTGGCCACTGGTCTGTCCCGCAGGCAGCCCGGGCGAGCCCTGCCGGCCGGGAGATTCCGGAGCGCGTCCTTCGGCGCGGGTCCGCCGGAGTGCGCGCTGCGGCGCGAGCCCTCTGGTAACCTCTCGGGAACCTTGTTGGTAACCTTTCGCCGATCGGTGATTTGGTAACCTTTCGGCGAAAGGAGCTGGCGAAAGGAGCTGGCGAAAGGAATGGCCGAACGGCGAAACACGGAGAGAGCCATGGCTGTGGACGGAGACGCACCTGGACGGTACGTACATCGATGGGAAGGGGGAGCGCTCCTGGCTGGTCGGGGAGCGGCGCCCGGAACGCTGCAGACCAGCCGGCGGGACCTGCTGGTGCGCCTGAGCGCCCTGCCAGCCTGGGGACTGCCGGCAGTGCTGGGGAGCTGCGCACGCCTGCCGGCGCCGGCCCCGGCGCGGGAAGCTGCACAGGCGGTGGACCTGGTCTTCACCTTCTGGGGCAATCCCCAGCTGATAGCAACCTTTGAGAAAGACATCGCCGACTTTGCCAGAGAGGCGCCGCATATCACGGTGAAGCCGGTGCATATCCCCGACGCCGAGTATTACACCAAGCTGGAGGCGATGCTCGCTGGCGGCTCGGTGCCCGACCTGGCGATGATGGGCTATCCGCAGGTGCCGGGGTTCGCCGCCAAGGGAGCTCTGCGCGGCCTGGACACGGAGATCAAGACGGCCGGCAATATCGAGGACCTCTACCCCAGCGTGCGCGAGGCACTCAAGTACAAGGGCGTGTTCTACGGCCTGCCGCGAGACGTAACCACCTTCGCCCTGTACTATAACCAGGAACTCTTCGATCAGGCCGGCCTGCCCTACCCGGATGAGCGCTGGACGTGGACGGCCTTCCTGGAGGCGGCGAAGCGGCTGACCAGGACAGAGGCCGCAGGGGCGGTGAGCACGTACGGTTTCCACCACCGCCCCCTCTACGACCAGACCATGATCTGGGTGTGGCAGAACGGGGGGAATTTCCTCAACCCGGACCACACGGAGTGCCTGCTGGACCGGCCCGAGGCGACAGAAGCGCTGCAGTTCCTGGCCGACCTGCGCACCGTGCATCGGGTGGCGCCGGTGCCGAATGACCCGGCGCTGGGCACCGAAGATCAGGGCGATCTGTTCCTGGCGCGGCGGATCGCTCTGTATATCTACGGCTACTCTGGCGGCATCAAGCTGCGCGGTGTGCCGGGGCTGCGCTACGACGTAGCGGTGCTGCCGCAGGGCCGGGTGCGCGCGAACGTGATTTACCCCATCCTGTACGTCATCCCCCGGGAGGCCCGGCACCCTGCGCAGGCCTTCCAGTTCATGAAGTTTCTGGCCGGCCCGGTCGCGCAGAAGAACCATGCGATCCTCGGCACCGGCTTCCCCGGCTACAAGTCGGTGGCGGAGTCGGAGGTGTTCCTGAAGAACGACATCGAACCGAAGAGCAAGAAGGTCTTCCTGGACATGATCGCGTACGCCCGGCCGCTGGATGCGCCGCCCAACCTGGCAGATCTCACCCGCGTCTTCTTCGCCGAGCTTGCGCCGGTATGGCGGGGGGAGCGCACGGCGAAGGAAGCAACGGCGGCGATCAAGCCGCAGGTCGATGCGCTCCTCAAGGAAATGCGCTAGGCGCGTGGGAGACAGCCCCGGCCTGGAGTCCTGGTGCCGGCTCGGGATCGGGGAGGATTGCGCCGCGGGGACCGCCGTGTCGTGTCCTGCCCTGGGCGGTGACTGGTCACCGGCTTCCGGGCGTGTGGTAGCTGGGTGTGCTGGGGGAGGTGCGCAATCACGATGGTAGCGTTGTGTGGCACGGTTTCTTTATGGTAACAGTGCTCGCTTTCAATCTGCTTGGTGATGGTTTGCGTGACGCCCTAGACCCACGACTCACCGCCTAAAAGGGCGTCTGGGTAAATAATGCAGAATGGTATACGTACCGAAAGAGTGTGCCTGGAGCACGCACATGACACCCGACGTGCCGGCCACCGACCCGGTCTCCACGCCACAAGACTCTACCTCGAACCTGACCGATGCACAGTGGGCACACATTGCCCTGCTCTTGCTGGAGAAGAAGACGCGGGGCTAGCTGCAGGTCCACTACTGACGGCTGATCGTGGAGGCGCTCCCGTCTACGCTGGACAAAGGAGTGCGGTGACGCTTCCTGTTCCCAGGCTTCCCGCCCACCTCTATGGGCTGTGGCGATGTCGGTTCCTAGTGGGACGGCGGCACCTGGCAGCAGGTGCATGACGTGCTGCGGGACGAGGTGCGCACCGCCATAGGGCAGGCGCGCTCTATCGAGGGTGGCAATCATCGATTGCCAGACGGACACGACGACGGAAAAAATGGGCGCGAGGCTGCGACGGGGCCACGCTCATTGTCGGGTGCGCACGCGACCTGGTCGCCGACACCACCTGCTTCCTGCCGGTGCCGTCCGTGACTGCCGCCGAGGTGCAAGCTCGCAACGCGGCCGCTGCGCTGCCGGCCGCATGGAAACGGGGCAGGGAGGAGGAGACTCTGGAGAGCGTCACGCGCACGGGGAGAGCTTTGTGGTGCAGGCCACACCTGGGATCGGGAAACGGGCGAGTGCGTGGCTCTGCCGCACCCGCCGGCTAGGGACTGCGCGGGGCAGGAAGAGACGAGCGTGGCCTGGCTGTCCGTGGCGATGCTCCGCCGGATGCTGCGCTGGCTCGCTCCACCTCCCGGCCGGACAGCGCATGCCGCGCATTAGCCGGACGCCCTCTCAGGGCAGAGGAGCAGGCAGGCTCTGCTCCTGCTCCGCGCGATGAAGTTGAGGGCGTATGCCCGTGCGGAGGGGTGCTGCCGTGTGACGGCGGCCTGCGGCGGGGCACACCGGCGGTCACCGCCGCCGCAGCCCGGCCCACTGCCAGCGCCCGGCGTCGGCTGGCAGGCGGTAGAGGTCGCTGTCGAGCTGCTGCAGCAGCGCCTGCCGCAGCGCCTCGCCCGCGGGTGTGCCCTCCTCGAACACCGCGCTCACCACCAGCTCGGCGCGCGCGAGGACGGCCAGGCCGGCTGCGTACTCGGCCAGGCTGTGCTGCAGATCGTTCTGGAGCTCGGCGCTGTCGAGCCCGCAGGCGGCCGCCGACTCTAGGCGAATGTACTGCGCGGGCGTGACCCCCTGGGCGGCAGCGAGCGCGGTGATCTCGTGCGCATGGAGGGCCAGGGCGAACTCCTCGTCGGTGAAGCGGTGGGGCATGGCCGGCTCCTGTGCCTGCGTGTAGTGCCTCCCAGTGTACTCCCGTGCGCGCGGGCGCGGCATGGGCCCGGCGGGCAGCTTCGCCGGCCCGTCTGGCTCAGCCGCGCGGGGCGGGATGAGCCGGCCGGACGGCCTGCGGGCCGGATGCCGGGGGCAGGCCCCCGGGGTGCGCGGGACGCCTTCCTGCGCCCGTCCCGCGCGCCGCGCCGTCCGTCTGCCCGATGCGGTGCCTGCCTCCTCGGAGGGCGTCCCCCTGCGCGGGGGATGCAGCAGCCGCCCGGGCAGGGGGCTTGACAGTAGAACACATGATCTATATAGTGGGCGGTGCTGGCAGCGCGCGATTGTCGCGCTGGCGCGCGGCAGGAGGAACGTTCGGGGACGGCAGGGGGCAGCCGCGGATGCCCGAGGTGCGTGCGACAACCGGACCGCTGGATCCGGCGGAGCGGGAGGCCCGCCTGGAGGCCGTGTTGCGCGAGATTGCCCGCCGCTTCGGCCCGCACGTGGCCTACCGCCTGGCCGAACGCCGGCAGGTCATCGGCGTGCAGGCGCTCTCGACCGGGGCGCTCTCGACCGGGGCGCTCTCGCTCGACCTCGCCACCGGCACTGGCGGGATCCCTCGCCGCCGCATCAGCGAGCTGGCCGGCCCGGGGTCATCCGGCAAGCGCACGCTCGCCTGTCATGTGCTGGCAAGCGCCCAGCGCGACCAGGGCTGCGTGCTCTCCATTGACGCCGCACACCGCGCGGATTTTGCGCTGATGGCGGCGTGCGGCGTGGACCGGGCCGGCCTCTTCCTGGCGGTGCCGCAGCGGCTGGCGGAGGTGTTCGACACCGCCGTCCTGATGCTGGAGAGCGGCGGCCTGGACGCCCTGGTGATCGACGCCCTGGAGGGGCTGGCCGGGCGGTCGTGGCGGGCCGCGGCGGAGGGGGCGCGGCGGCTGGCCCGCCTGGCGGCGGTGGTGCAGACGGCCCCGACCGCGGTGCTGTTCGTGACGGAGACGCCGGTGCCCCGCCGCAGCGTCCCCGTGCACCTGGCGCTGCGCCAGGCCGCCGCGCTGCGGATCGCGCTGGCGCCGCTGCAGCCGCTCATCCACCCGTCGGGCGATCTCGCCGGCCTGCGCGTGCGGGCCGTGGTGGTGAAGAACCGGCTGGGGCCCTGGCCGCGCACGGCGGTGTTCGGCCTCCGGCGCGGGGGCGGGGTCGACCGGGCGGGCGACCTCGTCGCCCTGGGGTGCGCCTGCGGGGTGATCCGGCAGGAGGCGCTGGGCCTGTGCTTTGGCCTCCGCTACCTGGGCCGGGGACGCACGCAGGCCATCGAGGCGCTGGAGCAGGACGGCGCCCTGGCGCAGGCGCTCGAACAGGCCATCCGGCAGGCGTGGAGGCCGGCATGACTGCGCCCCGCCTGGGCTACCTCTGGCTGCCGGATCTGCCGGTGCAGGCCGTGTGGCGCCGCCACCCGGCCCTGCGCGGGCAGCCCGTGCTCCTGGCGCCGCCGGCCGGCCGCGCCGCCGTGTACGCGGCCTGTCCTGCCTGTTGCGCCGCCGGCGTCACGCCGGGGATGCCCCTGCGCACCGCCCTGGAGCTGGTCCCGGCGGCCGCCGTCCTGCCGCCGGATCCGGCCGGCGATGCGGCGCTCCTGGCGCGGGCGCTCGACCTGCTGGGCCGGTGGAGCGCCGCCATCGAGCAGGACGGGCAGGCCGGGGCCTGGTTCGTGCCGGCCTGTGGCGCGCACCCGGCCGAGGAGCGGCGGCTGGGCGCCGCCGTGCTGGACGGCCTGGCCGCTGCGCTGGGGCTGGAGGCCCGCCTGGGGATCGCCAGCGGCAGGTTCCCTGCGGCGGTGGCCGCGCGGCAGGCTCCTGCCGGGGAAGCCCTGGTGGTGGCGGCGGACCAGACGGCCGCCTTCCTGGCGCCGCTGCCCCTGGAGGTGCTGCCGCTTCCGCCGCAGACGGTGGCGCGGCTGCACCGGCTGGGCGTGCACACGATCGGTGCCTGCGCCCGCCTGCCGGAGGCCGGGGTGCGCCGGCGCTTCGGCGCGCCGGCTGCGACCGCGCAGCGCCTGGCGCGGGGTCTCGATGACACCCCGCTGACGCCGCTCCGCCCGCCACTGTACCTGGCGGCGGAGCGCTCCTTCGAGCCACCGCTCGACGATCGCCAGACGGTCCTGCGCACGGCCCTGGCGCTGGGAGAGGAACTGTGCCGCCGGCTGCAGGAGGCGGGGCAGGCCTGCCGGTCGCTCCGGCTCATCGCTGTCCTTGAGGACGGCCGGCCAGTTGCGCACGGCGCCGAGCTGCGGGCGCCGGCGCAGGAGCCGCGCCGGCTGGCGGTGCTGCTGCGCCGCCTGGTCGAGACCCTCGCGCTCTCCGCGCCGGTCAGCCGGCTCACCGTGCGGCTCGAGGCGCTGGCGCCGGTGCAGCCGGTGCAGTCGACGCTGTTTCTCGACGATGCCGCCGTGCGGCGCGCCCGCGCCCGGGCGGCCTGGGCGGAGGTCGCCCGGCGCTACCCGCACCTGCCGCGCCGCCTCGTGCCGGGCGCCACGCCGCACGGCCTGCTGGAGGAGCAGCGGCTGCTGCTGGTGCCGGAGGTGCCCGACCGGCCGGAGGCCCCGCCGGCCGGGGAGGCTGGAGAGGCGGCGCAGGCCGAGCCGGCGGTGCGCCTGGCGCCGGTGCGGCTGATCCGGCGCGGCCGGCGGGTGTGGGTACGGCTGCCCGGGCCGGCGGGCCGGCTGGAGGAGCTCGTGGCCCGCCACGCCTGCTGGAGCGCGGACGAGTGGTGGCCGCAGGGGGTGCAGCGCCGGTACTACCGGGTACGCACCCGCCGCGGCCTGGTGCTCACGCTGGCCTGTGAGCCGGCGGCCCCGCGCGGCCCCCGCTGGCTGCTGGTGGAGCAGGTCGACTGAGCGGTGTGAGCCGTGCCAGACGCCGGTCTGGCGGCACGACGGAGGGACAGGGACCGCGCATGGACGGACCGGTGCCGCTGCACGTGCACAGCCACTTCTCGCTGCTGCGCGGCGCCTCCAGCGTCGAGGACCTGGTGGCGCGGGCGGCCGAGCTGGGCTACCCGGCCCTGGCCCTGACCGATCGCGATGCGCTCTACGGCGCCGTGCGCTTCGTGCAGGCCTGCCGCGCCGCCGGGCTGGCCCCCATCCTGGGCTGCGAGCTCACCCTGGAGGGCGGCCACCATCTCACCCTGCTGGCCGAGAGCCAGACCGGCTATGCGAACCTGTGCCGGCTGGTCACGCTGGCCCGGGCCGGCCGGCCCAAAGGCACGGCGGCGCTGCCGCCTGACGCGCTGGCTGGGCGCACTGAGGGGCTGCTCGCGCTCTCGGGCCCGCGCAGCGGTGAGATTCCCCGGCTGCTGCGCGCCGGCCGGCGCACCGAGGCCGCGCAGCGAGCGGCCTGGTACCGCGAGCGCTTCGCCGATCGCTTCTACCTGGAACTGCAGCACCATCTGCTGCCGGATGACGCCTGGCTCATGGCCGAGCTGGCCGCCCTGGGCAGCGCGCTGGGCATCCCCCTGGTGGCCACCACCGACGTGCACTACGCCCGCCCGGCGCAGCGGATACTCCAGGATATCCTGACCTGTATCCGCACCGGCACGACGATGGACCGGCCGTCGCCCGAACGCCTGCCCAACGGGCAGTACGCCCTGCCCGATCCGGCGGCCTTGCGGCAGCGCTGTGCGGCCTATCCGGCGGCGCTGCGGAACGCCGCCGAGCTGGCCGCCCGCTGTGCCGGGGCGGTGACGCTGGACGGTGGGGCCGTGGGCTTTCCGCAACCGGCCGGCCTGCCGCCCGGGGAGACCCCCGACGCCTGGCTGCGATGGCTGTGCGTGCGGGGGCTGCGCGAGCGCTACCGACCCGTCCGGCAGCGCATGGTGGACCAGCTCGAGCACGAGCTGGCGGTGGTGCGGCAGGCCGGCCTGGCGCCCTTCTTCCTCATTGCCGCGGATGTGGCCGCGCGCTTTCGCGGCCGCTGCCGCGGCTCGGCCGCCGGCTCGCTCATCGCCTACTGTCTGGGCATGACCGCGGTGGACCCGCTGCGCCACGACATGCTGTTTGAGCGCTTCGTCAACCCCGAGCGGCCTGCACCGCCGGACATCGACATCGACTTCGCGGAAGCCGGCCGCGCGGCCGCCATCCGCTACCTCTATGAGACCTACGGGGCCGAGCACACGGCCATGGTGTGCACCTACGTGCGCTACCGGGCGCGCTCGGCCATCCGCGACGTGGGGCCGGCGCTGGGCCTGCCGGCCGGGCTGTGTGCGCGGCTGGCGGCGGCCGTGGATCTGGACGCCGGGGGCGAGGCGGTGGCCGGGGCGATCGCGCGCCTGGCGCGCGAGCAGGCCGGCGCCGCGCCGCCGCAGCGCCTGACCCTGCTGGCGCAGCTGTGCCGGCAGCTCGAGGACGTGCCGCGCCACCTGGGGGGGCATGTGGGGGGCATGCTGCTGGCCGGCCGGCCGCTGGCAGAGCTGTTCGCGCTGGAGCCGGCGCGCGCCGCGGGCATCGTGGTGGTGGGGGCCGACAAGGAGGACGTGGCAGACGCCGGGCTGGCCAAGCTGGACCTGCTGTGCCTGCGCGGGCTGTCGGTGGTGCAGGAGGCCCAGGCGCTGGAGCGGGCCCGGGGCGTGCACCTGGATCTGGCACGCATCGACCTGGACGACCCGGAGCTCTACCGCCTGCTGCAGCGGGCCGACACAGCCGGGGCTGCCCAGGTGGAGAGCCGGGCGCAGATGCAGAGCCTGGTGCACACCCGCCCGCGGTGCTTCCGCGACCTGATCAACCAGTGCGCCATTATCCGGCCCGGCCCCATAGTCTCGGGCATGGTGCATCCCTACTACCGCCGGCGGGCCGGGCGGGAGGCGGTGCGCTACCCGCATCCGCTGCTGGAGCCGATCCTGCGCGACACGCTCGGCGTCTTTCTGTTTCAGGAGCAGGTGATCCGCGCGGTCATGGCGCTGACCGGCTGCTCGGCGGGCGAGGCCGATCTGTTTCGGCGGGCGATGGGCGCGCGCCGCTCCCGTGCGGCCGTGGAGCGGCTCAGGCCCTGGTTTCTGGCGCGCGCCCGGGCAAACGGCATCCCGGCGCGCGCCGCCGAAGCGGTGTTCGGCCAGATCAGCGCCTTCGCGGCGTTTGGCTTCTGCACGTCGCACGCCGCGGCGCTGGCCCGCCTGGCCTGCGAGATGCTGTACCTCAAGCGGTACCATCCGGCCGCGTTGTACGCCGCGCTGCTCTCGAACCAGCCGCTGGGTTTCTACCCGCCGGAGGTGCTGGTGTGGGATGCGCACCGCCACGGCGTGCGCATCCTGCCGCCGGACATCAATCGCAGCGCGGCGCGCTGTACCCTGGAGGGGGAGCCGCCGGCGGTGCGCCTGGGCCTGGCGCAGGTGCGCGGCGTGGGGCCCGCGCGTGCCGCGCAGGTCGTGGCGGCGCGCGCGGCCGGCGGCGCCTACCGCTCGCTGGCGGACTTCTGCCAGCGCACGGGGATCACGGGGAGGCCGGCCGAGGCGCTGGTGCTGGCCGGCGCCTTCGACGGGATCGATGGCCGCAGCCGCCCGCAGCAGCTCTGGACGCTGTACGGCCTGAGCGGCGCGCCGGCGGCCCGGCCGCTCCTGCCGGAGGCCGGGGAGGATGCGGCGGCGCTGCCGGTGCCGGCCGGGCCGGCACAGACGCTGCTGGAGTATCAGGTGCTGGGCTTCAGCCTCTCCCACCACCTGGTGGCGCACTACCGCCGGCAGCTGCAGGGGCTGGGCGTGCTGCCCGGCCGGCTGCTGGCGCGGGTGCCGGCCGGGCGGGAGGTGCGCGCGGGCGGGCTGGTGGTGTGCCGCCAGCGCCCGGCCACG
>Ga0101943_1002720_pt1 | contig 10075 bp, 10 predicted proteins | sample DewCreD2012metaG_5_FD_75244 | JGI IMG/M metagenome (GOLD analysis project Ga0101943, IMG submission 75244) | Hot spring sediment bacterial and archeal communities from British Columbia, Canada, to study Microbial Dark Matter (Phase II) - Dewar... ... | reverse complement strand
GCCCCACCCCAGCGTCTCATGGCTGTAGCGCTTGACCTTGCGGAAGCCGGTGACCTGAATGGTGATGAGCGCTTCACCGTGCGCCCGGATCACCGGTTGGGAGCCATCGGATTGGAACACGTCCAGGATGCGGGCGCCGACCGCGGAACTGGCGTCGGTATAGTAATCCACGTCCACCTGGCGCACGAAGGCGAGGCCCCCCTCCCAATCCAACCGCTCTACCAGGTAGGAGCGCGCCTCGTGGAGATAGACCGCGCCCTCATGGACCAGCAACGGGGCGCTCTGGCGGTCCACCTCGCCGATCACGGTGGGCGTGCCGCCGGTGACGTCCTGGATGACGATGGTGTCATCGGTGCCGGTGCGCAACGAGACCGCCTCGGCGGGGTAGGCGGTGCTCACCCAATGGACGCGGTTGCCGGAGCGGTGGAGCAGCCCTTCGTCCACCAGCCAGTCCAGGATGTCATCCACCTGATCAAACCTGCCGAAAGGCTCGCCGCGTTCAAAGGGCAATTCAAAAGCGGCGCACTTGATGTGGTTGACCAGGATGGCCAGGTTATCCGGGTGGATCAGCGCGTGCTCCGGTGTGCGTTCAAACAGATAGTGGGGGTGGGTGATAATGTATTGGTCCAGGGGGGCAGCGCTGGCGACCAGCACGGCGGCGGACAGCCCCGCCCGTCGTCCGGCGCGCCCGGCCTGCTGCCAGGTGCTGGCGATGGTGCCGGGATAGCCGGTCAGGATGCAGGCCGCCAGGTCACCGATGTCCACGCCCAGTTCCAGGGCATTGGTGGCCACCACGCCGCGCACCTCGCCGGAACGCAGCCCGCGCTCAATCGCCCGGCGCTCATCCGGCAGGTAGCCTCCCCGGTAGCCGCGCAGAGCGGAGGGGGCAACCTCCCCCGCCGGTTGTGTGGCGAACTCATCGCGCAGGTAGGTCAGCAGCACCTCGGTGGTCAGGCGCGAGCGGGCGAAGACCAGCGTCTGCACATCGCCGGCGAGAAATGCCGCGGCGATGTCCTTCGCCTGGAGCACCGCGCTGCGGCGCAGGCCCAGGTGGGCGTCAACGATGGGCGGGTTGACCAGGATGAAATGCTTTTCACCGCGAGGTGCGCCGTCGTCGTCCACCAACGTGACCGGCGCCTCAATCAGGCGTTCGGCCAGCTCACGTGGGTTGGCGATGGTCGCCGAGCACAGGATGAATTGGGGCGAGGCCCCGTAGAAGGCAGCGATGCGCTTCAGGCGGCGCAACACGTTGGCCATATGGCTGCCGAAGATGCCGCGATAGGTGTGGAGTTCATCCAGGACGACGTAGCGCAGGTTCTCAAACAGCGACGCCCAGCGCGTGTGGTGGGGCAGGATGCCGGTGTGCAGCATGTCGGGGTTGGTGATGACGATGCCGCCGTTGCGCCGGGCCGCCGGGCGAGCGGCTTTGGGCGTATCGCCGTCGTAGGTGCGCGCCGGCGTGTCCATCCCCAACGCATCGGCCAGTTCGCCGAGCACGGCCAACTGGTCCTGGGCCAGCGCTTTGGTGGGGAAGATGTACAGCGCCTGGGCCAGGGGCTGTTCCAGGAGCGTCTGGAGAACGGGGATGTTATAACACAGCGTCTTGCCGGAGGCGGTGGGAGTGACGACGACGACGTGTTCCCCCCGCCAGACGGCTGCAATGGCGGCGGCCTGGTGCGTGTAGAGCGCAGAGATGCCGCGCTGCTCCAGGGCGCGAGCCAGGCGGCGGTCAAGAGCGGCGGGGAAGGGGGCGGTACGTGCGGGCCTGGCCGGGAGGCGTTGCCAGGCCGTGACGCTGGCCATGAAGTGCGGGTTCAGGCGCAGCGCATTGAGCACCTCTGGCAAGCCCATCTGTGCCTCATCGCCTCTATGCGCGGGAGGAGAAAGATTTTATCGCAGAGCGCACAAAGAGCGCAGAGAGTAGAATCTGTGCGCGCTCTGCGCCCTCTGCGGTGAATTCTCTCTTAAGCTGGCCGCTGAAGGCGGCCAGCCTTTCGCCGGGTCAGTAGTCCTCCTCGTCGTCCCAGTCCTCGTCGTCTTCCTCGTCCTCGTAGAGGTCCTCGTCCTCTTCTTCCCACTCCTCTTCAAAGAGGTCCTCTTCCTCCTCCCAGGTCTCCTCTTCGTCTATGGGCAACTCATCATAACGGGTGTAGGTCAGGCACCCTGCGTCCGGCTCCAGTTCAATTTCGGTGGTGCCACAATACCCGTCCTCTAGATAAACACAGTCCTCATAATGGCAGCGAATGCGTGGCATAGATGCTCCTCTCCTCTAAAAAATAGCGATGAGCGGTCAATTTCCAGCCGCTGGCTGGTCGCTTCTAAAATACCTCCTCAGGCCAGTCCAACATGACCGCCTGAAGCTTGTTTCCTGCCGGGACCTGGCGCACGCCCGCGGGGACGACCAGCAAGGCGTTGGCCCGCACCAGTGAGGTGAGAATGCCCGAACTCTGCGGGCCGGTGATCACGGCGTGATAGCCGTCGTTGCGCCGGGTCACCACAGCGCGCAGGTAGCTCTCGCGCCCGTCAGAGCGCACCGGCTCATCCAGGATGGCCTCAACGCGGGGCCGCGCCAGGGCCGTCCGCCCCCCCATTTTCAAAATCGCCGGTCGTGCGAAGACCTCAAACGCCACCGCCGCTGAGACCGGGTTGCCGGGCAGGCCCAGGAAGGGCACGCCGCGCACGCGGGCAAAGGCCAGCGGCTTGCCGGGGCGCATATTCACGCGCCAGAAGGCCAGTTCGCCCTCGGCTTCCAGCGCGGCCTTCACGACATCGTAGGCGCCCACAGAGACACCGGCAGAACTGAGAAACAGGTCCGCCCCTTGCTCCAGGCCCGCGCGCAGCCGGGCGCGCACTTCCTCCAGCCGGTCGCGGGCGATGCCGAGCCGAATGGGCACGCCGCCGCTACGCTCTACCAGCGCCGCCAGCGTATAGCTGTTGGAGTCGTGGATCTGGCCCGGCCCCAGGGGGGCGGCGATGTCCACCAGTTCATCGCCGGTCGCCAGGATGGCCACGCGCGGCCGGCGCACCACGCGCACACGAGGCCGACCCAACGCCGCGAGCACGCCGATCTCCTGGGGGCGCAACTGGCTGCCGCGCCGCAGCACCGTCTCCCCGCGTTGGATGTCCTCCCCCGCCGGGCGCACATGGGCCTGGGGGGACACAGCCCGGAAGACGCGCACGCGCTCCGGCAGGGGGCGATCATCCCGCGTCCAGGGTTCATCGGTCCACTCCACCGGCACGACGGCATCCGCGCCGGGGGGCAAAGGCGCGCCCGTCATGATGCGGCTGGCGCTCCCCGCTGTAACCGCGATCCCCTGAGTGTCCCCGGCAGGGATGTCGGCGATCACGCGCAGCTCAACCGGGTGATCGGCAGCAGCGCCCGCCGTGTCGGCAGCGCGCACGGCGTAGCCATCCATGGCAGAGTTCGGGAACGGCGGCACGTCAAAGTCGGCGACGATGTCTTCGGCCAGAACGCGCCCCAACGCCGCCAGCGTGTCCACCTCCTCATCCTCCAGCGTGTGGACGGCGGCGAGAACCCGTTGGAGCGCTTCTTCTACGCTGAGCAGTGCGTCTCCCATCCCAGCCTCACGGTCCGCGCGTAGCATACCACAAAACAGATACGCACGTCAATAGGTTCCGGTTCAACTTTAGAGGCCGTCGAAAAAGGGGTGCTCCTGAGGTAAAGTTAGGTTGACAGGCCCATCGCACCCCCAAAGAGCACCCGATGAAACGCCATAATCTTAAGCGACGCATGGAATTCCTGCAACTGCGCACCCCAATCGCCAGCCAACTGGCCCACTTCCATCCCGACTTGCGCAAGACGCTCTTGCACAACCTGGCCGAGTTGGTCACCGCCACCGCCCTGGCCCGCCACATCCCTCTCGCCAAGATCGGAGATGAACTGCCGGTGGATACCAGCGACGAGGCGCGCATCCAGTGGGTGCGCCGCCAATTGGCGAACGACACCGAAGCCCCCCTCACGCTGTTCGCGCCGGTCGTCCAGGCGCTGGTGGGGGGCTGGCCGGAGTTTGCGCCTCATCCTCGCCCCCACCGACCTGGCTAGGGACTTGGGCATCGTTCAACTGGCGTTGGCCTACCGCAGCCGTGCCCTGCCTATCGCTTGGATGACCATTGAGACCCAGCCTGGGGCGGTCAAGGCCGCGCTCAACCGCTTGTTTGCCACCATCCGCAGTTGGCTGCCATCCGGGACGAGCGTGTAGCTCATCGCCGACCGTGAGTTTCATGGACACAACGTCTTGGAGAGCCTTGAGACGCTGGGCCGGATAGCGGTGGTGCGCAGCAAAGGGCGCATTCAGGTCGAACTGGCCAATGGCTGGAGCGGTCAACGGGCGGACTTGGCACCAGCCGCGGGGGAGCAAGCGTTCTATCAGCGGGTGGGGTTGACCGCCTGGAGATGGGGACCGTACAGCCTGTCGCTGGCGCATACGCCCCAGGCCAAGGGGGGGAAGAAGAAAGCAGCCCCCTGGCCCATTATCAGCACTGACCCTGCCGGGCCGCAGATAGTGTATCTGTATGCCGTGCGGGGGTGGAGAGACCGGATGTTTGGAGACTTGAAGGGACAAGGCTTTCATCTCGACCGGACGCGGCTGGAAGACCCTAAGCGTCTTGACCGGTTGATGCTGGTTGGCGCTCATCTACGGGTGGCTGCTGGACCTGGGCCTCTGGGTGGACCGCATGGGCTTACGCCGTCGGGTGGACCGAGCGAAGGAGCCCAAGTGCAGCCTGTTCATCATCGGCTTGCGCTGGCTCAAGCGCATACTGCGTTTAGAGACCATTCCAGATGTCCGCTTGGTGCCTGTCTTATGAAACTGATAGCCAGTCAGCCCAACTCATGTCTGAACTTCAGAAATATAGCCTTGACATCGCCTCCCGTTCTATGTTATCTTAATCGCAACGTTGCGGCGACCTCCGCACGAGAGTCCTCAACCTGTATGCAGCGCGATCGTATCTCGGACGATATTTACTTATTCACCTCCGAGCGGTATGCTCAGGTCACCGCCGGCGTGGTTGTGACCGCGCAGGGCGTTGTGATCATTGATACCCTCCCCTTTCCCAGCGAGACGAAGGAGATCATCGCCTTCGTGGAACGCCGCCTGAGTCTCCCCATCCGCTATGTGATCAACACGCACTACCACGCGGATCACACGCATGGGAACTATCTGTTCTCCGACGCCCTGGTCGTGGCGCACGCCCTGTGCCGCCAACTGCTGGAGAAGCGCGGCGCGGCGGCACTGGCCCTGGCGAAATCGCAAGCGCCGGAGTTCAGCGAGATCAGCCTGCGCCTGCCGGAAGTCGTCTTTGAGGATGGGGCCATGACGCTGAACCTGGGCAACAAGACGTTGCAACTTATCCACTCGCCCGGCCACAGCCGCGATAGCATTATCGTCCTGGTCAAAGAGGACCGTATCTTGTTTGCGGCGGATACCGTCATGCCCATCCCATACATCGTGGACGGCGACCTGCAGGATATGATCAACTCCCTGCGCGCCATCCGCAAGATGTCCCTGGAGAACATCGTCCAGGGGCACGGGGAGGTGGTCCTGCGCGGCGAAATTTACGAGACGCTGGATAGCAACATCCGCTATCTGGAGACCATCCGCGCCAGGGTAGAAAAGGCCATCGCCCGGAAGGCCGGGCGCGACAGCCTGCGCGGTATCAGCGTGGAAAGCTGCGGCAAGTCGCGCATCCCCCTCTACGGCCTGGTTCAGGACCTCCACGTGGCCAACCTGCTCTCGCTCTACGACCGTATGGTCAATCAACGCACGTGACGGGGTGACCTTCATCCCAGGGAACAATCCCTTGAGCACCGATTATGTGATCGTCTTTGACGGCGGCAGCCTGGGCAATCCGGGTGTTGGTTATGGCAGCTATGCCCTGCTAACGCGGGACGGCCACAAGGCGATCCAGCGCCTGAGCCTGGGCGAGTATGTCACCAATAATGAGGCCGAATACGACACGCTGATCGCCGCGCTCCGCGACCTGATCGGGCAGATTGAAGCCAGCGGGCGTGCCCCCTCTGCCTATACCCTGGAAGTGCGGGGGGATAGCGCGCTGGTGCTTAAACAGGTGGGAGGGGAGTGGAAGGCCCGCGACGCGCGGATGCGGGCGCGCCGCGATCAGGTGTGTGCGCTCCTCAACCGCTTCAAGTCGGTGCGGTTGACCCTGCAGCCGCGCACGCAAACCCTGCGCATGCTGGGCCATTAGGCGCATGTGGAGATCATGTCCCCGGGGTGCGCAGGTGGGGGAACAGGATCACCTCGCGGATGGTGGCCTTGTCGGTCAGGAGCATGGTGAGCCGGTCCACACCGATGCCGAAGCCGCTGTTGGGCGGCATCCCGTAGCGCATCGCTCGCAGATAGTCCTCGTCCAGCGGGTGGGCCTCTTCATCCCCCGCCGCGTACGTTCGGCCCATCTCCAGGAAGCGCTCCTCCTGATCCAGGGGGTCATTCAGCTCGGTAAAGGCGTTGCCCATCTCCATCCCGCCGATGAACACCTCAAAGCGCTCCACGTGGCGCGGGTCATCCGGCTTGGCCTTGGCCAGGGGCGAGATGTCGCGGGGGTAATCAAACAGGAAGGTGGGCTGGATCAGCTTCGGCTCCACCGCGTCGCCAAGCAGGCCATCAATCAGCTTGCCCCAGGGGGCGTGGGGGTCGGCCTGACCGCCCCGCTGGCGGATGGCCTCGGCCAGGGAGGCGGCATCGGGGTAGTCCATGTAATCAATCCCGGCGTACTCGCGGATGGCCTGGCGCAGCGTTATGCGCCGCCAGGGCGGGGTCAGGTCAATGGCGTTGCCCTGATAGGTGATGTGCAGCGTGCCCAGGACCTCCTGGGCGATGGTGGCGATCATCTCTTCCACCAGGGCGGCTGTGTCGTGATAGTCGGCATAGGCCCAGTAAAATTCCATCTGGGTGAATTCGGGGTTGTGCTTGAACGAGACGCCTTCGTTGCGGAAGTCCCGCCCGATCTCGTAGACGCGCTCGTAGCCGCCCACCAGCAGCCGTTTGAGATACAGTTCAAAGGAGATGCGCAGGTAAAGCTGTTGGCGCAACTGGTTGTGGTAGGTGGTGAAGGGACGCGCTGCCGCGCCGCCGTAGATCGGCTGTAAGATGGGCGTCTCCACCTCCAGGAAGCCGCGCTCGTCCAGGAAGCGACGCATGGCCTGGATGATGCGGGCGCGTGTGCGAAACACCTGGCGCACCTCCGGGTTGGCGATCAGGTCTACATAGCGCTGGCGGTAGCGCGTCTCCACGTCCTTCAGGCCATGCCATTTCTCCGGCAAGGGGTGCAGCGCCTTGGCCAACATGCGCAGGCGCTGCACGCGCACAGTCACCTCGCCGCTGCGCGTGCGGAACACCGTGCCGCTCGCCTGGACGAAGTCGCCAATATCGTAGTCCTTGAGGAAGTTCTGAAATTCCTCCGGGCCGAGTTCGTCCACGCGGAGATAGAGCTGGATGCGGCCGCTGCCGTCTTCCAGGTGGGTAAAGGCGGCCTTGCCCATCTCGCGCACACTGCCCACCAGCCGCCCCACCACCGTCACCTGGGGGGTGCCGCCTTCGGCCTCCACCGCTTCAAAGGCGGCCAGCGCTGCCGCAGCGGTATGTGTGCGCTCCACGCGGTGCGGGTAAGGCTCCATGCCCCGCGCTCTGAGGCGGTTAGCCTTTTCCAGTCGTTGCTGTTCCAGTTCGGTGAGTTCGGTCACATTGCCCCCAGTCCGGACGGAGGGCAGGCGACGAAAACCTGGCTGCTCCGTCCTCCGTCTGTAATAAAAACGCCCACGAGCTCCGGTGCGTCAGCTCATGGGCGTCAGCGTGTTCACGCCAGGTTATTGAATCGCCACAATCCGGAAGGTCAAGACGCCGGCCGGAGCATTCACCGTGACCACGTCGCCCACTTTGTGCCCGATGAGAGCCCGACCCAGCGGCGATTCATTGGAGATCAGCCCCTGGCGCGGATCGGCCTCCGCTGACCCCACCAGGCGATAGGTTTCTCTCGCGCCGTCCCCCTCCTCCACGATGGTCACGCGGCTGCCGATGCGCACATGGTCTGCCGGGCCTTCCTCCTCAATCAGGATGGCGTTATTCAGCAGCGTCTCTATCTGGAGGATGCGGCCCTCAACAAAGGCCTGCTCGTTCTTGGCATCCTCATACTCGGCGTTCTCCAGAACCTCGCCTTCCTGGAGGGCCTCATGCAGGCGTCGGGCGACCTCCTGACGGCGCACCGTCCGCAGGTACTCCAGTTCCTCTTCCAGCTTCTTGAGACCTTCGCGGGTCAGGAATGTTGGTTGTTCAGCCATACCAACTCCTCAATGCTTTCCATCCTCTCTGGGTATCCCTGGGTGAGGTACAGGGTGGTCACGACCGCTTCCGAGATGAAAAGACTGAGAGGCAGGCTCTCAGTCCAGACAAGGTGCATTATAGCACAAATGCGCCAGATTGTAAAGGTGAGCAAAGTCCTGTATCATGGGCAGCGGGAAGCTGCCTATGCGGATTGCCATGATCGGCCCCTTCGGCCTGCGGCCCAAAGGCACGATGGCGGCGCGTGCGCTCCCCCTGGCCCAGGCGCTGGCCGCACGGGGGCACGCGGTGACGCTGATCCTGCCGCCCTGGAGCTGGCCAGAAGATGCCGGCCGCACCTGGGAGGAGGGCGGGGTGCTGATCCAGAACGTGGCCCTGCCCCCGCGCCTGCCCCTGGCCGGCCACGCGCTGCTCACAGCCCGCCTGGTGCGCCGGGCGCTGGCCTGGCAACCTGATGTCATCCACTGCTTTAAGCCCAAAGCGTATGCCGGGCTGGCCGCTTGGACAATTTACGGACTGCGGCGATTGGGTCGGACGCAGGCCCGGCTGGTCGTGGACAGCGATGATTGGGAGGGGCGCGGGGGCTGGAACGAGGTGGAGGCATATAGTGGGGCGCAGAAGCGCTTCTTCGCCTGGCAGGAGCGCTGGGGCCTGACGCACTGCGACGCGGTGACCGTCGCCAGCCGTGCGCTGGAGACGCTGGCGTGGAGCCTGGGCGTGCCCCCCGACCGGCTGTTCTATGTGCCCAACGGCTTCAGCGCCGGGGCTGGCGACGAGGGACGCCTGGGACAGGCCAGCGGACAGAGAGCGCGGGAGGCGCTTGGGCTGGGGGATGGGCCGGTGTTGCTCCTGTATACGCGCTTTGTGGAGTTCCGGCCCGACCGCCCGATCCAGGTCCTCAAGCGGGTGGTCGCGGCAGTGCCTACCGCCCGGCTGCTCGTCGTGGGCCAGGGATTGCGCGGGGAGGAGGCGCACCTGCTCCAGGCGGCGCAGGCGGCGGGCGTGCAGGATCACGTCATTTACGCGGGCTGGCTGACGGGCAAGGCCCTGGCCGCCGCCTTCGCCGCCGCCGACCTGGCGCTCTACCCTTACGACGACACGCTCTTGAACCGGACCAAATGCTCGGCCAAGCTGATTGACCTCATGGCGGCGGGCGTGCCGGTGATCGCTGACGCCGTGGGACAAAATGTGGAGTACATCGTCTCCGGGCAGTCCGGCGTTCTGGTCCCTCCTGGCGACATAGAGGCAATGGCGGCGGCGGCGGTGGAGTTGCTGTGTGCGCCCCCCAATGTGCGCGCCGCGTTAGGCCAGGCCGCCGCCCAACGTGTGCGCCGGGTCTTCGCCTGGGAGCGGCTGGCGCTGGAGGTGGAGCGGGCCTACGGCGGCCAATGACAAACACGCTACAACTGATTCGCCCCCCGTACTGCATCTATGCTATAATGTGAAATGGTCTGGCCCGAGAGCCACTTTTGTAGAAACGTTATGCCTGATCCCGGCATGAACGGGCAGCAGAGCGTGGATGGTGGGCCTATACCGCCTATCGTCCCTGGGGATGCCTATGTCCAACAGTCTCTCAATTGTCATCCCGGCTTATAACGAGGCGGAAAATGTAGAGGAGGCGGTGCGGCGCGTCTCGGCTGTGGCCCAAACGCTGGGGATAGATTACGAGATCATCCTGGTGAATGACGGCAGCCGGGACCGCACGGGCGAGATCGGTCGCTCGCTGGTGGGGCGCGTGCCCAATTACCGCATGGTGGAGC
>Ga0101943_1002719_pt1 | contig 10075 bp, 9 predicted proteins | sample DewCreD2012metaG_5_FD_75244 | JGI IMG/M metagenome (GOLD analysis project Ga0101943, IMG submission 75244) | Hot spring sediment bacterial and archeal communities from British Columbia, Canada, to study Microbial Dark Matter (Phase II) - Dewar... ... | reverse complement strand
GTCTGGCAGATCGACTACCGCTACTACGCCGAGGCGAAGCGGCGGCTCGAGGCCGCCGGCTACACCATCACCGAGCGCGACTACCTCGGACGCCCGCTCAAGGAGTGGCAACCCGTCGCACGCGGGTGGACTCGCGTACGGCCCGTGTAGGCGTCGTGCAGCGCGTACGCGCGCACGCGGATCGACGCCGGACTCGCGTGCGGGCGGTGTAGTCAGACGATCAGCATCGCGTCGCCGAACGAGTAGAACCGGTAGCGGGCCCGAATCGCCTTCTCGTACGCCCGAAGGATGAGTTCGCGGCCGGCAAACGCGCACACCAGCATGAGCAGGGTCGTGCGCGGCAGGTGGAAGTTGGTCACCAGCGCCTCCACGACCCTGAACCGGTACCCCGGGGCGATGAACAGGTGGGTCCAGCCTTCGCCCGGCCGTACCTGGCCGTCGTCGCCTGCAACGGTCTCCAGCGCCCGCACCGTGGAGGTACCCACCGCCACCAGCCGGCCCTTGCGCCCGTTGATGGCCGCCGCCGCGTCGGAGGACAGCGTGTAGTACTCGGGGTACATCCGGTGGCCGGCCACCTCGGCGGTCTCGACGCGCTGGAACGTGCCCAGGCCGATGTGCAGCGTGAGCGCCACCACCGCCACCCCCTGTGCCCGGAGGCCCGCCAGCAGCGCCGGCGTGAAGTGCAGTCCGGCGGTGGGCGCGGCCACGGACCCGTCGACGCGGGCGTAGACCGTCTGGTACTCGTCCGGGGCGCTCAGCGGCTGCCGGATGTACGGCGGCAGGGGCGGCTGGCCATACCGGCGCATCAGCGCCGCCAGGTCCCCGCCGGCGGCGGGACGCACCAGGCGTCGGCCATCGGGCAGCCGTTCGTCCACCACCACCGCGTGCCCGCCCACGTGCACCACCGAGCCCGGCGGAAGCCGCCGGCCCGGCCGCACCAGGGCTTCCCACGCGGTGTGGTCTGCGGCCGGGCGGAGCAACAGCAGTTCCACCGCTGCGCCCGTCGGCCGCCGGCCGCGCAGGCGCGCGGGGAGGACGCGCGTGTCGTTGACCACCAGCACGTCGCCGGCGTGCAGGTAGTCGCCGATCTCGCGAAACGTGCGGTACGCGAAGGTCCCGGTGCTGCGCTCCACGACCAGCAGGCGTGCGGCGTCCCGGGGCACCGCCGGCCGCTGCGCGATCAGCTCCGGGGGCAGCGCGTAGTCGAACTCCTCCACCCGCATGGGCGCGTGCTGCCGGGGCCGTCAGGGCGCGGCCGCGATGGTCACCCCGGTGTAGTAGTACCGCAGGACCTCGGGGTAGTCGCGGCCCTGGAGGGCCTGCCCGCGCGCGCCCCACTGGCTCATGCCCACCCCGTGCCCGGCGCCGCGGCCGCTGAACTCGACGACGCCGTCGCCCGCCGGCTGCACGGTGAAGAGCGTGCTGCGCAGCACGGCAACGCCCACCAGCGCGCGGAACTCGGTGCCGCGCACCTCCGTGGCCCCGGCCGTGGCGTGCAGGCGCACCAGCATCGCGCGGCCCGACGGGCTCGTGGCCGCCACCTCGATCCGCTGCAGCCCGCTGATGGCCCGTCCCGCGCGCTGGAGCCGCGCTTCGAGGGTGCCCAGGTCCACACGCACGGTCCACCGGGCGGTGGGCGACTCCTGCGCGTACGGATCGGGCACGCCCCGCAGGTAGGGCTGTGCCGCGCCCCACACGTACTCGCTGCTCTCGGTGGCGCCGCCGGAGTCGCTGTGGTAGGCGGCGAACACCGGGCGCCCGTCGTACAACATCACCAGGCCGCGTGTCGCGTCCACCGCCGCCGTCGTCCGCGGGTCCTCGGCCGCGACCCCGCCGTAGACTTGCGAGTCGGTGGTGGCGCGCACGTCGTACCCCTCGGCGGCGAACCGCCCCGCCCAGTAGAGGGCCAGCGACCGGGCGGCGATCGCCTGCGCGCGCAGCGCGGCCGGCGGCCACCGGGGATCCATCTCGCTGCGGACCACGCCGTACAGGTACTCTTCCAGGTCGACCTCGTTGATCACGGCCAGCCCGCCCTGGAGCGCGCGGCGCAGCTCCAGGGCACCGCGGTACGGCCGCCCGTTCACCTGCAGGAAGCCGGCGCGGGCGACCACGCGCACCGGCGCGGCATACACGACCCCGCCCAGGTCGACGCCCTGGGTGACGGCCCGCGCCTGCAGGCGGCCGCCCTCTGCGGTCTCGCGCCGGCCGGTGGGCAGCTCCACGATGTCGAACGGCCCTTCGGCGCCGATCGTGACCGACTCCACCGCAGGCCACAGGCCCACGCGCACGACCGTGCCGCTGGTGGGCTGCGCGGCGGCGGGTCCGGCCGCACGCCCGCCCGTCCCCGCCGTCACCGCCAGCGCCAGACAGACCCGCACCACGAGGGACAGCGGGCAGCACGCGGGCCCCGGGCGCGGCCGTATGGCCCTGCCCCCTCGCGCAGCCAGCGGACGCCGGACAACCAGCACGGGCCGACGCCGGCTACCGGCGGAACACCAGGTTGAGCAGCACGGTCAGCAGCACGCTGACCAGGATCATGGTCCCGATGGGCAGGTAGACCGTGAGGTGCGGCCGCTGGATGACGACATCGCCCGGCACCCGGGGCAGGCGCGGCAGCAGCGTGAACACCAGCCCCGCCACCACCAGCACCACGCCCAGCACGATCAGCACCCGGCCCAGCGAGGCGAACGGGGTCAACTCGTCCATAGGCTCCCCTGCTGACCCGAGGTCCGCAGCGCCTCGGGCGGCTCCAGGCCGAGGTGCGCGTACGCCGCGGCGGTGGCGCGGCGGCCGCTGGGCGTGCGCACGATCAACCCGGCCTTGAGCAGGAAGGGCTCCACCACCTCCTCGAGCGTCTCGACGTCTTCGCGCAGGGACGCCGCCAGCGCCTCGATCCCGGCGGGCCCGCCCTGGTAGGTCTGGATCAGCGTGCGCAGCAACTCGCGGTCCAGGGCATCCAGTCCCAGGTGGTCGACCCCCTCGAACGCCAGTGCATCCCGCGCGACCTCCAGGGTGACGACCCCCTGGGCCCGCACCTGGGCGAAGTCGCGCACGCGGCGCAGCAAGCGGTTGGCGATCCTCGGCGTGCCCCGCGATCGCCGGGCGATCTCCACGGCGCCGTCGGGCTCGATGGGGACCTGGAGGATCTGCGCCGACCGCTGCACGATGCGCACCAGCTCGTCCACTGTGAAGAAGTCCAGGTGGTGGAGGATCCCGAAACGCTCGCGCAGCGGCGACGAGAGCAACCCTGCCCGGGTCGTGGCGCCGATCAACGTGAACGGCCGCAGCCGGTAGCGCAACGTGCGGGCGTGCTGGCCGCGGTCCAGCACGAAGTTCACGCAGAAATCCTCCATGGCGGGGTAGAGCAGTTCCTCCACGCTGCGCGACAACCGGTGGATCTCGTCGATGAAGAGCACGTCGCCGGCGTTGAGGTTGGTCAGGATGCCCATCAGGTCGCCCCCGCGCTCGAGCGCCGGCCCGCTGGTGGTCACCAGCTCGGCCCCCATCTCGCGGGCGATGACCCCCGCCAGCGTGGTCTTGCCCAGCCCGGGCGGGCCGTGGAGCAGGACGTGGTCGACGGCCTCGCCCCGGGCCCGGGCCGCCTCGATGCTGATGCGCAGCCCCTCGATGACGCGCTGCTGGCCGATGCACTCGTCCAGGGTCTGCGGGCGCAGGCTGCGGAGCACCTGCTCCTCCTCGGCGCTCGCGGGGTCGAGCCGGTGTCGGGTCACGCCGTGGCCTCCCGCTGGAGACGGTAGACTTCCTGGAACAGGGCCTCGGCCGAGTCGAGGTGGGGCGCCCGGCGCAGCGCCTCGTCCACCATGCGGCGGGCTTCCGCCAGGCGGTGTCCGAGCTGGCGCGTCAGCACCTGGACGACCTCCTCCTTGAAGTCGGCCGGCGCCGGCTGCGGGGGAACCTCCTCCCGCAGCAGGGCGTACTTGCCCATCTTCCCGTGGAGCGCGGCCACCACCTTCTCGGCCGTGCGGCTGCCGATCCCCGGCAGCCGCCGGAGGAACGCCACGTCGCGGCGCTCGATAGCGTCGGCGATCTCGTGCACGGGCCGGACCATGGCGCGTACGGCCTTGGTCGGCCCCAGCCCCTCCACGGTCAGGAAGCGCTCGAAGAACTCCTGCTCCACTTCCCGCAGGAACCCGACCAGCACGGGCCTGGGCTGGTTGGGCGTCGCCTGGTAGGAGACGAAGAGTTCCACCTCGACGTCGTCGCCTGCGGGGAGCTGGGCCTCCACCACGGGGGGCACGGCCACCTCGTAGCCCACCCCGCCGGCGTCGACCAGGATCGTGCCGTCCCGCCGGCGTCGCACGCGACCGCGCAGGTACCCGATCATCCCGTCACCCGCGGATCGCCCCGAGCCGCAGCAGCCCCGCATACGCCAGGGCCAACGCGTCCGCGGCGTGGGCGTTGCGCAGCGCCCCGAGCCGCAGCAGGCGCCGCAGCGCGGTCTGCACCTGCGCCTTGCTGGCCCGTCCCGACCCGGTCACGGCGTACTTGACCGCCGCCGGCGCCAGGGCCACCGTGCACACCCCTGCCGCCGCCGCGGCGGCGCAGAGCACGCCGCGCGCGTGCCCGAGCACGACCGCCGTGCGCGGGAACCGCGCGTGGGCGAAGACGTCCTCCAGCACCAGCACCTCGGGGCGCACCTCGCGCAGCAGGGCCTCGGCGTCGCGGTGCAGCTGGAGGAGGCGAGCGCCCAGGTCACGGCCCGTGGTGGCCAGCACGCCCGCCTCCACGACGACCGGCCGGCCCGCCTCGGCCCGCAGCGCGGCGTACCCGGTGGCGCGCAGGCCGGGATCGCATCCCATGACGACCCCGCGCCCGCCGCGGGGCAGGAGCGGTGCAGCGGCGAAGAGGGTGCGACCGAGCGGCGGCGCCAGCGTCATCGGGTCCGCAGGGGGGCTACGCCACGGCCGTCAACCCACCTGCTGGAGGATCTCGTCCGGGATGTCGAAGTTGGCGTACACGTGCTGGACGTCGTCCAGGTCCTCCAGCGCCTCCAGCAGCCGCAGCACCGCCTGGGCGTCCTTGCCCTCCACCCGGACGGTGGTCTTGGGCGTCATGCGGATCTCGGCGGCCGTGACCGCCAGGCCGCGCTCGGCCAGCGCCTGCTTCACGCGGAACGTGTCCTCCGGCCGGGTGATGATCTCGAACCCGTCGTCGGTGGCACGCACGTCCTCCCCGCCGGCCTCCATGGCGGCCAGGAGGACGTCGTCTTCGGTGAGGCCGTTCCGCGCGACGACCACGGTGCCGTGGCGGTCGAACATCCACGCCACCGAGCCGCCCAGGTTGCCGCCATGGCGGCTGAAGACGGCGCGGACCTCGCCGGCGGTCCGGTTGCGGTTGTCGGTCAGGGCCTCCACCAGCACCGCGACGCCGCCCGGCGCGAAGCCCTCGTAGTAGACGGTCTCGTAGTGGGTGCCGGCCAGCTCGCCGGCGCCCCGCTGGATCGCTCGCTGGATGTTGTCGTTGGGCATGCCCGCGTCGCGGGCGCGTTCGATGGCGGCACGCAGCCGCGGGTTGGCCTCGGGGTTGCTGCCGCCTTCCTTGGCAGCCACGCTGATCTCCCGCGCGATCTTGCTGAAGAGCTTGCCGCGCACCAGGTCCATCTTCTGCTTCTTGATGCGGATGTTGTGCCACTTGGAATGGCCGGACATGGACTCCCACCTCCGCCGCCGGGGTCGCCGACAGCCGCGTTCCGCTCCCTATGCTACCGCATCCTCCCGGACGTGCGCACCGCCGGGGCGATGCCGGCCGATGCCTGCGCGCATCGCGCCGGCCCCGGGGACGTGGCCGGCCGTGGCGCCGCCGGGGCCGTCCCGCGGCACGCCCGCCGGCGCGGGCTCAGGGTGGGCCGACCGACAGCGAACGGGACGCCCGCGCGCCGGAGAGTGCCAGCGCCGAGACGGTAATGACGTAGCGGCCGCCGGGAGTGCGGACGGCGGGGGTGAACTCGTAGGTGAACCGCCCGGCGGCGTCGGTCTGCATGGAGACCTCCACGAGCTTCTGGAGGCCCTCTTCGGTCCGCATCGCCACCTCGATGGTCACCATGGCGCCCGGGGCCGACGTGCCGGCGATGACGAAGGGCGGGGTCAGGGGCTCGCCCTCGCGCGGGCGCAGGACGACCAGCGGCGCGGCCTGGGCTGTAGGCTGCTCCGGCGGCGGCTCGCTGTGCGAGGGCGCAGACGCCCGGGTGAAGACCTCGCGGCGCGGGTGCGGGCACGCCGGCGTGGCCAGCTGCCACGTGCCCGCGCACACCGTCGTCACCACCACGCCCTCGGGCGGCGTCCAGTCGTCGGGCGGATGGACCTGCGTCGCCGGCTTCATGAACGCGGCCCAGATCTCGGCCGGGAGTCCCCCGCCCACGACCCGCCGCATGGGCGTGTTGTCGTCGTTGCCGACCCACACCGCGGTGACCAGGTACGGGGTGTAGCCGACGAACCAGGCGTTGCGGTAGTCGTCGGTCGTACCGGTCTTGCCCGCCGCGGGACGGCCGATGGCCGCGGCGCGGCCGGTGCCCCGCTCGATGACGCCCTTCAGGAGATCGGTCATGATGTACGCCACGTCGGGCTCCAGCGCCAGCTCGCGCCGCGGTCGGTGCTCTTCCAGCACCTTGCCCCGGGCGTCGGTCACCTTCAGGATCGCCAGCGGGTGCACCCGCAGCCCACCGTTGGCCAGCGCGGCGAACGCGGCGCTCATCTCCAGGGGCGTGACGTCGGCCGAGCCCAGGGCGAGGGAGAGCACCGGCTCCAGCCGGCTCTCGATCCCCATCTTCCTCGCCACCTCCACCACCGCGGCCGGGCCCAGGTCGGCGATCATCCGGGCGGCGGGCACGTTGATCGACTGCTCCAGCGCCCGGCGCAGCGTCACCGGCCCGGAGAACTTCCCGTCGTAGTTCTTCGGGGTCCACGGCGGGGCACCGGGGATGCGGTAGGTGACCGGGGCGTCCTCCAGCACCCGCGTCGGCGGGATACCGCGGGCAATGGCCGTCGTGTACACGAAGACCTTGAACGCCGACCCCGGCTGGCGGCGCGCCTGCCACGCGCGGTTGAACTGCGAGGTGGCGAAGTCGGCGCCGCCGATCATGGCGCGAATGGCGCCGGTGCGGGGATCGAGCGCGACCAGGGCCGCCTGCGTGGCGTGCAGGCGCCGCCGCGCCGCCGCCTCCAGGCCCCGGCGCACGGCCTGCTCCGCCAGGGCCTGCATGCGGGGATCGAGCGTGGTGTACACCTGCAGCCCGCCCTTGTAGACCAGGTCCTCGCCGTAGGTCTCCAGCAGCCTGGTGAGGATGAACGAGACGAAGTAGGGCGCGCGGATGCCCACGAGCCCGGCGTTGGAGGCTGGTGCCAGCCGGATCGGCGCGGCGCGCGCCGCGACGGCCTGCGCCGGGGTGATGGCGCCCAGCTGGACCATGCGCTGCAGCACCAGCTCCTGGCGCGCCCTGGCCAGCGCCAGGTTGCGGTAGGGCGAGTAGACCGACGGCGCGCGGATCAGGCCGGCCAGCAGGGCCGCCTCGGCCAGCGTGAGGTCGCGGGCCGACTTCCCGAAGTAGACCTGGGCCGCCATCTCCACGCCGTAGGCGCCCTGCCCGAAGTAGACCAGGTTCAGGTAGCGTTCCAGGATCTCGTCCTTGGTGAGGCGCCGCTCGATCTCGACGGCGAGCACCATCTCGGCGACCTTGCGCGAGATGGCCCGCTGCTGGCTCAGGAAGAGGTTGCGCGCCAGCTGCTGGGTGATGGTGCTCCCTCCCTCTACCACCTGCCCTTCGCGCAGGTTGCGCCACAACGCCCGGGCGATCCCCCGCGGGTCGATGCCGCGGTGGGTGTAGAACCGCTCGTCCTCGATGGCGATGACCGCCTGCCGCAGCGTCAGGGGGATGGCGGCCAGCGGGACGATGCGCCGGTTCTCGCGGTACAGGGAGGCGATCAGCTCGCCGTTCTCGGCGTAGATGCGCGTGGTCTGACTGGGAGGCGCGTAGAGCCGGGAGACGTCGTGCACCTGGCGCCCGACCGCCACCGCCACGCCCACCGCCACGCCGCCCCCGACCAGCGCCACAACACCTGTCAGCGCCAGCACCGCCAGCACGGCCGTCCAGGACAGGCGCCGGATGCGGACGGTACGGGACGCACGAACGTGGGAACGGTCGGTACGTGGCACCATGCACCACCTGCGCCCCGCCGACGCGGGACGACGACTTATTGTAGCATACCTGTGTAGCATACCTGTTCCCATTCCCGCAGGCCCCACGGCGCACGGGCAGTCATCCCGGACGACTTCCCCGGACGGGCGTCGACCGCACAGACGATCCCGGGCCGGGGCGGCGCGCGGTATCGATCCCGAGCGGCTTCCCCGGTTCCGCGGAAGGGTTGTCGACCACGCAGGTGATCCGGGCCGGGGCGGCGCGCGGGCATCGATCCCGGGCGGCTTCCCCGGAAGGGTCGTGGACCGCATGGACGGTACCGGGCTCGGGGCGACGAGCAGGCGACGGCCCGAGGGCATGCTTGACCGGCATGCGGCGGCGTGCTACGGTCCACTCGACTTCCGGCAGGTCGTCCGAGGAACGCATGCCCGAACCCGCCCGTGCCGTCCTGGAACCGTCGCGCCGTCCCGTCGTCGTCAAGGTCGGCACCACCATGCTGTGCGGCGACGGGCCCGGCCCGCGCCCCGACCGGCTGCGCGCGCTCACCCAGCAGCTCGCCCGCATCCACCGGAGCGGACGGCCGGTCGTCCTCGTCACCTCCGGCGCCATCGCCACCGGCGCGGGGCGGTTGGGCGTGGCCCGGCCGGCCTCGATGCCCGAGCGGCAGGCCCTGGCCGCGGTGGGCCAGCCGGTGCTGATGCGCGAGTACGCCCGCTCCTTCGCGCGCGCCGGCATCGCCGTCGCCCAGGTGCTGCTGACCGCCGACGATCTGGCGGTGCGCCGGCGGTACCTCAACGCCCGCAACACCATGGCGGCGCTGCTGCGGCGGCGCATCGTGCCCATCGTCAACGAGAACGACACGGTGGCCACCGAGGAGATCCGCATCGGCGACAACGACACGCTGTCGGCGCAAGTGGCGATCCTGGTGGGCGCCGACCTCCTGTGCATCCTCTCCGACGTGGACGGCCTCTACACCGGCGATCCGCGGCGCGACCCTGCGGCCCGCCGCATCCCCGAGGTGACGGCCATCACGCCCGAGATCGAGCGGCTAGCGCGGCGGACATCGTCGGCGCTGGGCACCGGCGGCATGGCCACCAAGCTGGCCGCCGCGCGCCTGGCCACGGCCGCGGGGTGCACGGTGGTCGTCGCCGACGGCCGTACGCCGCAGGTGCTCGAGCGCGTGGTGGCCGGCGAGCGGCTGGGAACGTGGTTCCTGCCGGCAGCACGCGCGGTCGCCGGCCGCAAGCGGTGGCTGGTGGCCAGCGCGCGCATTCGCGGCCGCCTCGTGGTCGACGACGGCGCGGCGGCAGCGCTGCGCGAGCGCGGCCGCAGCCTGCTGCCCTCGGGGATCCGCGACGTCCACGGCACCTTCAGTGCCGGCGACCTGGTGGCGGTACTGGATCCCACCGGGCGGGAGATCGCGCGGGGCATCGTGGCGCACGACCGGGCCACCCTGGAGCAGCTGCGGGGCCGCCGCAGCCAGGAGGTGGCCCACCTGGTCGGCGGGCGGATCGAGGTCATCCATCGGGACAACCTGGTGCTCTCCGGGTGACGGACCGTGACGGGTGCCCCGATGCCAGCCAGGGTGCTCCCCGTCGGCAGCGACGCCAGGCGGACGGGGGGCGCGCCGGGGTCGACCATCCCCCCGGACCCCCGGGGAGTCGGCGCGGGCACCTGGCACCGTGCACGCGCACACGCTGAAAGGAGCACCCGTGGTCGTTGACGTCACTCATGTGGATGCCATCGTGGCACGGGCGCGCGCCGCGGCGGCGGCGATGCGCGTCCTGCCCCGGGCCGCCAAGGACGCCGCCCTGCTGCGGTTGGCCGACCTCCTCGAAGCCCACGCAGCCCGCCTGTTGGACGCCAACGCCCAGGACGTGGCCGACGCCACCGCCGCCGGACAGCGGGCCGCGCTGGTGGACC
>Ga0101943_1002717_pt1 | contig 10082 bp, 8 predicted proteins | sample DewCreD2012metaG_5_FD_75244 | JGI IMG/M metagenome (GOLD analysis project Ga0101943, IMG submission 75244) | Hot spring sediment bacterial and archeal communities from British Columbia, Canada, to study Microbial Dark Matter (Phase II) - Dewar... ... | reverse complement strand
GAGCCCTGGGTGTCGGCCCGGAGGATCAGGTTCACCTCCTTCTTGCCCTCCTCCTGGAGGGTCCGGAGCAGGTCGGCGCCGATCCGAGCCACCTCCTCGGGGGCGAGCGGACCCGCGCGGTCCAGGCGTTCCCGCAGCGTCTCGCCGGGGACGTGCTCGCGGACGAGGTAGCGCACGCCGCGGTCGAGCCCGCCGTCGAGCACGCGCGGGAGCCCGGGAACGCTGAGCGCCCCCGCCATCGCGAGGGCATCCGAGAGACCCGCCGCGAGGTCGGGATCCTCGGCGAAGGGGGGACGCAGGATGCGGACCTCGACGTCCCGCTCGAGCATCGCGTCGCGGGCGAGCCAGCGCGCGCCGGCGCCGTCGCGGCCGAGCTCGGCCAGGAGCGCGTAGCGCCCAGCGAGGACCTCGGTGGATCGCTCGGTCCGCACGTCGGCAGTCTAGGCCGCGCCCGCCGCCGTCCGAGGGAGGCGCGTCAGGTCGAGGGCGAGGTCTCGGTCGAGCGCGCCTTCGCGAGCGAGCGGAGGAACCCGATCCGCCCGACGAGGACGGTCGGGGCCTTGCTCGCCACCGTCACGGTCACGGCGTCGGTCTTCGGGTCGATGACGAACCCCCGCAGCCGGTCCGCGTCGAGACCGGCGTCGAGGACCGCCTGGACGGCGGCGTCGTAGGCCGCCTTGCGGTCCCCCCGGGTCTGCTGGAGCGTGCTCTCGGCCTCGAAGGCCGCGTTCTGGGCGGCCTCGGCGACGCGGAAGCGCACGACGGCGATCCGGACCCCGTCGTAGCCGAGCACCACGAGGAGCGCGGCGACGAGCAGCCAGAGCAGCGCGAGCTTGCCCATGAGCCCGCGCTCGTCGGCATGCACGGATGCGAGATCCCTCACCGCCGCCACCTCCGAAGGAGCTGCCGTTTCACGGTATCGACCTCCTCGATCCGGAAGATGAGCGCTGCGAGCACGTACACCCCGAGCCCGACGCCGACGGCCCCGAAGACCTGGACCGCCTGCGCGCCGAGCGAGGCCGTGCCGAGCCAGGCGCCGAGCGCCCGAGCCGTGCCGAGCGCGGCCAGGGCCGTGACCGCGGCCGCGGCGAGCGCCCGGAGCACGCTCGCCCCGAGGGCGCCGCCGTCGAGCCCGCCGATCCGCCGGCGCAGCACGAGCAGGGCGACGGTGCTCGAGAAGACGTACGAGCTCGCATGCCCGATCGCGAGCCCGCGCACGCCGAGGCCGAGCCCCAGCACGAGCGCGAGGTTCACCGCCGTGTTCACGACGAACGAGCCGATGTTGATGAGCGCCGGCGTGCGCGTGTCCTGCATCGCGTAGAACGTGCGGAGCTGGAGCTGGAACAGCGAGAAGGGGAACAGCCCGATCGAGAACAGCGCCAGGACCTGCGCGACGAGGTCGCCGCTCGCCGGCGTGGTCGCCCCGTGCTCGAAGAGCAACCGCACGATGTCCCGGCCGATCGCGAGGTAGCCGAGGGCCGCGGGGATGAGGATGGCGGCGGTCGCGCGGATCCCGCGGCCGAGGAGCTCCCGGAGGCCGTCGAGGTCCCGATCGGCGAACCGCGAGGACATCGCCGGCAGCAGCGCCGTGACGATCGAGACCGTGAAGATCGCGTGCGGGAGCTGGAACAGGATGAACGCGACGCCGTAGGCGGCGTAGTCACCCCTGTGCGCCGCGGCGAGCACGAGCACCACGAGGTACCCGGCCTGGTTCGCCGCGACGTAGACGACCACCCAGCCGGCCAGGCGGGCGATCCGCGCGACGGCCTCGTCGCGCAGACCCGGGCGCAGGGCGAAGCGGAAGCCGGTCGCCCGCACCGACGGCCAGAGCGCGACGGTCATCGCGACGACCCCCATGGTGGTCCCGACCCCGAGCACGAGCCGCTGGGCCGCGGTCGCGAGCTCGCCGGAGCCGGGCGGCGGGCCCGGCATCGCGGCGAAGAGCAGGAACGTGGCGATCACGATGAGGTTGTTGAGGATCGGGGCGAACATCGGCGCCGCGAACCGGCGCTCGGCGTTCAGCAGGGCCTGGGCGACGGCGCCGACCCCGTAGAAGACGACCTGGGGCGCGAACCACCGCAGGAAGAACGTGGCGAGCTCGCGCGTTGCCTCCTGGTCGGCGCCGGCGCGGATCGTGAACAGGCCGATGATCCAGGGCGCGGCCGCGGCGGCGGCCGCGGCGAGCAGGGAGAGCGCGATCGCGGCGAGCGTGAACAGCCGCCGGGCCACCTCCCAGGCCTCCGGCCTGCCGCGGGTCTGCATCCGCTCGACGAGCACCGGCACGAGCACGGACGAGAGCACCCCGCCGAGGGCGAGCTCGTAGATGATGTTCGGGGTCGTGTTCGCGATGTTGTAGGCGTCGGCCAGGCGCGTCTCGGTGATGCCGATCGCGTACGCCATCGCCGAGACCCGCAGGAACCCCGTGAGGCGGGACAGCGTGGTCCCGAGCGCCATGACCGCCGTGTTCCGCGCGAAGGCGGCCGGGGTGTCCTCGGGCCGGACCTCGGCGGTCTCGGGGGAGGCGAGCGGCCTCAGCTCGTCCGACGTGGCAGGAACCTCCTCGCCCACACGAGCACGAGCACGACCGCGGCCGCGATCGTGATCAGCAGCGCGATGCGGTTGTACGCGGTGGAGCGGACGATGATCTCGGTCTCGTCCAGGATGCGACCGGTCGGTGCGAGCACCTGGACGACGACGCGGAACCGGCCCGTCGTCTTCAGGTCGGCCTGGAACGTGAGCGTCTGGGCGCCGTCGGGCTCGAGCACGACCTCGCGGCGCAGCGCTCGGACGAGGTACGTGTCGGGCAGGAACACCGTCACCCGCAATGGCCGGTCGGCGGTGTTCGCGATGCGGATCGGCAGGGTCGCCCCGGTCTGCGAGGTCAGCGTCACGACCTGCCCCCGGTCGATCCGCACCGCACCGAGCACGGCGGCGGCGGGCTCGTCGGCCGCGCGGATGAACGCCGCGCCGGCGAGCGGGTCCGACAGGAACGCGCCGGACTCCGCGAGGAGCAGGAGGTCCTCGAGCCGAGCGGGCTCGTCGCCCGGGTCGACCAGCATCGAGCGGGAGACCTCGACCCGACGGCGCGCCTGCTTCAGGTCGGCCACGTAGCTCGGAGGGAAGGTCCGCGGCGCCGCGGCGGCGAGCGGCAGGGTCTCGGTCGGCGGGAAGGTGGACAGGAGGTCGTGGACCCCCGTCGGCGCGAGCCAGGGAGCGGCGGCGAGGCCGGCGACGAGGGCCTCCGAGAAGCGGCCGGGCGGCTCGAACGACTCGGGCCACAGCAGCGCGACGCCGCGGGCGAGTCCCGGCTGCTCCTGCCAGATCGCGGCGAGCTCGCCGAGCACCGCGTGGGCGGCGAGCACGGGGTCCTCGGTCGCGCTCGGGGAGGCGAGGAGCGCGGCGACCGAGGGATCGGGCACGAGCGCCGCGAGCTCCCCGCGCGGGCCGAGGCGCGCGGTCGGCGGCGGCGCGAAGCCGAGCGGCTGCGGCGGCTGGGCGACCGCGCCGGCGTCGAGCAGCACGGTGCCGACGCCTCGCGCCGCGAGGTCCTCGAGCGCGCCCTCGTCGATCGCGCCGCCGGGGGGGCGCAGGACGGTGGGGTCGGGCTCGACCGACAGGAGCGAGCGGACGAGCTCGCGGCCGCGCACGAGCTGGACCTCGAGATCGCGCGCGAGCCCCCCGGCGAGGAGCGAGGGGATCTCGGGGGCGGCGTAGGGCATCGCGGAGACCCGGACGGCGGGCGAGGCCGCGAGCGCGCGCAGGGTGGTGAGGACCTCGCCGGCCCGCGCGGCGCCGCCCTCGCCGGGGGCGACCTCCCTCGTCTCCCCGTCCACCTCGACCCGGTACCCGTCCCGCATGCGTGCGAGCTGGAGCAGCAGGGTCGGCGAGATCGCCAGGTGGACCGGCGTCGGGTCGGCCCGCTCCACGGCGGCGAGCGCCTGCAGGAGGCGAGCGAGGGAGCCCTCGGGCCCGATCGCCTCCTCGAGCGAGGTCGAGGTGAACACGCCGTCGGGGCGGAACGAGATCGGGTGGTGGAGGGCGACCTCGAGCGCGACCGCGAGCGGCTGCTCGGGCGGCCGCACGAGGTAGACGACCGGCGTGCGGATCGCGGCGACGGGGACGCCGTCGCTGCGCAGGTCGATCTTCAGCGGGTAGATGCCGGAGGTCGTGGGGTCGATGCCGGGCGCGTCGAGCGGGAACGAGAGATCGAACGTGCGCCCGGCGCCCGGCTCGAGCGCGCCCTCCCGCGCGTAGGTCTCGGCGTCGACCACGACGACCGGCACGGGGTCCTCGACGAGCGATCGCTCGTAGGCGCTCCGCGAGCGGACGCGTCCGAACAGCGTGAGCCCGATCGTGAGGTCGGTGATGGGGGCCGAACCCTCGTTCACGGCGTGGAAGCGGACCTGCAGGAGCGGTCGCTCCGGCCCGTTCCAGATGGGCTGCTCGACCAGGCGCAGGCGCACGGCGGGGGTCTCGGGCTCGGGGCTCGGGGACTGCGCGAGCGCGGGCCAGGCGGTGGGCGCGAGGGAGCAGACCGCGAGCAGGAGGACGAGCCGGCGCATCGGCGCGGCCATCCTACCCCCGGACCCCGAGCAGCTCGGAGAGCTCGGAGACCCCGTAGGCGACCGCGACGACGAGCAGGAACGCGCCGACGGCGAGGCGGAGCGTGCGCTCGCGGACGCCGAGGGCGATGCGGGCGCCGATCCGCGCGCCGGGCACGACCCCGAGCGTGAGGGCCGCGAAGATCGCCCAGTCGATGTGGCCGAGCCACCAGTGCACGAGCGTCCCCGGCACGACGATCGCCGAGATCACCACGAGCGAGGTGCCGAGGGCGCGCCGCAGCGGCATCCCGACGAGCAGCGTGAAGGCCGGGACGAGCACGATGCCGCCCCCGACCCCGAGCAGGCCGGAGACGAAGCCGGCGGCGAACCCGATGAGGACGTGCCGGTGGACCGGCGTCCTGCCGCGCTCGTAGGCGACCCGCGGGGGCTTGCCGCGCAGCAGCCCGACGGCGGTCCAGGCGATGAGCCCCGAGGTGATGACGAGCAGCAGGTGCGCGTTCACGGCGTCGGTGAGCAGCGCCCCGAGGGCCGCGCCGAGCGCGCCGGGCCCCGAGGCCCACCGTGCCGCCCGGAAGCTCACCTCGCCGGCCCGCGCGTAGGTGTAGGCGCCGACCAGCGTGGTGGGGAAGATCACCGGCAGAGGGGTGGCGACCGCCTCGATCGCCGAGCCGCCGAGCAGGACGTTCACGGCCGGCGTCGTGATGATCCCTCCGCCGACCCCGAACAGCCCCGAGAGGACCCCGGCCGCGAGGCCGACGAGGGCGCCGAGCGCCGCGCGGAGGGGGCTCACCTGAGGCGCTCGGCCGCGCGCTCCAGCACCTCGCGCTCGCCCTTGTAGGCGGCCGCCGCCACCGCGCGCTCGAGCGGGAACCAGCGCACGTCCTCCATCTCCTCGTCGTGGTCGGCGAGGCGGCCGCCCCTCGCGCGCATGAGGAAGAAGTGCACGCGCTTGCGGACGCGGACCCCGTCCCAGACGTACACGTAGCGGATGTCCCCGAGGGGGGCTTCGATGGTCGCCGAGATCCCCGTCTCCTCCCGCACCTCGCGGAGCGCAGCCTGCTCGGGGGTCTCCTCGGGCTCGACCTCGCCCTTCGGCAGCCCCCAGACGAGGTCGCCGCGGCGGGTGCGCCGGGCGGCGAGCAGCACCTGCACGCGGCCCCGCCGGCGGCGGTAGACGACCCCGCCGGCCGAGACCTCGCGCCGGGTCTGCGTCGTGCTCCCCCGAGGCTCGCGCACCTGGCGGATTGTATGCGCGGGCCTCGCGGGCTCAACGTCGGGGGGTCACCGTCCGAAAACCTCCTCAGGCGGCCCTCGGCGGGCCTCGGGAAGGGAACGCCATGAACGTGACCGAGCTCTTGCGGTACGCGGTGGAGATGGGGGCGAGCGACCTCCACCTCAAGGCCGGGAACGTGCCCTTCATCCGGGTGGACGGCGTGCTCGAGCCGAGCCCGTACCCCGCCCTCACCCCCGAGGAGACGGCCTCCTTCGCGCTCTCCCTCATGCCCGAGCACAAGCGCCGTGAGTTCGAGACGACGCACGAGGCCGACTTCGGCTACACCCTGCCCGGCGTGGGCCGGTTCCGGGTGAACGCCTTCCGGCAGCGCGCGATGGTCGGCCTCGCGATCCGGCGGGTGCGCTCGGACGTCCCGACCGTCGAGGAGCTGCTCCTGCCGCCGGTGATCCGCACGCTCGCCGATTCGCCCCGGGGCCTCGTGCTCGTGACGGGGCCGACCGGGACCGGCAAGACCACGACGATCGCCGCGATGATCGGCCACATCAACCGCACCCGCCGGGCCCACATCATCACGATCGAGGACCCGATCGAGGTCGTGCACGAGGACGAGCTCTCGATCATCCAGCAGCGCGAGGTCGGCCTCGACACCGAGTCCTACGCGGCGGCGCTCAAGCACGTGGTGCGCCAGGACCCCGACGTCATCTTCGTCGGCGAGATCCGCGACCCCGAGTCCGCCCTCTCCGCGATCCAGGCCGCCGAGACCGGGCACCTGGTGATCTCGACCCTGCACACGATCGACTGCACCGAGACCATCAACCGCATCCTCGACCTGTTTCCCCCGCAGCAGCAGCGCGAGGTGCGCACCTCCTTCGCGGGGGCGCTGCGGGGCATCGTCTCGCAGCGGCTCGTGCCCCGGGCCGACGGGAAGGGCCGGGTGCCGGCCGTGGAGGTGCTCGTGGCGACCGGCCGCGTCTTCGACCGGATCATCGACCCCGAGGCGACGGAGGGGATCATCGACGTCATCGCCGAGGGCGAGTACTACGGCATGCAGACCTTCGACCAGTGCCTCGTGAAGCTCGTCAAGCAGGGGCTCGTGACCGAGGAGGACGCCCGCCGCGCGGCGACGAACCCGCACGACTTCAACCTCGCCCTGCACGGGGTGCTCACCCGCGGCGAGCCGCAGCTCGCCTAGGGTTCCTCGCCCGCGGCGCGTCGCGCGGCCCGCTCGAACGGGTGCCGCCGGTAGCCGAAGACCGCGGCGAGCGCGAGGTAGGCGGGGACGAACAACGGCCCCCACCACATCGCCTGACGGACGTGGTGACGCTCGTGCGCGAGCAGGCGTCCCTGCACCGGTACGGAGGACACGATCACGAACCCGAGGGTCATCGCGGCGCGGTCCATCGCGGCGAGCACCCGGAGCAGCCCGCGCGCTCCCGCCCGATCGAAGACCAGCAGCCCCTCCACGAGGCGCGGCGGCTGGAACGTGAGCGCGCCGGCGAGGAGCCCGAGGAGCGTGGTCGGCAGCGCCCAGACGAACCCGAGGACGATGGCGACCCGCCGCACGCCGAGCACGGTACCGCAGGCCGGAAGGGCTCCCCGGGTATCCTCGACCCGGCATGACGAGCGCCGAAGGTCCGCTGCTCGAGGTCCCCGAGATCGCCGTCGAGCTCGGCGAGCGCTTCCGCGCCGCCGGGCACGAGCTCGCGCTCGTCGGCGGCGTGGTGCGGGACCTGCTCCTCGGGCGGGTCCGCCCCGACGCCGAGCTCGACCTCGCGACCTCGGCCCCGCCGCGGGAGACCACGCGGATCCTCCGCGGCTGGGCCGACCGGATCTACCTCGTCGGCGTGCGGTTCGGCACGGTCGGCGCCCGCAAGGGCGACGTGCGGTTCGAGATCACCACCTACCGCGAGGAGGTCTACCGGCCCGAGGACCGCAAGCCGGTCGTGACGTTCGCGAAGGACCTGGAGACCGACCTGTCGCGACGGGACTTCACGATCAACGCGATGGCGGTCCGGCTGCCCGAGCGCGTGTTCGTCGACCCCTTCGGCGGCGTGCGCGACCTCGCCGCGAAGCGGCTCGACACGCCGCTCGAGCCGGAGGTCGCCTTCTCGGACGACCCGCTGCGGATGCTGCGGGCCGCGCGGTTCGCGGCCCAGCTCGACGTGGATCCGACGCCGCGGGTGCTCGCGGCCATCCGCGCGATGCACGAGCGCCTGCGGATCGTCTCGGCCGAGCGCATCGCCGACGAGCTGTCGAAGCTCCTCGTCGCGCCGCACCCGGCCAAGGGCCTGCGCATCGTCGTGGAGACCGGGCTGGCGGAGGAGTTCCTGCCCGAGCTGCCGGCGCTCGCGCTCGAGCAGGACCCCGTCCACCGGCACAAGGACGTGCTGAAACACACGCTCGCGGTGGTCGAGCGGTGCGAGCCGGACCTCGTGCTCCGCCTCGCCGCGCTGCTGCACGACATCGGCAAGCCGGCCACCCGCGAGATCACCCCCGAGGGCGTGCAGTTCCACCACCACGAGGTCGTCGGCGCGCGGATGGCCCGCGAGCGGCTGCGGGCGCTGCGGTACCCGAACGAGATCGTCGAGGACGTGACGAAGCTCGTCGAGCTGCACCTGCGCTTCCACGGGTACCCCTCGTGGTCCGACGCCGCGGTGCGCCGGTACGTGCGGGACGCGGGGCACCTCCTCGACCGCCTGAACCAGCTCACGCGCGCGGACTGCACGACCCAGAACCCGCGCAAGGCGCGCGAGCTCGCCGCGCTCCAGGACGACCTCGAGGAGCGGATCGCGCGCCTGGCGGAGGAGGAGAACCTGGAGTCGATGCGACCGCCGCTCGACGGCAACCAGGTGATGGCGCACCTCGGCATCCCGCCGGGGCCCGACGTCGGGCGGGCGCTCGAGTACCTCATGCAGGTCCGGCTCGACCGCGGCCCCGTCGGGGAGGAGGAGGCCTACCGGCTCCTCGACGCGTGGGCCGCCGAGCACGGCGTCGGGCGCGCGAGCCGCCGCGCGGGCTCGTGAGCGGCCGGCCGGCGCCCGGGCTCGCCGGCCTCGGCCGGGCGGAGGTCGCCGAGCGCCGCGCGCGGGGCGAGGTGAACGACGTCCCGCTCGCGCCGACCCGGACCGTCGGCGAGATCCTCCGCGCCAACCTGCTCACGCGCTTCAACGCGCTCCTCGGGGGCATGCTGCTCGTGATCCTCATCGTGGGGCCGATCCAGGATGCGCTCTTCGGGGGCGTGCTCGTCGCGAACGCCCTCATCGGCATCGCCCAGGAGCTGCGCGCCAAGCGGACCCTCGACCGCCTCGCGGTCCTCACGGCGCCCCGGGCGAGGATCGTCCGCGAGGGGGTCGTGGCCGAGGCGCCCGTCTCCGAGGTCGTCCTGGACGACGTGCTCGAGCTCAGGCCGGGGGATCAGGTCGTCGTCGACGGGGAGGTGCTCGCCGCCGACGGGCTCGAGGTCGACGAGTCGCTCCTCACCGGCGAGGCCGAGCCCGTCCTGAAGCGCCCGGGCGACGAGGTGCTCTCGGGCTCGTTCGCCGTCGCCGGGAGCGGTCGCTACCGGGCGAGTCGCGTCGGCCGGGCGGCGTACGCGGTCCGTCTCACCGAGGAGGCGCGCCGCTTCACGCTCACGCGCTCGGAGCTGCGGGCCGGGATCGACCGGATCCTGCGGATCGTGACCTGGCTCATCGTGCCGACGGCCGCCCTGCTCCTCGTGAGCCAGCTCCGGGCGCAGGCCTCGGCCCGGGCCGCACTGCGCGGCGCGGTGGCGGGCACGGTGGCGATGGTCCCGGAGGGGCTCGTGCTGCTCACGAGCGTCGCCTTCGCCGTCGGCGTCGTGCGCCTCGCGCGCCGACGCGTGCTCGTGCAGGAGCTCCCCGCCGTCGAGGTCCTGGCGCGGGTCGACGTCGTCTGCGTGGACAAGACCGGCACGCTCACCGAGGGGCGCCTCGTGGTGGAGGACCTCGAGGTCCTCGAGGAGGGGGCGCCGGCCGGCGAGGCGCTCGCCGCGCTCGCGGCGGCCGAGCCGAACCCGAACGCCACCCTGCGCGCGATCCGCGAGGCCTTCCCCGCTCCGCCGGACGGGTGGCGCCGCACCGCGGGCGTCCCGTTCTCGAGCGCGAGGAAGTGGAGCGCGGGGAGCTTCGAGGGGCGCGGCACCTGGGTGCTCGGCGCCCCGGACGTGCTGCTGCGGACGGGGGGCGTGGCCGAGCGGGCGCGGGCGCTCGCCGGGGCCGGACGGCGGGTGCTCCTGCTCGCTCGGGCCGAGGCACCGCTCGAGCCCG
>Ga0101943_1002715_pt1 | contig 10092 bp, 9 predicted proteins | sample DewCreD2012metaG_5_FD_75244 | JGI IMG/M metagenome (GOLD analysis project Ga0101943, IMG submission 75244) | Hot spring sediment bacterial and archeal communities from British Columbia, Canada, to study Microbial Dark Matter (Phase II) - Dewar... ... | reverse complement strand
TGTAACTAATTTACTCAATTCTAAATTAGATTTTGGAAAATATTTACTTTATTTATTTTTTATTTACAAAAAAAGGAGGACTTTTAATCCTCCTTTTAGTTAATTACAGTTTCAAGTTCCATTCTATTACGAAACTTGTTTATAAGTATTAACCCCCTTTCGGAGTTAACCTTAATGGACTAACTGTAAAGCCCTCTATCCCATTTGCATCAAAGCAGTTTGGGATTACTTTTTGCATTATATTTCTCTATAAGATGCATTAAAAATAATTCTTTTAAAAATATTATATTCAAAATTAAAATCATAACAATTGTTAAGTTATCAATTTAATAATTTATCTAAATCATCTTCATCAATATCCTCTATTTCATTAGTTTCAATAGTTGTATCATCCTCAACATTTAACGTATTAGTTTGTTTAAACGATTGAGTAATTTCGGGAACTGCTGGTTTAGATGTATATTCTAATTGATTATAAATTGTTTCTAATGTTTTATAGTAAGAACATTCAGATGGAGAGGTCGCTTTTAAGAATTTTTCTATAATTTCATGGTATAGTGCATCTTTACCAATTGTAAGTTTTGTATAATTTAATATTAATCTAATTTCATTTTCACCCCATCTTCTTGGTGCAATTAAATCAAAACTTGGAGTATTTTTTAATAAAAACTCTTCAACCTCAGAAGAAGTTTCTTTATAACTTACACCATTAATAATAATACCATCTCTATCATTTAAGAATCTTGATTCATCATAGTATGGATACTCACCGCGTTTTTTAATAATTAATGCAAATCTTTTTCCATCTACAATATCAAATGGATTATGTGCATCAGTTAATCCATTCTCACCATTTAATTGATTTTCTATTTTTGAGTAGATAGTTGTTTTATATGAAAACCATAAAATTTTTCCAACCGTGTCCGGTTTATTTTCATCTTTTATAACTTGAACTGGTGAAAAATAACGAAATTTACTATAAAATTTCTTTGAAAGTTCTTCATAATATGCATCCTTTTTATTTTTAAGGAGTATTGCAATAAAATACAATAAATTCTTTTCTCCCAACATATCCGGGGCATCTAATACATATAATTTTCCAGTTACAGGGTCATTGATAAAATACTCTCTACGAGTAAAAGAAGATTTTGATGGGTCTGGTAAATATGGAATAAATCTAATTAAAGATAAATACGTTGTTCCATTTTTTGAATCTTTTAATGATGGACTATAAAATGCATCACTTTGAATTTTTTGCTCTTTCTTTTCAAATACTTTTTTAATTGAATCTAAATAATTTGGATTAATCATAATTTTTAATTTTTTTTAAGTTAATGTTTAAGTTGTTTTAAAAAGTGCTTAAGATATTTTTAAGAATAATTTAATAATTTTTTAATTTTTCATTTCAATTATTTTTTCAGTTTCTTGAGTTTCAGATGAATTAGTTTGCGCTTCACCTTCAATAAATTTTTTCTTTTGCTCTTCTGTAAGTTCTTTTTCTAATTTTTCAAGGTCAGATGCAATTTGTTTTAATGCATCAGTATCACTATTAAATTCATCTAAAATGTGTCTAAATGATTGCATTGCAGACGCAATTCTTTTTGCAGACGCAATTCCTACACCTTCAATTTTAGAAAGAAAATAATACAGTGCTTGAACGTCTGCAATTGTTAATTCAATTTTGTCAGTTGCACTTTCAAATCTACTAATAAGTTCTAACAATCCCAAAGATTCTAATCCAGTCCATTTCGCATCATTTTTTAATACATTTACAAAATTGTTTTTTGATGCTTGTTGCTCTTTGTCTGTTTTTAAGTTAGAAAATAATTCATACTTTTTGTTTATTCTCTCTTGATAAATAGAAAATAATTGAGCAAATTGCTCTTCTTTTGTTAATTGTTTTGTTTCTGTGTTTTCCATAATTTATTGTTTTTTTTATTATTCATTAATATATAGTAATAAAAAGATATTTGGTGCGCAAAATTTAAAATTAATTTTCTTTTTTAACTTTTTGGAAAAATTCTTCGGTTATTGTTTTTATTTTTTTCTTTTTGTTTTCATCTTTAATTTTTTGGTCAATATACTCAAAAACAATATTATCTATATTGTTTCCAGAATAACTTCCATTTTTATTTTTTATTTTTATATTTTTAGAATCATCGTCCATTGAGTTATAGTAATAATAAAAAATTTGTGTATTCTGTGTTTCTTTTAATATTTCTTTTAGTGTTTCTAAAAATTTATTTTCTTTATCTGATAAATCTATTTCTATTCTCACAATAGAATTATTTAATTGAGATATTATTTCTTCTTTGGTAAGAGTTTCTAAATAATTCAATTTATAAGATTTATATTGTTTATCAAATTTATTTTCTATAAAGATGGTTTTAAATGGATTTAATTGTATTTCATATATTCCCTTTTTATTAAAAATATCATTAAAATCAAAAGACATTATTGAACCAATATTATAAATGTTATTAAACTCACTTCTAATATGAACATCTCCATTAAAAACTTTAAAAAATCTTTTTAGCGCATCTAAATCAACCGAAAATCGTTCTTCAAACATTTCAGGATATTGCATTATAGATGTGTGTGTGACTAAAATTATATTATTAATACCACCGTATTTTTCAAAGTAAAAATCATATTCTTTATTTTTAATTTTATCATAAAATGCTATTTCATCTTCTTTAATTGAAAAAAACGGAACTAATAAAAAAGAATAATATGGTGTTTTTAAAATAAGAGGTTCATTATCAATTATTGTAATATTTTTAATATATTTAAAAACAACTAAACTGTTTATTTCATTATTTGTTTTACTATAAACGTCGTGATTTCCACATAAAATATAAATGTTACAAAAATCTGCTAAATCAGATATTATTTGAATTGCTTCATTTATTATATTAATTTTTTAATATGTTCTATTATGAAATATATCCCCGACAAATATAATTTCTTTTATACCATTGTTTATAACGTATTCTTTAACATTTTCAAAAAATTGTTTTTGTAATTCTAAAACATCTAAATCATTATTTTTATTTCCAAAATGAACATCTCCAATTATTAAAAATTTATCATTATTCGTAAATATTTCTTTAAACATTAATTATACTTTTTTTATAATAGCCCACTTATTTTATTTTTTAAATGTGGGTATTTATCCAATAAAGATTTATAAATTCGTATTTTATCTTTTGTATTTAAGTAATTAATCATTAAATCTAATTTTAATTTTAATAATTCACAACAACTTACATACGCAAAAATAAATGAAACATTTTCTTTTGGAACTTCATTAAAAATAGTATAAAATAAATTTCTATAATATGTTACTGGAATATTTTTTAAGTTTGAAAAATAAACAATCTTAAATAATTCATTTATTTGTAATTGTTTATCATATTCTTCTTTTATCTTTAAAAGATATTCATTTTCAAATTCATTTTCAATTGATGTAACATTAGATGACTCAATATTTGTAAAATTTATTTCAACTAAATCATCATTATCAATTTGTCCACCACCTAAAACAAAATTATTATTAAATATTTTGTCATCTTTTTTGGGTTTATTTGAATCCATAATTTATTTAACTTTTTTTATTTATTATATTTATAATAAATATAATCATCGGTAATATACTCTTCTTCTTTATCAAGTTCACTCAATTGCATAAAAGAATAATTAATATTAAATTCTTTTATTGCACCAGTATTTGCACCGCGTCTTGTTACTAATACTTTTAATTTATATTTTTTACTTGCTTTAAGTTCGGGTGTTTGAATGATTCCAAAAACAACATCTGCAGTGTGTAATCCTCCCGTAGATTCAGATATACTTGCCATACTAATATCTTCTTTTTCAAATCCACCTCTATTAACTTGTGTTGCGGTTACTAAACACAATTCATTTCTTACTGCAATACCACGTAGTTCTTCTGAAATTTGCTTTATTTTCATATAAAGATTATCTTGTTTTTCATTTTTGCTTCGCATAATATTCATATAATCTAAAACAACCACATCTATTTTTATTTTTTTACGTTCTTCTAAATTTTTAATAAAAATTTCTAATTCTTCTGGAGTTAAAGATGATGTTGGAAATTCTTTAATAAACAATTTACCAGGTTTAATTAAATTCTCCACATTTGTATTATTTTCTATTTCAATTTCTTCATTTAAATTTGCTTCATAAAAATTTAAATTTGGTTTAATAAAATTTGCGCTAACTAAAGATGCAACGGTATTATCATTTGATAGTGCATCTTTTGTATCTAAAAATCGTTTTTTATAAATTAACCCAGAATCAAATTCTCTAAGTTTATTTTTAAATATTAAATGATTTTGTTTACAAAATTGTAAATATGATTTTACATCTATTGAAAATATATTTGCACCAATTCTTGATAAAACTTCTGCTTCATCTAATTCTAATGAAACATACAAAACATTTTTTCCAAGAATAACTAAATTAGATGCAATATTAGATAACCAAATTGATTTTCCAACTTTTGGTTGACCGACAAATAACCACATTGTTTTTTTAAGCATTCCTCCATTTACAGATTTATCTAAAAACGGAAATCCACAAGAAAACGTTTCTTGTTTTGTTTCATTATATGCAGAAATATCAGTTAGTTCAATACCAAATTCATTAGTAGTATCGGATGTTTTAATATCATATATTTTTTTCATATAATCATCCAATACAGATAAAATATTTTCAGGAGGTTCTAAAACATTTTGTGTTTTGTATTTAATAATTGCTTCCTCTAATTTTTCTTCTGTTACTTTATTTTGCAACCAGTTTTTTATTAAATTTTCATACCAACCTATATCAAATATTTCTTCACTATTCATTACTTCTTTAAAATCAAGTATATCCAATTCTATATCTGAATTGTATTTAATTTTATAATAGGAAACATAATAGTTAAATAAATCTACATAAGAACTACACCATTTTTTACTTTCTTTTTTATACAACAATAAACATTTAAATATTGTTTGGTATTTTTTATTTGTAAAATAAGATGCTTTAATAAGTTTAATGATATTAACATTAAACCTATTAAACAAATATATTAATACAGATTTTTCAATAGCATCCATTCAAAAATAATTTTTTTTAATCTGCATCAATTAAAGAATCTACTCCTTCGTTATCTTCTTGTAAATTATCAGGAAGTTTAAATGTAGGTTTTATGACATTTTCATCTAATTTTTTTAAAACATTTTCTGAAAATACTTTTGATGTAAAAAATTCTTTTAATGGAACTTGTCTTAATTCCCCATTATCATAAACAATAAATTGTTTTGCAGTATCTTTTTGGACAAAATACATTTTTTCACCATTAACATCTAATTCATAATATTTTTCAGGTTTTTGTTTTTCAAATTCTTTTTGGGTTAATACATTACCTCTTCCAACCCCACAAGATTCAAAAGAAACATATTGCTCTAATCCAACAAATTTATTCATTCCAGTAGTGTTTGATATTTTAAATCTTACTTTAATAGGTTTAGTAAATCTACTTTTATGAATAGTAGATGTAACTATAATTCCATTACTTTGTAAATTTTCATTTTTATCACCATCGTCTTCTTTTAGTTTTGCTTTACTTAAAACAACTGCAATTGATGCATTAAAAATTGCACCTAATCCACCACTTATACCTGCACCCGCATAGGGATTTGTCATATTTTGGTATGTATGATTTGTTACAATAAATGGAATATCTAATTTTGATAAATCCGTAGTTATGGTTCTAAATACTGAACGGATTAATTGTTGTTTTGTCATATCTTTTGCTTCTTTATTTTCAAGAAAAATATTTTTTTCTTGTTGAGATGAAAGGTTACCCAATGAATCTAATACTATTAAAAACTTTGCGTCAGGTATTGATTCTTTTATTTTCTTAATTTCTAAAATTAAATTATTAATATAATGACCAAAATCTTGAATTGTATTAACTAAAATATGAACAAACTTTGATGGGTTAATTCCAAAATTTTTAGTTGTTTGTGCATCAATTGCTGCTTCAGAATCAAAGTAAAAAATACTGTATCCCATTTTTTGTGCTTCTCTACAAATATTTAAACTTAAAAATGTTTTTCCAGTTCCAGGTTCACCTGCAATTAAAACACTTCTATTAGACGGAATACCACCAAATAAACTTCCAGAAAGATGCGCATTAAAAATGTAATTTCCTGTATTAATAAATTCTTTAATTGAAACTAAATTACTATTTTCAATTATTTCAATATCTTTAATGTTTTTTTGTAAATTTTTTACCATTGATTTTAAAAAATCTTTTTCTGTTGCCATAAAATTTTATTTTTTTTATTTTTAATATATATTAAAAAAAGTTAAAAAAGTTCATAAGTATCTAAACTTGTTGAATTTAAATCTTTAATATTGTAAATTTCAGAAATGTATCTTCCTATAACATCTTCAAATACAACTTTAAACTGCGCGTCGTAATCTACTTTTATTAAATTTAAAACTTCTATTGGGAATTCATTTGGAATGTATCCAAATACATTTAAACTTGAATTTGCAGGAAATTCATTATTTAAATTTTTAATATAAATGAAATTTATTTTATCACCAGAATTAATAAATCTGTATTTTTTTGTTAATTTGTATTTTCTGATAACATAATTATACAGTGCACCAGATTTAATATGTATTGGACATTTTTTATTTAGTTCAATTTTATCATTATCATTCTTAATATATTTTTCATAATCTGAAATCTTTTTTGCCATTGCAATTATATCTGGTGGTTGTTGGTAAAATTCTTTTTTAATTTTATTATAAAATTCTTTTATATCCTCTTTTTTATATTCTTTACCATACAACAACATATTCTTTAAAAATTCCATTATTTTTTTCCGTATATATGGTGGTAAATCAGATTTAACTACCTCTACTCCTACAAATTCAACTTTTTGCAAAGGTTGGTATCGTATATCTGGAATTTTCCAATATGTTTCGGTAACATACTTTTTCTTTGCAAATATAATCATTCTTCTTAAAATCTTTTCAAATTTTAAATCTAATTTAGATTCTGTAAAATATTTTTCAGAAAGTTTTTGTTGCATCTTTAATAAAAAGGGTCGCAATGAATTATCCCATATAGTTTTTATAAATTCTACTTCATCTAAATGATTTGGTTTTAAAAACATCAATTCTTGGAATGTCACATACGTTGAATCCGTATCCCCATATATTACTGCATCATTTATATTTTGTGGTTTTTCTATATTGTTTAATTTTAAAATATTATGTAAATTTTTATCTTTCCAAAAGTATTCTTTAAAATAATAGTTAATTGAATTTATAGTTGTTTTATTAATTGTTTGCCCTTGCAGTGTAATTCCTTCCGCAATATCTTTGTTAAAGAAATAAAACTTACTAAATCCCATTACACCATACATTGAGTTAATATAAATTTTATACGCATTTTCTTCTATTGAATAAATTTCAATTAAATTTTTTAACCGTTCTAATTCATTTTGTTTTTGTGTAGGTGTAATTGGACTATTAGATAAAATTAAATTTTTTATTTCTTCATTTAATAAAGTGGTTTCTTTTATTTTTTCTTTCATTTTTAATACTGCATCTGTTGTTTTAGTTTTATCGTATTCTTTTAATCCCGCAACAATAATTTCTATATTTGCAATTTCTTTTTTTACTTCTTTTCTTTTATTAAATAAATATTCAACTAAATCCGCAACTACCGATTTTACTCTTTTAGTAAAAACTGCACCTGAACTTGTTATTGTTATTTCACTTTTATCTTTTATTCCAAATTTGTGCAATGGTGAAAAATCACCATTTAAAACTAATTCTAATTCTGATTTGTTTATTTTAGTTATAAATGTTTCGGGGCCAATGTTCCACTGCATCATTATTGTTGGATACATTGAAGTATAATCACATCCAATAACATAATCATTTATAGTTCCAGATGCAGCAAAAACATACGCACCTTCGTATTTTTCACCATCTGTTGATTCATTTTCAAACTTTGGAACACAAATCTTTTTATTTGAATAAAATTTATTAAACAGTGCACTTTCAATCGCAAGAGATGAATTTATACCAAGTGTTGCTTCAATTCTTGAAAAGTTACATAATATGTTATATGTTTTTAAGATTTTTAATTTATCATTTATTAACGACACTAAAATACTATCAATACAGTTATACAATATAAAATTGTCCAAATCATTTTTCAGTAAGTTATCCAATGTTCCACTGTATTTAATTTTTGGAATTCCAGTTACACTTTTAGAAATAAAATCCAATGTAAAATTTTCACGCACTTTTATACTTCTATCATATTTTAAAAATAGTTCATAGTAATCCAATAATGCAGTGTGGTATGGTTCTTGAAATTTACCTTTAAATCGTTTATTTGGAGATAACAAATCATCTGACATTCCCAAAACTCTTAATCTATTTTTAATATAAACATAATCAAATTTTCTTACATTCCACCCACTCCATACTGGATAAATATTAAAAAAATCTTTAATGGAATGAAATAATAATTCTTTTTCAGTATCAAATTTACGGTATGAAAATTTAAATGTTCGTTTTATTTCAGGATTATTTTTTTGAATGTATTCATTTATTTTATATTCAATTTCATTTACTTTTATATCTCTATTGTTTTTATCCCAATAATAAACTGTAATTTCATCATCAACACAAAATGAAATTGTTACAATTGGTTTTAGTGCTAACTCTGGTTTTGGAAATCCATCGTCATCCGTTAGTATTTCAATATCAAAAAATAAAACTTTTGGAAAATTTTCATTATTAAAAACATTTTTATCTAAAAACTCTTTATGGAAATCATTTAAATATTGAAACATTCTGGTTTTAGTTAGAACATCTGTTTGCTCCTTATAAAGAGGTTTTCCATCCCACGATTCATATTCTTTAACAGAATGTTTAGTTCTATATAAATTTAATTTCCATTCAAACATTTGGTTCTTAGGAACTTCAGTTTCAAAAAATTCAGTAAATCCATATTTGTTTATATAAGATAATTTAATTGTATTGGGTTTTATAAATTCTATATCTAATAGCATAATTTGTGTTTTTTTTAATTCCAATTTTTATTTTGTTGGAACACTTAATGCTATTACTAAAAACCCATTTTCATATTTCAATATAAATTTAGTTTGTGTTAATGTTACATCCACTTCTCCAGAATCAATAAATATTAATTTTTCTGGTAAAATTGTTGCATTAATTTTAGAATTAAAATTATAATCTTTAATATCTAATTTGTAATTTATACTATCATTAAAACACCAAATGTTAGATTCATCCATTTTAATTTCATATTTTAATTCATTTGATATTTTACTAATCTCATATAATTTCTTAAACTCTTTTGTATCAATTTTAAATTTTGCTGCAAATCCAGTTTCATCTAAAACTTTTTTAATTGCATCAATATGTGGGTAAAAAGAATTAAATTGATTTATTGAAACACCATTTTGTGTAATTTTAAGTTTTTCATCTGAGATACTGTATTGCACAATAAAATTAATTGTTTTACCAAATTCTTTTGTATACGAAGAAACGTTTTTTTCTAATCTTTCAGTATCAAAGGATGTGTAATGTAATGTAATTTTAATATTATTCGAAAGGTTTCCTAAAAATTTTAATATTTTTTTAATTGAAAAAATACCCCAAACAATTTTTTCATTTTTTTGTAATGATGTTTGTGTATTTAATTTTAATCCTTTAACAACCGTTTTATCTGCAGTATTTATTTTTAATTCCAATCCTTCGGAATCTACTACTATAAAAAATCGGGTTAAGTCGTCATCAAATTCATTAAATTTATTTAAAAAATCAACAAATTGTTTTTTTTCTAAATTAACCGTTACCGTTGTTATTGAAACTGTGCTTTCCATATTATTATATTTTTTTTATTTTTAATTATATAGAATGTGTAATTAAAAATGTTACTTTTTTAGTTTAATAAAAATTCTTGCAAATAACTCTTTACCATTTATTTTACAGGAACCAGACTTTTTCCCAGGTTTC
>Ga0101943_1002714_pt1 | contig 10094 bp, 9 predicted proteins | sample DewCreD2012metaG_5_FD_75244 | JGI IMG/M metagenome (GOLD analysis project Ga0101943, IMG submission 75244) | Hot spring sediment bacterial and archeal communities from British Columbia, Canada, to study Microbial Dark Matter (Phase II) - Dewar... ... | reverse complement strand
AGGAACGGCTCGCGCCGCCGCTCGCTTTTGACGAAGTCGATCGAGGCGACGAAACAGTCCGAGTGGGCGAACACGCTCGCATCCGGCCGCGGCAGCCGTCGCTCGAGGGCGGCCATCGTCGCGGGCTGGATCCGGTCGGGCCGGAAGGCGAACTTTTCCTCGAGCTCGCGGGTCCACTGCTCGACGAGGTGGGCCGGGCAGAGCACGGCGAGCCGGCGGGCGAGCCCGCGATCGACGAGCTCGCGGGCGACGAGCGCCGCCTCGATCGTCTTGCCGACACCGACGTCGTCGGCGATCAGGAGCCGCACCGAGCCGGACTGCCGGAGCGCGAGGAGCAGCGGGACGTATTGGTAGGGGCGGGGCGTGCAGGCGATCCGCCCGAGCCCGCGCAAGGGCGCGGCGGCGTCGCGCAACAGGAGCCGGCTCGCGTCGAACAGCGTGAGCGCCCCCGTGACGTCCCCCGCCTGCCGCGGATCGGGCAGCGGGAACGAGGTCGGGGCGATCCGCTCGCGGCGGAGATCGAGGAGGAGCGCGGCGCCGGCCTGTTCCGGGTCGGCGAGCGGCCGCAGTTCGACGAGGCCGGTGGTCGGGTCGGCCGCGAGGACGATCCACGACCGACCCCGGGCCGAGGCGAGCCGGCCGGGCGACCAGCGCTCGCTTGCCGCGCGACCCGTCATGCCCGCCCCCCCCCCCGCTTAGAGCGCCCGATCCTCCCCGAGAGCTACCCAACCCTCGGGCGAACGTCGAGTTCTGCCGGACGGGCGGCTCGGCCGGCCCCCTCGACAGGCCGGAGCCGCCGGCTCTAACCCTGCCGCCGTGGCGGTCGGGGAACGGGCGTGCTGCGGGCGGTCGGGCGGCGGCTGGTCGAGGGCAGGGCGGGGCCGGTGGCGGTCGTGGTCGCCGCCATCCTGCTCCTTTGGTACGCGATGGCCGTCGTGCTGAACGCCCCGCAGATCCGCGACCGGGCGGCGCGCGAGGGCCGGACGCCGGATGCCGCGACGCTCGTGGCCGAGGCCTGGTCGATGGAGCGACCGGTCCTGCCCGCACCCCACCAGATCCTCCAGGAGCTCGACCGGACGGTGCTCGGCCTGCCGGCCAGCTCGCGCCGCTCGCTCCTCTACCACGCCTGGGTCACGCTCTCTTCGACGCTCCTGGGCTTCTTGCTCGGCACCGCCCTCGGCATCGCGCTCGCCGTTGCGATCGTCCACGCACCAGTGCTCGACCGGGCACTCCTCCCCTGGATCGTCGCCTCGCAGACCGTGCCGATCCTGGCGGTGGCACCCATCATCGTCGTCGTGCTGGCGGCGGTGGGCCTGACGGGCCTTCTGCCCAAGGCCTTGATCTCGACCTATCTCTGCTTCTTCCCGGTGACGATCGGCATGGTGAAGGGGTTGCGTTCGCCCGAGCCGATCCAGCTCGAGCTCCTGCGCACCTGGAACGCGAGCGACGGCCAAGTGCTGCGCTATTTGCGCTTCCCGGCCTCGCTGCCCTTCCTCTTCGCGAGCTTGAAGGTGGCGATCTCGATCGCCCTCGTGGGGGCGATCGTGGGCGAGCTGCCGACCGGGGCGGTGGCCGGCCTCGGCGCGCGGCTCCTCACGGGCTCCTATTACGGCCAGACCGTGCAGATCTGGGCGGCGCTGGTCATGGCCTCGCTCTTGGCGGCCCTTTTGGTCGCGACCGTGGGCCTCGCCGAACGGCTCGTGCGGGCCCGGCTCGGAGCAGCACCTTGAGCCGCGCCGAGCCCGGCAGCATCGCCCTGATCGCCGCGGTCGCGGCCCTTTTCCTCCCGCTCGGCCCGGCCGGCTGGTGGTTCTCCGCACCCCCGGCACTCCTCCTCGTTCTCCCGCTCGTCGCGGCCCTCGCGGTCACACGGGGGCGGACGGCGGGCCGCGCCCCGGGGCTCGCCCTCGCCGCGGCCGTGCTCCTGGCCTCGGCCGCCCCCCTCCTCGTGATCGATCCGGCCACACCACCGGGGCTCGCGGCACCGGGGCTCTGGCTCCTGTTGCTGGCGCTCTTCCTCGCCGCCTTCCGGGCGATGGCGCTCCTTTCCACTTCGACACCGCGGCGAGGGCCTTGGGCCCTGCTCGTGCCGGCGTTGTTCGGGGTCGGCGTGCTCTACGTCTGGGAGCTCGTGGTCCGCGGCTTCGGCATCCCGGGCGTGCTCCTGCCGCCGCCCTCGGCGGTCGGCCGGGCGCTCGTCACCCACGCCGAGATCCTGCGCGCCGACTTCGTCCAGACCTTCGTCCGCGCGGTCGTGCCCGGCTGGGCCATGGGCTGCGCCGCGGGCTTTCTCGTGGCCTTGCTCGCCGACCGGGTCCCGTTCCTCGCGCGTGGCCTCCTGCCGCTCGGCAACCTCGTGGCGGCGCTGCCGATCGTCGGGATCGCACCGATCCTCGTCATGTGGTTCGGCTTCGATTGGCACTCGAAGGCCGCGGTCGTGGTCGTCATGACCTTCTTCCCGATGCTCGTGAACGCGCTCGAGGGGCTCCGGGCGGCGGGCCGGCTCGAGCGGGACCTGATGCGATCTTATGCCGCCTCCTACCGTGTCACCCTCGTGAAGCTCCGGCTGCCGACGGCCGCACCCTTCCTCTTCAACGCCTTGAAGATCAACAGCACGCTGGCACTCATCGGGGCGATCGTCGCGGAGTTCTTCGGCACGCCGATCGTGGGGATGGGCTTCCGGATCTCGACCGAGGTCGCCAAGATGGCCTTGGATCTGGTGTGGGCGACGATCGCGGTGGCGGCGGCTTCGGGTTCGGCGGCCTACGGGCTTCTCGCGCTTCTGGAACGCCGCCTCACCTTCTGGCATCCCTCGTTCCGGCGGGTGGCGGACTGAGCCGGCTTGCCGGCCGCGCCGGTCCGCCTGGGCTCCGTCCGGGAGAGGAGGCGAAGATGCGAACGGTTCTGCTGGCCGGTGCGGCGACGCTGGCACTTCTCGCGACCACGGCCGAAGCGGCCGACAAGATGACGCTCCAGCTCAAATGGGTGACGCAAGCCCAGTTCGCGGGCTATTATGTGGCCAAGGACAAAGGCCTGTACGCCAAGTACGGGCTCGACGTGACGATCAAGCCCGGCGGGCCCGACATCGCGCCCCCGCAGGTGATCGCCGGCGGTGGTGCCGACGTGATCGTCGAGTGGATGCCGGCGGCCCTCGCCGCGCGCGAGAAGGGCCTGCCGCTCGTCAACATCGCCCAGGTCTTCAAGAAGTCGGGCATGATGCTGACCTGCCGCAAGGACACCGGCATCAAGGACCCGAAGACCGACTTCAAGGGCCGCACGCTCGGCGTCTGGTTCGCCGGCAACGAATATCCGTTCCTCTCCTGGATGAGTCAGCTCGGGCTGAAGACCACGGGCGGGCCGGACGGGGTCACGGTCTTGAAGCAAGGCTTCAACGTCGACCCGCTCCTGCAGAAGCAGGCCGACTGCATCAGCACAATGACTTACAACGAATATTGGCAGGTGATCGACGCCGGCTACAAGCCCGAGGACCTCGTCGTCTTCAAATACGAGGACCAGGGGGTGGCGACCCTCGAGGACGGGCTCTACACGCTCGAGCGCACGCTCGCCGATCCGAAGGCGGTCGAGCGGCTCGGCCGCTTCCTCAAGGCGTCGATGGAGGGCTGGGCCTGGGCGATCCGGAACCAGGACCAGGCGGCGATGATCGTGCTCGACAACGACACCACGGGTGCCCAGACCGAGAAGCACCAGAAGCGGATGATGGGCGAGATCGCCAAGCTGATCGACAAGGGCGGCTCGAAGGGCATCGGCTATCTCGACCCCGAGGACTACGAGCGGACCGTGAAGGTGCTGTTGGCCGGCGGCTCGGACCCGGTGATCTCCAAGCCACCGCAGGGGGCTTGGACGCATGCGGTCTGGAACGCCCAGCCCAAGTGACGGGGAGCCCCGGCGGGCAGCCACGGCTCGTCGGGGCGAACCGGAGCGGGGTCGCGAGGGGAGGGGCGGCGGCGAGGCCGACTGGCCGTTGCCGCTCTTCTTCTTCGGCACGCTCATGGACCCGGACGTGCTCGGCCTCGTGATCGGCCGGGAGGTCGCCGGGGCGGCGCTCGAGCCCGCACGGCTTGCGGGCTTCCGCCGGCTGCGGGTCGAGGGGGCGAGCTATCCGATGCTGGTCGCCGACCCCGAGGGTGTGGTGGAGGGCCGGCTCTGGCGCGAGGCGAGCGCGGCCGACCGGCGGCGGCTCGACACTTACGAGGGCGAAGGCTACGAACGCGCCCCGGTCGAGGTCGAGACGGCTTCGGGCGAGCGGCTCCTGGCCGAGGCCTATCTCGTCCGGCCCGGACGTCTGCGGCCGAGCCCGGAGCCGTGGGACCTCGCGGCTTGGCAAGCCCGCTTCAAGCGGCACTATCTCGCGCAGGGCGAGGCGCTCGTCGGCGCCGAGTTGCCGTGAGCGCGGCGCCGTTGCGCGGCAACCTGGTCGCCGCGGCGAGCATCCTTCTTTGGGCCACCTCGTTCCCGGCGACCGACCGGCTGCTCGCGAGCTGGTCGGCCCTGCCCTTGGCCGCCGCCCGGCTGCTCGTGGCCGGGCTCGCGGTCGGCCTCTTGGCGCTCGCCTTGGGCGAGGGCCGGGCCTGGCGGCGCGATCATCTCGGACCCGCCCTTCTCCTGGGCGGGCTCGGCCTGGGCGGCTCGGTCTCGCTCATGGTCCTCGGCCAAGCCTCGACCGGTGGGCTCGCCGCCGCGGTGCTGATCGCGAGCATGCCGGTCGTGGCGGCCCTGCTCGAGCTGCCGCGGCGCGGCAGGCCGGGTGCCTTCGTCCTCCTGGGCGTGGCCCTCGCGGTCGTGGGCGGCGCGCTGCTCGCCTGGCGGCCCGAGACCGGCGGCCTCGAACTGCGCGGCGGAGAACCGCTCGTGCTCGCGAGCGTGGTCGTCTGGTGTTGGTACTCCCGCGCCGTCGCGGGCCGGCTCGACGGCTTGCCACCGACGAGCCAGTCGGCCTTCACGCTCACCGCCGGCGGCGTGGCGATCCTCGCCGCGACGCTGCTCGTCGAGGCCGGCGGCTTCGCGCCGGCGCGGCTCGCGTTCGGCGGCGAGGAGCTCCTGCTCCTCCTCTGGGTCGGCGCGGTGGCGGTCGGGCTGTCGCTGCCGCTCTGGCTCGTGGCGGTCAGGGACCTCGGCCTCGTCCCCTCGGCGATCCACCAGAATCTCGGGCCGTTCTACGTGGTGGCGCTCGGCCTCGTGCTCGGCCAGGGTCTCGCACCCGCGCAGGCCGCGGCGGCCGCGCTCGTCGTGGCGGGCGCCCTCCTCGCCCAGCTCGCCCCCGGCCGGCGGGTCGAGACGGCCTGACCCGCTGGCCGCCGCTTCAGGCGGCCCGATCGAAGGCGAGACCCAAGCGATCGTCGGCTCGCCAAGCGACGCGCGCGCGGCGGGGCGCCGGTTCGTCCGGCAGCTCCAACGTCACCCGCGCCCCCGGCTGCGGCGCGGCGTCCCCCGCGACCTTCACGGCCACCCCGCTCGGCGAGCGGTCGAGGAGCACGACGTCGTTGCCGTCGAGCCGGGCTTGCGGCGTTTCCGGCCGTTCGCGCTCGACGAACACGGGCAGCTTCGCGTCGAGCGCGCGCCGCACCGCCTCCGGCATCCCGCCCGTGGCGTAGCGCTCGAGCACCGACTGATGGATCTTCAGGCCGACCGGGACCGAGAACAGGTTCGGATCGTCGGCCTGGATCTCGCCCACGAGCGGACGGTCGTAGGAACGCACGGCGAGGAGGTCGAGGAGCGGCGCCGACCAATGGAGGGGGCCGGCCGGAAAAACGGCGCGCAAGACCGTGCCGAATCCGCCCTCGGCGGCACGGAAAACGCCACGGGTGGAGTTGTGCCGCACGCCGAGCGGATCGCCCCATGCCGGGCGTGCTTTCTCCCAGTCGGGTCCGAGCGGCAGCCCGGCGCTCTCCAACCGCCGCAGCATCCAATAGAGCGCGATGTCGCTCAGATCCTGCGTGTCCTCGTAGCCGCCGCCCACGTCGCCGTGCGAGCCCGCGAACCAGACCTGGAGGATGCGCTGCGCCACGCCCGGACGGGTGCCGTCGGGAAGCCGGACGAAGCCCGGCCGGCGCGACCAGACCACCGGTCGGAAGCTGCCGCGACGCTCGTCGATCGCCAGAGCCTGACAAGCTTCCTCGACCACCGGGGAGAGTGCGGTGTCGCGGAACCGGGTCAGGTGCAACCAGCGATTGAGCCAGTGGAGCTGCGGCACCGGGATGCCGAGCGCGCCCACGGTGTCGAACACGCCGAGGAAGCGGATCGTCGGGAACCGTTCCCCGCCCTCGACGCGCAGCCCCTTCTGGCTCGCGCGGACGGCCCGGTAGATCGCATCGGAAGGGCTATCCGCCGGCAGCAGGCCGAGGCGGCCGATCACGCCGCTCAGCGAGCGGGCGACGAACGCGCCGCGCGAGAACCCGAGCAGGTAGATCCGGTCCCCGGGCTGCCAGTTGCGGCACGAGAACGCGTAGGCGCGGGCCACCTTGCGGGACAGGCCGTAGCCGAACACGCCACCCAAGAGGCGCTCGCCCGGCTCGGTGCCGAGGCCCGTCTGGTAGAAGGCGAGGACGGTGCTCCCGTCGGATGCCTCGCAGGGGCCCAACTCGGCAGTCTCGCCCGCGGGCGCCGCCCGCCGACCGCAGCGTTCCGCCAGGAACGTGAAAATCTGCCAAACGTTGGTCCGGCTCTCCGGTCGGTTCCACGTGCCGTCGCAGCACACCACGAGATGACGCACGGCTCGCCGGTCCCCTCCTTGGCCGCGCTGGCTCATGACACCCTTCCCGATCGGCCTCGAACGCGGATGATGCGCTGGCGCCGACCTGCCGCAAAGCCCGGAGGCGAGAGCCGACGGTCGGGCGGGCGATCGGTCGGGGAAGCTCCGAGCGCGTTGCCTCGCCTGTCCAGCCGGCGCGCGTCCCCCTGGCGCCGGACGGCGGCCGTGGCATGATCCGCTTCCGTCGGGGGAGGGACCTCCATGGCGATGCGACTCACGAGCCCGGCCTTCACGGCCGGTGGGCGGATTCCCGAGCGGTACACCTGCGACGGCGCCGACCTGTCGCCGCCCTTGAGCTGGAGCGGCGCGCCGGCCGGCACGCGCAGCTTCCTCGTGGCCTGCGAGGACCCCGACGCACCGGCCGGCACCTGGCACCATTGGGCGGTGTTCGACATCCCGGCCGAGCAGACGAGCCTGCCCGAAGGGCTCGCCAAGCCCGGCTGGGGCGGGCCCTGCCCGCCCAAGGGCCACGGCACGCACCGCTACCGCTTCCGGCTCCTGGCGCTCTCGGTCGCGACCCTGCCGCTCGGCCCGCGCCCGGGCTGCCGGGAGGTGCTCGCCGCCGCCGAGCCGCACGTCATCGCCGGCACCGAGCTGGTCGGCACCTACGGGCGCTGAGGCGGTCCGCGCCGGCACCGCTGGTCGGCCGCCACCGTCCTGCTAGAACGTTCGACGAGCCGCCTCGGGGGGAGAGCAGGGGTGGGGGAGCAACGCGCGTCGATCGCGTTCGCTGCGATCGGGCTCGATCACCGTCACATCTACGAGATGGTCGGCCGCCTGCTCGAGCTCGACTGCCGCTGCAAGGGCTTTTGGACCGAGGGCGAGCCGCAGCCGCTCGCGGGCTTCCGCGAGCGCTTCCCCGACCTGCCGCGGGTGGCCGACCGCCGCCGCTTGCTCGAGGATCCGGACGTCCGGCTCGTGCTCACCGCTGCCCCCAACGACGAACGGGCGGCCGTGGCGATCGAGGCGATGCGGCACGGCAAAGACGTGATGACCGACAAGCCCGGCTGCGTCACGCTCGAGCAGCTCGCCGAGCTGCGCCGCGTCCAGGCCGAGACCGGGCGGATCTGGTCGGTCAACTTCTCCGAGCGCTTCGAGGTCCGCTCGACGACCCGCGCCCTCGAGCTCGTCCGCGCCGGAGCGATCGGCGAGGTCGTGCACGTCACGGGCCTGGGCCCGCACCGGCTCAACCGCCATCTCCGGCCGCGCTGGTTCTTCGAGCGGCGACGTTACGGTGGGATCCTCACCGACATCGGCAGCCACCAGTGCGACCAGTTCCTGGCCTTCACCGGTGCTTCGGAGGCCGACGTGGTGACGGCGCGGGTCGCCAACCTCGCGAACCCGGCCGACCCCGAATTCCAGGACTTCGGCGAGGCCGTGCTGCGCGCGGGCGAGGCGAGCGGCTTCTTCCGGGTCGACTGGTACACCCCGGACGGGCTGCCGACCTGGGGCGACGGGCGGCTGTTCGTGCTCGGCACGGAGGGTTATCTCGAGCTGCGCAAATATGTCGACCTCGACGGCCGGCCGGGCGGCGACCATCTGTTCCTCGTCGATCGGGCGGGTGTCCGGCGGATCGACTGCGCGCGCGACGAGCTGCCCTATTACCGGCTCCTGGTCGGCGACGTGCTCGAGCGGACCGAGCGGGCCATGCCGCAGGCGCACGCCTTCGCCGCCACCGAGCTCGCGCTGCGCGCCCAGGCTCTCGCCGAAAGCGCGGAGGGCGACCGGTGAGCGCGAGGCGGCGGATCGCCATCGTCGGCGCCGGGATCGGCGCCCAGCATCTCGACGCGCTCCTCCTCCTCCAGGACCGCTGGCAGGTCCGGGTGATCTGCGACAAGGACGAGACCCGCGCCCGGGCCCTTGCCGCCCGCGCGCCGGGTGCCGAGGTGGCGGGCTCGCTCGAGGCGGTGCTGGCGCGCGACGACGTCGACCTGGTCGACATCTGCCTGCCGCCCGCGCTGCACGTGCCGGCCGTCCGCGCCGCGCTCCAGTCGGGCAAGGACGTCGTCTGCGAGAAGCCCTTGGCCGGCTCGATCGCCGAGGTCGACGGCATCGCCGCACTCGCCGAGAAGACGGGCCGGGTGGTCTGCCCGGTCTACCAGTACCGCTTCGGCAACGGCCTCCGGAAGCTCTGGCGGCTGATCGAGGCCGGCGTGCCGGGTCGGCCGCTGGTCGCCACGGTCGAGACCCATTGGGACCGGGGCCCGGCCTATTATCGCGTGCCCTGGCGCGGCCGCAAGGAAACCGAGCTCGGCGGCGCGCTCGTGAGCCACGCGATCCACGCCCACGACCTGTTGACCGAGGTCCTGGGGCCGGTCCGCCGCGTCCAGGCGGCGATCGCCACCCGGGTCAACTGCATCGAGACCGAGGATTGCGCGGCCGCCTGCCTGGAGATGGCCGACGGCACGCTCGTGACCCTCTCGGTCACCCTCGGCTCGGCCGAGGAGATCACCCGGCTGCGCTTCTGCTTCGCCCACCTCACCGTCGAGAGCGCGCTCCACCCCTACCGACCGGCCTCCGACCCCTGGCGGTTCGTCCCGCGCGATCCCGAGACCGCGGCCGAGGTCAAGACCCTGTTACAGGACTTCCATCCCGGCCCGGAGGGCTTCGAGGGGCTGTTCGCCGAGCTCGCGGCGAGCCTCGAGACGGGCGAGGAGCCGCCCGTGACGCTCGCCGATGCGCGCCGCTCGATCGAGCTCGCCACCGCCCTCTACTATGCGGCCGCGACCCGCGAGGCGGTCGAGCTGCCGCTCAGACCCTCCCATCCGGCCTATGGCGGGTGGTTGCGCTGGCTTCCCGCCTAGGTCATGGTCCGGTCAACGGCCGCCGCCAAGATCGCGGCCGAGACCGGATGGGCCGGTTCGGGGAGGTCGAGCATGCGGACGTGGTGGATCGGTGCGGCGGCGCTCGTCGCGAGCGCCCAGTTGGCGCTCGCGGCCACCGAGCTGCGCTTCATGTGCTACCAGGACGGCAACGAGTGCGACGTCGCCAAGTCGCTGCTCGAGGACTTCCACAAGGCCAACCCGGACATCAAGGTCACGGTCGACACCGTGCCCTACAAGGCGATCCTCGAGAGCCTGCCGGTGCAGCTCGCCGCCGGCCAGGGGCCCGACCTCGCCCGGGTCACCGATCTGGGTGGGCTCGCCAAATATTACCTCGACATCACACCCTACGTGAACGCCGCCTATTGGGAAGAGAATTTCGGCGCGACGCTGCCCTGGTTCCGAAGCGGCCCCACCGACAAGGGCATCTACGGGATGATGACCCAGCTCACCATCACCGGGGCGTTCGTCAACAAGACCCTGTTCGACCAGGCCAAGCGGCC
>Ga0101943_1002578_pt1 | contig 10111 bp, 10 predicted proteins | sample DewCreD2012metaG_5_FD_75244 | JGI IMG/M metagenome (GOLD analysis project Ga0101943, IMG submission 75244) | Hot spring sediment bacterial and archeal communities from British Columbia, Canada, to study Microbial Dark Matter (Phase II) - Dewar... ... | reverse complement strand
TCTATGAACTTAAAAACAATAACAAAACAATTATTATAATTGATCATGATTTGGCAAGAGTTAAAAATTATGATGAATTAATTTTACTAAATAGGACAATAATAGCAAGGGGTAAGCCAAATGAAGTCTTGACAAATGAAAACCTCTTTGAACTTTATAGTGAGAAGCTTGTGGGTATTTAGTTATGTTTGAACCGCTTCATTATCAATTTTTTGTTAAGGCATTATTCACTTCAATAATCATTGCCATTACGAGTTCTTTTATTTCTCCGTTTTTAATTAGTAAAAGATGGTCATTATTAGGAGATGCTATTTCACATGCAGTTCTTCCTGGTATTGCTATTGCTTATATTTTAAAAATTCCTTTCTTTATTGGTGCAGTTTTTAGTGCAGTTTTGACTGCTATATTTGTTGGATTTATAGAGAATAAAACTAAAATCAAAGGTGATACAGCACTTGGAATAGGATTAAGTGGTGCTTTTGCTCTTGGTGTAGCAATTATGAGTTTGATAAGGTCAAAGGATATAGATTTATATCATATTTTGTTTGGAAATGTTCTTGCTATTAGAAATTCTGATATTATTTTAGTTTTGTTGATTGCGCTTATTGTTATTTTTTCAATTATTTTATTATTTAAAGAATTTGTTCTTTGGACATTTAATCAAACACTTTTTAAACTTTACGGCTTTCCTGATAATTTATTTAGATACTTTATGATTATTCTTGTTTCAATAAGTGTTGTTTCTGCTGTTGTAGCGGTTGGTATTATATTAGCCGTAGCACTTTTAATTATTCCTTCTGCTATTGGTTATTTAATTTTTAAAAGAATTTCAGATATTATTAAATTTGGAATTTTAATAAGCTCAATTTCTGTTATTCTTGGACTTTATAGCTCATATTATCTCAATGTTGCAAGTGGTCCAGCAATTGTTGTAATTCTAACAATATTTTTTATTTTAGTAATGATTATTTCTCCAAAAGAAGGTATAATTATTAAAATTTTAAGAAATTACAGAAGAAAGAAAATGATAGAGTGGCAAGACAAACTAAAATTACTTTATGAACTTTCAGAAAATGGCTTAAAAATTTCAGATGTAAAAAATGTGGAAATTTCAGAATTTATTAAGCTCGGAATAGTTGAAATTGAAGACGATAAAATCAAATTTACAGAGAAAGGTAAAGTTTTAGTTATGAATATAATAAAAGCTCACGAATTATGGGAAGCTTATCTCAGAAGTCATAGTGTTGCTGAAAAATTAGAACACTACACAGATGAAGAAATAATAAATGTTCTTAATGAGATTATAAGAAGGGGGCAATAACCCCCTTATCTATTTATAAATTTTATATAATTCTTACCAAATTTTATGATATAAAAACCTTTGTAATCAGAAAGATCAAGAATTTTACCTTTAAGAAAGAGCACTTTGTAAATTCTTCCATCAGGTTTATATATATATATGTAATCTTCAATAGGTTTATCAAAATAAATAATGTTATTTATGACTTTATATGACATTTGCTCAGAAAGAGGTACGCTAGATTGTTGAAGTGTTTTGGTATAAACATTAGTTAAACTTGATGGATAAGGACCTAAATTATGAATATAGAAGACTAAATAACTTGTATCAAATTTTATTAACAAAAATCCCTTGTTTTCGAGGAATCTAAATTTATATCTATCTTGAACTAAAATTGAATCAACTTGAATGCCAGAAATTGTAGATGTTGTTTTTACTTTATATCTTATTTCAACTCTGCTATAAACTGTATCAGCATTTTTTGATATTAAGTTTCCTGGTGATGATCTATACCAAACGGTGTCTTGGATTTGGTCATCATCAACACTTGGTATAGGATAAGGATTATTTAGTTTTACTATACAGGTATCTATGCCTTGCCAACTCGTTTCTAATATTTTATAAACTATTATTCCTCCGTAATCTGCAGAAGAATCTTTTCTTACATATTGAAATGTAGTATCGTATCTACCATTTGGAAAACTATCTGAAACTATTTTTTCAACTCTAAATGCTACATTTGGAGTATCACAATAAGGTGTTATTGCGGGAGCTACTTCGAATATGCTATCTCTTGAAGTTCCATTTCCATAAGCTATTCCTGTAAGCTGGTATAGGTACCAATTTCCCACAACTCCACCAAGATACTCAGGACCTATTAGTGTAATTGAAGGAATTTGAGCTTTTTGTAGATATATCTTTGTAGGTAATTTTTCCCACCCTCTTTCAAACACCAAAGAAATTAACAACTCAGCCATAAAAAAATTTTAAAGCCTAGTAAAATACCCCCTACCCCCTGCATTAGAATTAAACACCAGTTGCCTTATCCCAAATTATAAGTTGAAGCCTTGGAGAAAAATTAAACTGATACTTTTTACATAATTCAACAATAATTGGACTTAATTTTAAAAATTCTTCTCTATTCTTTGATTGAGGCATTAAATAAACTAATTGATTGGGGATTTTAAATGGTTTAATAAAATCTTCAATTATTTCAATAATGTCTTCTTCTTGCTCAACAACAAATTTAAATATAGCTCTGTTGCTATGGACAAAAAATTCTATAGCTTCTTTATTTATTCTTTTTTCCATTTTAACAAAAGAATTTTTTAATTTTGGAGATGTATTAAAGAAAACCTTTTCACATTTACTTATAAATCCATAAGGAACTCTTGTCGCAGAAGTTTCAATTTCAATTAAACTAAAATCATCAATAATCAATTGAGTAAGTTCATTTATGAAATCGTTGTAAATTAAAGGTTCTCCTCCTGTTATTGCTAAATGGATATTTTTATTAGCTTTACTTTTTATTAAATCTATTAAATTTTCTTTATTATAAGGTTTTCCTCTCATCCATACTTCCTTTGTGTCACACCATATACAACCGACATCACAACCAGCAAATCTTAAAAATAAGGCAGGAGTTCCTACAAATTTACCTTCCCCTTGTATTGAGTAGAAAATTTCAGCTATTGGTATCATTAAAATTTCCTCGAATAATAATCAGCAATCCTTGTAGGTTCGGGCAACTTATAATTTTTTAGGGTTTTTAAAACAATAGATAATGAGCTATCAAGATCTACTAGGTGTCCAGGAGAAACAAATATAACATCACTGTTATTTTTACTTCTTAATGCGTAAGCTACCGCTTTATTATTAAAATATACCACTTCTTTACATCCTTTAATTTTGCATGGTTCTTTGTATTTTCCTACTAACAAACTTTTAGCTACTCCAATTGTTGGTTTATTTAATATAACACCTAAATGACTTGCTATTCCAAGTCCTCTTGGATGGCTTATTCCATGGCCATCAACCATTATCAAATCTGGTTTTATTTTAAGAGTTTCATAAACATTAACAAGATTTGGAACTTCTCTAAAAGCTAAAAACCCTGGAATATATGGAAAACTAACATTTGATGTTATATTTTTTATTTCAACCACTGATAAAGTTTTAAAATCTAAAATAACAAATACGGAATTTATTAAATCACCTCTAAATGCAGAATCACAACCCGCTATATATTTTATTTCAATATCCAAGGGTTTAATAATTACTTTTTTGCTAAGTTCAATTTGTTTTTGCTTTAAATATTCAATATCAATCTCCATAAAGACTTATAATTTGTCCATTTATCATATATGCTTCGTCAGAGCATAAGTAAGCTAAAAACTTTCCAATATCATTTTCAGTTATTTTTTGTCCAACAGGTGGGAGCAAGACTTCATTTATTCTTATATTGTAATTTTTAAGCTCCTCGTATAGGACTTTTGTAAGCATAATTTCACCTGCTCCTGCTATTGATATAATTCCAGCTTCTTTAAGTGGAATTTGTGCATGAAATCCACCAATTAGTGTATAAACACCTTTATTAACTTCAATCATATATTTTAAAAATGTTTTAGCACAAATAAAATGTGTTGTTAGTCTTTGAAACATTACTTCTTCATAGGTTTTTAAATCTAAATCTATAATTTTTTTCCCAGACCACCAACTTCCAATTGAAGCAACAACAACATCAATTTTGTTAAATCTATCTAAAATATAATTTTTTATTTTTTCAGCACCTTCTTCTGAACCTATATTTTCACAAATGAAAAACAATTTTTCATTACTGAAAATTTTTTCTAAATTTTCCAATTTTTCTTTAAATCTTGATGAAATAATAACATACGCTTCCTCATTCAAAAACTCTCTAACGATTCCTTTTCCAACCTTTCCTGTTCCACCAGCTACATAACAAACTTTATTTTTTAGTTTCATAATATCAAAATTTTAAAGCAAAATGAAAAATTAACTAAGTTTTTTACTATAAAATTTTCTCAATTTGTTAAAAAACATTCTTTATTTATTTTCTTCAAATATATTATCTCAAGTTTTAAATTTTATAAGTGGAATAATCGTCATTAAAATGGTTTCAACAGAAGATTTTGGAAGTTATTCAGTAGCTGTAAATTATATAAATATATATGTTGTTGTTCTTTCAGGTTTATTAACTTCAACATCAAGAAGGTTTATTGCTTATTATAGAGGTTCTAATGAAAATAATAAAGTTAGTGGAATTATAAGAGTTTCTTTGATTTATGGATTTGTTTTAAGTGTTGTTTTGATGTTTTATTTTTTGATTTTTTCAGATATTATAAGTAAAAATTTTTTGAATTCATCTTCTTATTCTAAATTCTTATTTTTCTACTCATTTTCTATTCCTTTTATAATTTTTTCTTCATACTTTTCTTCCTTTCTTCTTGGATTTGAAAAATATAGTGCATTTTCAAATTCAAATAACATTTTTCCAAATGTTTTTAGGTTAATTTTTCTTTTATTTTGGTGGATATTTTTACCATTTAAGGAAATTGGTATTACTTTATCGCTTGTTTTTAAATCATTTATCAATTTTATTTTTTCTTTATTTTATTTAAAAAATGAATTTAAGTTTTTAAAATATGATCCGAAATATGAATTTAGAAATTGGTTTAAGTTTTCATTCCCAAGTTTTTTAAGATATGCTTTTTCATATTTAGCGGATAATGTTGGTATTATTGTTCTTGGAAGTTTAAAGGATAATTTATCTGCTGGGATTTATAGAGGTTCAAATTTTATTATTTCCGTTTTGTGGAGTTTGAATGTATCTTTTACTTCAATATTATCTCCAAGAATTACAAAGCTTGTTGCTCAAAATTATGAGATTTTGGCCTTAAGGACATTAAGAAAATTTTTTATTTTAAATGCCCTAATTGTTTATTTTATTGTCGTTTTTTTAATTTTTTTTGGAAAGTTTGTTTTATCTTTACTTGGAAAAGATTATGTTTTAGGTTATAATGTTTTGATTATTTTATCATTTCAGGTTTTAATTGGAACCTTTTCCTCACCTTTTGAAGTCTATTTAGAAGCAAAGGGTAGAACGGATTTAACTTTGATAAATTACATCGTTTATTCATTTTCAACAATTTTATTTTTATTTATTTTCACAAAAATTTATTCAAAGGAAGGAACAGCTCTTGCTTATTTATTTTCTGTAATTATTTTATCAATTTCTCGCTTGTTAATGTTTAAAATTGTTTCAAAAAATAAAATGTACAATTTTTATGATTATTTTGGTTTCTTGTTCGCATTAGTTTTATTAGTTATTATTTTTTTGATTGTTTCTTTTGCTTTTTGAAAACTTATGAATGCTTCAGTTGGGATTTCATATCCTTCTTCTTTAAATTTATTTAATAATTCAATTTGCTTTTTTGTTGGTTTAAGGTGTTCTTTTATCCATTTTTCAAGTTTTTTTTGGTTTTTTAATAATTCTTCATCTAAATTTATGTTTAGTTCTTTTGCTAATTTTTTAGCAAATTCTATTTGTTTTTCTGTTGGTGGTTTATTTTTATTAATCCATTGTGAAAGCTTCTTTCTATCGTTTTTAATATCTTCGCTTAAATTTAAGTTCAATTTTTTTGATAAGTTTTGAGCAAATTCTATTTGTTTTTCCGTTGGTCTATTATCCTTAATTTTGTTTTCAACATCTTTTAATTTTTGGTATATTTCATATGCTACATCTTTCCAATTTAGTTTTCCTTCCTGAATAAGGTCAAGTTTTTCTTCCATATCAGCTGTAAATTTATAATCTATTACCCATGGATATTCCTTGCTTAACCAATCTATTAACTTTTCGCCAGTTTCCGTCGGATAAAAAACACCATTTTTTACTTTTACATAATTTCTTTTTTTTAATGTTTTAATGATTTGGGCATATGTTGATGGTCTTCCTATACCAAGTTTTTCAAGCATTTTAATAAGCGTACTTTCTGTCCATCTTGGTGGGGGTTGAGTTTGTTTTTCTAATAATTCAACTTCTATTTTATTTAGTTTTTCGTTTTCATCTAGTTTTGGTATTATATCCATTTCAATTTCAGGATAAATTCTTCTCCATCCTTCAAATAAAAGGAACTTGCCTTCTGCTATTAGCATGTTTTCTCCTGCTTTTATAATATATCTCATTTTCTTCCATAAAGCACTTTCCATTTGACTTGCTATTGTTCTATTCCAAATAAGTTCATAAATTTTTTTTGCTTTTCCCGTTAAGTTGATATTTTTTGGCTCTCTATTTGGACTAATTATAGAAGGTCTTATTGCTTCATGTGCTTCTTGTGAAAATTTTTTTCTTCTAAAAATTCTTATTTTTTTGGCTAAGTAATCTTCTCCAAAATTATTTTTTATATATCCACGAATTTTGCTTATGATTTCTTCATTTATTTTTACACTATCAGTTCTATGATAAGTTATGTATCCATTTTCATATAGAAACTGTGCTATATTCATAGTTTCTTCAGGACTAATTCCTAAAATTTTACTTGCATCTTGTTGAAGTGTCGCAGTCCTATAAGGTTCTGGAGAGCTTTCCTTTTGCTCAATCTCAATGACTTTATAGACAATATGTTCATTTTCTTTTATTTCTTTTAAAATTTTTTCTGCTTCTTCCCTTTCTTTTATATTTCTATTTAATTTTGCTATAAAAGTTAAATTATCTTTCTTATATACTACTTGTATTTGATAGTAAGTTTGAGGTTTAAAGTTCCTTATTTCTCTTTCTCTCTCAACAATAAGTCTTAAAGCAGGACTTTGAACTCTACCTACTGATAATCTACCACCAATTATTTTGCTTGCAAGAGGAGATAGAAAATATCCCACAATTCTGTCGATTAATCTTCTTGAAAATTGTGAATAAACTCTATTATAATCAATATCTCTTGGATTTAAAAGAGCCTTTTTTATCTCTTCTTTTATGATGGCATGAACTTCAATTCTTTTATAATTTTTAGGTTTTGTTCTTTCTACTATGTGATAAGCAATTGCTTCACCTTCTCTATCAGGGTCAGTTGAGATATAGACAATTTCAGATCTATTTACAAATTTTTTAAGTTCTTTAATAATTTTATTTTTTCCTTTTATAGGAACAAAAAACATTTCAAAATTGTTTAAATCTATTCCCATTTTATCTTCTGGTAAATCTACAATATGCCCAAGTGTTGCTTTTATTAAATACCCTTTTATTAATTTACTTATTGTTTTTGCTTTACTTGGACTTTCTACAATAATTAACTTCATTAAGTTATAAATTTTAAACCTTTCAAAAATTAAAATTTTGCCCTGTCCAATAATTCTAAAATTACGATTATTTCTTATTTTTCCCACCCACCCTATATTTAAGCCTTCGGCTTATAAATGCCCATTTTTCGGCATTGGGGGGCAAAGCCCCCCATTAAAACCCCCATAAAACTAATAAATTTAAAAAATTTTTATAACTTATTTTCACCCTTTAAAATTTTAATAATGCCAAAATTAAAAGAAAAAAAATTAACAATTAAAGATTATGAAAAATTGCCAGAGGGTAGTCCCTATCAACTTATAAAAGGAGCGTTAATCATGAGTCCAGCACCTAGTTATTATCATCAGGAAGTTGAAAAAAAGGTCTTTTTGATTTTGTATGAAAATATAGAAAAGAGAAAAAATGGAAAGGTTTTTATAGCACCTTTTGATGTCTATTTAGATGATGAGAATGTTTATCAACCTGATATTGTAGTTATTTTAAAAAATTCAAAGGTAAAAATTATTGAAAAAGGAATTGAAGGAGCACCTGATATTATTATTGAAATAATTTCACCATCAACAGCTTATTATGACCTAATTGAAAAGAAAGAGGTTTATGAAAAATATGGTGTTAAAGAGTATTGGATAATAGATCCAAAATCAAAAACATTTGAAATTTACTTAAATTCTGAAAATGGTTTTGAAATTATTTCAAAATCAAAGATAAAAGGATTGGTAAAATCACAAATTTTAAATTTAGAATTAAATGTTGAGGAAATTTTTGAATAATCGCCAATTAACTATGGAAAATTACATTTAAATAAACTTTTAAAACTTTTAATGTATCCTTGAACTTTTTAATATGACTTTTTTTTGAGTTATAAATAATTGGAATATCAATATAACCAACTTTATAACCTTTTTTTATTGCTTTTATAATGAATTCCGTTTCAAAATCAAATCCATTAGAATTAATTCTTAAATTTTTTATGACATCAATTTTCATACCTCTATAACCGCTTTGAGCATCGGGAATATTTTTTAAGCATAAAATTGAGATAAAAGCGGAATTGAACCTATTGGAAATGTATCTATCAATAGGCATTTTTCTTATGTTCATTTGTTTTTTCCTAGAACCAATCACAATATCAAAAAATTTTAATTTTTCCACAAATAGTGGAATATATTCTATTGGGTGCTGATTATCTGCATCAATCGTAATAACACAATCATAATTATTCACTATAGCATAATTAAAACCAATTTTCAATGAATAACCTTTACCAAAATTCCTTTCATTTCTAATATAATTAACATTTGATTTTTTAATAATTTCAGTCGTTCCATCATAGGAACCATCATCTATAAATAAGCATTCATAATTTAGCTTTTTAATAGCTGAAATAAATTCCAAAATTTGAGGAAATTCATTATATGTTGGAATAATAATTAGTGTTTTAATAAATGGGCGGGAGAGGACTTGAACCTCTGACCTCTGCCTTGTAAGGGCAGCGCTCTCACCAGCTGAGCTACCCGCCCTAAAAGAAGTTTGAAATTTTAAAGCTTTGTTCAATCCTGAAAATAAGTTATTAAAAGCGCCCATATTTTTTAATGGCTTAATTAAAAGCCTTAAAATTTTCAAGCTATGTTATTGACCTTCATTATTTTGCCAACTTTAACAATAATAACTGCTTTTTTAATTTTTTATATTTTTAGCTTTTTATTTAGCACTTTAAATATAAATAATGTTTTTCTAAAAAGTTTAATTCAATCCCTCATCATTCTAATATCTGCTCCTCTATCCGCTATTCTTGTAATTTATGTTGAAAGGAAAGTCGCTGCAAGAATACATTCAAGAATAGGACCATATCTTGTAGGCTATCCTCATGGATGGCTACAACTTATAGCAGATGCCATTAAAATGTTATTAAAAGAAGATATTATCCCCAAAAATGCAGACAAATTCTTATTTAATTTAGCTCCTATTATTTTTACATCAGCAAGTATAATGGCTTTCTCTGTTGTCCCATTAGATGAGAAAATCGTTTTCGTTAATTGGGATTTATCTATTTTATTTTTATTTGCTATTGGCTCAATACCGATATTAGCTTCTGTAATAGCAGGTTGGTCATCAAATTCAAAATATCCTTTAATTTCCGCGATTAGAACAGCTGGTGTTTTACTTGCATATGAAATTCCATTAGTCCTATCAGTTCTATCAATTGTAGTGTTGGCTAATAGTTTTAACTTAATAGAAATTGTAAAAGCCCAAAAAAATATGCCATTTATATTTGTGCCGATTATTGGTCAAATTTCATTTATTATATTTCTTTTATGTTCATTAGCAGAAACGAATAGAGCTCCATTTGATATATCAGAAGCAGAAAGTGAGATTGTTTCAGGTGTAAATGTTGAATATTCGGGAATGAAATTTGGACTATTCTATCTTGGTGAATATCTATTTATTACAATTAGTTCAATTCTAATAACATTACTATTCCTTGGTGGTTGGAATGG
>Ga0101943_1002707_pt1 | contig 10133 bp, 7 predicted proteins | sample DewCreD2012metaG_5_FD_75244 | JGI IMG/M metagenome (GOLD analysis project Ga0101943, IMG submission 75244) | Hot spring sediment bacterial and archeal communities from British Columbia, Canada, to study Microbial Dark Matter (Phase II) - Dewar... ... | reverse complement strand
CAGGTCCTGGCCTACCGTGTCGTGCCGCCCGGTCATGAAGGCCAGCTTCAGCTTCGTGCCCACGCCGTCGGCCGAGCTGACCAGCACCGGCCGCCTGTAACCGGAAAGCCGGTACATCGCGCCAAAAGAACCGATGCCTGCCAGCACGCCGCGGGTGAATGTCTTTTTCACCGCGTTTTTGATAAATTCAACGGCACGGTTGGCTTCATCGATGTCGACGCCGGCGTCCGCGTAAGAGATGGGCTTTCGGGTTGGCATCTCTGGAACTTCCAGTCTAAGACACTGAGCTTTGCCATGAGAAAGAATTTTCTGGCCGCAATCACGGCGGCGCTGGCAGCGGTGCTCCTCGCATGGCTGCCGGCCCCCGCCGAAACCGTATCCTGGACGGCGATCCGCGGCGCGCGGATCGTCCCCGTCAACGGCCCGGTGATCGAGAAGGGGACGGTGCTGATCCGCAATGGAGTCATCGCTGCCGTGGGCTCGCAGGTCGACGTGCCCGCCTCAGCCTGGATCGTTGACGGCAACGGTCTCACCGTGTATCCGGGCCTGATCGACGCGCTCAGCACGTGGGGGCTGCCGCAGGCCGCCCAGGCGCCGGCGCAAACGGCCGGACGCGGCGCGCAGCAGTTGCCTCAGCTGCCGCAGCAGCAACAGCCGCAGCAACCGCAGGCGCAGCAACCGCAGGCGCGATCCCGGGGGCCCCAGGACCGGCCGGGCACGTTCACGTGGGTGAAGGCCGCTGACCAGGTGCAATCTTCCGATTCCCGCCTCGCCTCCGCGCGCAACGCCGGCTTCACCACCGCCGTCACGTTCCCCCGCCAGGGCATCGTCGCCGGCCACGGCGCCATCATCAACCTCGGCGGCAAGACCGCCGGCGAAATGGTGGTGCTGCCGGAGGCCGGGCTCTACCTCGCGCTGCGCCCCTCCGGCTACACCGGTTTTCCGTCCACGCCCATGGGCATCATGGCCTACTTCCGCCAGCTCTGGCTCGATGCCGACCATTACCGGCAGGCGCTGGCGCTCTACGCCGCCGATCCGGTGAACATTCCGCGGCCGGCCTATGACCGCGCTCTGGAAGGCCTGATGGGCGTGAAGCGCGTGCTTCTTCCGGCGCCGGATCCCATTCAGATGGAGCGGATGGTGAAACTCGCCGCCGACCTGAAGACGCCGGCGGTCCTTTACGGCGTGGTGCGCGGCTACGAGATGGCCGAACGGCTCAAGGCCACGGGCACGCCCGTGATCCTCAACGTGCGCTGGCCCGCGCGCGAGCCCGGCGCGGATCCCGAGCAGGAAGAGAGTTACCGCGAACTGCGCATCCGCGACCTCGCGCCCACCTCGCCCGCCGCGCTTTCGGCCGCCGGCGTGAAGTGGGCGGTGAGCAGCGACGGGCTGGAGACGCCGCGCGCGGTGCTGCGCGCCCTGAAGCAGTCGATCGACCGCGGCCTCAGGCGCGAGGATGCGCTGCGCGCCTTGACGCTCAGCGCAGCGGAGATCTACGGCGTTGCCGACCGGCTCGGGTCCATCGAGCCGGGCAAGGCGGCCAACCTCGTCGTCGCCACCGGCGACCTGTTCGACGACTCGACGCGCGTCCGCATGGTGTTCATCGACGGCGTGCGCTACCTGCCGGAGCCGGAACTGCCTCAACCGCCCGCGGGCGCGCCAGGGCGCGGCCCGAGTTCGGAAAAAGGGGAGGAGCAGTAAGCGATGCGCGCACCAGTTCTCGCACTCACGCTCTTTGCCGGCGCCGCCTGCGCCGCTGACGTCGTCGTCATCCAGAACGGCACCGTCCATACGGTCACCAAGGGCACGTTCCGCGGCTCGATCGTCATCCGCGACGGAAAGATCGCCGACGTCGGCGAAAAGGTGCTGACGCCGCCGGGCGCGCGCGTCGTCGACGCCACCGGCAAGCACATCATCCCCGGCATCATCGACGCGCACACGCACATCGCGCTCGATTCGATCAACGAATCCAGCGTCAGCGTCAGCTCGATGGTCAACGTGGCCGAGATGCTGAATCCGGAGTCGGTGTCCATCTATCGCGCCATGGCCGGCGGCGTCACCGTCTGCAACTCGATGCACGGCAGCGCCAATTCGATCGGCGGGCAGAACGTCGTCTTCAAGCTGCGTTGGGGCGCCGATGCGCGCGGGCTGATCTTCGACAGGGCGAAGCCGAGCCTGAAGATGGCGCTTGGCGAAAATCCGAAGCGGCAGGGCTCGCCGCAGGGGCTTCAGATTCCCGGGCTCCAGTCGCCGCAGAACCTGCGCTATCCGGGCACGCGGATGGGCGTCGAGGATGTCATCCGGGACGCCTTCACCCGCGCCCGCGCCTATCAGCGCGAATGGAAGGACTATGAGGCACGCCGCGCGCGTGGAGAGAAGGCCCTGCCGCCGCGGCGCGACCTTGAACTCGAGCCGCTGGTCGAAGTGCTGGAAGGCAAACGGCTCGTGCACGCTCACTGCTACCGCGCCGACGAGATCCTGATGCTGCTGCGCGTCTTTGACGACTTCAACATCCGCGGCGTCACCCTCCAGCACGCGCTCGAGGCCTACAAGGTGGCCCGCGAGATCGCCGAGCGCGGCCACGCCGTCTCCACGTTCTCCGACTGGTGGAGCTACAAGGTGGAGGCCTACGACGCCATCCCCTACAACGCCGCCATCCTGCACCGCAAGGGCGTGCTTGTCAGCCTCAACTCGGACGACGCCGGCGGCGCCGAGCTGATGCGGCGGCTCAATGCCGAGGCCGCCAAGGTGATGAAGTACGGCGGGCTCAGCGAGGACGAAGCGCTGGCGATGATCACCATCAACCCCGCAAAGCAGCTCCAGATCGACCCGTGGGTCGGCTCCATCGAGCCCGGCAAGGACGCTGACCTCGTCATCTACGATCGCCACCCGCTGTCGGTCTACGCGAAGGTCGAAAAGGTCTTCATTGACGGCCGGCAGTACTTCGACCGCGACGAAGACATGAGCCGCCGGCCGAAGATCGAGGCGGAAAAAGAAGGCCTGCGCCGCAAGCTCCAGGAGCAGCAGAAGCAGGCCATGCCACAGAACAGGAGGCCGTCGTGAGAGCGATTCATCGGATTCTTCCCGTTATGCTCGCCGCCGCCGCATGGGGTGGCGAAAACGACTCGTTCCTGCTGCGCAATGCCACCGTGCATCCGGTGAGCGGCCCGGCCATCCAGAACGCGAGCGTCCGGGTGATCGACGGCCGCATCGCCGAAGTCGGCCCGAAAGTGGCGCCCCGCGGCAGGATCCGGATGATTGACGCCCGCGGGCTCCACGTCTACCCGGGCCTGATTGATTCGGGCTCGCCGGTGGGGCTGGCCGAAATCGCCAGCGTGCGCGAGACGGTGGACACGGGCGAAATCGGCGACTTCAACCCGCAACTGCGCGCGCTCATCGCCGTCAACCCCTCCAGCGAGCACATCCCGGTGGTCCGCGCCAACGGCATCACCACGGTGCTGGCGACCCCCGGCACGACGGGCGGGACGCGCGGCGCCGCCACCTCGGCTGGCCTGATCGCCGGCCAGGCCTCGCTGATGCATCTCGACGGGTGGACGTGGGAGGAAATGGAGATCCGCCGCAGCGCCGCCATGCAGATGACCTGGCCGGTGATCCAGACCGGTCGCGGCGGCCCGCCGGATCTCGAGTCGCTTCTCCCCGGGCTGGCCGCGCGCCGTGTCACGTTTGCCGAAGCCCGGCGCAATCAGCAGCTCCAGGTGCAGAAGATCCAGGACTTCTTTGACGCCGCCCGCCGGTATCAGAAAGCAAAAGCCGCCGGCGAGGCCATCGCGCCGGACCTGCGGTACGAGGCGATGATCCCGGTGCTCGAAGGGAAGCTTCCGCTGATGATCATGGCCGCCCGCGAACGCGAGATCCGCGAAGCGCTCGACTTCGCCGCCCGCGAACAGGTGAAGATCGTTCTCGCCGGCGTGCGCCGGCCCGGCAAGACGATCGACGACATCGCAAAGCGGAACATCCCCGTGGTGCTCGGAACCCCGTTCGTCACTCCTCTCGAAGAGGATGATCCTTACGACGAGCCCTTCACCCTGGCGGCACAACTGCACAAGGCGGGCGTGAAGTTCTGCTTCGCCAGCTTCAATGTGCAGTTCGCGCGCAACCTCCCCTACGAGGCGGCGCAGGCGGCCGCCTTCGGGCTGCCCTACGATGAGGCGCTGAAGTCAGTGACGCTCAATGCGGCCGAAATCTGGGGCGTCGCCGGCGACTACGGCTCGATTGACAAGGGCAAATACGCGGACCTCATCGTCACCGATGGCGATCCGCTCGAGATCCGCACGCAGGTGAAGATGATGTTCATCAAGGGCGTGCCCGTGGATCTCGAAAGCCGCCACACGCGCCTGTACAAGCGCTACATGGCCCGGCCGTAGCGCTGCACTTCTGCCATCTGAGCCGTGACGCACGCTCGCCCCTCAGGGGGCGAGAAAGCAGCCGACATTCGCCGCGGCCGCGGGTCGTGGAATGCTCGTTTTGCGGCCTGCGGCCGCTGCCCTCGCGGCCCGGATGGGAAAACCGCCGGCGCCGCCGGAGTTCCGTCACACGCAATTGCACTCGCCGGATCAATCACTTGCACCCGGCATGCTGGCAGCCGCGTGGCATACTCTTCTCTGCGGGGACACGAATCTCTGGCCAGAGTCCCCCCGCTTGGACCGGACAGCCTCGTCGGGCGGCCGCTTGTGCGGCTTCACGCGACCAGGCAGCCTCGTCGCTTCGGCGGCAGGAAGAGCGGATGTCCCAAGGTAAGACCTGATGAGCTCGACAAATACGGCCCATTCGGCGCCGCGGCCCCCGGCGGGCGCGGCAGCGAGGCCGGGCTGCGCCAGGAGGGCGCGTTCCGGTTGACGCGGGCGGCAACACGGCGCGGGCGGGATGCCTCGAATGGATCCCGCCCGCGCCCGCCGCCAATGGTTCAATGATTCATGAAGAGACGGGAGCAGTCTGCCCCAGCGCCTTCAATCCGGCTCCGGCGAGACGCACGCACCATGTTCCTGCGTCCCAGCCGCAGGTGCAAGGCGCGCGGCGCCGCGCTACTGAGCCGCGAGGGAAGCGGTCGGAGACTGCGAAACGAACGGTGAACGGCGCGGCCCAACATGGCTTCCGGTTGCTACGCCGCACGTGTCGATTGATTCCGCTCGCTCTTCGGAGGAGCCCCCGTCATGGCTGTGAAGCGGGTGATCTCGATAGGACGCAGCTCCAGGCCGTGCGGCGAGTCCAGCCGACAGGGTCCAAAAGCATTGTGGGCCCGCCATCGGCCGGGCTCAACCCTTCCGGGGAGCCGCGCGGCTCTGGCGGGCCCACAAAAATGGTTCCAAGTGACCCGCGGACTCAGCTTGCTCCCCAACCCGTCTAGACGGGCTTGAGCGTGGCGCATCCGGCTGACCGGGCACCCTCGGCTTCCCGCTCCCCGACTCCGGGATTTGCCCGGAACCAGTTCACCGCAGGAGGCCGTGCCAGCGACTCAGCCGAAGCGAAGCCGGGAACTCGAAGCGGCCTTTCTCTCGCCCGCATGGACGCTGCCGTTACCGGAGCGCCCCGGCGGGGTCACCGATCCTGGCCTGCTTCTTCGCCTCCATTGACGCTTTCCCGCGAACCCGGTCCGCCTTGGCCTCCCTCCTCGGCTGCCTCGAGAACCTCCGGGGAGATCTGCGGCCACGACCCGTTGTCCGCCGGATCAGCGCCAACCCGGAAAGCCCGAACCTTCCAGCCGCTCCCCTCCGGGGTTTTCGCCCCTCGGGATCAACGCGCGCCGTCAGGCTGGCTCTCTCGGCGGCTTGCCGTCCGGAACGCCCGATTGCCCTTCGCTCCCCGGCAGCGTTTTTTGTTCCACTGCCGGATCATCGTTCCGGGCTCGCTACGTTCTCTTCGGCTCGCTGTTCCGTGAACCTCTTGGAACCATCCTCACTATGCAACAACGCCTCGAAAGTGTCAATAGAAATCGGCCGGAAAAACGCCCCCTGCGGCAAACTATATTTGCCCTGTTTCCAACAACTTAAGATGACAGTTCTGTGAAAACCCTGTGTATAAAACGTGAATCCGCGAAATTGTTTCTTCCCCTCCCCGCCGCCGCCCCTCGCACCACCTTTCCGCTGCTTCCCACCCAGCCGGATGGCGCCCGCCGAATCAGGCTGCCCCGAGCGCAGGCCAAGGGCCGCAAGGCGCGCCCTCGCGCGTCCCGCGGCCGCCGCCAATCTGCCCGCCTCAGCGCTGGACGCGCCCGCTGCCGCCCTCCTTGAGCAGCGCCTCCACCTCGGCTCGCGAGAACCGGTTGAAGTCGCCCGGCACGCTGTGCTTCAGGCACGAGGCCGCCACCGCGAACTCCAGCGCGTCCCGCAGCGAAGGCAGGTTCAGAATCCCGAAGATCAGCCCGCCGGCAAAGGCATCTCCGCCGCCCACGCGGTCGACGATATGCGTGATGTCATAATGCCGGCTCACCAGGAATTCGTTGCGGTCGTGCAGGCACGCCGACCAGCCATTGTGCGAGGCCGAATAACTCTCCCGCAGTGTAATTGCGATGAGTTTCAGGTTCGGATACGCCGCCAGCACTTTCTCGGCCAGTTGCTGGTACTGGCCGCGGTCCAGCCTGCCGGACGCCACGTCCACGTCGATCTGGATGCCCAGCGACTTCTGACAGTCCTCTTCGTTGGCAATCGCGTAGTCCACGTAGCGGACAATCTCCGTCATCACCTCCTGCGCGCTCTTGCCGTACTTCCACAGGTTCTTCCGGTAGTTGAGATCACAGGACACCGGCACGCCCATCTCGCGCGCCGTTTTCACCGCTTCCAGCGCCAGGTCGGCCGCCGACTGCGACAAAGCGGGCGTGATGCCGGTGATGTGAAACCAGCCGGCATCGGCGAAGATCGCCTTCCAGTCCAGATCGCCCGGCCGGGCCTGAGAAATCGAGGAGTAGGCGCGGTCGTAAACCACCTTCGAGGGCCGCTGGTTCGCGCCCGGCTCGACAAAGTAAATGCCGAACCGGCCCGGAGCGCGGCGGATGAAGCGCGTGTCGATGCCGAAGCCGCGCATCTGGTAAATGAAGGCGTCCGTGATCGGATTGTCCGGCAGCACCGTCACGTAACGGGCCGGATGTCCAAAATTGGCGACCGAGACGGCGACGTTGGCCTCGCCTCCGCCAAAGGTGGCCACCAGCGTGGGCGACATCAGCAGCCGCTCAAAACCCGGCGGCGCCAGCCGCAGCATGATTTCACCAAACGTCACCACAGGAGCCTGCGACATGGTTCAGTACCTCGCTTTCTGTCTCTCCGAGTCTCGCTCAAAGTGAATTACTGCACGCCCGGCGCGGGCAGCGCCACCGCCTCCAGGGCAAACGCGCCGTCCATCGACGGCAGCCCTTCATACGGCACCATCAGCCCTGCCGGAGGATTGTCAACATCGATAAACTCGGCGCGGACACGGCGGGCCAGTTCGGCCAGTTGCCGCGACAACGGATAGATGTTCAACACCACGGCCGATTTCAGCGACGCGCCCGCCTGCCGGAGCGTCCGTTCCAGCCGCTGAAAGGCGAGACGCGCGTCGCTCTCCTCATAACGGAAGGCAAGCTGCGCCCCGGTGAACACGGCCCGTGGCACGCTCAGCGCCACCGCCGAATCCAGCCGTCGCACGCCCCCGGCGACCGGCTCGGCCAGCGGCGCTGCCGCTTCGCACGCCACCGCTGGTTCGGCCGGCAGCCGCTGCACCTGAAACGCCACCAGCGATGTGCGCGGAAACAGCGCCGCCGCCTCGCGCCGCACCGGCTCGAGCAGATCCGGGCTGGTCACGCCGCACACCAGCGAGGCCAGCGCCTCCGGCTTCACTGCCGCCTGGTCCATCGTGCGCGCCAGTTGCCGGAACGTCTCCGCCGGCGCGCGCGAAGACACGGTCGCAAACAGAATGCCCGCTCCTGCCGGCTTGCGCTGCTCAATCGCTGCCATCATCTGCACCTGGGCGCCTTCCAGCGGCAGCGCGCCCACCTGCACCACTGTCACCACCGGCAGCGGGAGCTTGCGCTCGGCGAAGGTCTCCGCCACCAGCATCGGCACGCGCCGCAGGTCGCCCGAGCCCGCCACATAGGCGCGAATCCGCACAAATCGCGCCCCGCGCGCCTGTTGAAGCAGAGACCGCAGCCCGTCGCGCGTCTGCTGCGAAAGCAGTCCCCGCGCTGAAAGAGGCGCGTGCACGAAGCCCAGCCTGGCCGGGTCGGCCGACACGGAAGCCGGCGGCTCCGGAGGCAGCTCCAGCGTCTGCGTGATCTCCTCTTCTTCCTTCTGCTTCTTCTTCCTCCGCTGGGTGGCGTCCGCGGCCAGGTCTGCCAGAAGCACAAGCGCCGCCGCCCACGCAGCCGCCCGCAACACGGTGGTCATGGCTGTGCACCCGCCATGCTATCAAAACGGCCATGCGGCCCGGCAATCGTCCATCAGACCGGAATCTGTCAAAATAAAAGACGTTTCCCCAAAGCATGGCCGCAGTGCAGAAAGAAACTGGCGCCGGGCTCATCGAGCTGCTGCTCGGCGAGCATGGCTGCATCCTGGCGCTCCTGCGCAGCATGGAACAGCGCCTTTCTTCCATGGGGCTGGCCGAGCTGAAGGGCTGCGGCGCCGCTCTGGAGGCCGTCTTGCAGGCCCATGCCGTCGAGGAGGATCAACTCCTGTTCGCGTCGCTGGATCACGCGCCCCCGGCGCTCGAGAAAGCGCTCGAAGCCATGTGCGGCGAACATGAGGAAATGCGGCGCCTGCTCGAGGAGCTCCACACCGTGCGTCAGTCGGGCCGCGCCCGCTCGCTGCTGCGTCGGCTGATGGATCTCGTGCGCGAACACTTCGCGGTGGAGGAGCGCCTGCTGTTTGGACTGGTTCGGGAACGGATCAGCGAAGACCGCCTCCGCGAACTCGGCCGCCACTACGCCCGCCGCCGCGGGGTGGAAGCCGGCTGAAGCGGCCCGCGCCCTCAGCGGATCCAGCCCAACTGCCGGAGGCCCGCCGGGACGTCTTCCCCTTCGGCGAACGTGAACTCCCGCCGCAGGCGCCCGTCTTCGAGCGCCACCGCGTAGGGCGGGTCCGTGAACCGGAACACCTGGCGTAGCCTGCCCGCATCAAAGCTCACCCCGGCCCGAAGACCCGTGTCGCGCAGAAAGGCCGTGGCCCACTGCGGGTTCACCGTCGGCACCGCCACCACGCGGGCGCCGTTCCATTCGAGCGTTCCCAACTGCTTCGCGCTCTGAAAACAGTGTGAACATTCGGGGTCGAAAAAGAACAGCAGCGTCCGCCCCTGCCGCAGCGCATAAGGCCTGCCGTCCACCTGGATTTCCGCGGGCGCCTGCACGTCGCCGCGCTGAACCAGGGTCGCGCCGAACACGGCCAGCGCCATGACGATAATCACGCCCAGCGCCATGGCCGCCTGCTTCAGGCTCGTGCTCCGCACGGACCACGCCGCCGCCACGAGCGCGGCGATCAACATCAGTCCGTCAGAGACGAAAAACTGCATTCCGACAACGCGCTTCAGCCACGGAAAACAGCTGCAATCTTCTCCCTGAAGCCGCCCGTAAAAGACGGCGAAATAGCCCATGAAAACCAGCAAAATGGCGGCGGCCAGCCAGCCGCCCCAGCGCCGCCAACGCGGCACCAGCAGCAGCAGGCCGATCCACGTCTCGGCGATGCCGGCCAGCAGGGCCACCGGCGTGGCCAGTGGCTTCGGAATCAGCAGCTGGGTGACGCGCTCGGCCGTCGCCAGCGGATCACTGAGTTTCCAGATCCCCGCGACAAGGAACACGAGCGCCAGGACCACGCCGCAGGCGCCCGCCACCCAGCTCCGCCACCCCTCCACGGCCGCCGCGGCCTCCACGGGGCCCTGTGACATACTGTCTTCCATGCTCCCCATTCTATTCCTGCTGGCAGCAGCCCTTGGGGCGCAGGCGCAACCGGCAGCCGACCTGCTCGTCGTCCATGCGCGCATTTATGTCACCGCCCGCTCCAAGCCGGTCTCGGCGATGGCTGTCAGGGACGGCCGCATTGCCGCCATTGGCGAAGAGGCCCTCCGCCTGGCCGGGCCGGCCACGCGCCGCCTGGACCTCGGCGGCGCGCCCGTCTTTCCGTCTTTTATTGACTCCCACGCCCACATGCGCGGCCTTG
>Ga0101943_1002700_pt1 | contig 10163 bp, 8 predicted proteins | sample DewCreD2012metaG_5_FD_75244 | JGI IMG/M metagenome (GOLD analysis project Ga0101943, IMG submission 75244) | Hot spring sediment bacterial and archeal communities from British Columbia, Canada, to study Microbial Dark Matter (Phase II) - Dewar... ... | reverse complement strand
CCGCATCGCCTCCGCCACGTCAGCCCTCCAGGAGCTGCTCGAGCTTCGCCCGGTTGAACCCCACCACGGCCTCGCCGTCGATCACGGTCACCGGGGTCGCCGAGTAGTCCATCTGCATCAGTTCCTCCAGCGCCTGCTCGTCGGCGCTCACGTCCTTCTCGGTGTAGGCCACGCCCCGCTCGTGAAGGAACTCCTTCACCTTGCGGCAGAACAGTCAGCCGGGCTGGGAGTAGACGACGACCGTCCTGGGCATGGTGCACCTCCTGCTGGCGGATGGCAGCCCCGCAGCACACGGCGTACCGGCACGTCTTCCCGTCTCCTTTGGCTGTCCCTGGCAGGCTGCGTTTGATCCGACACAACGGCGCTGTGCGGGGTCGTATTCCGCACCGGGGGGCGGCAGCGGCGTTCCGCTGCCGCCCCCGACTGCCCTGGCCGCCCGCGCCGGCACGGGCCCGCGACCGCCGCCGACCCGTCTCCGGGGTCGGACTCAGTGTTTGCTGGCCCGAAACATCCGGATGACTTCCAGACGGCTGCGGAGGTTCAACTTCTGCAGGACCAGATGCACGTAGTTCTTCACGGTCTGCGGCCGCAGGTACAGGCGTTGCGCGATCTCCTTGTTGGACAACCCTTCCACCAGCAGCTGGAGGATCTGCTCTTCCCGCCGCGTGAGCGCCTCTACCGGTGGCAGGGACTCGCCGGCCTGCAGGCGTGCCACGTAGCGGAACAGGGTGGTGACGACCCGAGGGGACGCAGGCGGGATTCCCTCGGCCAGGGAGCGCACCGCCGCCACGAGGTCGTCGGTGGACGCGCCCTGCAGCACGCACCCGGCGGCGCCGGCGCGCACGCACTCCACGATGGCCTGGTCGTCGTCGGCCACTCCCCAGATGAGGATCTTGCCACCGGGCAGGTGCTGGCGGAGGGCACCGAGCACCGCCATGCCATCAGCTTTGTGCGTGGCCAAATCGTACAACAGCACGTACTCTCCCGTCACGGGTGTTGCCAGCACGTCGCGCCCGCTGCCGAAGGTGGCGACCACGCGGACCTCGGACCGCTGGCTCAACAGGCCGGCCACAGCATCCCGTATCAACGGGCTGGCGTGCACGATGCCGACGGGTACAGGTCCCACGACGCCCCGTCATCACGGTAATAGGGACGTCGGCCGCTGACTGTAAGGCAGCGCACACCGCCCGGGCCTCACCCCGACCGGACGGGATGGCCCCCGAACTGCTGGCGCAGCGCTGCCAGCAGCCGGTCACCGAAGGGTGCGGGGTCGCGCGAGCGGAAGCGCCGCTGCAGCGCCAGCGTGATCACGGGGATGTCGCACGCGAGCTCGACGGCCTCGATGACCGTCCAGCGCCCTTCGCCACTGTCCTCCACGTAGGGGGCGATCCCCGCCAGCGTAGGGTTGGCGGCCAGGGCGCGGGCAGCGAGGTCCAGCAGCCACGAGCGCACCACGCTGCCGTGCCGCCACAGCTCTGCCACCTGGGCCAGGTCCAGGGCGAACTCTGCCTTCCGTGCCATCAACGCGAAGCCCTCGGCGTACGCCTGCATGAGGCCGTACTCGATGCCGTTGTGGACCATCTTGACGAAGTGCCCCGCGCCCACGGGGCCCACGCGCGCCCACCCGCGATCGGGCCCCGGCGCCAGCGTCCGGAACACCGGCGTCAGCCGCGCCACGACGTCCGGGGCGCCCCCGATCATCAGGCAGTAGCCGAGCTCGCGGCCAGCCGGTCCGCCGCTGGTGCCGACGTCGAGGTAGTGCACCCCGTGCCGGGCTGCGACCTCGGCTCGCCGCATCGAGTCGCGGTAGAACGAGTTGCCACCGTCGATCAGCACGTCGTCGGCCGCGAGGTAGGGGAGCAGCCCTGCGATGGTCGCGTCCACCGCGCCCGCCGGGATCATCATCCAGACGGCACGCGGCGGGGACAGCCGCCCGGCCAGATCGGCCAGCGACGTGGCCCCCTCGCCCCCCAGGGCCACCAGGTGCGCGGTGGCGTCCTCGTCCGGCGCGTAGCCGACCACGCGGTGTCCGCCGCGCACCAGCCGCTCCGCCATGCCCCCACCCATGCGGCCCAGTCCCACCATCCCGATCTCCATCCCGCCGCCTCCCGCCACCGTGCGTGGGTCGTGGCAGACCGTCATCCCCGCAGCCGTCGCAGGCTTGCCAGCAGTGGCGCCAGCCCGCCTGGCGCGTCCTGTCCGAGCCCGACGCGCAGCACGTGCCGTCCCCGCTGCGCGAGCGCCCGGTAGTCGTCATCGGCCTGCCGCGCCTCGGAGGGGCCCAGGTTCATGCGCTGCATGGAAGGGGACTACTCGGCACCCGCCCGCCGTCCCTCTGCGCGCCGGTCCGCGTGGCCGGGACGGCCCGCCGCCTCCACGGCCGCGCAGCGCGCGCACGACGCGTCGCAGGGCTCCACGTGGATGGTGACGTCCACGCCGGGCAGCGCCTCGCGGATGTGCTGCTCGAGGTCGTCGGTGAGCGCGTGGGCTTCCTGCACTGTCGACGACCGGTGCACGACCAGGTGCACGTCGATGAACCGATCGGCGCCCGCCTGCCGCGTGCGCAGGGCGTGGTAGTCCAGCACCTGCGACCGGTGCGCCTCGAAGATGCCGTGGACCTTCTCGATCTCGTGGGGCGGTAGCTGTACGTCCATCAGCCCGGCCACGGAGCGGCGCACGAGCCCGGCGCCCATCCAGGCGATGTGGCCGCCGACGACGAGCGCCGTGAGCGGGTCGAACGGCGTCCATCCGGTGACGACGGCCAGCCCCAGGCCCACCGCCACGCCCACGGAGGTCAGGACGTCCGACAGCAGGTGCCGGGCGGACGCCTCGAGCGCGATCGACCGGCTGACGCGGGAGATGCGCAACAGGAACAGCGCCACGGCCAGGTTGGCGGCCGTGGCCAGGGCCAGCAGCCCGAAGCCGACGGGCAGCTGCTGCAGCGGCTGCGGGCGGAGCAGGCGCCCCATGGCGGCCACCACCACCCAGGCGCCGGCCATGGCGATCAGGGCGCCCTCGGTCGCGCTGCTCACGTACTCGGCCTTGGCGTGCCCGTAGGGGTGCGTCTGGTCGGGTGGCCGGCCGGCGACGACGATGCTCGCCAGGGCCACGTTGGCGGCGACGACGTTCACCACCGATTCCGCCGCGTCGGAGAGGAGCGCGACCGAGCCGGTGATCAGGTAGGCGGCCACCTTGAAGACGAGGATGGCCAGGCCGGTGCCCACCGAGACCAGCGCAGCCCGGACCTTGACTGGCGGTGCGGTCGCCAGCTCGCACCCCTCGCTTCCCACGCACGTCCGGCACCCGTGGGGCGTCGATTCCGCCGTTCTTCCCGTAGCGGCCGGTGTCGCGCCGCCGCTGCCCACGGACGTCCGACACTCGTTCGCGTCCATTGTAGGCACACCCTGGCGCAGGCGCACCCATGCTCGGACAGGCCCGCGGGTCCGGCCGCACCACGCCCCTCGCATCCGTCGTGGCCTATGACCGGGATCCATGCCCGGGCAGGCCCGCCGCCCGGCCGCAGGCCCCACCGTCCGCGCCCGGCGGATGGAGACGACCGTCGACGTTGCTCGACCTGCTGCAGACGCCCGGCGCGGCCCGCGCACGGGGCACGGTGGGCGTCGCCGGTGGTGCTGGTAGACGGCTCGCGGGCGGCTGCCGCACAGAAGACCGGCGCGGCCCGCGCTCCCCCCGACAGTGCCGTGAACCCAGGAGTCGCCGGGGACGATCCCGAACCCTTCCTCACGGGCCCACCCGGGGTGGAACCTGCGCCATGGCCGTGTCCTCGCTCGCCACCATCCGCCGTCGAGGCCGCCTCGCCCGTGCCGCCGTCCTGGGCGCCGGCGTGATGGGTGCGGCCATCGCGGCGCACCTGGCCAACGCCGGCGTGCCCACCGTGCTGCTCGACATCCCGCCGCGCGATCTCACCGACGACGAGCGGCGCCGCGGCCTGACGGTGACCTCGCCCGAGGTGCGCAACCGCCTGGCCCGCGCCGGGCTGGAGCGCGCGCTGCGGGCGCAGCCCGCGGCGTTCTACAGCCCCGCCCGGGTCGGGCTGGTGACCGTCGGCAATCTCGAGGACGACCTCTCGCGGGTACGGGACGTCGACTGGATCATCGAGGCGGTCGTCGAGGACCTGGCGGTTAAGCAGGAACTGCTGGCGCGCATCGAGGGCTACTGGACGCCCGGGACGATCGTGAGCACCAACACCTCGGGGCTGCCGGTGGCGCAGATCGCCGCGCGCACCGGCGAGGCCTTCCGCGCGCACTTCCTGGGCACCCACTTCTTCAACCCACCGCGCTACATGAAGCTGCTGGAGGTCATCCCGACGCCGCACACCGCGCCGTGGGTGGTCGAGACCGTGGCGCGCTGGGGCGAGGAGATGCTGGGCAAGGGCGTCGTCTACGCCAAGGACACGCCCAACTTCATCGCCAACCGCATCGGCACCTACGGCTTCCTCAAGGCGGTCCACCTGATGGTGGAGCTGGACCTCGACGTCGACGAGGTGGACGAGCTCACGGGCCCGCTGCTGGGGCGGCCGCGCAGCGCCACGTTCCGCACCACCGACCTCGTCGGGCTCGACGTCGCCCTGCACGTGGCGGTCAACTCGGCCCGCCTGCTGGCTCACGAGGAGGACCGCGAGGTCTACCGGCCGCCGGCCTTCATGGAGGAGATGGCCCGGCGCGGGTGGCTGGGCGAGAAGGCGGGCGCCGGCTTCTACCGGCGCCAGGACGGGGAGATCCTCGTCCTCGACTACCGCACGCTGGACTACCGACCGCGTCGGCGCCTCTCCACGCCGGCCCTGGAGGCGGCGCGCGCCATCGAGGATCCCGCCCGCCGGCTGGCCGCCCTGCTGGCGATGGAGGATCGCTACGGCGAGTTCCTGCGGCGGCTGGTGCGGGCGGTGGTGCTGTACGCCGCGCGTCGCATCCCCGAGATCAGCGACGACGTCCTCAACGTCGACCGCGCCATGCGCTGGGGCTTCGGCTGGGAGCAGGGGCCGTTCGAGCAGCACGACGCGCTGGTGGCGGTCGGGGCGGCGGAGGCGCTGCTGTCCGCAGAAGGCGCCCTGCCGCCGCTGCTGCGTGCGGTGCGTGAGCGCGGGGTCGGCACGTTCTACCAGGACGCGGGCGCCGTGCGGAGTGTCTTCGACCTCGCCACCGGCACGTACCGCCCCGAACCGGGCACGCAGGATCGCCTGCTGCTGGTCCGTCTCAAGCGTGCCGGCGGCGTCGTGGCCACCAACCCCGGGGCGAGCCTGGTCGACCTGGGCGACGGCGTCGCCTGCCTGGAGTTCCACGCCAAGGTCAACGCCATCGGCGAGGACACGTTGCGCATGGCGCGCACCGCGCTGGACCGGGTCGCCGCCGACTTCGACGCCCTGGTCATCGGCAACCAGGGGCAGGACTTCAGCGCCGGGGCCAACCTCATGCTGGTGCTCCTCGAGGCCCAGGAGGGCAACTGGGAGGAATTGGACCTGGCGCTGCGGGCGTTCCAGCAGGTGACGACCGCGATCCGGCGCGCGCCGTTCCCCGTGGTGGCGGCGCCGTTCGGGCGCACGCTGGCGGGCGCCGTGGAGCTGTGCATGGCGTGCGCGCACGTGCAGGCGGCGGCCGAGACGTACATGGGCCTGGTGGAGACCGGCGTCGGGCTGATCCCGGCTGGCAGCGGCACCATGGAGATGGCGCGGCGGGCGGCCGCGCGGATTCCCGACGGTGTCGACGCCGACCTGCTGCCCTTCGTGCGGTGGGTGTTCGAGACCATGGCCACGGCGCGCGTGTCCACGTCGGCCGAGGACGCCCGCGCGTTGGGTTACCTGCGGCCCTCCGACGGCATCTCGATGCACGGTGACCGGCTGCTGGCCGACGCCAAAGCGGCGGCGCTGGCACTCGCCCGCGCCCACTGGCGGCCCGCCCCACCGGCCACGATCCGGGTGGTGGGGCAGCGCGGGTACGCGGCCATCGAGTCGTGGTTGCACATCATGCGCACCGGCGGGCACATCACCGACCACGACGTGGTCGTGTCCCGGAAGCTGGCCTACGTCCTCTGCGGGGGCCCGGTGCCCGACGGCACCCGCGTCGCCGAGGACTACCTGCTGGACCTGGAGCGCGAGGCGTTCCTGAGCCTGCTCGGCACCCGGGCGACCCAGGACCGCATCCGCCACATGCTGCAGACCGGCAAGCCGCTGCGCAACTGACCCGGCGGCCGGGAGGGAGCGCGTCATGCGCGAAGCTGTGATCGTCTCCGCGGTGCGCACTGCGGTGGGCAAGGCACCCCGCGGCGCGCTCAAGGACACCCGTCCCGACGAGCTGGGCGCCCTGGCGGTCCGCGAGGCGCTCCGCCGCGTCCCGGGGCTGTCGCCGGACGACGTCGAGGACTGCATCATGGGCTGCGCCCTGCCCGAAGCCGAGCAGGGCCTCAACATGGCCCGCATCATCGCCCTGCGCGCCGGGCTGCCCGTGACCACGGCGGGCATCACCATCAACCGGTTCTGCTCCTCGGGCCTGCAGGCCATCGCCTTCGCGGCCCAGCAGGTCGCCACCGGGCAGCACGAGGTGGTCGTGGCGGGCGGCGCCGAGAGCATGAGCCTGGTGCCCATGAGCGGCAACAAGTACGCGCCCAACCCCACGCTGGCCGCAGAGTGGCCGGACGTCTACCTCACCATGGGCCTCACCGCCGAGATCGTCGCCAAGCGGTACGGCATCTCCCGCGAGGACCAGGACCGGTTCGCGCTGCGCAGCCACCGCCACGCCATGGCCGCCCAGCAGGCGGGGAAGTTCGACGACGAGCTCGTCCCGGTGGAGACCGTACGCTGGCAGGTGGACGACGGGCGGCCGCGCGCGGAGCCGATCACGCTGCGCCAAGACGAGGGGGTGCGTCCGGACACCAGCCTGGACGCCCTGGCGAAGCTCAAGCCGGTCTTCGCCCGCGACGGCACCGTGACCGCGGGTAACGCCTCGCAGACCAGCGACGGCGCCGCCGCCGCCGTGGTCATGTCGGCCGATCGCGCCCGCCGGCTGGGGGTCGAGCCGCTGGCCCTCTTCCGCGCCTTCGCCGTGGCGGGCGTGGCGCCCGAGGAGATGGGCATCGGCCCCGTGCAGGCCATCCCCAAGGCGCTGCGGCTGGCCGGCCTGCGCCTGGACGAGATCGGCCTCATCGAGCTCAACGAGGCGTTCGCGGCGCAGGCCCTGGCGGTGATCCGGCTGGCCGGGCTGGACCCCGAGCGGGTCAACGTGAACGGCGGCGCCATCGCGCTGGGCCACCCGCTGGGTGCCACCGGCGCCAAACTCACCGCCACGCTGCTGGCCGAGATGCGCCGACGGCAGGTGCGCTACGGCATGGTGACCATGTGCGTGGGCGGCGGGCAGGGCGCCGCGGGGATCTTCGAGCTGGCGTGACCCGCGGGCGGCGCATGGCGCCGTGCGGGTCCGCCCGCGTATCGCCAGGCTGACGCCACCGCCCTGGCGTGCTCCCGCGGGCGGCGCATCGGCGCTGGGCGACGGGGCACGGGGAGCGCAGCGCCGGGCCCCATGCGCCGGCTGAGCGGGGCCGCATCGTCGGGCGCGGGGGAAGGTCGCGCAGCGCGCAGCACCGCCGGGGGAGACGGGAGGCAGGAGGGCATGGATACCGGCACCGCACACGCCGCACAGGTCGGGGTACGAGGCGGAGGGTTCCTGCTGGGCCCGACGGCCCCCGAGGCGGTCTTCACACCGGAAGAGCTGACCGACGAGCAGCGCCTCGTGCGGCGCACCGTGCAGCAGTTCATCGAGGACGAAGTGCTGCCGCACACCGCCGCCATGGAGCAGCACGACTGGGCGCTGGTGCGGCGCCTGATCCGTCGCGCCGGCGAGCTCGGGTTCCTGGGCGCCGACATCCCCGAAGCCTACGGCGGCAGCGGCCTGGACAAGATCACGGGCCTGGCCATCAAGGACGCCATGGGGATCGGGGCCTCGTTCTCGGTCTCGGTGGGGGCGCACATCGGGATCGGCACGCTGCCCATCGCCTTCTTCGGCACCGAGGCCCAGAAGCGCCGCTACCTGCCCGGACTGGTGACGGGCGAGGTGATCGGCGCCTACGCCCTCACGGAACCCACGGCGGGCTCCGACGCCATGGCCATCCGCACCCGGGCCACCCGGACCGCCGACGGCGGGTTCGTGCTGGACGGGACCAAGCAGTTCATCAGCAACGCCTCGTTCGCCGATGTCTTCACCGTGTTCGCCAAGGTCGACGGCGAGCACCACACGGCGTTCATCGTGGAGCGCCGCACGCCGGGGCTGACGGTCGGCCCCGAAGAGCACAAGATGGGCATCCGGGGCTCCTCCACCGCCAGCCTGATTTTCGAGGGCGTGCGCGTGCCGGCCGACGCCGTGCTGGGCGAGATCGGCCAGGGGCACAAGATCGCCTTCAACATCCTCAACGTCGGCCGGTTCACGCTGGCCGCTGGCGTCACGGGCGCCGCGCGCTACGCGCTGGGCCAGGCCACCGGCTACGCCCGCGAGCGGCGCCAGTTCAACCGGGCGCTGGTCGACTTCGGGCTGATCCGGCAGAAGCTGGCTCGGCTCGCCACCGCCATCTACGTGGCCGAGAGCATGGTCTACCGCACGGGCGGGCTCGTCGCCGGCGCGCTGGGGGCCCAGCACCAGGACCCGGCGCAGGTCATGGCCGCCCTGGAAGAGTACGCCGTCGAGTGCTCCATCGCCAAGGTCTTCGCCTCCGAGATGTTGGACCTGGTCGTGGACGAGATGGTGCAGATCTACGGCGGCTACGGCTTCATCGAGGACTACCCGGCGGCACGGGCCTACCGCGATGCGCGCATCAACCGCATCTTCGAAGGCACCAACGAGATCAACCGGCTGCTGATCCCGGGCATGCTGTTCCGGCGGGCGCTGAAGGGCCGCCTGGACCTGCTGGGCGCCGCGCGCGCGGTGGCCGACGAGGTGCTCGCGCCCGCCCTGCCCGATGGCGGCGAGCGCGGACCGCTAGACGAGGCGCGGCGCCTGGCCGACGCCGCGCGCAAGGCGACCCTGTTCGCCGCGGGCGCGGCCGCCCAGAAGCACCTGGCGGCGCTGGAACACCAGCAGGAGCTGCTGGGCTGGATCGCCGACTTGGTCATCGAGACGTTCGCGGTCGAGAGCGCGGTGCTGCGCGCGGTCAAGGCGGCCAGCCGGGGCGACCCTGCTGCCGGCCTGCACGCAGCCATGGTCCACCTCTACCTCGACGAGGCGCTGCCGCGGATGGAAACCACCGCCCGCCGGCTCCTGGCGGCCACCGCGCAGGGGGACACGTTGCGCACGATGCTGGCCGGGCTGCGGCGGTTCCTCAAGGTGCCCGCGATCGACGCCGTGGCGACGGCGCGGACGGTGGCCGACGCGGTAGTCGCCGCGGGCGGCTACCCGGTCTGACCCCGCCGGCGCGGCGGGACCTGCAGGATGGAGCAGGGACACCGCGCAGCGCGCCCCTGGCTGCGGCACTACCCGCCGGACGTGCCGCCGACGCTGTCGTACCCCACCCACCCGCTCCAGCACCTGCTCGACGGCGCCGCCGCACGGGCACCCGACCGCCCCGCCGTGACGTTCTTCGGGCGCACGCTCACCTACCGCGCCCTCCGTGACCTCAGCGACCGGTTCGCAGGCGGGCTGCAGCGCCTGGGCTTCCGCCCCGGCGACCGGGTGTCGCTCCACCTGCCCAACTGCCCCCAGTTCGTGGTGGCCTACTACGGCACGCTCAAGGCTGGCGGCATCGTCGTGCCGTGCAACCCGCTGTACACCGCCCGCGAGGTGACCGGGCAGCTGGCCGACTGCGGGGCGACGTGGGCGGTCACCCTGGACCTGTTCGCGGACCGCGTGATGCAGGCGCGGTCGAGCAGCGCCCTGGCCCGCGTGGTCGTCACGCGTATCCACGAGTTCTTCCCGCCCGTGCTGCGGGCGCTCTACCCGCTGCGCGCTCGCCGCCACGGCCAGTGGCCGGCGGTGCCCGCCGATGCGGCGGTGCTGCGGTTCGCCGACCTGCTGGCCAGCCCCCCGGTGTCGCACCCGGCTGCCCAGGCGCCGGACGACCTGGCGGTGCTCCTCTACACGGGCGGCACCACGGGGACGCCCAAGGGCGTCATGCTGACCCATGCCAACCTGGTGGCTAACGCGCACCAGGTGGTCGCCTGGTCGCCG
>Ga0101943_1002698_pt1 | contig 10166 bp, 9 predicted proteins | sample DewCreD2012metaG_5_FD_75244 | JGI IMG/M metagenome (GOLD analysis project Ga0101943, IMG submission 75244) | Hot spring sediment bacterial and archeal communities from British Columbia, Canada, to study Microbial Dark Matter (Phase II) - Dewar... ... | reverse complement strand
CGCGCTTGCCGCCGCCGCCCCCGGCCGGCCCGCGACGACAAGCGCATCTGCTCGTGGAACGCGCTGATGCTGCACGCGCTCGCCGAGGCGGGAGCGGCGTTCGAGCGCAGCGACTATCTCGAGCGAGCGCGCGCCCTCGCTCGCTTCTTGCTCGGCCCGATGCGCCCTCACGGTGAGCTCGTGCGCACCTGGAAGGACGGCCAACCAGGGGTGGCCGCGTTCTTGTCGGACTACGCCCACCTGCTCGAGGCGCTGATCGCGCTCTACGAAGCGACGTTCGAGGCGCGGTGGCTCGACGCTGCCACCGATCTCGCTACCGCCCTCGCCGAGCGTTTCCACGACCGCGAGCGCGGCGGCGACGAGGATCGGCGCCGCGAGGCGCCGGAGCATGGATGGTTCCATGGGCATCTCACCCCCGCGGCGGGCGGGGCTGGCTGCCGCGCCCTCCGGCCGCCCCTGGGGGCGACCTCCGACCGGACCGGCCGTCCGGCCCTCCCGCGGTAGGTCATGGGTGCTCGCATCACCTCCCTCGGTTCCTCGGCTCGACCTCGACCCGACCGGACGTCCGCCCTCCCTCCCTCCCTCCCTCGCCCCCGGGCGCCCTCCGCCGGGCGTGACGGAGGAGCCTCGGGGCGTCGGGGGAGGGGGGAGCGGGCGGGCGGCGCCCGTCCGGGGCCGCACGAAGCTAGCAGCGGTATCCCCGGGGCGGCAACGGCTCGGGGTACTACCATGGGCGCGTGGGCAGGGTCCTCCTCGCCGCCCCCCGCGGCTACTGCGCCGGGGTCGAGCGGGCCGTCGACGCCGTCGAGCGGGCCCTCGCCGAGCACGGGCCGCCGGTCTACGTCCGCAAGCAGATCGTCCACAACCTCCACGTGGTCCGCGACCTCGAGCGGAAGGGCGCGGTCTTCGTGGAGGAGGAGACCGAGGTCCCCGAGGGAGCGGTGCTCGTGCTCTCCGCGCACGGCTCCCCGCCCGAGGTGTACCGGAACGCCCGTGCCCGGGGGCTGCGCCTGGTGGACGCGACGTGCCCCCTCGTCACCAAGGTCCACCTGGAGGCCCGGCGGTTCGCGGGCGAGGGCCGGACGATCCTCCTGATCGGCCACGCCGGCCACGAGGAGGTGGTGGGGACCACCGGGCAGGCGCCGGAGCGGACGGTCCTCGTCCAGACCGTCGAGGACGCCCGCACCGTGGAGGTCCCCGACCCCGGCAACGTCTCCTACCTCACCCAGACCACGCTCTCGGTCGACGAGGCCGAGCGGATCGTGGAGGCGCTCCGCGAGCGGTTCCCGGGGATCCAGGGCCCGCCCCGCGAGGACATCTGCTACGCCACCCAGAACCGCCAGGACGCGGTGAAGGAGGTCGCCCGGCGGGCCGACGTGGTGCTCGTGATCGGCTCGGACAACTCGTCGAACTCCAACCGCCTGGCCGAGGTGGCCCGCGACCGGGGGACGCCGGCCTACCTCGTCGACGACGAGACCGAGGTGGACCCGGCCTGGCTCGCGGGCGCGGAGACCGTCGGCCTCACGAGCGGCGCCTCGGCCCCGGAGCGGCTGGTCGAGCGGATGCTCGGCTGGCTCGCCGAGCGGGGGTTCGACGAGGTCGAGGAGGTGCGCCTCGCCGAGGAGCACGTCCGGTTCTCGCTCCCCGCGGGGCTCCGCCGGCTGCCGCTCGCGACCCGCTGACGCCGTCGGCGCCGCGTCCGCGCGGGTCGCTCTTCAGGGGATCAGCCCGAAGACCATGGCGGGCGCCCCCGATCCCTTCGCGTTCACCGGCCCCCCCACGACGATCCAGGAGCCGGCCGGGGTGAGCTCGCCCAGGTTGTGCAGGTTCTCCAGCGTGAGCCGGTGCTCGCGGAGCGTGAGCGAGCTGGCCCGGTAGCGGGGGTCGCTCGAGGGGTCGGGGCCGAACGTGTCGCTCCCGAGCGCCCCCCGCTCGCCCAGCACCCCGCGGTCGAGGAGCCAGCGGACCGCCTCCACCGAGAACCCGGGCTGGTGGAACCCGCGGAGCCCGCTCCCGCAGTTGAAGTAGGTGGGCTCGGTCGGCTCGTCGGAGGGGCCCCAGTACTTCGAGCAGCCGGTCCGGGCGAGGACCGCCGCGTTCTGGGGCATCGGCCCGTAGGCGTCCTCCCAGGCCTCGAGGTCCGCCACCGTGATCCGGTAGTCGGGGTCCGCGGCGACCTGCGCGCGGACGTCGATCACGACCGCGGGGAGGACCATGTCGGCGGGGTCGAGGTCCTGGGCGCAGATCTCGTCGGCGTGGAAGTGGCAGGGGGCGCTGTAGTGGGTCCCGGTGTGCTCGCCCTGGTGGAGGTAGCGGAGGTAGAAGCCGTCCTCCGCCACCGTGAAGACGGTCTCGGCCCGGAACGGGGGGTCGCCGGGGAAGAGCGGGGTCCGCCTCGGGCTGTTCACGTGGGAGAGGAACGCGACCTTCGAGAACGCGGGCAGGGGGACCTCCGAGACGGGCACGGCGGGGGCCCGGAGCGCGGGCCCGGCCAGGGCCCCGGCGCCGAGGCCGAGGGCGAGCCCGAACGCGAGGGGGCCGAGACGACGGCGCATCGCTCCTCCTTCCGATCGGGGACGGCCGAAGGCTAGGGGAGGGCGGGGGCGGGGCTCAAGCGCGGATACCGGGAGCGGGCCCCGGCCCCCTCCTACATCCCGGCGTCGTCGTCCTCGACCCCGGGGACCGCCACGAGGGTGTTGGTGGAACGGACGCCGGGGATCGTGTGGATCCGCTCCAGGATGATCCGGCTGGCGTGCTCCCAGTCCGTGGAGAGCTCGGCGAGGACGTCGTACTGCCCGGCGAGGACGGCGACGCCCGCGACCTCGGGCGTGGCGGCGAGCGTGCGGGCGACCTCCCCGACCGCTCCCGCCTGGACGTCGAGGTGCACGTAGCAGGCCGGGCGCCCCACGCCCTGGAGGGGGAGCGGGACCCGCTCCCCGGTCACCCCCACGAGCTCCAGGGGGACCACCGGCGCGGTGTAGGTCCGAGTCACCCCCTCCACCCGGTGGACCTCGGTGAGGATGGCCCGGGCGATGGCGCGGAAGTCCGCTCCCTCCAGGGCCGCCATCGCGTCCCACTCGCCGACGACCGCGACTGCGTGCCGCACCCCGTGGATCCCGTGGAGGTCGATCACCACGTCGTCCAGCTTCCCGGGCTGGGCCCGGAGGTAGAGGTAGGCGTGCACCGGGCGAAGCCTACCGCGGCCGCCGCTCGGCGGGGTCAGCTCGGGAGGGGCTCGACGAGCGAGTCGCGCCGGGCCCGGCAGAGGGCCTCGAGCTCGGGCGCCCCTTCCTCCGGCCCCAGGGCCACGATCCGGTCGCCGGGCTGGAAGACGAAGGCCGGGCGGGGCCGGTAGATCCACCGCTGCCCTCGGCGGACCGCGAGGACCCACATCCCGGTCTCCGTCGAGAGCTGGAGCTCCTTGAGCGAGCGCCCCGCCGCCGCCGACCCCTCCTCGACCACCACCATGGCGCCGGTCTCCTCGGTCTCCTCCAGGGCCATCTGCACCACCGGGTGGAGCTCCTCGCCGTGCTCCACGTACCAGGTCATGTCCCGGGCCGCGTCGCAGATGGCCTCGCTCGCCGCGGCGATCCGGAGGAGCCCGCGGAGCTCGTCGGGGTCGCGGGCCTCGGGGGCGGCCCGCAGGACCCACGACTCGAGCTCGTCCTGGAGGATGTCGCTCCTGGTCTCGAGCGTGGCGACCTCGGCGGCGAGCGCGCGGTCGTTGAACAGCAGCGAGGAGTAGGCGAAGCCCACCGCGGCCTCGCTCGAGTTCTTCATCTCGACGAGGATGTCCACGGCCCGGTCCAGCTCGGAGAGGGGCGGCGCCTCGTGGGCCGGCCCCGGCGGGAGGGGCGGGGCCCCCGCCAGCTCACGGATCAGGTTCACCCCGTCCTCCGGGCCCTGGAACAGGAGCACGTCGCCCTCGCCCACGACCGTGTCGGCCCCGGGGTCGAACTCCCAGTCCATCCCCCGGCGGATCGCCATCACCCACATCCCGGTCTCGGTGGGGAGCGAGAGGTCCCGGAGGGTCCGGCCGACCGCCGGCGCCCCCTCCCGGACCTTCACCCGGCCCGAGATCTCGTCGGCGTGGCGGAGGTCCGCGCGGAGCGCGTTGGGGATCCCCAGGTCGGCCTGGACCACCCGGGCGATGTCGGAGGCGGCGTCGCCGATCTTGTCGATCGCGGCCGCGATCCAGAGCACGCTCTCGATGGCCTCGGCGTCCTCGGGGCTCCGGGCGGCGAGGACCGCGAGGGTCCGCAGGCGGCGGAGGTGGCCCTCCATCCGCTCCTCGAGCTTCTCGACCTCCCCGGCCAGCTCCTCGTCGTCGAAGAAGACCGCGGCGTAGGCGAGATCCACCAGCAGCTCGGAGGCGTCCTTCGCCTCGACGAGCAGCTCCTTCACGTTCTTCGGTTCGTCATCCATGCGGTGTGACCCCTATAAGTGTAAGGACCGCGAGGTAGGCCAGCACCCCGGTGAGGTCCATGACGCTCGTGATGATCGGGACCCCGTGGTTGTCGGGGTCGAGGCCGAACCGGGCGGTGCCGATCGCCACGTAGTAGGCGCAGACCAGGGCCACGGGCAGCGACGCGAGGCCGGTCGTGAGCACCGCCGCCACGAGGGTCTCCCACCCCGGCCCCGGCAGGCCCCGGGCCGCCGAGACGGCGACCGCGAGGCCCCCGATCATCGCGAACACCGCCGCGCCCTGGACCGAGACCAGGGCGGCGTCGAGGGCGGCCCGCGGCTGGGGGACGGCCCGGGGCTCGACGAGGCCCAGGTGGAGCTTGGAGGCCAGACGCGAGGCCAGGATCCCGCCGAGCGCGCCGAGCTGGGAGACGAGGACCGGCACCGGCACGAGCAGGGCGGGCAGGTCGGCGAACCGCTCCAGCCGGGCCTCCACGGCGGTGCCCGCCAGGATGTCCAGGACCGGGGTGAGGGCGATCACCGGGGCCATCTCGAGCTGGGCACGGCGCGCGCCCCGGAGGTCGGTGCGGAAGCCCCGGACCGTGGCGTAGAGGCACCCGGCGATCGAGGCCGCGGCGACGGCCGCGTTCAGCGCCTCGACCCTCGTGAGGAAGGTCGCCGCGAACAGGCTCGGGATCGTGGTCATGTCGCCGATGGCCGTCACCATCGGCGTCGCCACCGCGTCCAGGTCGTACCCCCGGCGGTGGGAGAGCATCGCGATCCCCACCGTGGCCAGGAGCGCGACGGCCGAGCCCAGGGCTCCCCCCACCACCGAGATCGTGACCAGGTCCAGGACCGAGACCGAGGGCAGCCCGAAGAGCGCCGCCGACGCCCGGGCGAGGAGCGCGAGGTACAGGGCCGAGGAGAACGTGGTCACGATCCCCACGTACACGTTCTGGTAGAGCACGCCCTCGCGGTCACGGGAGACCCGGAAGAGCCCGGCGTTGATGCTCGTGCCGAGGCGCGCCCCGATGGCGCCGAAGATCGTCCCCTTCATCCCCACGGCGGCGGGGATCAGGATCATGAGCCCGGGGACCTCGCGGAGGGTCTGGGTGATCGAGCTGAGCGTGAGGCCAGCGGTCAGGCCGGCGAGCGTGCTGAGGAGGAGCGCGACGAGGCCCTGGCGGAGCGTGCGCCGCTCCGCCCGGAGGGACGCCCACAGGCGTCGGGCGCGGGGACGGAACGCCATAAGGGTGCGCCGGTCATCGCTTCCGTTCGCTGGCTCGGAAGGCCCGCGGCAGTATGCGCGGCCCCATCCCCCGCGACAACCGCGGGGGCGTTCGACCCGGGGGCGGCGCGCCCACCGGCGGTACCATCGGGCCGTGCTCGCCTTCACCGACCGGGCGCGGGAGATCCTGCGCCGTTCGCACGAGGCCGCGCGTCGGTTCAACCCCGACGCCGCGGTCCGGGTCTCCCCCGGGCCGGACGGCGAGGCCCGCTTCGACCTCGTGGACCGGCCGGCGGAGGGGGACGCGGTGCTCGAGGAGGAGGGGTTCGTGCTCTACGTGGCCCCCGGGGTCCGGGGGACGGTGGACGTCGCCCTCCCCCACGACCGGCTCGTGCTCCGCCCCGGACCCTGAGCGCAGGCCGGCGACCCCGCGGCGGCTCCGCCCTCGCGCGGCGGCTAGGTTGACCCGGCGGTGGCCCGGAGCCGCTCGGCGATCTCGAGGAAGGGCCGGAGCGCGGTGGGGTCCGCGAGGGCGTCGGGGCTCACCACCTCCTCGGGCCGGGCCCCCAGGAGGATCCGCTTCACCGGGACCTCGAGCCGCTTCCCGTTGAGCGTGGTGGGGATGGCCGGCACCGCCAGGATCCGGTCGGGGACGTGCCGGGGGGAGAGCTCGGTGCGGAGGGCGTCCGCGATCCGCCGCCGGAGCGCGTCGTCGAGCTCCACGCCCTCCTCGGTCGCGACGAACAGGATCAGCTCGCCCTCCCGGCCCAGCTCCCCGGTGTCCACGGCGAGGCTCTCGCGGACCCCGGGCAGCGCCTCCACCACCCGGTACAGCTCGCTGGTCCCGATCCGGACCCCGGCCCGGTTGAGCGTGGCGTCGGAGCGGCCGTAGATCACGCAGGAGCCCCGGGAGGTGATCTTGATCCAGTCCCCGTGCCGCCAGACCCCCGGGTAGTGCTCGAAGTAGCTCCGGCGGTAGCGCTCGCCGCCGGGGTCGTTCCAGAACCCCACGGGCATCGAGGGCATCGGCTCGGTGATCACGAGCTCCCCGACCTCGTCCACGAGCGGCCGCCCCCCGGGGTCGAAGGCCTCCACCGCCGCCCCCAGGCACCGGCACTGCAGCTCGCCGGCGTGGACCGGGAGGAGCGGGTTGGCGCCGACGAACGCCGTGCACAGGTCGGTGCCCCCGCTCATCGAGCCCAGCCACACGTCGGGGTGGACCGCCTCGTAGACCCAGGCGAACCCCTCGGGCGAGAGCGGTGCCCCGGTCGAGCCGATCCCCCGCACCCCCCGGAGGTCGACGACCTCGCCGGGCCGCAGGCCGCGCTTCATGCAGGCGTGGAGGAAGGGGGCGCTGGTCCCGAAGTAGGTGATCCCGACCTCGGCCGCCAGGCGCCAGAGCGCCGTGAGGTCGGGGTGGCCGGGGCTGCCGTCGTAGAGCACGATCGTCGCCCCGACCGCGAGCCCGCTCACGAGGAAGTTCCACATCATCCACCCGGTCGTGGTGAACCAGGAGAACCGGTCCCGGGGCCCCAGGTCGTGGTGGAGCGCGAGGCACTTCAGGTGCTCGAGGAGGATCCCCCCGTGGCCCTGGACGATCGGCTTCGGGAGGCCCGTGGTCCCCGAGGAGTAGAGGATCCAGAGCGGGTGCTCGAACGGCACCCGCTCGAAGGCGAGCTCGCCGGGCTCGGCCACCAGCTCCTCCCAGGGCATCGCGCCCTTCGGCGGGGGTGCGTCGGGCCGGAGGTAGGGGACGACCACGAGCCGCTCGAGGCCGGGGAGCCCGGCGGCGATCTCGCGGACGACCCCGGTCCGGTCGTGCTCCCGCCCCCCGTAGCGGTAGCCGTCGACCGCGAGGAGCACCTTCGGGCGGATCTGCCCGAACCGGTCGAGGACCGCGCGGACCCCGAAGTCCGGGGAACAGGAGGACCAGATGGCCCCCAGGCTCGCCGTCGCGAGCAGCCCGATCACGGCCTCCGGGGCGTTGGGCAGGAAGGCGGCCACCCGGTCGCCGGGGCGGACCCCGAGCCGCCGGAGGCCCGCCCGGGCCCGGGCGACGGCGAGGGCGAGCTCGCGGCGGGTCATCTCGAGGGACAGCCCGTCCTCCCTCCGGAACACGAGCGCGGGGCGGTCGTCGGCCCCGCGGAGCAGGTGCTCGGCGTGGCTCAGCCGCACCCCCGGGAACCAGCGGGCCCCCGGCATCCGCCGCTCGGCCAGGACGACGTCGGGCTCGCCATCTGCCTGGACGTCGAAGAAGTCCCAGATCGAGCGCCAGAACGCGTCCAGGTCCCGGACCGACCAGCGCCAGAGCTCGTGGTAGTCGTCGAACCCGAGGCCCCGCTCGTCGCGGAGCCAGCCCATGTACCGCGCGAGGTTCGATCGCTCCCGGAGCTCCGCCGGGGGCTCCCACAGGAGGTCGCCCTCGCGCACCCGCCGCTCGGCCATCGCCACCTCCGAACGCTGAGGCCGTCCCGTCCGGCCGTCCGGGCACTCCTCCCACCATCCTCCCACGCCCGCGCCCGGTCGCGCGGCCCTGGGTCTCAGGCCGGCTCCCCGGCGTGGTAGCGCCAGAACGCCGGGACCAGGCGGGCCAGCGCGAACGCGCCGACGACGCAGAGGATCCCGCCGGAGACGACCGAGACCTGGGGCGTGAAGGCCGCCGCGACGAGCCCCGCCTCGAGGTCGCCGAGCCGGGGCCCGCCCGTGACGACGAGGATGTTGATCGCCGACAGACGGCCCCGGAGCACGTCGGGGACCGTGAGCTGGAGGATCGTCCCCCGGAACACCGCCGAGATCACGTCGGCGGCGCCGGCCAGGGCGAGGAACGCGAGCCCCAGCCAGAGGTTCTCCCCCACGAGCCCGAACGCGGTGATCCCCACCCCCCAGACGGCCACGGCCCACACGACGGCCCGGCCCTGGTGCCGGACCTTCCCCACCCACCCCGCGGTGAGCGCGCCGAGGAGCGCGCCGACCGCGGGCGCCGAGAACAGGAGCCCCACGACCGCCGGCCCCCGGTGGAACTGGACGTCGGCGAGGATGGGGAAGAGCGCGCGCGGCATCCCGAACACCATCGCCACCACGTCGATCAGGAACGTGGCCTGGAGGACCCGCCGCCCGCGCAGGTACCGGAACCCCTCCCGCACCGCCTCCCACCCCGAGCGGGCCTCGGTCCCCGGCTCGGGCGGGAGCGGGCGGATGCGGGCCGCGGCCGCGAGCATCGCGACGTAGGTCACGAGGTCGACCCCGTAGGCCCAGGCCAGGCCCAGGCGGTCGATCACGATCCCGGCGAGGGCGGGCCCGACCAGGCCGGTCCCGTTCCAGATCACCTGGTTCAGCACGAGGGCCGCGGGTAGGAGCGCGCGCCCCACGAGGCGGGGGGTCATCGCCGAGCGGGTCGGGCCGTCCACCGCGGCGACCGTCGCGATCAGGGCCACGGCGCCGTAGATCAGCGCGAGCGGGGGTCGCTCCATGAGCGCCCCCGCGAGGAGGGCCGCGGTCGCCACCATGAACGCGACCTGCGACCAGACCAGGACCGTCCGCCGGTCGTAGCGGTCGATGAACGTGCCGCCGACGAGCGTGCCGAGGAGGAGCCCCGCGAGCCCCACGAGGCCCACGGCCCCCACCGCGGCCGGCGAGCCGGTGAGCTGGGTGACCTGGACGAACGTGGCGACCAGCGTGAACTGGTAGCCGGCCTCGGAGATCAGGAGCCCGGTCCAGAGCAGGCGGAAGTCGCGGGAGACGCGCAGGGGCGCCACGTCCACCGCGGCCCGCCGGGCGAGCCGGCGGAGCCGGGCCCGGGGGCTCGCCGCCCGGGGGTCCGGGTCGGCCGGCTCCGGGGGGTCGTCCATCGACCCGAAGGTAGCAGCGCCGGGGCCGTGGACCGGACGCCGGGGCGGCGCCCGCTCACCGCGCCCCTCGGGCGGCGCGGCCGGGCCGTCGGGGGACCCCGGGCCGTCCGGGGGCGTCGCCCGCGGCGCGGACGATCTCCTCGAGGGTCGTGCCCGCCATGCGTTCCTCGAGCGGTGGCCGCAGCTCGCGCCATCGCCAGTGGAGCGGGCAGGGCGCGTCGGCGGAGCACTCGCTCCGCCAGAAGATGCACTCACCGTCGGCGAACAGGCCGCGGCCCTCGATGGCGGAGACGATCTCCGAGAGGCGGATCTGGGCGGGGGGCCGGGCCAACGCGTAGCCCCCGCCGCGGACCGACGCGAGGACGCCGGACCGGGCCAGGGCCTGGAGGGCCTTGGCCAGGAACGGCGCGGGGACGCCGGCCGCCGCTGCGAGCTCTCGGGACTCGACCAGGCGCCCGGGACGGCCGGCGAGTTCGATCAGGGCCTGGATCGCGTACCGGGTCTCCCTGGCCAGGTACACGCCCCCTCCTCACAGGTCCCGGCGGGCCAGGGCCCGGCTCGCGAGGGCGAGGGGCCCCACCACCCACGCCACCAGGTCCGCGGCGAGGAGCGCCACGGCCCCGCCGGCCCCGAAGCGCGCCAGCAGGTAGGCGCCGAAGGGCCCGAGCGCCGTCCCCTCCAGGTCC
>Ga0101943_1002696_pt1 | contig 10176 bp, 7 predicted proteins | sample DewCreD2012metaG_5_FD_75244 | JGI IMG/M metagenome (GOLD analysis project Ga0101943, IMG submission 75244) | Hot spring sediment bacterial and archeal communities from British Columbia, Canada, to study Microbial Dark Matter (Phase II) - Dewar... ... | reverse complement strand
TGGTCCCCTTGCACGTGCTGCATGAGCTGAGCATCAGCACACCGTCAAAAATCGTGCTGGTGGTGCTGGATGGCCTGGGCGGCTTCCCCGACCCGGCAACCGGAAAGACGGAGCTGGAGACAGCGCACACACCGCACCTGGACGACCTGGCGCGGCGTTCGAACTGCGGGCTGGCGCAGGCCGTCGCGCCGGGCATCTCGCCGGGCAGCGGACCAGCTCACCTGGCCCTCTTTGGCTACGACCCGATCGTGCACAACGTCGGTCGCGGCATCCTCTCGGCCCTTGGCATCGGCTTCGAGGTCGGTCCCGACGACCTGTGCGCGCGCATGAACTTCGCGACAATCGACGAGCGCGGCATCATCACTGACCGGCGTGCCGGCCGCATCTCTACCGAGACCAACCGCCGCCTCGTCGAGAAGCTGCGCACGATCACGCTGCCCGGTGTGCAGCTCTTCGTGGAGACCGAGAGCGGGCATCGCGCTGCCGTGATCTTGCGCGGGCCGGGGCTGTCCGACCGCTTGACCGATACAGACCCCCAGCGTGAGGGCCTGCCGCCGCTCGAGGTCCAGCCCATTGATGACGATCCGGCAGCCCGGCGCAGCGCCGAGCTGGCCAACGAGTTCGTGCGCCGGGCGGCCGAGCTGCTTAAAAACGAGTATCCGGCCAACTTCGTGCTGCTGCGTGGCTTCGCGCGCTACCCCACCATCCCGAAGTTCACCGACACTTTCAAGCTCAAGGCCGGCGCTATCGCCGTCTATCCGATGTACCGGGGCCTGGCGAAGCTTGTGGGCATGGATGTCCTTGAGCACGGGGAGACGCTTGAGGACGAGGTTGCCTCCCTGGAGCGGCACTGGTGGTCCTACGACTTCTTCTTTGTGCACTTTAAGAACACCGACACCACCGGCGAAGACGGGAACTTCGCCGCGAAGGTCGCGGCCATCGAGCAGTTCGACGCGATGCTGCCGCGTATCCTGGCGCTCAGGCCCGATGTGATCGCCATCACGGGCGACCACTCGACGCCATCGCGCCTGCGCAGCCACTCGTGGCACCCGGTGCCGCTACTGGTGCACTCCCAGTGGTGCATTCCGGATGGGCCCGACGGCGTGGACGGCTTCAACGAACGCGCCTGCCGGCGCGGCAGCCTCGGCTGGATTCCTGCGCAGCAGCTTATGCCGCTGCTGATGGGCCACGCGCTCAAGCTGGAGCGGTTCGGCGCGTGATGGAGCATGGCAGGATGTCTACCGGCGCTGGTGAAGCCTCAGGGGCTGTGCATGAACGTCTGCGCCGGCTGCCGGCCGTCTCCCGGGTGCTCGAGCTCCTTGGGAGGCACCCGGCAGCGTCCGGCGTAGCACCTGAGGTTGTCACCGAGCTCGTGCGTCACGAGCTCGAAGTGCGCCGGCGCGCGGTGCTCGCTGGTAGCGAGCCGCCGGAGGCAGAGGCAGTCGCCCAGACCGTGGCCGAGCGGCTGGTCGAACTCTTCGAGCCATCGCTGCGGCCGGTGATCAACGCGACCGGCGTGATCCTGCACACCAACCTGGGCCGCGCGCCGCTGAGTGAGGAGGCAGTCGCGGCGATGGCCCTGGCGGCGCGCAGCTATACAAACCTCGAGTACGATCTCGAGTCGGGCGAGCGCGGCTCACGACATGTGCACCCGGCCGCCATCCTGCGCCAGCTCACGGGCGCTGAAGACGCCCTCGTGGTCAATAACAACGCCGGCGCAGTGCTGCTGGCCCTGATCACGCTGGCGCAGGGCCGCGAAGTGATCGTCTCCCGCGGCCAGGCTGTCGAAATCGGCGGCGGCGTACGCATCCCCGAGATCCTGGCTCAGAGCGGGGCACGCCTGCGCGAGGTCGGCACGACGAACCGCACCTACATCCACGATTACGCGAGTGCGATTAGCCAGGACACCGCGCTGATCTTGCGGGTGCATTGCAGCAACTTCCGGCTGATCGGCTTCGTCCATGAGACGCCGCTGGAAGAGCTGGTGGCGCTGGGAGAGGAGCGCGGTATCCCGGTGCTGGACGATCTGGGCAGCGGCTCGCTGCTGGACACCAGCCGGTTCGGGCTGGCTCGTGAGCCGATGGTGCAGGAGTCGGTCCGCGCCGGGGCATCGCTGGTGTGCTTCTCCGGTGACAAGCTGCTGGGCGGCCCTCAGGCGGGTATTATCGTCGGGCGAGCTGCGCTGGTCGAGCGCCTGCGCCGCCACCCCCTCACTCGGGCACTGCGGCCCGACAAAGTCACCATCGCCGGGCTGGTGGCGACGCTCCAGCATTACCACCGCGGCGACGCTGTCGAACGCGTGCCGGTCTGGCGCATGATCGCGACGCCCCTGGAGCACCTGCAAGCCCGCGCTGAGCGCTGGTGCCGGGAGCTGGCCGGCCGCGCGCCGCGGCTGCGCTGCGCGGTCGTGCCGGGTCAGTCGGCGGTCGGCGGTGGCTCGCTGCCGGGCGAGACACTCCCCACGGCCCTGCTGTCGGTGCAGGCGCCTGACCGCGATCCATCCGCGCTGGCCCGCGCCTTGCGGCGCGGACGGCCACCAATCGTGGCCCGCGTCGAGCACGACCGCCTCTTGCTCGACCCGCGCACCGTCTTTCCGGAAGACGATCCTCTGGTCGTGGAGGCGCTGGCGCGGCTGTGAACGGCATGCCTGGCAGCGGGCTGGCAGCGGTGGCAGTACTGTCCGAGCGAGGACGACGCAAGTCGCTCGGACAGTACTTTACGCCACCTGAGGTCGTGCGCTTCTTGTTCGACGCTGTGCCGACGCATCCTGGCTGGCGCGTGATCGATCCGGCCTGCGGCGACGGCGCCTTTCTGCGCGAGGCCCTGGCACGCGGCTTTGCTGAGCTCCACGGCTGGGACCTCGACGAGGCGCACCTGCGCCGCTGCGCCTCGTTACTGGGAGTGGCACAGCCAGCTGCCGCTGTACAGCTCTCTCTCCAGCGCCTTGACGCCTTGCGAGACGGACATGCCTGGACCGGCCAGTTTGACCTGGTCGTAGGGAATCCACCGTTTCGCGGCCTCGGCGATAAAGTGCGCGACCCCGACGTGCTGCGGCGCTTCGAGCTGCCAGCGCGGCTGGGCCAGCGCCTGCCGGAGCGCGGTGTCGCCCCGGAGCTGTTATTCCTCGAGCTGTTCACCCTGCTGGCACGGCCCGGTGGATGGATCGCCGTGGTCGTGCCGGAAGGGCTGCTGGCCAACGTCGCCGCCGAGCCGGCGCGCCGGCTGCTGGATGAACGATGCGAAGTTCATGCCGCCGTCTCACTGCCCGCCGGCACGTTCGCCCGCGCCGGGACGCAGGCCCGCTCTGCCGCGCTGGTGTGCCGCCGTCGCGACGGCCCTGCCTGCACAGACTCGATCGCGCTGGCTGCGTTCGACCGAGCCGCAGCCCTGTCGCTTCACGAATACTTGCAGCAGGCGGCATGCTGGCTTGCCGGACAGGGGCACGCGCCGCCCGGCGCTGTGCGGCTTGCCCTTGGCCCGGATGGACACCTGCCTGCTGCGCTGCTCCAACGCCTCGACCCTGGCTACTGGCACCCCCGCTTCAGCGAGCCTCTGGCCGTGCTGCATGCCTTCCCTGACGGCTTGCTCTCGCTGGGCGAGGTAGCCGGGAGCATCTGCTACGGCGCCATCCGGCCGGGCCGGCCGCCGCGCTATGAGGGTCCGGACGGGGTCTGGTACATCGGCCAGCGCGAGCTCAGGCACGGCCGCGTTGATGTGAGCCGGGCCCAGCGCGTGGTGGCCGGCGGTCCGTGGGATCCGGTGCGGGCGCGGCTCACTCCTGGTGACCTGCTGCTCGCTCGCTCCGGCGTGGCCGGAGTCGGCACCGGCCGCATGGCGCTGTGGGACCCGCCCTTCAGCCCCTGCGGCCTGGAGCCTGACACCGCAGCGACTGTCTCATGCTTCGTGGACCGCGTGCGCCTGCGCGGCTACGAGCCCGCCCTGGCACTGCTCTTCCTCCAGGGACGCTACGGGCAGGCGCAGATCCAGCGGCTGATCAACGGCGTGGGCACGCCGAACCTGAGCTTCAGCGAGCTGCGCAGCCTGAAGCTCCCGCGGCTCACCCCTCGCAGCCAGACATGGGCCTGCCAGCTCCGCGAGCGCTGGCGCGAGGCAGCCCGCTGCGCCAGTGGCGCAGCGCTGGCTGAACTAGTGCGCGCGGTCGAACAGTGGGTGGAGGAACAGTGAGGAGGCACATGATGGCCAGGGCGCGTGTGGTTGAAGCCGACGGTCCAGCAGCGCTGGCGCGCCAGCTCGAGGAGCTAGGCCAGCAGGTGCTGCCGGGGCAGCTGGATCCGGCGGTCTTCCGGTACGTGCGAGTGCAAACGGAGCACCCCGCCGAGGCCCGCGCGGTCCGCGAAGCGCTGCAAGCGGCTGGCGGAGTAGTCTACGGAGCCGGTGACGCCAGAGCAGGTGCCGGGGACCTCCTGGCCGCGGCCACGCGGGCGCAGTATACCCGCGCTGGAGCGCTGCTGCGTGCGCGTGGCGCTGACGCCTGCGCCCGGGCCATCGAGGACGCATTGGATGGCTACGAAGCGGTGCCCCCACCGATGCGCCTGGGCCGCCACACGCTCGACTTTAGCCGTCGTGCCTACGTGATGGGCATCCTGAACGTCACGCCGGATTCGTTCTACGACGGTGGCCGCTATCTCTCTGTTCCGCAGGCAGTGGAGCGGGCCCGGCGCATGGCTGCCGAGGGCGCCGATATCATCGACATCGGCGGGGAGTCGGCTAGACCCGGCGAGCCCATCTCCGTCGAGGAAGAGCTGGCGCGTGTCCTGCCGGCCCTTCGCGCTGTCGCCGCCGAGGTTGATGTGCCTCTTTCGGTAGAAACGTACAAGTGGCAGGTGGCCGAGCAGGCCATCGCTGCCGGCGCCACCATGGTGAACGACCTGACCGGCCTCGAGGACCCCGCCATGCGCCGCGTGGTCGCGGACACCGGCGTCGCTGCCGTGATCATGCACCTGAAGGACAAGCCGAAGATCAGCGGCGCCCGGCCGGAATACCGCTCCCTGGTCGGTGACATCGTCGCGTACTTCCAGGATCGCGTGGCTCTCTGCCTGGAGGCCGGTATCAGTCGGGCGCAACTGTGTATCGACCCCGGCCTTGAATTCGATAAGACATTTGCGCAGAACCTGCTGCTGATGCATCATCTCGGCGAGCTGCGCACGCTGGGTTTAGCCATCCTGGTAGCCCCGTCACGCAAGCGCTTCATCGGCTACGTGCTGGACCAGCCGCCTGAGGAGCGGCTGGAGGGCACAGCCGCAACCGTGGCCTTCGCCATCGCCCGTGGGGCCCACCTGGTGCGTGTCCACGACGTGCGGGAGATGGCCCTGGTGGCGCGCATGACCTCGGCGTTGACGCGGCCCTGGCTCTGGCAGGAGCCACCGGCAGGTACACGTGCGTACCCGCTGTGAGAGCGTCAAACATACACCATACCGGACTCGTCTTTCTCCGTGCTTCGGCGCTCGATACATCTCTAGTTTGAGAATGCCCTGATAGTACCACCGGGACGCTACCCCGATCCGGCCTGGTGCCCGCAGTCTAGTCGTGCTTGCCCAGGACCGTGCAGCACCTACGTTTCCCGTCTACCCCGTTTCCTAATTAGTTGTCTGCACATCTAGCATCATTCAGACTCAGTGTGGTGGTACTTTTTCACAGCCTTTGCATTACAAATGGTCTCGTCTTAGACGACGGGGAAAACCTCGTGCGCACTGGCTAACCCACTCGTAAAGCGGGAGAGGTCGTAGAAGAAGCATGCTGAAGAACCATCAGCGCCAACAGGAAAAAGGGCAGGGACTGCTCGAGCTCACGCTGATGTTGCCTCTCTTACTTACGCTTGTCCTGGGTATCGCCCAAGCTGGTCTGGCGGTTCGGGCATATCTGGTCATCAACGATTCTGCACGCGAGGGCGCCCGGCTTGCTTCACGTGGGCACTGGTTTGACGACGCTCAGGTTTTGACGGTGATCAACCAGAATCTCTCGCGTATCCAAGCCGACGCCACGAACACGACGGTAGTGCTGACCCGCGCGCAATCAGATCCGGACACCGGCACGGTAACGATCAAGAGCCAGAGGGCCCTGCTGGGCACGGAGCCAGGCCGTTTCGATGCGACTGGCCTGACCGCTCTCCACCAGAGTGCCATTGCCACAGCAGTCGCCTTCCCGGCGTCCACTCCCGATCCAACGATGGTTACATACTTGAATAATGAAGAGATGGTAATTGTTGAAGTTCTGCACCACTATCGCATGGTCTTTGGCGTCACAGATATCAGCATACCCATGTACAGCTATGCCGTGTTTCGTGTTTCCGGAGGACCATAAATTGGCTCTTTTATACTTGCACGAGATAGCTATAGCCACCGTTGATGGGGGTTGTCAATGATGCTCGACTATGATGCGTCACGCGATCGGGAACACGGCCAGGTGCTCGTCTTGACCGCCCTGAGCCTGGTCGTATTGCTTGCTTTCTCAGGCCTTGCGGTAGACGTTGGCATGATCATGCTTACGCGGTTGAAACTGGGGAAGATGACCGATGCTGCCGCGCTTGCTGCAGCAAGCGCGCTCTCCGGTCCCCCGTCTGAGGCCGATAGCGTCCGGCAAGCGCGCGCTATTGCCCGCGCTCGTCAATATATGCTCATGCACGGCTTTAATCCTGACTCGCCTGGCAATTCGCTCACCGTCACGTTTCCAGCTTCCTCCCCACCTGACCCCCCGCGGAAGCTGGTGGAATTGCGCGCCTCACAGCAATTACCGCTGTTGTTCCTGCCCCTGATAGGCATCCATCAGGCTGAGGTATCCTCCGGAGGCCGTCAGGGCGAGGCCGCACCCCTGGATGTCGTCCTGGTGCTCGACGTCTCCGCATCGATGTGCTACGGCAACTACGTGCGGGATCTCTCTTGCGAGACGCCGTTGATCAGCAACCGCCGCGATCCGTACGATCCCAGATTGCCTGAGGACCTCACGTACAATCCTCCTTCAGACCTCGATGTAAACGTGCGCTGGTTCCCGTTTTATCAGATGCAGGACGCCGCCCGACTGTTCATTGATCAGCTCGACCCGCGATACGATCAGATCGGCGTGGTGAGCTTCTCATCGAACGAAGGAAGCTGGAGCGGGCAGGGCGAAGCACGCATTCATCTCTCCCTGACCAGCTCGTTAAGTGCGGCCAAGACTGTTATTGGCGTGAGCCCGGCCGCCGGCAATGGAGTTGCCGGTCTGCGGCCCGGCGGCCGGACCAACATGGCGAAGGGGCTCGAACTCGGCATCGACTCCTTACTCGCATTTACGCCACCAGGGAAAGCCAGGGAGACTGCCATTGGCGCAATTATCCTCTTCAGCGATGGCGCGCCGACCCGCACCAAGGGCGGTGTGACCCCGTCAGGCTGCAGCTCGAGCACACCGCAGAACTGCGCGCCGGCACGACGAGATGTTATGGTAGAGGCACAACGCGCAGCAGATAACGGAATTATCATATACACCATCTTCTTCGCACACCGTCCCGACGAACAAAATAACGGACTCATCTTGCAGTACCTGGCTGATCTTACCGATAACAGGAAACTGGATGCCCCGGGTGGTTATCGCACTGGCCAGCAACGATTGTTCGATCCAGCTACCGGCCTTCCAACGGGAGAGGGTTACGTAGCATATGCCGACTCAAGTTTTACCGAAAATTACTTTTATGTTCGAACTGGCGAAGAACTCAAACAAGCATTCTTGACGATATATAATCGCATCTATACTAGACTGAATAGATAAGCGCACTGAGTACTGCCAAGACATAATAAAACAGCAGCAAGCTTAACGCAGGATACTGCCATGCCCGCGATCCTTTCGCCGAGAACACCAACGGCCAGGGGGCAGAGCGTCGTGGAGATGGCTCTGGCGCTCCCGGTACTCCTCCTTCTGTTCTGTGGAATCTTTGAATTCACGTTGCTCATGCGGGCCTGGATCACTATCGAGTATGCCACTGCGGAGGGAGCACGCTATGCTGTGACCGGCCAGTCCTTCAAGAGCGCCCCCGGCACACGAGAGCGTGAGATCATTGATGTCACACGACGGGCCCTGACTGGTCTGCCGGTGAACGAGAGCGCCTCAGCGTTCGAGCCCGGTTACTTGAGCATCGGCATTCGCAGCTCTCGCTCATCAGCCGATCCGCTGGAAGCGCCCAATGCCGGATCGCCGGACGATTTCGTCAGCGTTCAGGTTCGGTACAACTACCCGCTGGTGACCGGACTGTTTAACGCATTCGTTCCATACATCCGAATCGAAACCGAGACACGTATGATTAACGAACGCTTTGCACGGTCTACCGGCGTACCCGGATCGTTGCCACCGACTTTGGTTCCGACCTTCACGCCGACTCCAACACCGACACCAACACCAACGCCCACACCCACCCCGACACCGAGCCCATGCGTGAGCCGTCACACACTCAACGTGACTGCTCCGAACACAGGATGGTACATTGTAATTATCACTGGCGGTACAGGTCCCATCTCTGCAACGTGGACCCTGCCGTCGCAGAATAATATCCGGCTCGATATCTACAGTGGTAACCCCTTCGCTGGCCAGAGCAAACCGATCACGTCGCCCCCACCACCAGGGCCGCTGGCCGGCAACGCCGGCAACGTTGTCACACTCTCAGCGGGCACTGGCAACCAGCCGCCCGGCCAGTACACGGTTTACTTCTATAACCAGGGGGTAAGCATCAGTGGTGTTAGTACGGCGCAGATCACTGCGAACCGGCTGAGTTGCTAGGCCGCAGGTCTCTGTCCTGCGACACGACCCTTCAGCGCAGACGTGGGTTCTTGCAACCACATCTGCGCTGATTCGTTAAGCTTGAGCGGTAGTTTAGCGTATACTACTATGCGTTGCATCGCGTGTGCCGATCAAAAGAACTCTCGGGGGTAGCCAGACCGCGTGCCGCTTCGCATCTTGAAGATCGCCCCGACCTCGTTCTTCGCTGATTACGGGTGTCACGTGCGCATCCTGGAGGAGGCTCGGGCGCTCCAGCGGCTGGGCCACGAGGTCACCATTTGCACCTACCACACTGGCGCCGACGTCGAAGACGTGCGCACTGTTCGCATTCCGCGCGTGCCATGGCACGCCGAGGTGCGGGTCGGCTCGCACTGGCATAAGCTCTACTTCGACGCGCTGCTGCTGCTGCGCACGCTGCGACACCGCATGTCCGGGCGCCCGGACGTTGTGCACGCGCACCTGCATGAAGGAGCTTTCGTGGGCTTTCTGCCCAGCCGCCTGTGGGGCGCGCCGCTGGTCTTCGATTACCAGGGCAGCCTTACTGCAGAGATGATTGACCACTGCTTCCTGCGCCCTGGTAGCGCGCTGGAAGCTCCCTTTCGGCGCCTGGAACGCCTGATCAATCGCAGCGCTGACGCTATCATCACTTCAACTCAGAACGCCGCCAGACTGCTGGTCCAGCAGCAGCCGGCGCTGGCCGGTCGCGTACATACTGTAGCCGACTCCGTAGATACAGCCCGCTTTACCCCTGCCTGGTCAACCCCCGGCTGCCAGCAGGAGCGAGCGGCACTCCTGGCGCAGTGGGGTATCCCGGGCGACCGCAAGCTGGTGGTCTTCCTTGGCCTGCTGGCCGAATACCAGGGCATCGGGCATCTGCTTAGGGCAGCGCGCACGGTGCTGGCCCGCCGGCCTGGCACCCACTTCCTGATCATGGGCTATCCCGGAGTGGAGCGCTATACCGGCCTGGCGGCCGAGCTCGGCATCAGCGCCAGCGTTACCTTCACCGGCCGTATCCCCTACACTCAGGCACCGCGCTACCTGCGCCTGGGGGATGTTGCGGTGTCGGCGAAGCTCTCCAGGACTGAGGGCAACGGCAAGCTGCTGAACTACATGGCCTGTGGCCTGCCCACCGTAGCCTTTCGCACTCCCGTCGCGGAGGAGATCCTGGGCGATCTGGGCGTCTTTGCCCCGCCCGGGGATAGCGACGCGCTAGCCGCGGCGCTCGTGGATCTTCTGGACGATCCCGCGCGCCGGCGGCTCTTAGGGGAGCGGCTGCGCGAGCGCGCCGCGCAGCACTATTCCTGGGATGCCGCGGCACGCATGCTCGAAACGATCTACACCGCGGCAGCAGCGCGGCGGGGCCTGGCCTTGCCGCGCTCGCCGTCCTCGCGACCGTCCTCAGCGCCGTAGCGCCCG
>Ga0101943_1002695_pt1 | contig 10183 bp, 4 predicted proteins | sample DewCreD2012metaG_5_FD_75244 | JGI IMG/M metagenome (GOLD analysis project Ga0101943, IMG submission 75244) | Hot spring sediment bacterial and archeal communities from British Columbia, Canada, to study Microbial Dark Matter (Phase II) - Dewar... ... | reverse complement strand
CTATGCGCCGCTTCGCCGCGAAAGGTGAATTGCGTCGAGACCAAACCCGTGTTGGTCACGCCGTAGGCCGTGCTGAAGCCATCGCTGATGTGCGCGCCCAGGACGATGTCCACATCCTTGAAGAGGCCGGCGCGCACGAAGTAGTTCTTGCTCCCGAGCAATTCCTCGGCGACGCCGGGGTAGAGCTTGAGCGTCCCCGGGAGCTGATGCCGCTCCATGAGCCGCTTGAGGGCCAGGGCAGCCGTGACGATCACGGCTTGTCCGGCATTGTGTCCTTCACCATGTCCGGGAGCGCCCTCGACGATCGGATCGTGATAGGCGACGCCCGGCTTTTGCGACGCGCCGGGGATGGCATCAATGTCGGCGATGAAGCCGATCACCGGCCGACCGCGTCCCCAACTCGCCACCCACGCCGTCGGAATACCGGCGACGCCGCGCTCGACGCGAAAGCCCTCTCGTTCTAAAATCCCGGTCACGTATCGCGAGGTCTCGAACTCTTGAAAGCCCAATTCGGCGAAGCTGAAGATCATATCCACCATGACTTGGGTGAACTTGCGCATCCCCTCGATCGCCGTGAGCAGCTCTTGCCGGTAGGCCTCGATCTGAGCGGGCGACGCCGCCCCCCGTTCCATGACCTGAGGGTTCGTCCGAGCATATCCCGGCCATACGCTCGCCGTGCTGAGCGTGAGGATGAGAAATCGTTTCGCCCACGTGCTCCTCGTCATGCTCTCCCTCCTTCTGCTGTGGTGATGACGGCGGGATTGTAGGAGAAGAGACCGCGCTTCTGTCAAGAGCGCTTGTCGCGAGTGCTTGCCTCAGCGATGAAGACCGAGGGAGAATATGCCGTACTAATCTCACGGAGGAGGGGCAGGTCATGAGGAGGAGGCGACACGTCGTCTTCGGCATCTGGATGAGCGTGTGGGGGCTGGTCTTCGGCAGCCTTCCCATCCGCGAGGTGGGGGCGCAGCATCCCGCGCCGTCATCGAAGAAGCCGGAGCCGCAAGAGACGATCTCGCTCGGACGCGTTCGGCCGCTCCTGGTCAAACGCGTGGGCGTGGACGTGGAGAACCTCTGGTATCTCTCGCTGCACGATGCCATTTTGAAGGCTCTGGAGAACAACAACGAGATTCAGGTACAGCGCACGGGGGTTCAAGTGAGCGAATTTGCGCTTCGCGCCGCGCAAGGCGCGTATGATCCCGTCGTCTCGATCGGCGCGCCACCGCCGGCCGCGGCGTTGGCGGCCACGGGATTCTCCGGAGGAGCTGCCGCGCAAGGCTTCGGCTTCGAATCGCGCGCGATACCGGCCGCCTCGCGCTTGCAAGCGGGGCGCGATGCGAATGCCCAGCGGAGTCGAACGTTCACGTACAACTTCGGGATGAGCCAGTTGCTCCCGACCGGAGGCAGTTGGCAGTTCACCCTCTCGAATCAACGCACAACGACCAACTCGATCTTCGCCACGCTGAACCCACAGTTCTTCACGACGTTCGCTCTGGATTTCGTCCAACCGCTCTGGCGCAACTTCCTGTGGAACCCGACGAAGCAGCAGATTCGGATCGCGAAGAAGGCGCTCGATCTCTCCGACAGTCAGTTCCGGCAGCGCGTCATCGAGATCATCACGCAAGTGCAGAGGGCCTATTACGATCTCGTCTTCGCGATTCGAAACGTCGAGATCCTGCAAGAAGCCGTCGAGCTGGCACGGCGGCAGCATGAGGAGAACCAAGCGCGCGTGGAGGCGGGGACGCTTCCGCCGATCGAATTGCATCAGTCGCTCGCGGAGATCGAGCGGCGGAACCAAGAGCTGATCGCCGCCATCGCGCAGGTCACGGTCGCCGAGAATACGTTGAAGGGCTTGATCCTCCCGAATCTGAACGATCCGCTCTGGCGCGCTAATATCGTGCCCACGGAGAGCATCGAATATGTGCCGCCGGCCATCGATGAGGAGAGCGCCTTGCGGTTGGCGCTCGCGAATCGTCCGGAGGTGAAGCAATTACAGCTTCAACGGGAACAAACGGACATCGCCGTTCAGTACTTCGCGAACCAAACGCGCCCGGCGATCAATCTGATCGTGCGCTATGCGTCTTTCGGACTGGCGGGGACGGAAGCGCCTCCTCCGCCGGGATTTCCCTTTTTGGCCGGTGGAGTCGCCGCGCAGTTTCTCGGCGGTCCCGGACAAGCCCTCGAGAACGCCCTGCGCCAGCGATTTCGCGACGTGGCCATCGGGGTGAGCATCAGCTTCCCCCTTCGGAATCGCACGGCTGAGGCGCAACTGGGACAAGCGAGGGCGCAGGCGCGCGCCCTGGACTTTCAGGAGCAACAGCTCCTTCAACGGATCGCCATCGAAGTGCGGAACGCGTTGCAGAACGTCGAGGCCGCGCGCCAGAGCATCGAAGCCGCTCGCGCCGCGCGTCTGGCCCGCGAGAAACAGCTCGAAGGCGAGCAGGAGCGATTCGCCGCCGGGATGTCCACGAACTTCCTCGTCCTGCAGTATCAGAACCAACTCTCGCAAGCGCGCGGAGCGGAGCTTCACGCCCTCATCACTTACAACAAGGCGATCGCCGAATTGCAGCGCGTCATGGGGACGACGCTCGACGTCTACAATATTCGTCTCTCGACGGACTCTCGATGAGCGTCGTGGAACGCGGCGCGACATCCGGTTCGGCCCATCCCACCAAGGGATCGGGCGCTCGGGAGGCTCAGGGCTGAGCGAGGACGCGCAGGGCGTAGGGCAGGCCATAGGCGTGCGTCCATCCGAAGACGCGCAATCCGTGCGTGAAGCTCCAGATGGGGCGGCTGCCGTCGGGGTTCTTGGGCAAGTGGCTCGCCTTCTCCAAGGCGGCGAACAGCTCCCGCTGTGTCCAGGAATCGTCAATGGGGCGAGGCAACGCGTCCATTTTCAGCGGCTCGATCCGCCGCTTCAGCTCCTGGAGGAAGCTCGGCTCGCCCGTCAGGTCGTAGCCCACGACGAGACTGTGAATCGTCGCCAAATAGGATTCCATGCCGTGGCTGAGCGGAGGGATATCCCGTACGCGCCGCGCGTGCCGCACGAGCGCCGCGCGCACGAGGCGATCCCCCGTGAGCTCGAGATATCGCGCCAGCGCGTGCGAAGCGTAATTCTGCGCATAGCCGTAGCGATCCATGACGAGGCTTCCGCCTTGCTCCCGCTCCTGCCAAAAGAGCATGCGTGCGATCCGTTCTTTCACCTCACGCTCGTAGCGTTCGTCCTTCGTGGCGTCCCAAACCTCGACGAGGTTCCACACCGAGAGATAGAGCCGACGACCGGTCAGATCGTGCTCGCCCCAGATGCGCTTGAGATACGTCTCGGCCGTTTGGATCGCCACGTCTAATCCCCGGTGATATCCCGTCAGGTAATAACTGGCCAGCCATCCGGCGACCCATACGTGCGCGCTCAGGGCGCGCGACCAATGCTGCATGCTTCGTCCCCGGAGGCCGCCGAAGCGTCTCCCAAAAATCGAGCGCGGAATTCGTCTCCCCGTAGTACTTCGGATCGGGCGGCCAATGCGTGTTGTCCACGTCCATCGAGTGGCGGCTCGCGGCTTCCGCGGCCAGATAGAACCGGCGATCGCCCGTGCGGAGGAAATGCAGCCACAGCATGAAGTCCACCGCCGGTTCGTTGCACACCCAGACGTCCCATTTCTCCCCATCGAAATTCCACTTCCCATCTCCATAGTCGAACATCCCGAACCACGGCACCCATCGTTGATTGAAGAGCCACCACTCGAATTTGTAATCGAGGGCGCGTTCGAATTCGGGGAACCGCTCCGCGCGGGGCGCGAACCGCCCATAGACGCCGCTGTCGGCGTACCATCTCGGATCGGCATGAGCGACCGGAGGATCGAGGATGTAGCTCATCGTTCGCTCGATATCCGCGGCCTCGCTCTTGTGGAAGTAAAAGATCAGCTCGCTCGTCTTCGCGAGCCCCTGCGCCCAATTCTCCACCGTTCCTTCGGAGCCGTCCTCGTATTCCAGCTCGCTCGACCAGCGGGCGAAGCTCATCGGCTCCACGCGCGGCGACCAGAGGAAGGCCGTCGCGCGTCCCGGCGCTTCCCAGCGAAGTTCTTTCGGATACTCTTCGAGGAAATGCCGGACTCCGAAGGCGAGGCCCCAGCGTTCATCCGAGATGGCCATCCACCCGTCGGCGCGTTCGGCGCGGACGATCGAGCGATCGTCCGCATCCAGGTGGGCGAAGAACCCTTCTAGTCGCCGATCGGGCGTGGATTCTGGGACGGGCAGCAGGCGCGTGGGCTTCGGACCGGATTGCAGCAGAGAGAGCGTGCGCACCCCTGAGATCTCGCGCGCGACCTCGCGCTGCGCTCCATCCTGCCACCATCTCCCCTCCCGAAAGCTCGTTCGCATTCGCCGTCGTGGCGAGAGCTTCACATCGAGCGCGAGACCGACGGCCGCGATGCGATCGTTCGGTTGCGTCCACCCGGGATCGCCCGGTTCCTCGCGGCGAATCTTCTCGCCCTGCGTGGCGACGTGCGCATGTTCCCCTTCCGCGGGCCGATGCTTATCGGGGACGCCCGTGTAGACGAACGTGTGGAGGACGCGAATATAAGGTTTCCCCGCATAGGCGTGGATGCGCATCACAAAGGGCGCCGCCGGGTTATCCGCGCGCGCGTACCGGTATTCGCCTTCGACGCGCACGATGACGTGAAGCGGGCCCGATCCCTTCTCGACGACCGTTCGCGTGATGACCGCGCGCGAGGGATCCACGCCGGCATCGTCCAAGAGATCGAGGAACGATCCGCGCCCGAGCGGGCCTTCGGCGATCACGTCCGATTCATCGAACCCATTCCCCTCCGTATCCAGTTGCACGCGGTGCAAGAAGCCTCCTTCGCCCTTCCGCACGAGGAAGCGCAGCGGCCCGGTCGTCACTTCGGCGAATCCGCGCTCGCCCTGATTGTTGATGACGGTCACGCGTTGCGGAGGCGGCCACGCTCGTCGAACTGTCGGCCCATACTCGACGAGATATTCGTCGGAGGCTTCGGCGAAGAAGAAGACCCAGATCCATTTCACGCTCTCATCGGCGGGCGCCCACGTGCTCACTTCCGTGATCTGCGATGGGATCTCGCGGCCCTCCGGAGTGAGAACGCGCACGTGCTCGGGCGAATGGAGAGCGCCTTTGGGGAAGGGCAGACCGAGAAGGATTGGGGCTCCCTCACGCGGGCGTTCGATGCGGATGCGCACGCGTGAGGGGAACGACGAGGGCGATTGCGAACGCCCAAGAAGGCTCGAGCCCACATGGGTGAGCAGGAGAATCATCGCGAGGAGTTCTCGCATCATCGTTCTCTCCCATTGTCCGGTCGTCCGGGTGCAAGGGCGCCCCTTTTGACTTCAGCGTCCCTCTCGTCCGGCGTAGAGCAAGTTCACGAAGAGGCGAATGGCGCCGGGCACGCCGGCCGGAAGCTGACGGAAGAACGCGTAACCGGTGAAGAGGTACGTCCCGCGTCCATATCGAGCGCGGAGGAGTCCCCCGCGAAGGGGAGGTTCACCCGGATCCTGCGAGGCCAGAAGCGGCGTGAACCGTTCATCCCATCGCTCCATGAAATAGAGGCCGCGCTCCTGCACCCATCCCTGAAAATCGCGCTCGGTGATGCGGTTCGGCCAGTGAAAGAGACGATCCTCCGGCGCGAGGATCTCGACCGGGGCATCTTCCACGCTCACGCGCCCACGCCCGAGCGTCGCGGGATAGGGGGTGAAATTCCCTCGGTTGAACGTCGCGACGTCTTGATTGTACTGCACGAGCAACGTCCCCCCGCGTTCGACGAATTCCAGGAGTCGCCGATTATGCTCCCGCACATCCGCGCGCACGTCGTAGGCTCGAATGCCGAGGACGATCACGTGGAAGCGGCTCAAATCTCCGCGGGCGAGCTGTTCCGGCGTGAGGACGTCCACGTCTAATCCGAGCTGCGCGAGCACGCGCGGGATCTCATCGCCCGCGCCCATGATGTACCCGATGCGCATGTCGGCTGGCGGCACGATGACGTCCACGACGTGGATGCGTACGCGCGCCGGTTGGAAGAAGGGGAACCATCCGATCTCGCGCCGCCCAAGGAGCGTATAGCCCTCCGCATACGGCCGTCCCTGATACTCGGCGATGGCCGTCACCTCATAGCGGCCTTCGCGCACGCTCTCGGGCGTGAGCCGGAACGTAGCGTTCTGCACTTCTCCCTCGCGCGAGAGGCTCACGGTCTGCGCTGCGGGCTCGACGCGCCATCCCGGCGGCGCAGCGAGGCGAAGCGCGATGCGCGCTTCGTCGCGCACGTGAGAGCGCACGCTCACGGTCACCGGAATGGCCTCGGTGGAAGAGGCGCGGATCACGACCGATTCCGGATGCACATGAATCGAGAGGGGAGGACCGATCAGAAGCGGACGATGCTCTTCGCCATACAGCGGATCCACGACGCGCGTGCGAACGACGTCGGCGATGTCGCTGGACATCCCGTCCACCGCGTAGCGTGCGCGAACGCGCACGGGCAGCGGAGGCAGCGGCAGCGTGGCGTAGTCCGGGACGTCGAGTCGAAGGATCGTCTCCCGCTGCGGATCTTCGCGCCACCAATATGGGCGCGTCCAGGCCGTGCGCTCCAGATCGGCCGGGATCGTCACCTGGCATTGGATGAGCGCCCCCTCGTTGGGGCCGAGCGGCTTCAGATCGCGCCGAAGCGTGGTGATGGTGAATCCCTTCGGGGCTTCGCACGCGAGGTCTTCGGGGATCACCCGCTCACGACCGCGATTCCACAGTCGCGCCGTCAGCGTGATCGTCTGCCCCGGAGCCGCCACGACGACGGTCTCGCGCGGGCGCGCGAACCCGAACATCTCGCCCTCTTGAGCGTCGGATGGCGTCGCAGCATCCACGAGCGCTTCCACGGTCAGGCCGAGCGCCAGAGCGATCGCGCGTGCGAATTGTGCGCGTTTCGTGCGTAGGTGGAGCAAAAGCTCCTGTCGTGCCGCCGGCGAGAGCGACGCGCGCTCCAGGCGCGCGATGAGATCGGTGAGCACGGCGAGACCGCGCAACAAGGGACGCGCCGCGCGCTCCGGATGCTCCGGGGCGAGCGCCATCTGGGCTTCGACGACATGGTGCTCCACTTCGCGCAACGCCGAGCGAAGGAAGGGCACAGTTTGCTCCGCAGCGCCCAAGCGAGCGGCCAGTCCGGGCAGACTCGTGTCCAGACCATCGAAGAAACTCTCCTCTCGCTCCGATGTCGGCACGCGCGAGGCGATGAGCCGATAGTACGAATACCGATCTCCCGAAGGGACGACCGCGCCGCCCGCGCCTTGCGTGAGTTGGAGGCTCAACCCCTTCATGGCCAGTTGCGCGTAGGATTGCCCGAGCGCCGGATCATACGCCCCCGTGTTCAGGCGCACGGTGTGCGCCTCATCGGCGCGCACGCTGACGTAGAGCTTCTTCGGCGACCACGGGAGCAGGCCCTCTTGAAGCTGTTCCGGAAAGCGAGCGGGATCGCCGGCCGCCTCGAACGCTTCGCGCGCGAGGATCCCCGCCGCTTGATGATTTCCGTGTCCATCGCGCGGCGCTCCGTGAAAGCGCGCCACCACGACATCGGGACGAAAGGCGCGGATCACGCGCACCAGATCGGCGAGTGCCGGCTCGCCCCCGTTCCATTTCCGAAATGTCTCTTCCGCCGTTTTGGAGAAACCGAAATCGGCCACGCGCGTGAAGCGCTGTCGAACGCCATAGTGCGCGTCGGCGGCGAGCAGCTCGAGCGTGCGCAAGAGGCCGAGGGCATCCAGCAACTCCGGTCCCGTCTTGTTCTGTCCGCCCTCGCCGCGCGTGAGCGTCAGCAGCATCGCCTCAGCGCCCCAGCCGCGCGCCAGGAGCGTGAGCATGGCCCCATCCTCGTCATCCGGATGCGCCGTCACATGCAACAGTCGCGCCGTCGTGCGCAACTTCCGCAGCGCTTGCACGAGTCCCGGCAGACCAAACTCCACGGCCGGCTTCGGGACGACCTCCATCCATGGCTCGTCAGCCTCCTGGGCTGAAACCAACTGCGGCGTTCCCAAGACCGCTCGTGGAACCGGTCCGAGCGCGAAGAGGAAGAGGAGGACGCCGCCGAGCGCGTGCCGGGTCACCGATCGTCGTGGCATATCTCCTCCCAGCGGATCGTCGGACGTAGGGATGAGGGGATGCCGGCGCGACCTCCTCATACGCGCGAGCGCATCGTCCGGCATCCCCTCGGCCGCTTCACGCGATCCCCTTCAGAAATTCAGCTTGAACCCGAGCTGTAACTGTCGCGACTCGAGCGCTCCCGCTCGCGGAAAGCGCGCCGGGAGTGACGAGACGAGACTCCCGTCGGCGTTCACCGCCACCGTCGTCGTCAGGTCCGTGATGTTCGGATGATTGGTCAAGTTGGTGAACTCCGCGAAGAACTCGACGTTGGCGCGCTCGCCCAAGCGCACGAAGCGCGAGTACCGGAGATCCACGTTGAAGTTGTTCGGTCCGTCCACCGTGTTACGTCCGATGAAGAGCGGCCGATCCATCAGAACGCGGTCGTTGTTGAGGTCGCGATTGGCCAGGATATTGAACGTGTCGCCGCTGTCGGCGCTCACGATGAGGCTCACCTGATTGTCGTTCAAGAGCGCGTTCCAGAATCGGTTCTCCACGCTCACCTTGGGCGCCAGGACGCTGCTCACGTAGAAGATGTGGCGGCGATCCGAGAGCGAGTTGCCGCGATCGCGACGCCGATTGGTCGGATCCGAGAGCTGCACGTTGCTGTCGAGCACGTTCACCTCTGGCGCATCATCAATCGCGTGCGACCACGTGTAAGAGGCGGTGAACTGATACCCGTGCGAGAACCGCTTGATGAGCTGCACGGTGACGCCATTGTAATTGGAATTCCCCACGGATTCGTCCAGGAAGACGTTGTCGAACTCGGGGAAGCGCCGCGTCTGCGGATTCACGGCCGTATCGAAGACGGGGCGCCCATCGGCGAGCGTTCGGATCGGATTGATCGGGTTGATGTTCCGCCGCACGGGGATGCGCGTCCCTTTGGAGAAGACGTAGCTCAGGACGACGGACATGTCCGGGGTGAGCGCGCGCTCGATCTGCAGATTCGCGTTGCCCGAGTAGAGGTTGGCGAAATCCGGAGCGACGGCGTTCACGCTCACGCGCGGAAGGGGGAAACCGGGCGGCACCTGCTCGAGCGTCTGCGGGAAGGCGGGCGCAAAGGGGCTCGTCCCCGAGACCGAGATGTCGCGGAAGCGCGGATTGCCGTTGTTGAGAATCGCCAGGCGATAGAAGTCGAGCTTCGGGAAGTCGTAGTAGATGCCGGCGCTCGCTCGCACGACGGTCTTCCGCTCGCGCCCAATCCCATAGGAGAGGCCCACGCGTGGGGCGAAGTTATTCTTATCCACATTGAAGTCGCGCGAGATCGGAAGCGGCGAGGTCGGGTCGGCGTTCGGGACATCGTATAGCTCGTAGCGCACGCCGTAGAGGAGCTTGAGGTTCTGCGTCACGCGCCAGTCGTCCTGCCAGAACATCGAGTAGAAGAACGCGCGCTCGCTGATCTCCGGGTTCCCCAGCCGTTGCCGGAAGGTCGTATACCCTCTCGGATTCGTCCCGTTGACGGCGTTCAGATAGGCGTCGATGTTCGGGAAGACATATTCGGCGAAGAGCGGCTCTCGCCGGAAATCGCCGTAGGTCGTCATCGCGAATCCGAACTTGAAGGCATGGTTCCCGCGAATGAGCGTGAAGTTGTCCACGATGTCCACGCTCGTTTGACGGAAGCGCTGCCCATCGTCGGTCGGTCCGCCGAACAGCGCCACGCCGGAGATCGTGATGGCCGGGCCGCGCACGGCGTTCTCCGGATTGGCCACACGGAAGAAGCGGCGTCGCGCGTACTGGAAGCGCAGCTCATTGATGGCGCGAGCCGAGATCGTCGAGGTCAGTTGCGTCGCCACCGAATCGGCGGCGTCAATGAAATCGGTCGAGCGCGTCACCGAGAGGAGCCCGGCCGAGAGCGCGCCGCCGATATTGTTCGGCGAGCTGTTGCGGAAGAGATTGTATCGAGACATCAGGCGATGCTTCTCGGAGATCGTGTAGTCGCTCCGGGCGATGAAGAAGTTGACCCGCTGCGAGGCCGGGACGACGCCGATCTGCTTGGGCGTCAACCCGATGCGCGCGGCGTTCTCCGGCGTGATGGTGATC
>Ga0101943_1002689_pt1 | contig 10191 bp, 11 predicted proteins | sample DewCreD2012metaG_5_FD_75244 | JGI IMG/M metagenome (GOLD analysis project Ga0101943, IMG submission 75244) | Hot spring sediment bacterial and archeal communities from British Columbia, Canada, to study Microbial Dark Matter (Phase II) - Dewar... ... | reverse complement strand
GCGAAGGAGGCCCCGGTGGCGAGCTCCACGACCCAGGCGTGGGTGACGTCGCCCATGGTGACGTCCTCACCGTAGGGAGCGACCGCGATGCTCACGCAGCCCGATCCGTGGCCGGCCATCGCCGGGCGGGTCCCGTCCACGGGATCGACGAGGAACAGGTGAGCCGGCCGGCCCCGGACCACGAGCCCCCGGTCCTCGGTGAACAGGGCGACGTCCTCCAGCCCGGAGAGGACGTCGCCCACGGCCCGCTCGGCCACCTCGTCGATCGCGTACGTCGGGTCCCCCCCGGCGGAGATCCCCGCGCGGCGCCGAGCCTCGGGGGTCCCGAGCATCCCCGCCACCGCCTCCCGCACCCGGCGCGCGATCAGGGGCCCGATCACCTCGGGGTCCGGGCCGGCCGCGGGGCGTCGTCGGCCGCTCAACGCGATCCGTCCGCGGGGGCGGGGAAGAGATGGACCGCCCCGCGGTCGATGACGAAGCGACGCTCCTCCCCCTCCCGGAGACCCTCCGCCTCGTCCGCCCCCAGGACGGCCCGGACGTTCCCGCCCCCCACGGCGAGCGTGAGGACGGCCCGCGGACCGAGGCGCTCCACCACCTCCACCCGCGCCGTGAACGGGGCCGTCGCCCGCTCGAGGGGGACGGACCCCGCGGGTCGCACGTCCTCGGGGCGCACCCCCAGGCGCACCTCCGCCCCCGGGGCAGCCGCCACGCCCTCCACGCGGAGCGGTCCCCACACGAAGGCGCCGTCCTCCACGCGCCCCGGGAGCACGTTCATCGAGGGGCTCCCGATGAAGGTCCCCACGAACTCGGTGGCCGGCCTCGCGTACACCTCGGCCGGGGTCCCGCGCTGTTCGATCCGCCCCTCCCGCATCACCACGATCTCGTCGGCCAGGGCCATCGCCTCCTCCTGGTCGTGGGTGACGTAGACGACCGTGGCGCCCAGCTCCCGCTGGATCCGCTTGAGCTCGGCCCGGGTGTCGGAGCGGAGCTTGGCGTCCAGGTTCGACAGCGGCTCGTCGACGAGGAAGGCGGCCGGCTCCCGCACGATGGCCCGCCCGATCGCGACCCGCTGCTGCTGACCCCCCGACAGCTGCCCCGGGCGGCGGTCCAGCAGCTCGGTGAGCCCCAGGAGGTCGGCCGCCTCCAGGACCCGGCGGACCTCGGCGCGGTCCACCCCGCGGGCCCGGAGGCCGAAGGCGATGTTGTCGAACACGCGGAGGTGCGGGTACAGGGCGTAGTTCTGGAACACCATGGCCACGTCCCGGTCCTTGGGCTCGAGGTGCGTCACGTCCCGCCCGCCGATGAAGATCCGGCCGGCCGTGGGTTCCACCAGGCCCGCGATCATCCGCAGCGTGGTGGTCTTCCCGCACCCCGAGGGCCCAACGAGCACCGTGAACCGCCCGTCGGGGACGTGCAGGTCGATGCCGCGCACGACCTCGACCTGGCCGTAGCGCTTCCGCAGCCCCTCCAGCCGGATCTCCGCCATCAGCCCTTCAGCGCTCCCCCCGAGATCCCCCTGATGAGGTGCCTCTGGACCAGGAAGCTCGCCACGAGCACCGGCACCACCGAGACCAGGATGGCGGCCGACATCGCCCCCAGCTCCACCCCGCGGAACGTGTTGAAGCCGGCGATGGCGACCGGGAGGGTCTTCGCCCTCCCCCCGGCCAGCACGAGGGCGTAGAAGAGATCGTTCCAGGACAGCACGAACCCGAAGATCGCCGCGGCCCCGATCCCCGGCATCACCTGGGGCAGCACGACCCGGAGGAAGGCCCGGAACCGGCCGTAGCCATCCACCAGGGCCTGCTCCTCCAGCTCCCGTCACCCACGGCCCCCGGATGGACAGGATCATCCGCGAGAAGGCGCGGAAGCTCGGGAAGTCGCCCGAGGAGATCTACCAGGACTACACGCGCGAGACGGCGCTCCGTCGTTTCATCGACGACGTCGACGTCGCCGCGGCCGTACGGTTCCTCTGCTCCGACGCCGCGAGGAACATCACCGGCCACGACATCGTCGTCGACGCCGGCTGGGACGTCTGAGCCTCCGTTATCCCTCGAGCTCGTCGCGGAGCGCCGCGAGCCACTCGAGCGCGATCCGGTCCTGCGGCCTCCCGGCGGCCCGCTTCATCCGGATCAGATCCCTGAGGGACGCCACCCGCACCACGAGGCCGTCGAGGTCCTCGTCCGTCGCGGAGGCGTCGAGGTCGACGAACCCCTCCGTCCCGGCCGGCGTGGCGAGGCAGTCCAGGGGGCCCGCGTCGGTCTCGAACGTGAAGTGGTCGCCGGCGGCGAGCGTCCGGGCGTCGAGCACGAAGGGGACCTCGGGGGGCGCGCCGCGGAGACGGGCCCCGAGCTCCCGGAGCGCCGCCGCGAGCCGTTCCAGGTTCGCCCGGTCCCGGGCGTGGCAGACGTCGAGGTCGCCGGTGACCAGCGGGGCCCCGCGGATCGCCGCGGCGAAACCTCCGATCAGGACGAACCGCACGCCGTGGCGGCGCAGCGTGGAGAGCGCCGTGAGCGGGTCGAAGGCGGGCCCGGCCATCAGGGAGGGAACCGGCCGCGGCCCGCCCGAGGACGTTCGAAGACCCGGGTCCGCTCCCACTCGAGGGCGGCCAGGCGGGCCCGCTCCCCCGGCCGGAGCCGGAGCCGCTCCCGGATCAGCGAGCGGTCCACGCCGAGCCCGGGCCGTCCCACGACCTCCAGCGCCTTCCCGCAGGCCCGGAGGAGGCGGTCGAGGGTGTCGAAGCGGGGCGAGGCCCGCCCCCGTTCGATCCTCGAGAGCGTGGGCTGGGGGATGCCCGTCCGCCGGGCCAGCTCCCGCTGTGAGAGCCCCGCGGCCAGCCTCGCCTCCCGGACCAGGATCCCGGCGTCCACGGGAAGATGATAGCTGAAACGTTATCAGCGAGGCACCCGCGTGCCGGGGCCTCGAGGGATCGCCGGCGGGAGCAGCGTCGTGGCGGCGGGCCCGCCTGCCGCCCCCGCCTTGCGCGGCGACGACCGAGGGGTACCCTTCCGAGCAACCGCGGAGGGGCAGGGGTCCCGGGAGCGCGCGATGGCGAGGATGTACCCACGGTCGATCCGGTTCCGGCGGAGCCCGGCCGAGGTGCGCGCGTTCTCCGAGCTCGAGCGCGCCCTCCCCGACGAGTGGGTCGGCCTCCACCACGTCCGGTGGATCCAGCGGCGGGAGGGCCGCGGGGCCCGGGACGAGGAGGCCGACTTCGTCCTCGCCCACCCCGGGCACGGGGCGCTCGTCCTCGAGGTGAAGGGCGGCGAGCTCCGCTACGACGCCCACGACGGGTGGGTGAGCGTCGACCGGTCCGGGCGCGAGCACCCCCTCGACCACGACCCGTTCGATCGCGCGAAGGACCGCGCCCACAGCCTCCGCCGGTTCCTCCGCGCGCTCCCAGGCTGGCCCGCCCGCTGGGGCCCGATCGGGTACGCGGTCTGGTTCCCCGACGCGATCTGCCGCTCGCTCCCCCTCCCCCATATGGAGCCCGTGCTCCTCGACGCCCGCCACCGCGGAAAGAGGCTCGAGGCCCGCCTGGTGGAGGTCGCCCGCACCTTCGCCGGCGAGCGCGACCGGCCGGGGCCGGAAGGGGTCGAACGGCTGGTCCGGGCCCTCGCCCACGACGTCGAGATCCGCCACCCCCTCGCGCTCGACGTCCGGGAGGCCGACCGGGAGATCCTCCGCCTGTCCGAGGAGCAGTTCCGCCTCCTCGACATGCTCGCCGGCAACCGGCGGATGGCGGTGGCCGGGCCGGCGGGCTCGGGGAAGACGCTCCTCGCCGCGGAGAAGGCCCGCCGCCTCGCGCGCCAGGGGTTCCGCGTGCTCTTCACCTGCTTCAACCGCCCCCTGGCGGAGCACCTCCGGGAGGCCCTGGCCGACGCGCCCGGCGTCGACGTGGAGACGTTCCACGGCCTGGCCCTGAAGCTCGCGGCCGAGGCGGGGATCGAGGTCCGGGGCGACCGGGGCGAGCAGGCGTTCTGGGAGCGGACGGTCCCGCGGGCGTTCGAGCAGGCCGTGGAACGGCTCGGGCCCCGCTACGACGCGCTCGTCGTGGACGAGGCCCAGGACTTCGCCGCGGGTTGGTGGCTCCCGCTCCAGCTCCTCCTCGAGGACCCCGACCGGGGCGTCCTGTACGCGTTCTCCGACGACAACCAGGCGATCTACCGCCCGCCCGAGCTCCCCGAGGGCCTCGCCTCGTTCCGCCTCTCCGAGGTGTGGCGGAACACCGAGCAGGTCTTCGCCGCCGTGAAGGCCTTCTACCGGGGGGACGAGATCGTCTGCAAGGGCCCCGAGGGGCCGGAGGTGGAGATCCGCGGCGTGAGGCCGGAGGGGCTCCGCGACGAGCTCTCCCGGGTCCTCCACCGGCACCGGCTCGTCGTGGAGGGGAACCTCGACCCGCGGGACGTCGTCGTCCTGACCCCCCACGCCGCGGAGCACAGCGCGGTGGCCGGGCGGGTGGGCGCGTTCGTCCTCACGCCGGAGCCGGAGGGCGGCCGCGACGTCCTCCTCTCGAGCATCCGGCGGTTCAAGGGGCTCGACGCGCCCGCCGTCGTGGTCTGCGAGGTGGACCGCTACGCGGAGGAGGAGTTCACGAGGCAGATGTACGTGGCCTGCTCCAGGTCCCGCACGCTCCTCGTCGTGCTGATCACGGACCCGGGGGCGGAGCAGGGCTGCTCCTGAGCGGGCGCCCCCGCGGACCGGTCGCCGGGGAGGCCGCTCCTCCGCGAGGCCATCCTTCGCCGGTCCCGGGGAGGCCGCTCTTCCGCGAGGCCACCTTTCGCCGCTCCCGGTCAGCGCGCCCGCACCCGCACGAGCCGGGCGGCGAGCGCCCGCAGCCGGGCCGCCAGGCGCGGGTCGATCCAGCCGGCGGGGAGCGCCTCGGGGCCGGCGCCCGCGCCGCACACCGCGCCGGCGATCGCGGCCACGGTGTCCGCGTCGTCGCCGACGTTCGCCGCCGCGAGGATCGCGACGACGGGGTCCCCCCGCGCCCCCGCCGCGATCCCGAGCGCCGTGGGCACCGCCTCCACCGCCCGCACGCCGGCACCGAGCACCTCGGCGCAGGCCCGGGCCGCGCGGTCGGCATCGGCCGCCCCCTCGGCGAGCCGCACGGCGAGGGCGATCCGGGCGGCCACGGAGGGCCCCGGCACCGGCCGCCCCCGCCCGGCCAGCCGCTCCGCCGCCCGCCGGGCCTCGTCGACGGCGACCTCGATCGTCGCGCCCCCGAGCCGCGCCGCCTCCGCGGCCGCCACCGCCCCGGCCGCGGCGATCGCCAGGTCCGTGCCGTGGGTCGGCAGGCAGGCGCGGACGACGTCGTCGTCGATCGCGCCCGGCTCGCCCGCGTGGAGCGCCGCGACCGGCGCGATCCTCGCCGCCGCGCCGTCGGTGTCGCCATCCCGGCCCGCCTCCTCGGGCGGGGCGCCCGCCAGGAGGCGACGGACCGCCCGGGCCGTGCTCGGTCCGATCCGCGGGTCGTCCAGCCGGTCCCGGGCCCAGCCCACGATGGCCCGGGCCACGTCGCCGGCCTCGAAGCTCCCCCGTTCCTCGACCGCCGCGCAGATCGCCTCCCCCACCGCGATGAGCAGCTCGGTGTCGTCGGTCACCTCGCCCGCCGCGAGGCCCGCGTGGAGCGAGTCCCCCGCCGGGGCCACGGGGCCATCGATCCGCCCGTAGCGGGCCCTGACCTCCTCGGCGGTGAGCCCGGCCGCGGGCATCCCCACGAGGTCTCCGCAGGCCGCGCCGAGGAGCATCCCCGCCACCCGCGCCTCGAGCTCCCCGTCCCGGGACCTCCCCGGTGCGTCACGGCCCCCGGGGCTCACCGACCGGCCTCCAGCCGGGAGCGGAGCCGCGCGGCGTGGAGCAGGGCGTGGCCCGCCCCGGGTCCGCACACGGCGGCCGCCCCGCAGGCCGCTGCGATCCGCATGGCTCCCTCCAGATCGGAGCCTCGGATCAGCCCGGCGAGGAGCCCCGCGGCGAACGCGTCCCCCGCCCCCGTCGTGTCCGTGACCCGGCCGTGCGGAGGTCGCGCCGCCGGCACGGTCGCCACGCCGAGCCCGCCGCCCGCCGCCGCCCCCTCCGCCCCCCGCTTCTCGACCCAGGAGGCCGGGGCGAAGCCCCGGGCGGAGAGCACGGCCAGCTCCTCCCCGGTCCCCACGACGATCCGCGCCCGCCGGACGGCCGGCGCGAGGACGCGGTCGGGGAGCCGCTCGACCACCGGCGCGGGATCGAGGAGGACCGCGCGGGGGGTGGTTCGGATCGCCCGGAGCACCGCGCGGGCCCCCGGGCCCTCCAGCTCGTACCCGCTCGCGAACAGCCAGCCCTCCCCGGCGATGGCCGCGGAGAGGCGCCGGTCGAACGCGAGGGCCGCCTCGGCCCCGCGGAGGGTGAGGAACCGGCGCGCTCCGTCGGGCTCGACGATCGCGATCGACCGCCCCGTCGGCCGGCGCGGATCCCGCTGGACGATGGTCCGGAACCCCTCCGCGCGGAGCTCGCGCGCCAGGCGCCGGCCGATCTCGTCCTCCCCCACCCTCGCCACCAGCAGCGTGCGGACCCCGAGCGCGGCCGCCAGACGGGCCACGTTCGTCGCCGACCCTCCGGGCCCCGCGGGCCCCGGCCGCGCCGGGACATCCTCCCCCGGGCCCGGCAGGCGCTCCACGAGGAGCACCTCGTCGAGGATCAGGGCTCCCAGGCAGACGAGGACCGGCCTCACCCGACCCTCCCGAGCGCCGCCACCGCCTCGGCCAGGTCCAGCCACGGCGGCTCGACCCCCAGGATCCGGGCCAGGCGCGCGACCTGGGGCGGCTCGAGGCTCGCCCGGCCCAGCAGCCCGTCGTCCGCGAACAGCGCCCGGGGCGGTCCGTCGAAGACCACCCGGCCTTCGGCGAGCACGAGGCACCGGTCGGCCTCGACCACGAGCTCCATGTCGTGGGTGATCAGCACCACGGTCCGCCCCTCGCTGCGGAGGTCGCGGAGGAGGGCGAGGAGCCCCTCCGTCTCGCGCGCGTCGAGGGCCGTCGTCGGCTCGTCCAGGACCAACGCCGCGGGGTCCAGGGCCACCACGCTCGCGATCGCCACCCGCTGCTTGTCGGCGAGCGTGAGGTGGAGGGGGTGCTCCTGGGCGATCGACGCGAGCCCCAGCCGTTCCATCACCTCCTCGGCCCGGGCCCGGGCCTCGGCCTCGGGGAGCCCGCGGGCCCGGGGCCCGACGGCGATCTCCTCGCGCACCGTGCGCGAGACGAGCTGGTGGTTGGGGTCCTGGAAGAGGTAGCCCACGGTCGCCGCGAGCTCGGCCGTGGTGGCCTCCCTCGTGTCCCGCCCGCGCACGAGCACCCGCCCCGCGGTGGGCCGCAGGAGGCCGTTGAGGTGCCGGGCGAGCGTCGTCTTCCCCGAGCCGTTGGGCCCGAGGACCGCGAGGAACTCCCCGGCCCAGATCCGGAGGTCGACGCCCCGGAGCGCCCGGGTCCCGTCGAGGAAGGTGTGTTCCACCCCCTCGCACACCACGAGCGGATCGCCGGCCGGCGCCATCCCCGGACGCCCCGCGGCGGGCCGCGGCCCCGGGGCGGGACCCGGGGCGGGCCGCGGCGCCGGGGCGGGACCCCAGGTCGGCCGCGGCGCCGGGGCGGGGCCCGGGGCGCTCGAGCCGCCGAGGCGGGAGGCCACCTCCTCCACCCCCAGGGGCGAGGGCGAGAGCCGCAGCGCGGCGGCGAGGCGCGCCACCTGCGGCGGGCGCACGCCGGAGGCGGCGAGGGCCTCGGGGTCGGCCACCACCTCCCGGGGCGCCCCGTCCGCGCGGACCCTCCCCCCGTCCATCCACACCAGCCGGTGCGCCACCCGCACCAGGCGGTCGAGGTCCTGGTCGATGGCGACCACGGTCCGGCCCTCGGCGACGAGCGCCTCGAGCAGCTCCCAGAGCTGGTTCCGCGTCAGGGGGTCGAGGGCCGCCGTCGGCTGGTCGAGGACCAGGATCCGTGGACGGAGCGCGAGCACCCCAGCGAGCACCGCCCGCTGCTTCTCCCCGCCCGAGAGGTCGTAGGGCGAGCGCTCCTCGGACCCCGCGAGCCCGACGACCTCCAGGGCCCAGGCCACCCGGGCCCGGATCTCCTCCGGCTCGAGCCCGCGGTTCTCCAGGCCCACCGTGACCTCCTCCTCGACGGTCAGTCCGTAGAGCTGCGACTCGGGGTCCTGGTAGAGGATCCCGACCTCCTCGGCGAGCTCCGCCCCGCGCCGTCCTCGGGTGCTCCGGCCGAAGATCAGCGCCTCGCCCTCGAACCGGCCCTCGACGAAGGAGGGGATCTGCCCGCTCATCACCAGGGCGAGGGTGGACCGTCCCGAGCCGGTGCCCCCGATCACCCCCACCAGTTCCCCGGCCTCGATCCGGAGATCGACACCGCGGAGCGCGGGCTCCTCGGTCCGGGGGTAGCGGAACCGGACCTCCCGGAGCTCGATCGCGGGGGCCGTCATCCGAGCACCGCCGCCCCCGTCGGGGTCCGTCGGGCCCACCAGAGCGCCGCGACGAGAGCGACGCTCGCGGCGATCAGCAGGAGGTCGATCGCCCCCGGTCTGGGCCGACGGTAGAACGTCCGCCGCCTGGCCCCGAGGACCCCACGGCTCTCGATCACCCGGGCGAGCGTCTCGAGGCGGGCGATGGAGACGGTCATGAGCGGGAGCACGACCATCGCGAGGCGGCGGGCCCGGGTCCAAAGACCCCCCCGGTCGAGCTCGATCCCCCGCGAGCGCTGGGCGTCCCTGATCGTGCCGAGGTCCCGCTCGAGCTGGGGGATCATCCGCAGGGCGAGCGCCATCGTGAAGCAGAGCACGTAGGGCAGGCGGAACCAGCGGAGCGCGGCCACGAGGTCCTGCTGGGGCATGGTCCCGAGCAGGAGGGGCACGGAGAGCACGATGGCCGCGAAGCGGAAGCAGGTCGCCACGGAGCGCACGAGCCCGCCTTCGGTGATCCGGACCGGCCCCAGGGCGACGAGCACGTCGCCGCTCCGGTAGAAGACGGTCCAGAGGACGAGGACGAGGGGGACGAGGGTCACGAGGACCGAGGCGAAGCCCCGGACGATGCGCCACGGGACGGCCGCCGCCCGGAGGAGCGTCACGACCACGAGGGCCACGGCGAGCTCCGCCGCCGGGCTCCGCACCACGAACGCGGCGGTCATGAGCGCGAGCGGCACCGCGAGCTTCGTCGGCGCGGCCAGGCGGCGGTAGGCCGCTCGGCGCGGCACGTAGAAGCTCGAGAGGGCGGGCACCGCTCGGGCTCAGGACCCCGCGCCCGGGGCCCCCACGCTCAGACCTCCGCCCGGCGGCGGGCGAAGAACGTCTCGTGGTAGAGGGCGGTGCGCTCGACGAACGGCGTGAGGAACCGGAGGAGCGGGATCCCGAGGACCGCCGCGGCGATCGCGTCCCCCAGCCACCACGTCCAGAGCCCCGCCCAGATCGCACCGAGCGGCTGGAGGCCCCACAGCACGTAGTTGAGGTTCCCGAGGAGCGCGTTCACGCCGGTCCCGAGCACGACGCCGAACACGACGTAGGTCGCGAGCGAGCGCGCGTCCCCGAGGTCGCGCCGCAGCCGGTCGCCGGCCGCGTAGAACACGAGCGCTGGGATCAGGCCCTCGATCATGTCGTGGACCCCGCCGGTGATCCCCACGTGCACCGCGGTCCCCCAGGCGAAGTTCCCGATGATCGTGCCGAAGTAGGCCCCGAGCGCCCCCCAGAACCCGAACCACATCGAGAACGTGATCGCCACCGCCGTGGCCGGGAAGACCAGCGTCGCCCCCGGGACGGTCTGGAACGACGCCGAGAGCCAGTTCATCACGGAGTACAGCGCCGTCCCCAGGGCGACGATCGCCACCTGCCGCGGACCGAACTCGAACCGCACCCGAGCACCCCCGAACCCGACGTCGTTCGGCGGGGCAGAGTGTAGCGCCCCAGGGGACGGGAAGGGTGGACCCGAGCCCCGACGATCCCCCGTGCCCCACCCGCTCGGGCTCACGCGCCTCGCGCCAGCCGCCGCGCTTCGAGAGGGCGGGGCGCGCGGTCGGCGGGACGTGTAGCATCCCGTCATGGACGTGGCGGCGCTCGGCACGATCCTCGGGATCTGGGCCCACCCCGACGACGACATCTACCTCTCGGCCGGGATCATGGCGATGGCCGCCCGGAACGGGCAGCGGGTCGTGGACGTGACCGCCACCC
>Ga0101943_1002687_pt1 | contig 10194 bp, 15 predicted proteins | sample DewCreD2012metaG_5_FD_75244 | JGI IMG/M metagenome (GOLD analysis project Ga0101943, IMG submission 75244) | Hot spring sediment bacterial and archeal communities from British Columbia, Canada, to study Microbial Dark Matter (Phase II) - Dewar... ... | reverse complement strand
ACTACGAATGGTTGTCCGGGCACTGGCTGAGTGGGTGTGCGCCACCGCCTGAGGGAACGATGCTCTATCAGGATGCATTTGGACTTCGGGTAGGGGGTGATATTGGGACGGCGGCAGTGCCGAAGCGGGTGCCAGAGTACATGGAGCAGAATACTGAATGGCCTTGGCAGTACATCCTGCTAGGGGAGCAAGATCAAGGAAGTTTCCAGCAGCAACCACAACCCACGCCGCCTGCTCCACAGCCACAACCTCAGCCTTCCCCAAACCCACCACCACGGCGTCCTGATCCTGGCGATGTTGTTCTCTGCTTGCTCTGTTTGGCAGCTTGTTTTATAGAGCAGCCAGTCAGGGCTGGGTGTTTAACGGGTTGTTTGATTTCTCCCCCTTGTCAGCGGGCGGTTAACCCACGACAGCCTCGCCTACTGCCCTGTGTGGTGGACACAGGTGGGCGTCCATCGATAGGCTGTGTGATATCGATTGGCTTTTGAAGAGTTAGGAGGTGTTCTGATGAAACAACAGTGATAATATTTATTGATAACATCTGAGCCTGTAAAGTCAGGCTTAGTGCGTTTTCGTTACGCCAACGATCGGGAGATCGAGAATTGGCAGCGGAAGCGCCCTCATGAAGTGCTGAACGAGTTTGGATCTCAAGGATGGGAGTTAGTATCCACCTCAATGGCGATTGACCCAGCACTTTACCTTTTCTATTGGGTAGTGATGAAGCGCCCGAAAGACACACGATAGCGAAGAGACTCCCGACCTGATAGAAGTGCGTTGGGGTACGATCAGCACTGGCAGTATCGGCATACAGGCGGTGAGTTGCTCATGATGGGTGCGACGGGCGAGCCGAGTGGGTACTATCCGATGGACAGCAACGGGCTAATGGTGCAGAGCGAGTTGCCGCTGGCGTGCGTGTGTCAGGTGGCACTCGTGCTGATGGTATGCCCCCCGCTGGGGTATGGCGGGTGTGAAGGACGGTGTGAGGAAGCACCACCTATCTTACCACCCATCCCCTCCCCCTCACCTGGTCCCTGCCCTTCGCCAGAACTGCCTGACGACTCGTTAATTATACCAGCAGGAATTGCAGGTCTTTTTATCGGTCTTATCATAATCGCGATAAGGTACTACTTAGCAAGCTGTGCAGCAGCTGCGGCTGGAGGAGGATTCGGCGCATTGAGAGCGTGTCGCATCATCAGGGTGAACAGTGTGCTGTCAAAGCGGGTGGGCTGCGCGGCTGTGTCGGGTGCTGCAGCTGATGGTGGATCAAGACTTGGTATTAGTCCTTTTCCTATGGAATGGAGGTGCTCCTTGTGAAAACGAGTGGTAGAGATAGAATGGTGATAATTTTCTGGATGGCTATGGCGTTATTCTATTTGCTGGCTATCTTGGGGCGAGCAGGTAGCTTTTTGCTGGATGATCTACCGGTAACTCAGGATAAGTGCATTAGGAGTTTACAACAACTCAAACATGCGGGTCTATTAAACCAATCTTGCGCAAGTCAAGCGTGTCCGAATGCCGTATGGGTTCGTGTAGAACATCCGCATGACGAAACCCGTGCTCTGATGGTTGTCCACTCTGGTTCTGATGGAGGAATAACTTTGCTTTTTGACAAGGATGGGCGATTGATTGGAGTGCAAGGTGATACATTTCATCTGCGAAGGATGTACACGCCATATGCTTTACTTTATTTTATTGTTTCGTTTCCGATGATGGCTTTATTGCTTCTTTCACGCCCTACAGAATATTATGCTGTACGAAACAGTTCCATTTTATACTCCGGCACGCTTTTGACCTATTTAAGCGGAGTTGCCGATAACCCATTAGATCAGCCGATGTTGTTAATAAACGGAGTTACCTTTATTGTAGCATTGATGATAGGTGTATGGGCAGTTGTGGATGTCTATAAAACGCGGCATCATATTCGAGATTTACTGTGTCGATACTGAATTGGATGTGGTGGTGTACCGATGCGGGTGTACCCCAGGGCGCTTGGGATAGGTCTGCTGAGCCTCAGATTCCTCACCTCCAGCAAGGTCCGCCTCTATATCTCGCGTCTGCCGCTGAGGGCGTATCCGAGCGTAGCCGCATCGGCATAGTCCAGTTCACCTCCGACCGGCATACCATAGGCAATGCGCGTGGTGCGCACCCCCATCGGCTTGAGCAGGCGCGCAATGTAGAGCGCGGTAGCATCGCCTTCCACCGTTGGTGGGGTTGCCAGAATCACCTCCTGCGGAGGATCAGTACGAACCCGCTCGATCAGCTCACGAATCTTGAGATCTTCTGGCTGGATGCCTTCTGCGGGTGAAATCAGCCCGTGCAGCACATGGTACAGCCCGCGATACTGCTCCAGCCGTTCCAGTGAGACCACATCGCGTGCATCTGCCACCACGCACAGCAGGCTGGGGTCGCGTGTGGGGTCCTGACAGATTTCGCACAGTACCTGCTCACTCAGAAAGAAGCAACGCTCGCACAGGCGGATGCGGTGGCGTGCCTCCAGCAGGGTGCTGGCAAGTTGCTCAATCTCGTCGGTGGGACGGCGGATGAGATAGAGGGCGAGTCGTTGTGCCGAGCGAGGTCCAATGCCCGGCAACCGTTCCAGCAAAGCAATCAGTTGCCTTAGAGAAGGAGGGAATAGCGCCATCTCAGAAAGGCAGTCCTGCGCCGCCGAACCCGCCCAGCGCGCCCGTAATCTGCTCCATGCGCTGTGTGCGAATCGCCTCCGCCTGACTCTGCGCCTCGCGCACCGCGCTCACCACCAGATCCTGGAGCATCTCCGGATCATCGGGGTCAATCGCCTCCCGGGCGATTTCGAGGCAGATGAGCATGCCCTTGCCGTTCACCGTGGCTTTGACCACGCCGCCGCCCGCGGTTGCCTGTACCTGGAGTTGCTCCATCTCCTGTTCGAACTGTTCGGCCTCCGCCAGCATCCGCTGTGCCTCTTCCATCAGCTGGCGCATCTGTCCACCTGGGATTTTAGGTAGTTTCATCCTCCATGTACCTCCAATATATTGTACCCGTTCCGAACCCATTCTTGCCCCCTTGGTTTAGATAGGCGAAGGATTCGGGTATAATCGGGGCGCTATGTACGGCAAGGGACTGTCGCGCCGGGAGTTCCTCAAAGCCTGCACGATGGCAACGGGCTGGGCATTGCTGGCTCCCGGCGTGCAAGCGGTCAATCGCACTACAAGCAGGAGGGATGCAACGATGGCGGAGATTCAGATTGTGGAGGTTGTGGCGAAGCCCTTACCCGAAAAGGTGTTCCAGACCGAAAAGTTCGGCATCTCGCGCAAAACGCACGAGGAACACTACAAGCTCTATCAGGGCTATGTGAATAAGACGAACGAGATTCGCAAGGCGTTAGCTGCGCTGACCTCGGACGACTTCGCGAAAGGCAACCAGACCTACAGTCTCATCCGCTCGCTGAAGGTGGACTACACCTTCGCACTGGGCGGTGTAAAGAACCACGAGCTTTACTTTGAGAACCTGGGCGGCGGTGGTTCGGAACCAAGCAGCGAGCTGCGTCAGGCTCTTGCCCGATACTTTGGCTCCTTTGAGCGATGGCTGGAAGACCTGAAGGCAACGGGGATGGCAGCACGCGGCTGGGTCTGGCTCGCCTATGACCACGACGACGGCACGCTTTTCAACTATATCGGCGACGCGCAGAATACCTTCCCTGTGTGGAACGCCACCCCCATCCTCGCGCTGGACACCTACGAACACGCCTACTATCTCGACTTCCAAACGGCGCGTGCCCGCTACATCGACGCCTTTATTCAGGCAATCGACTGGGAGGTGGTCAACCGCCGCTACGAGGACGCGCTGCGCATGTCGCGCCGATAAGGCACCAGCGAAGGCGAATAGCGAGGGGCGAGCGGTGAAAGTCTTAGCTCACTGCTCGCCACCCGCATGGAGGAACCAATCCCTGTGAAACCGCTGGAAATTATTCCGGCAATCGACCTGCGCGGGGGACAATGCGTGCGCCTGTCGCAGGGCGATTATGCGCGCGAGACAGTCTATGCGGATGAACCAGTGGCTATCGCGCAGCGGTGGGCATCGCTGGGTGCCCCGCGCCTGCATGTGGTCGATCTGGACGGCGCACGCGCCGGCGAACCAAAGCAACTGGAACTGGTGGCAGCCATCTGCCGTGCCGTGCCCATTCCTGTGCAGCTTGGAGGCGGCATTCGCTCCGAAACGCATCTGCACCAGGCGTTAGATGCAGGCGTGCAGCGTGTGGTGATGGGATCGGCGGCTGTTCAGCACCCTGACCTGATGGCAAGGCTCTTCGAACGCTATGGCGACGCGCTGGTGGTCGCCATCGATATGCGTGAGGAACACGTGGCGACTGAAGGTTGGCAGAGGCTCAGCGAACAAAACTATCTCCAGTTCGCCCGCAAGATGGAGCAGCTGGGTGCCAAGCGGCTGCTTTTTACAAACATCCAGCGTGATGGCACCCTGCAGGGAGTGGACGAGGCAAGTTTGCGTGCACTGCTGGAAACCGTGCAGCTGCCTGTGCTTGCCTCCGGCGGCATACGCGATGAATCGGACCTTCACGCGCTGCACACGCTGGCACAGACCACTTCATTAGAAGGTGTGATTGTGGGCAAGGCTCTGTATGAAGGTCGAATAACGGCGCAGCAGCTCACAAGACTATTCCAGACAGAATGAACTTGTAAGCGTCCAAGCTATTGGCGATGAGTTGCTGAACTAAAGCACTGCTTCAGGCGGCACAAACTCGTAGCCGAACTGTTCGGCAATCGGCTGGAGTGTCACCTTGCCCTGCACAATGTTCAGCCCGTGGCGGACGGCAGGATCACGGCGCGCTGCCTCCTGCCAACCTGAATCGGCAAGGCGCAGCACATAAGGTGTGGTAACATTGGTCAGCGCATAGGTAGAGGTCCGAGCCACTGCGCCCGGCATGTTCGTCACCGCGTAATGCACAATCCCCTCCTCTATATAGGTCGGCTGACGATGGGTGGTTGGTCGGCTCGTTTCAGCAAACCCGCCTTGATCGATACACACATCGACAATCACGGCACCAGACTTCATCATGCGCAGCATCTCGCGTTTGATCAGAACAGGTGTACGCTGCCCCGTCACATAGACCGCACCAATCACCACATCAGCCAGCTGGAACGCTTCCCGCAAGTTCGCCGGGTTCGAATAAAGGGTGTCTACATTTGGGGGCAGGGTCTCTTCCAGCACCCGCAATCGCCCCACATTAATATCCAGAATCAGCACATTCGCACCGAAGCCAGCAGCGATACGCGCCGCGTTCGCGCCCACGACCCCTGCGCCGACCACCACGACCCAGCCAGGGCGTACGCCCGGCACGCCCGACAGAAGCACACCACGCCCACCAAACGGCCGCTCCAGACACCACGCGCCCACCTGCACCGCCATCCGTCCGGCAATCTCGCTCATCGGCAACAGAATCGGATGGCTGCCGTCGGGCAACTGGATCGTCTCATAAGCGATGCAAATGGCGTTGCTACGCGCCATCGCACGTGTCAGCTCTTCACTGGCAGCGAAGTGGAAGAAAGTGAAAATCACCTGATTGGGCTTAATGAGAGGGTATTCGCTGGGCAGCGGCTCCTTCACCTTGACCACCATCTCCGCCTGACGCCAGACGGAGGGCGCATCGGGCACCAGCTGCGCTCCCGCCGCCACATACTCGGCATCATCAATCCCTGTGCCCGCACCTGCACCCGATTCCACCAGCACCGTATGCCCATGCTGAACCAGTACCTCTACGCCCTGTGGCGTCATCGCCACCCGATACTCATCGGGCTTAATCTCCTTCGGAACCCCGATCACCATCGCGCCTGTATAGTACCCAAAAGACAGGGTAATCTGTGCTCCTTCAGAGGAACAGATGGTTCCTCTACACCATTATACCCGGTGTGGTATACTCTATCGGTTCTAAGCCTCTATGCCTTTATTGGGATTGGCTGGGGCGTCTAAGGATGGGTCTTTGTTTAGGACTGCTGTATTGCCTCTCTGGATGTGGCTGCAGCAGTCCTTTTATGGTATCATGGGGGTAGTGCAGGACAGGACTGCCCTCGTGCCTTTGATTATACTTGGCTGGCTCTTATGGGGGCTGTGCCTGCAGACGGTGTAGGTTTGGGGTAGTCTGGATGCCTTTAGAGGAACTTGGTCGCCTTCGGGTGTACCTATGTCGGGTGTAGGTGTCCTGCATAGATAGACCGATAAGGCTTATGAGGGATAGGAATAGCTGGGCTTCGCAGTATGCCCAGAATCCTGACCAGTTGTTTGGTAGGGGTCTTATCTTGGATAGCATTCTGCGTAGTCGGTGAATCTGTTTGAAGGTGGCTTCGAGAGCGGTTGCGGGCAGGTCGGGTTCGTTCCAGATACCCCAGAATCTGCCTGTCCATTGTGTTGCTTCTGGTGCTTGATTTTGGAGTGCTTTGCGGGTACTTGTCGCGTGTCCTAAGATGTAGACCATAGCCTGTTCTACTCGCTTTATTTCGATCGGGTCTACTCGTGTGCCTGTGATGGCAAGTTGTTCATCGCCTGTTATTTCTGCCCATGCTCGGCTGATAAATTGTCGCAGTTCGTGTAGGTTTTCGTATTTGGTGGTATGGAGGATGATGTGATAGTGTACCATGCCTCGCAATTGGAACTCCATTTTCCAGATTGCGAGCCATTGCCATCCTTTGTATTTGCGTTTTAGTCTGTGTTTGAGGGCGCTGAGGTCTCTCTTGCTATCCTCTACGGTTCTCTGCCTGTATGTCAAGGTGATACCATAGTTATAGCCTTCTCGTAGTATCGGCAGGATCAGAAAGAGCTTTTTGGCGAATCTTGCTCTGCTCTGTTTGCTCCATGTCGTTGATGCTTTTCCTCGTCTGTTTCCTTTGTTTCCTCTCATCGTGTTGGTGTTTGTGTTTGCTCTGACGATTAACTTTGTAAGGCGTAGGTTGCTTGTAAGATGAGAATCAGGATGCCTCTTTTTGGGTGTGTGTTGCTGGTAGGTTTGGCAATAGGGTTTTTCTTTTTGGCAACTATTTATGGCTTCTTTACTTATAAGTACACGATCAAGGGGCGTATTGATGCGCGGACACCAGCTAAGGCTAAGTCTGTTGGGCTTCGTTCTGAACTGGACACGGCGGGTATTCCGTTTGAAGTACCGCAGGGCTTTGTCGTGCGCACGGTGGTGCGCCGACTGCCTTGCGGGAAAGAAACTCGCTATTATGTTGTTCTGCCTCTTGATGAGCCTTGCTCTGAATCCGCTGATGGCGCAGAGCAGTGATAAAGAACTTTCAGCTTATCAGAAGGATCCTTATAACGCGAGGTTGTTCTATGAGGGTGTTAACCCGGATGGGCAGCGTGTTCAGGTTCCTGTTCCTCATGGATATATGAATTTTTATTGGGGTAGTTGGCAACGGCTTTATTTTGCTTATGCTGATTACTATAGTACTATAACTCAGGATGTATTGGATTATTGCGAGCAGTGTTCTGATAGGCTAGCTGCTCATGGGATTTTTCGTGCCTGTACTAACTTTATTCGATACCCTGCGCCTTGAGGTTTATAATGCGCGGGATTTTGCCTATATTGCGCCTTCTGCTGTTCCTTCTGCTATGCGCGGGCTGATGGTTTCTAAGTATTCGCTGGGTGAAGAGGGTTTTCGGGCGTTTAGGAACTTCGGCTTTAAGCTTGTTCAGAATCCTGATGTTGTGATTCGTATTGGTAATCGGGAGCGTTCAGAGATGCATGGATATTATTGGGCGAATGTTCCTTTTGATGTAAAGTACTATTATTTTCAGTATCGTAAATCAAGAGTTTTTACTTATTATGGTTCTGTATGTGGTTCTTTGACAAGAGCAACGATCTCTTTTGTGATTGATATATTTTTTACTGCTTTGACGGATGGTTCTGATGTTGAGAGTAGGAAACAGGCTATTACGAATTTGTTGGATGCTATCATTGATAGTGCGAATGCTACTTTTGAGAGTCTTGGAATGCGCTATCCGATGACGGGGGCTGATAGGAAAGATATAAACCTCGTCACGATTATGCCTGCTGATTATCGGGATTTTATTGACCTGTTTGAGGCTTGCGATCTCTGTGATGTGCTTGAGGGGATTAATTCTCTGGTGGAGGCGTTTGAGTGGGGTACGGATGCTGATTATTGGGATCGCTTGAATTCTATTGAGTTCAATGCGCCTAATTACTTAAGCTGGATTGAGTTTTTCTATCAGCTATGGGATGTTTTTGCGCCTGTTTATCAACCTTGTTCTGAGGTGGGTAGTTCCTTTATACAGGTCGGCAGCGCGGTTGACAATAGACCATTTGGGCAGGTGGACGCTTCTGTTGCTGAATATGTGCTTTTCACGATTTGGTTTGTGTTGCGCCTTCGTAGGCTGATGGTGCAGCTTGTTGATGGGATGTCTGGAGGTGGGCAAGATGATTAGGCAGGTTGTTGATTGGTTCATTGAGATACTGGAGCAGGCTTTTCTGGGCTTCCTCTCGACTATTGACCGGCTGATTCCGCCTGCGCCTTCTATTGAGCATACGCCTCTTTTCGTGCGTCCTTTCCTTGACTTGATCACTCGCTTTATTGCTCTTGACTGGCTATTTTATTACGGGCTTATTCTCGTTTCTATTTATGCTACGATCTGGGGTTGGCGTCTGTTGCGTCATCTTTGGGAATTGATACCTTTCAATTAGTGGAGGGGGCGATGATCTGCGCTTTTGTGGGGTCTCTCGGTGCGGGAAAGTCCTATTCGATGGTGGAGTTGGGTCTAAGATACCTTGCCGATGGGTATCGGGTCTACTCCATTACGCCTGATATTGTCTATGCGGAAACGGTCGATATAGATGATGTGCCTAAGCTGGTTTCATTTGCTGCTGATACTCGGCAGGATAGCGTGTTGTTGATGGATGAGGCGGGTCTCTTGCTGTTCAGCAGGGACTGGGCGCGTGAAGGAATGAAGCCTATCCTTCAGTTCATCATCACTTCGCGTAAGCGTGGTTTTCATATCTTCTACACGGCGCAGTATAAGGCGATGGTCGATAAGGTGCTCCGTGAAGTCACTGCCGATGTGGTCTACTGTATGAAGTTTGGTCCTTTCGGTTTCAGGTTTTATCATCCGCAGCTGGAGGTAGAGCTGTATCGGTTCAGTCCTCATATCTGGAAACTGTATGACTCTACTTCTGGATTGAGGCGGGGTGTTTCTTTTCAGCAGGCAGTTGATGAGGGAATACGTAGAGCGGTTATGGCTATAAAGGCTAAGCATGCTCTGAAGGGGAAGAGCGTCGATTTCGATTTCAAGATGGAGGGCTAACATGCTCACGGTAGAGGATCTGCTGATGATTATTGCTGGAATACTCTGCGCAATCGCTTTCCTCATCGGTTTGAGGAGGTAGAGGATGGAGGCTTTCGTGGCTGGACTGGCTGGAGGGCTGTTGTTTGGACTATTCGGATGGATGTTTGGATCCATCCTTGAGATGGTTCGGCGTGCTGCTGAATAGGAGGTGAAACGATGATGGTCTTGGTGAATCGGAACGGGTTTGTGCAGGAAGCGGTGGAGGTGGACGCCTTCACGGCTTGTGTGTTGTCTGATAAGAAAATCGGGCTGACGCTTTATACTCCTGGGAGAGAGGTCTTTTTGCGCCTCTCTCCGGGGGAGTATAGGCGCTTTCTAGAGGCTATTTATAGGCAGCTGGCTTGGGTGGAGCTCAAGGAATCGCCTGATTTCTAAGAATCGACGCACCCAGGTCAGCGAGCCGATTTGCCCCCAGCCCCGCGCCCGATGCATAGGCGCGCGGGGCTGCCCCCAAATCGAGCGAGCGCAGACCACGCACTCAGGTTGCGTCGGCGCAGGATGCCCTTTTGCACGCGCGAGCACGGCCTAAACGCACGCAGCTTCCGTATGGCACGCAGCCCCTGCCTTCCTGCGCCGCGCCACGCAGTACCCTCTCGCCTTGCAGCCCTTTCTCGCCACGCAGCCCTTCTGCGCTATGCAGCCTTTAGGGAAGTGTGCCCTTAGGGCGCGGAGGCACGCGCCAGCGTGCCCCGCGCCTCTCGGGCTTGTATTAATGGTGCATATTCGGCCGCTGGCACTCTCTGAAGATTTCATTGAGGATATAGGTGGCGATCCGAATCAGGGCTTGATGGTGCTTTTTGCCCTCTTTTCGTAGGCGTTTATAGAGGCGGTTCCATCGGCTTTGGGGGT
>Ga0101943_1002683_pt1 | contig 10213 bp, 9 predicted proteins | sample DewCreD2012metaG_5_FD_75244 | JGI IMG/M metagenome (GOLD analysis project Ga0101943, IMG submission 75244) | Hot spring sediment bacterial and archeal communities from British Columbia, Canada, to study Microbial Dark Matter (Phase II) - Dewar... ... | reverse complement strand
CGAGCTGGTCCTGGGCGGGGTGCTCTCTTCGGTGTTCGTCCCGGTCTTCGTCCAGTGGCTCGAGGAGCGCGGCACGCGCGAGGCCTGGGAGGCCGCCCGGCGGATCCTCACGCTCACGGTCGTCGTCCTCTCGGCCATCGCCGTCCTGGCCATCGCCGCCGCCCCCTGGATCATCCGCCTCTACACCTTGCGCTGGCCGGAACCGCAGCGCGCCGTCGCCGAGCGCCTGGGCACCTTCTTCCTCCGCTGGTTCATGCCTCAGATCGTGTTCTACGGCGTGGGCACCGTGGCCACCGGCCTCCTCAACGCCCACCGCCGGTTCGCCGCTCCCATGTTCGCCCCGATCCTCAACAACCTCGTCGTGGTGGCGACGCTCCTCGCCTACGCGCGGGTGGCCGGGGCCGATCGGGCCGACCCCACGGCGATCACGGGGGGCGAACGCTTGCTGCTCGGGGTCGGCACGACGCTCGGGGTGGTGGCGATGACCGCGGCGCTCCTGCCCTCGCTCCGGGCCACGGGGTTCCGCTTCGCGTGGCGCCTCGACCCCCGCCATCCGGCCATCGCCCGGATCGCCCGGCTCGCGACCTGGACCATCGTCTACGTGGTCGTGAACCAGCTCGGGTACCTCACGGTCCCCATCCTCGCCGGCGAGCGGCAGGGGGGCTACACGGCGTACGCCGCCGCGTACATCCTGTTCCAGCTCCCCCACGCCATCTTCGCGGTGTCCATCTTCACCGCGCTCCTGCCCGCGATGGCCTCCCGCCACACCGAGGGAGACCTGGCGGCGTTCCGGGCGCTGCTCTCGCGGGGGATCCGGGCCACCGGGTTCATCGTGCTGCCCGCGGCCGCCGGCTACGTCGCCCTGGCCCGGCCGATCGTCCGGCTCCTGCTCGAGCGCGGGGAGACCGGCCCCCGGGACACCGAGCTGATCGCCGGAATCCTCGTCCTCTTCGCCCTCGGGCTGTTCTCGTTCTCGGCGTTCCAGCTCCTGCTCCGCGCCTACTACTCGATGCAGGACACCCGCACGCCTGCCCTGGTGAACGTGGGCGCGGTCGCCGTGAACGTCCTCGCCAACGTGGTCCTCTCGGTCGGCCTCGGCCTGGGCCCCCGGGGCCTGGCCGCCGGCCACGCCCTGGCGTACACGGTCGGGGCGCTCGCGCTGGGCCTCCTGCTCCGGCGCCGGCTCGGCGGGATCGATGGGCGGCGGATCGCCGGCGCCCTCGGGCGGGTCCTCCTCGCGGCGTTCGCGACCGGCGCGGCGGCCCGGCTGACGGCCTCGGGCCTCGGGGAGCTGGTGGGCGCGGCGTCCCTCGCGGGGCAGGCCCTCCAGGTCTTCGGCGCGATCGGAGCCGGGCTGCTTGTGTTCGCCTCCGCGGCCCTTATCTTCCGCCTCGAGGAGGTCGATGTGGTGAGGGACGCGCTGCGGCGCGGGGGGCGGCGGTGGACCTGAGGCCGGAGGAAGGATCCATCGGGAGGGCCCTCCTCGTCTCGCTCGTCCTGCTCGCGCTCCTGGCCGTCGCCGCGTTCGACGCCGGATCGATCCTCCTCGCCCGCTACCGGGTCGCGGATCTCGCCGCGCGCGCCACCTACCAGGCGCGCGTCGTCTACGACCGGACCCACGACCGCCGGCAGGCCTGCGCCGCCGCGGAGGACCTGGTGGAGGCCGACGACGCGCGGGCCCGGATCCCGGACGGGGGCTGCGTGGTGGACCTCGCCCACCGGGAACTCCGGGTCACGGTACGGCGGGCGGCGAGGACCCTGCTCGTCCGGCGCATCCCGTTCCTCCGCCCCTACGGGAGGGCCGGGTCGACCGAGACCCTGCCGCTCGCGTCGTGAGCGGGCCGGCCGAGAGCGACGATCAGCTGGTCCGCCGGACCCTGGCGGGGGACCGGGAGGCCTTCGGGACCCTGGTCGAGCGACACCGACGCCGCGCGTACAACCTCGCCCTCCGCATGCTCGGGCGCGAGGAGGACGCCCGTGACGCGACCCAGGAGGCCTTCCTGACGGCGTTCCGCAAGCTGAGCTCGTTCCGGGGCGACGCGGCGTTCTCGACCTGGCTCCACCGGGTGACGGTGAACGCCTGCTACGACCTCTTGCGCAGGTCGGCTCGAGCCCCGCTCGCCCCCAGCGGGGACGACCAACCGCAGCCCGAGCCCGGCCCCCCGATCCCCGACCACGCGGAGGCCACGGCCGACCGCGTCGACGTCCGCCGGGCGCTCCTCGGGCTCCCGCCGGAGCACCGGGCGGTGCTCGTCCTCCACGACGTTCAGGACCTGCCCTACGAGGAGGTCGCTCGGATCCTGGGCGTCCCCGTGGGCACCGTCAAGTCCCGCCTCCACCGGGCACGGGTGGCCCTGGGCCGCGAGCTCCGGGGGGAGGCCGAGGCGGAACGCCTCGCCCCGCCCGAACCGTCCCAGGAGGGACGATGAGCCACCCCGGGGACGAGCTCCTCGCCGCGTACGTCGACGGCGCCCTTCCCGAACCCGAGCGGAGGACGGTCGCCGCCCACCTGGACGCCTGCCCGGCCTGCCGGGACGAGGTGGCCCTCGCCGCCCGGGCCCGCGGCGCGCTCAGGGGCCTCCCGGAGGAGCCGGCGCCGGTCGGCGTGACCGGGCCCGTGCTCCGGGAGGTCGAGCGGGCCGCCGGGACCCGCCGGGCCCGGGCGGTCCGGTGGCTCGCCGGAGCGGCCGTCGCCGCCGCCGTGGTGGCCCTGCTCGCCCTCGCCCTCCCTGAGCTCGGCGGCGGGGGCGCGGCCCTTCCACCCGCGGACGAGGTGTCGGCCGCTCAGGAGGCCGGGCTGCCGGCCGCCGCCGCATCCCCGGCCTCCCCGAGCCTGGAACGGAGCGACCGCGACTACCATCCCTCGGACCTCGAGGCGTTGGCCCGGGAGGCCTCCGCCGGCACCGAGCGGCTCGCCGCGGCGGAGGCGAAGACCCCGCCCGCCGTCGCCCGGGCCGTGGGATGCGTCCTCCGCGGCTCGGATCTCACGCCGAAGGACCGGATCGTGCGCCTCATCGACGCCCGTTTCCAGGGGACCCCCGCGTACCTGGCGGTCGCGCTCCGGGGCCCGGGCGCGGGCCAGCCCCCCACCAAGGTCGTGGTGTGGGTGGTGGCGAAGGAGGGCTGTGGCCCCCTCGCCTACTCGCAGGACGCGCTCTAGCACCACCCCCGCGGCCGACGGCCCGTCGGTGCCGGGCGCCCGCTCCCCGGCGGGGATGTCCCGCGGTTGTACCCTGTGGAGCGAGCCTCCGGAGGCGAGCGCGACGACCATGACCGAGGAACGGAACGTCCTGATCCTGGGATCTGGGCCGGCGGGGTTCACGGCGGCCCTCTACGCGGGCCGCGCCGACCTCGAGCCGCTGGTGCTCAAGGGCGTGGACGCGGGCGGCCAGCTGATGCTCACGACCGAGGTCGAGAACTACCCCGGCTTCCCCGACGGCATCCTCGGCCCCGAGCTCATGGAGGCCATGGAGAAGCAGGCGGAGCGGTTCGGGGCGGAGCTGCTCCACCAGGCCGCGACCCGGGTCGACCTCTCCGAGCGCCCCTTCCGCGTCTGGGCGGGGGGCCAGGAGTGGCGGGCCCGGACCCTGATCGTCGCCACCGGCGCCTCGGCCAAGTGGCTCGGGGTCCCGGGCGAGGAGCGGCTCCGGGGACGGGGGGTCTCGGCCTGCGCCACCTGCGACGGGTTCTTCTTCCGGGACCGGGAGCTCGTGGTGGTGGGCGGGGGGGACTCCGCCATGGAGGAGGCGATCTTCCTCACGAGGTTCGCCTCGAAGGTCACGATCGTCCACCGCCGGGACCGGTTCCGGGCCTCCAAGATCATGCAGGACCGGGCCCTGGCGAACCCCAAGATCTCGGTGATCTGGGACACCGTCGTGGAGGAGATCCTGGGCGACGGGCAGGTGACCGGCGTGCGGCTGCGGAACGTGAAGAGCGGGGAGGTCCGGGAGTTCCCCACCGACGGGGTCTTCGTGGCCATCGGCCACACGCCGAACACCCAGCTCTTCGAGGGTCAGCTCGAGCTCGACGGCGGGTACATCGTGGTCCAGGAGCCGACCACCCGGACGAGCGTCCCCGGGGTCTTCGCCGCCGGCGACGTGGTGGACCGGATCTATCGGCAGGCGGTGACCGCCGCGGGGATGGGGTGCAAGGCGGCGATCGACGCCGAGCGGTTCCTCCAGGAGGAGGGCCGCTGAGGGATCGGACGACCACCGGCCGAGCCTGGGCGTCGAGGGCCGGCGTCGGGTCCGACGGGGTATCGAGGACCGGCCAGGGGGCCGGACGGAAGATCCAGGAGGGATGGGGAAGTGGCGATCATCGGAGACGTGACCGACCAGGACTTCGAGGAGCGGGTGTTGCGCTCGCCCACGCCGGTGCTCGTGGACTTCTGGGCGGAGTGGTGCGTGCCCTGCCACATGGTCTCCCCCGCCGTGGAGGCCATCGGCCGGGAGAGCGGCGACTCCCTGGCCGTCGCGAAGCTCAACATCGACGACAACCCGGAGACCACGCGGCGCTACGGGGTGATGAGCATCCCTACGCTGATCCTGTTCAAGGACGGGGAGGAGAAGGCCCGCCTCGTGGGAGCCCGCGGCAAGGAGGCCCTGCGCAAGGAGCTCGAGCCGCACCTCGCGGCGTAGGGCACCCCGCCTCGCCCCCGGCGGCCCCGGGCGGGAACCGTGCTGCGCCCGGCGCCCGTCTGCCGGACGTGGGGGCGGTCTCCGGGGTCCCGAACCTGGGAAACTCCTGGCCCGTGAGGATCATCCGTCCCGGCGACGTGGGGGCCGACGTCCGCGACCTCCAGCGCCGGCTCCAGGCTTTGGGGTTCCGGGTGGAGCCCGACGAGCTCCAGGGCCGCTTCGGGCCCTCCACGGAGGCCGCCGTCCGGACCTTCCAGGACCAGCGCCGGCTCCCGGTGGACGGCCTCGTGGGTCCGGACACCTGGGCCGCGCTGGTGGAGGCGGGCTACGCGCTCGGCGACCGCGTCCTGTACCTGCGGGCCCGGCCGTTCAGGGGGGACGACGTCCGCGAGCTCCAGCGGCTCCTCAACGCGCTCGGCTTCGACGCCGGACGGGAGGACGGGATCTTCGGCCCCGCCACCGACCGCGCGGTCCGGGAGTTCCAGCGGAACGTCGGCGAGCTGCCCGACGGCATCGTCGGCCCCGAGACCCTCGCCGCGCTCCAGCGCCTCCGCCCCCAGGTGAACGGGCCCAGCCGTGCCGTGGTGAGGGAGGAGGAGGAGGTCCGCGCGATGGCCGCCCAGCTCCGGGGGACCCGCGTCGCCATCGATCCCGGACACGGGCCCTCCGACCCCGGCTACCAGGGGCCCTCGGGGACCGTCGAGGCCGAGATCACCCTGGCCCTGGCGCGGGAGGTGGCCCGCGAGCTCGCCCGCCGCGGCGCCCGCCCCGCGCTCCTCCGCGACGGCCGGGCCGATCCCACCCCCGGCGAGCGGGCGGAGGCGGCCAACGGCCTCGGGGCCGCGGTCTGCGTCTCGATCCACACAGGGGGGGACGGCGGCCCCGGCGCCCGCTGCTCCTACTTCGGGAGCCACACCACCCACTCACCCGCCGGGCGGCGGCTGGCCGAGGCGATCCACCTCGAGCTCACCGGACGCCTCGGGTTGGCGGACCGGGGCACCGCACCGCTCGCCGTGGCCGTGCTCCGCGAGACCCGGATGCCAGCGGTCCAGGTCGAACCGGGCTGCATCACGCACCCCGAGGACGAGCGGCGGCTCCTCGACGCCTCCTTCCGCCGCGAGTTCGCCCGGGCGATCGCCGACGGTCTGGAGCGCTTCCTGGCGCCCGCGGGTTCCCCGGCCGCCGCGCGCTGACCGCCGGCGTCAGGGGGCCGGCACCGAGGCCATCGCCCGAGCCCCTGCCGCGAGGGGGGTCCGCCGCTCGTGGAGGTCGAGGCGGAGGAGGGGGAAGCGGTGGTCGTCGCGGACCACGACGAACCCGTTCGCCGCGAGGAAGGGGAGTGGGAGCACCCAGCTGCCGTCCCAGGCCCGGTCGCCGATGGCCTCGACGGCCCGGTACCCGCGCTCCACCGCGTCCCTCGCCACCTCCCGGACCAGCTCGCTCCCCAGCCCCTCCCCCCGCCGGCCCTCGACGACGTAGCAGTACGACAGGTACACGGCGTCCGGGGAGACGTGCCGGGCCGCGGCGAACTCCCGCAGCCGGGGGAAGAGCGTCGCCGGTGCGTACTCGGCGAACGCCACCCCGGCACCCTCGGCCACCGCGAGCTTCCCGCACCGGCCCCACTCGAGGAGGGTGGAGGAGAACCACTCCTCCTTGTGGAACGGTGCGTCGGAGGGGTCCACCTCCTCCGCGAGCTCCCAGTAGACCGAGGCCAGGCAGGGCTTGGGGAGGAGCGGGAAGCTCTCGAGGTCCACGTCGACGATGCGCACGCGCATCGCCCTTCAGCGTCGGCGCCGCGCCAGCAGGAGCAGCGCGACGCCCAGCACCGCGCCGAGCAGGAGGGCGCTCGTCGCCCGCACGAACCCGGAGGAGGGACGGCGTTCCGTGACCCCAAGCGTAGGCGAGGGGGGCTCGGGCGAACAAGGGGGCGGCCCCCCACCCCCTCGGTCCTCAGGGGCCGACGGGGCGCGCCGGCTCCGCGGGCCGTGGTGGAGACCCTGCTACGATGCGGCGCCACATGGCCGAGCTCCACGTCGACCCACACGGCGCCCTGTACGCCCGCCGGGCCCGGGGCCTCCAGGCCTCCGAGATCCGGGCGCTGTTCGCCGTGGCCGCCCGCCCCGACGTCATCTCGCTCGCCGGTGGGCTCCCCTTCGTCCAGGCCCTCCCGGAGGAGGACGTCCTCTCGGTCGTCCGGGGCGTCCTCGAGGGCCGTACGGGGACGGCCCTCCAGTACGGCGGCGGCCCCGGACACCCCGCGCTCCGTGGGCGACTGGCGGAGCTCATGGCCGCGGAGGGCGTGCACGCCGACCCCGAGGCCATCGTCGTGACGAACGGGGCCCAGCAGGCGCTGGACCTCATCGGGAAGATCCTGATCGACCCCGGCGACGAGATCGTCGTGGAGGCCCCCGCGTACGTGGGGGCGCTCTCGGCCTTCGCCGCGTACGAGCCGCGCTTCCTCACGGTCCCCCTGGACGAGGAGGGCATGATGGTGGACGCCCTCCGCGACCTGCTCGTGGGCGGCGCCAGGCCCAAGTTCGTCTACACCGTCCCCGACTTCCACAACCCGGCCGGGGTCACGATGTCGCTCCGCCGCCGACGGGAGCTCGTCGCGCTCTGCCGGGAGGCGGGGATCCTCATCGTGGAGGATGATCCGTACGCCATGCTCCGCTTCGAGGGCTCGCCGCTCCCCCGCCTCCGAGCCCTGGATCCAGGGTCGGTGGTCTACCTCGGGAGCCTGTCGAAGATCTTCTCCCCGGGCGTCCGGATCGGTTGGGCCCTGGCGCCGCCCGGGCTCCAGCAGCGCCTCGTCCTCGCCAAGGAGGCTGCCGACCTCTGCTCCAGCAGCTTCACGCAGCTCGTCGCCGAGGGCTGGCTGGCCGACGGTCGTTGGCGCGAGCACCTCGCGTCGCTGGTCGCCATCTACCGGGCCCGCCGCGACGCGATGCTGGAGGCGCTCGAGGCGCACCTCGCCGAGCTCGCGACCTGGACGCGCCCGGAGGGCGGCTTCTACGTGTGGGTGTCGGTCCCGGGGCACCTCGACACCTCGGCCCTCCTGCCCGCGGCGATCGACCGCCGCGTCGCCTACGTGCCGGGCGCGGCCTTCTACCCGGACGGCCGGGGTCGGGACCGCATGCGCCTCTCGTTCTGCTACCCGTCGGAGGGAAGCATCCGCGAGGGCGTCCGGCGTCTCGGCGAGCTCCTCGCCGACGAGGAGGCCCTCTACCGATCGATGTCCGGAGGGCCGACCGATCCCGGGTCGTGAGGTCGCGCGCCGGGTGGTGGTCCTCGCCGGGGGCCGCTCCCCCGAGCGCGAGGTCTCCCTCCGTTCCGGGAGACGGGTCGCGGCGGCCCTGGCTGAGCGGGGGCACGAGGTCCGGCTCCTCGATCCCGCCGACGAGCCCCTCGTCGGCTCCCTCGCCCCGGGGGACGCCTGCTACCTCGCGCTCCACGGCCGGGAGGGGGAGGACGGGACGGTCCAACGCCTCCTCGAGCTCCTCGGGGTCTCCTACACGGGCTCCCCGCCCCTCGCCTGCGCCCTGGCGTTCGACAAGCTCTTGGCCAAGGAAGCCCTCCGCGCGGCCGGGATCCCGACGCCCCGATGGGCCGCCGTGGAGGCTCCGGCGCTGCGCGACCTCGGCGCGGGCGACGCCCTGGACCGCGTCCTGGAGCGGGTCGGGCTCCCGGCGGTCGTCAAGCCGGCGCGCGGTGGCTCGGCGCTGGGCGTCCGCGCCGTCGAGCGCGCAGAGGACCTGCCCGAGGCCCTGATGGGGGCCCTGGCCTACGCGGACGCTGCCCTCGTGGAAGCCAGGGTGCGGGGCGTCGAGGTGGCGGTCGGGATCGAAGCCGGGCGAGCAGGCCTCTCGGAACTTGGCCAGGAAGGCCTCCCGATCGCCGCCGTGCCGGATGTAGTCGCAGACGATGGCGGCCTCCGCGCGGTCGAGGACGACGAGATACTGGCCGCCGGGATAGACCAGCGCCTGCGAGGCCGTGGCGCGCGTCTCCTCGTGGCGGTGCTTGCCGTGGATGACCGCGGTGAAGCCGTCGGCGGCGTACTGCCGCACGTTCTTCCAGACGTTGAGAACCGATCCGCAGGTCGTGTCGACGAGCGTGCAGCCGGTGCGCTGCAGACGCAGCATCTCCGCCACGCTGACGCCGAAGGCGGGCAGGATGACGACATCGTCGGGCCCGATGGCGTCGACGCTCTCGCCGGGATCGGAGAGGAAGCGGATGCCGTTGGCGCGCAGCCGGGCGTTGACGTGCGGGTTGTGGATGATCTCGCCCGTGAGGAAGATGTTCCGATCGCCGAAGCGGCGGCGGGCCTGGTAGGCGTAGTCGACGGCGCGGTCGACGCCGTAGCAGAAGCCGAACTCGCGGGCGAGGTGGATGGTAAGGCGTCCCGAGGTGTAGCTGTAGTCGGCCTCGCGGATGCGGTCGACGAGCGCGCTGTGGTACTCGGCCGCCAGCTCCGCGGCGACCGCGGCCTTCATGTCGAGGCCCTTGCGAAAGATGAGCGGCGGCACGACCGCTACGGCTCGCGGACCCGCGGCGTCAGCGCGTCGATCGCCTGGAGCTCGGCCACCCGCGGTGAGGCGAGGGCGGCCTCGATCTCCACAAGCAGGGGTTCTCCGGCCAGTAGATCGGCCAGCGCCGGCGCGCCGCGCGCGCCCGTGATCACGCCGCCCGTGCCAGTCGACCTCGCGCCGCCGCGCCACCCCGGGCTCTCCCGCATGGTCGTCGAGGCCCCCGGCGTCGTGGCCTCTGCGCACGCTGAGGCCACCGACGCGGCCGTGCGGCTGCGGCTCGTCGTGCGCGCCGACGGCACCGTCGGCGCCGTCGCCATCGTCGTGTCGTCGGGCCACGCGGACCTCGACGCGGCCGCGCGCGAGGCGGCGCGCGCCTGGCGGTTCCTGCCCGCGCGCCGCGACGGCGTGGCGATCGACAGCGTGGTGCTGATCTGGGTGCGGTTTGCCGGCCGGTGAGCCCGCAGCGCGTGCCGCCCGCGCCCGGACGACCGCCCGTCCGCCCCGAACTGCTGCGCGCGCCGTTGCGTGAACAGCGCCCGCAGCGCGTGCCGCCCGCGCCCGGACGATCCCACGCCCCGCGCGCTCGCTGCCTGTACGGCCAGGCATATGGCCGCGCGTGTGGTGACACGTTTGGCTACACGTATGGCCACACGCATGGACACATCCATGGACACACGGCCTGCGGCGTCTGAGGCCGCTGCGCGCGTGGTGCTGGCCATCGACCCCGGCCGACACAAGTGCGGCGTCGCCGTCTGCGCGCCGGGCCGCGTGCTGGCCAGGCGCGTGGTGGCCACCGCCGCCCTGGCAGCCCTCGTGCGCGACTGGACGGATCGCTATGCCGTCACCGAGGTGGTCATCGGCGACCGCACCGGCGCGGCCGACGTGGTCCGCGCCCTGGCGGGCGCGCTGCGGGTGCCGCACCGGCTCGTCGACGAGGCCGGCACGACGCTACGCGCGCGCGTTCTGTACTTCGCCGAACACCCGCCGCGCGGCTGGCGGCGACTGATTCCCCGCAGCTTTCACATCCCGGCCGAGGACTGCGGCGCCCCG
>Ga0101943_1002682_pt1 | contig 10216 bp, 8 predicted proteins | sample DewCreD2012metaG_5_FD_75244 | JGI IMG/M metagenome (GOLD analysis project Ga0101943, IMG submission 75244) | Hot spring sediment bacterial and archeal communities from British Columbia, Canada, to study Microbial Dark Matter (Phase II) - Dewar... ... | reverse complement strand
GCTCGAAGCCCTACCGATCCATCTGGCGCGGGCGGACATCGTCATCTGCTCGGTCGGCGGAACCGACTACGTGCTGCGGCGCGAGCAGGTGGCCGCCGCCATGCCCGTGCGGCGCGATCGCCCTCTGTTCCTCATCGATATCTCCGTCCCGCGCATGATCGAGCCAAGCGCCGGACAACTGGAGAACGTCTTCCTCTATGACATTGACGACTTGGAGCAAATCGTCCGCACGCATCTCGAACATCGCCGATACGAAGCGGCGCGCGCCGAAGTCCTCGTGGATCAAGCCGTGGAAGAGTTCCTGACCTCGCTCCGCCGCTTGGAGGTCGGCCCGCTGATTGCGGCGTTTCGCCGCCGCCTGGAAGAGATCGCCTATGGCGAATTGGAGCGCCATCGGCGGTATCTCGGTCCGCTCACTCCGGAGCAGGAGCGCGCGCTGCGCCATCTGCTCGAAGGCATCATCAACAAGTTCGCGCATCCGGCGATCGCGCGCTTGCACCAAGCGGCCCGTGAGGGAACGCTGCGCCCGGAAGAGCTGAGCCTCCTCGAGCTGTGGGGGGAGATCGTGGAGGCCCGGGAGCGCCGGTCGTCATCTTCGTCGGAGTGATCCCCGATGAAGCGTTCGTCGTTCATCATCGGATCGCGCGGGAGCGCGCTGGCGCTTCGTCAAGCGGAGATCGTTCGCGCGCGACTCGCCGCACATTATCCACATCTGACGTTCTCGCTGAAGATCATTCGCACAAGCGGCGATCGCATCACGGAGCATCCCCTCACGGCATTCGGCGGCAAGGGACTCTTCGTCAAGGAGCTGGAAGAAGCGCTGCTGGCGAAGGCGATCGATTTCGCCGTTCACAGCCTGAAAGACATGACGGCGGAGCTTCCCGAAGGACTTCACCTGGCGGCCATCCTCGAACGCGAGGATCCGCGCGATGCTCTGGTCACGCGGACGGGGGAGGGAACCGTGCGCGCGCTCCCCGAAGGGGCGATCGTCGGCACGAGCAGCCTGCGCCGTCTGGCGCAGCTGCGCGCACTGCGCCCGGATCTGGACATCCGCCCCTTACGCGGGAACGTGGACACGCGCTTGCGAAAGCTCGACGACGGTCACTACGAGGCGATCATCCTGGCCACGGCCGGGCTCGTGCGCCTCGGTTTGGAAGCGCGCATCGCCGAGCGTATTCCCACCGAGGTGATGATCCCGGCCATCGGGCAGGGGGCGATCGCCGTCGAGGCGCGCGTTGAGGACGAGGAGACGAACGCGCTGCTGGCGCCGCTCGATCATCCGCCGACGCGCGCGGCGACGATGGCGGAGCGCGCGTTCCTGCAGCGGCTCGGAGGGGGATGCCACGTCCCCATCGCCGCACATGCCGAGATCACTTCGGACGATCCCGCTCAACTCCTTCTGCGCGGGATGATCGCGAGCCCCGATGGCGCGCGCCTGCTGAGAGCCCACGTCACCGGCCCCATCGCGGAGGCCGTCGCCCTCGGGCATCATCTCGCCGAACGCCTCATCGCCGAAGGCGCCCTCGCGCTCCTTCACTCATGAGTCAGCGCCCCAGAGCGTAGCGAAGGGCGAAGAGGACGGCGAAGAGATAGAGGAACCAGTGGACCTCACGCCCCCGCCCTGCCGCCAACTTCACCAGCGCATAGGCGATGAAGCCGAAGGCGATCCCATCGGTGACGCTCAACGACAGCGGCATCGTGATCATCGTCAGGAAGGCGGGGATCGCTTCCGTCATCTCCTCCCACGGGATGCGCGCCGCCTCTTTCATCATGAGCGTGCCGACGAGGATGAGGGCGGGGGCGATGACCGGATAGAGCGTCGCCCCTTGAGGGGTGTGATACCCCCCACCGATCATGCGCACCAGGGGGTAGAAGAAGAGCGAGAGCAAAAAGAGCACGGCCGTCACGAGATTCGCCAATCCCGTCCGCCCTCCAGCGGCCACCCCCGTCGCGCTCTCGATATAGGCGGTGACCGTTGATGTCCCGAGCACAGCCCCTCCCACCGTGCCGACGGCGTCGGCCAAAAGCGCCTCGCGCGCGCGCGGCAACACGCCATTGCGCAACAAGCCCGCTTGTCCGGCGACCCCCACCAGCGTCCCCACCGAATCGAAGAGCGCCAGGAAGAAGAAGACGAAGATCACCTCCAGCATCTGCGGCCGCAGCGCGCCGAGCACATCCAGCCGAAAGAGCGTCGGCGCGAGCGAGGGCGGACGACTGATGAGCCCGTGATACCGAACGAGCCCGAAAAGGAGCCCGACGACTGTGGTCACCAGGATCCCCCACAGCACCGCCCCGCGAACGCCGCGGGCGAAGAGCACCGCCATCACCGCGAACCCGAAAAGGGAGAGGAGGACCGGAGGCGATGTCACCTCTCCCAACGTCACCAGTGTGCCCGGCGAGGCGACGATCAGTCCCGCCCATTGCAGGCCGATCGTGGCGATGAGCAATCCGATGCCCGCGGCGATGGCATGCTTGAGCGAAGCCGGAATAGCGGTGATGAGCCGTTCGCGCAGTCCGATCCCCGCCGTGAGGATGAAGACGATCCCGGCCAGCGCGACGGCACCCAAGGCGATCGTCCACGGCACGCGCATCCCCAGGACGACCGTGTAGACGAAGAAGAAATTGTGGCCCATGGCCGGGGCCACAGCAATCGGATAATTGGCCCAAAAGGCCATGAGCAGCGTCGCCCCCGCGCTCGCCAAGCACGTCGCCACGAGCACCGCCCCGAAATCCATTCCCGCGGCGCTCAAGACGGCCGGTTGAACGAAGATGATGTAAGCCATCGTCAGGAAGGTCGTCACGCCGGCGAGCACTTCCGTTCGCACCGTCGTCCCCTGCTCGCTCAGATGGAACCATCGCTCCAGAAGCGCGAGCCCTTGACCTTCTGCCAAACGCGCCTTCGGCCGCACGTCGTCGCCCCCCTCTCGTCCTCTCGCCATCTCACGGCAGAGCGAGTATAGTACACGGCGTTCTGCGAGATTTTCAACGAGGGAGGGGACGATGCGAACACGACGGTTCTCACACGGAACGATCCGCATCCTGATCGCTCTCGGGATTCTGTTGGCCTTCGTTCATGCGGCGCGCGCGGAAGTGCATCGGTTCAAGCCGACGATCGGGTATCCCACATTCGCGCGGCGCGAACCGGTCTTGCGCCTCCGTCCGGGCGACATCGTTGAGACGGAGACGCTCTGGGGAGAATGGTACGAGCGCCCAGGCGGGAAATGGCCGGGCGAGGTCGGCCCCTTCTACATCGAGGGGGCGACGCCCGAGGACACGCTCGTGGTGAAGATCTTGCGCCTCAGGCCCAATCGCGACATCGCCATCTCGACCCATAATCCGACCTTCGGCCTGCTGGCCGCCGATCGGTGGACGCCGATGCTGACGGATCCGATCCCCGCCCGGCGCTTCGTCTGGCGGCTCGACCGCGAGCGGATGACGGCGACATTGGAGCTGCCGGGCAGTCGAATGAAACGGATCGAGGTCAAGCTCTCGCCCATGCTCGGGCGCGTGGCCGTCGCCCCTCCGGGTGAAGAATCGTTCGACGGGTTGTGGCCCGGAAACTTCGGCGGCAATATGGACGCGCCCGATGTGCGCGAGGGAACGACCGTGTACTTGCCGATCTTTCACCAGGGCGCGCTCTTTTACTTCGGCGACGGGCACGCGCTGCAAGGGGACGGGGAGATTTGCGGCTCCGGTTTGGAGACGACCATGGAGGTCACGTTCCAATTCGACCTCATCAAGGGGAAGAAGATCGCTTGGCCGCGCTTGGAAGACGAGGAGTTCATCATGGTGGCCGGGAGCGTGCGGCCGCTTGTGGACGCCGTGCGCATCGCGTGTGTGGAGTTGATCCGATGGCTCGTCGAGGACTACGGCTTCGAGAAGTGGGAAGCCCTACAGATCGTCTCGCAACTGGCCGTGCTGCGCGTGGCCAACGTCGTGGATCCGCATTACACGGTCGTCGCGAAATTCCCGAAGCGATACCTCCCGCGGTGATCGCGCCACGAGGGTGCCGTCATCGTCGCGCCGGGCGAAGCGCTTGGCGAAGCGCCCGCGCGATCCGCGCGACGTCTTTCTCCCGCAACTCGGGATACAAGGGGAGGGAGAGGACCGTCCGCGCGCACGCTTCGGCGACGGGAAAATCGCCCGGGGCATATCCCAGATGCCGATAGGCCGGCTGCAGATGCAACGGCACGGGATAGTGCACGGCCGCACCGATTCCCTGCTCGTTCAGCAGCTGTCGAACGCGATCCCGATCGGGAACGCGGATGACGAAGAGGTGATAGACGTGCCGAGCATAGGGCATCTCTTCGGGAAGCACGATCTCTTCCACGTCCGAGAGCTTCTGCCGATAGAGGGCGGCCAGCTCCCGCCGCCGCTCATTCCACCGATCGAGATACCGAAGCTTCGCGCGCAAGATGGCCGCTTGCAAGGCATCGAGCCGATAGTTGAACCCCTCTTCGAGATGCCATGGCTCATCGCCGCGCCCGTTGTTGACGAGGCGGCGAAGCCGCGCCGCCCACGCCTCGTTCCGCGTCACGATGGCTCCGGCCTCCCCATACGCGCCGAGATTCTTGCTCGGATAAAAACTGAAGCATCCGATATCGCCCATGCTCCCGGCCTTGGCCGGTGGCGAATCCGCCTCGCCGCGATACTCCGCTCCGTGCGCTTGTGCGGCATCTTCGACCACGCGGAGATTATACCGGCGGGCCAGCTCCAGGATCGGCCGCATATCGGCCATCTGACCGTAGAGATGGACCGGCACGATCGCTTTCAGCCGCCGCAGCGTCGCCCGATTCACCAAATATCCGATCCGCTCGTTGAACGCGTACTCGCGCTCGATCTTCTCCGCGAGTCTCGCGACATCGAGCGTGTAGGAGCGCGGCTCGATATCCACGAAGACCGGGCGCGCGCCCGTGCGCGCGATCTCGGAGACGGTCGCGATGAAGGTGAACGGGACGGTGATGACCTCATCGCCCGGCCCAATGCCGAGCACGAGCATCGCCAGATGCAAGGCCGCCGCTCCCGAGGCCGTTCCCACCGCGTGAGGGACGCCGCAGTAGGCGGCCCATTCGCGCTCGAAGCGCGCGACCTCCTCTCCGAGGACGAAGCTTCCGGACTTCAGGACGCGCTTGATCGCCGAATGGATGCGCTTTCGAATCGAGCGATGTTGACGCCGAAGATCAACAAGCGGAATCCGCAAGGCGCTCCTCCACGCGCTCGACGGGACGATAGAGCGTGTCGCGCTGCTGCGGACGGAATCCGGCATCGGTGATCAGACGACGAATCTCGGCTTCGCTCACGGAGATGCGCGGCACGCCGGCGGCCGTGACGACGTTCTCCTCGATGATCGTGCTGCCGAAATCGTCCGCCCCGAACCGCAATCCGACTTGCGCGACCTTCAAGCCTTGCGTCAACCAGGAGACCTGCAAATGGTCCACATTATCGAGATAGAGGCGCGAGACCGCCAGCAACTTCAAATACTCCACGGCCGTCGCCTCCAGCCATCCCCCTCGGCCCAACTCGGTGTTCTCCGGCTGATATGTCCAAGGAATGAAGGCCGTGAACCCGCCCGTCTCATCCTGCAGCGCGCGAATGTGCTCCAAATGTCGAGCGCGATGCCAGAGCGATTCCCCGAATCCGATGACCATCGTCGCCGTCGTCCGCAAGCCCTCCTCATGAGCGATGCGCATGACGGTGAGCCACTGCTCGGTCGTCGTCTTCCGGCCGATCCGACGGCGAATCTCATCGTCCAGGATCTCCCCCCCACCGCCCGGGATCGAGTCCAAGCCCGCTGCCTTCAATCGGCGGATGACCTCGCGGATCGAGAGCTTGGAGACGCGCGCGATATGCACGATCTCCGTCGGAGAGAAGCAATGCAGGTGAACCCGATATCGCTCTTTGATCGCCCGCAGGAGGTTCTCGTAGTAGTCGATCTTCAGATACGGGTTCAATCCCCCTTGCATCAAAATGCCCGTTCCACCCAGGGCGATCGTCTCCTCGATCTTCTGAAACAGCTCCTCAAGCGGCAGCACATACCCTTCGGGCGAACCCGGCGGGCGATAGAACGCGCAGAAGTGACAGGACTGGATGCAGATGTTCGTGTAGTTCACGTTGCGATCGATGATGTAGGTGACCACGCCGCCGGGATGCTTCCGCTGTCGGACGAGGTCCGCCGCCATGCCGAGGGCGAGCACATCGTCCGATGCCAAGAGGCGGACGGCTTCCTCCATCGTCAGGCGCTCGCCCGAGAGCGCCTTCTCCAGGATCGGGCGAATCTCCCGCGAGGCCTTCCACAGATCGTCCATCGCCCTCCTCCGAATAGGCCATTACCTTACGGCATCCGCGCGTTCCCCGTCAACGGGGCCTCATCGAACGGGGATGTAATCGAGCATGCCGACATCCCAATAGGTGCGATACTCCCCCGCCTCATACAGGCGGACGAATTCGTTCATCCGCTGCAGCAGCGTCGTGATGAAATACCCGGGCAGCGCCTCCGGATGCGGGAACCCATACCCCACGTAGCTCCGGATGATGAGGCTGCGCTCGGTTCGGGGCAGCGCTTTCACGTTCTCGGCGAACGCCGCGAACGCATCGCTCTGAAGCAGATAGTACTCGACGTTCGAGACGTAGAAGACCGAGACCGTCTCGCCCAAGTGGCGCACGTAATCCCCGATCGCCCGCAGCGCCTTCGGACCGGCGAAGTCGCCCGTCACCGGGATGATGCGATCCTGCGCGTGCAACTGTTTGAGGAATTGAAAGCTCTCCTCAGCGGCGAGGAAGTTGCGCGGCCGTCCCGTCAGATCGGTCTCCAGAAGGAGTTGGCGCAGCGTGGGGAATTGCCTCCAAGAGCGGCGAAAGTGCGTCTCGTACCGGATGTCGAGCCCGCTCTCGTAGAAGCTCCGCGCGATCTCCTCGATGCGCCCGCGATCTTCCGGGGTCAGGGGCACGCCGAAGCGCCCTTCGATCAGCGCATACGCGCGCTCCAGCGTCATCCGAAACGCGCTCGGATCCGGCGGCGTCTCATCCATCAACCGGACGAGATCGGCGATCGAGGCCTGCGTCCATCGCTCCGCGCTCTCGCGCAGCGGTCGGCTGAGCCACAGCGCCAGATACTCGGCGCGATTGCGAGCGAGCGCGAAGAGGGCTTTGTAGAAGAGATGCTGCAGCCGATTATCGCGTCGGATGTCCACGATGAACGCATAGGTCGGACGGACGGCCGCGATGTAGGTGAAATTTTGCTCGGGACCGACGCCGATATACACCCCTCCGCGCACGTTCAGCTCATCGAGCTTCTGCAGGATCTTCTGATAGCCCAATTCGTTCGAGACCAAGTTATCGCTGGGGAAGTATCCCCCTTCTTCCGAGAGCTGCGCGATGAGCTGGGCGAACGCGGGGATGCGCGGGCGAACGGCGACGCGCGGCGTGCAGGCCGTCAGCAGCAGAAGCAGCAGGAGCAAGACGCCGAAGACCCGGCGAGGTCTCTCGACGGCGAAATGACCGCAAGCGGATGCGCGCATCATCACGCCAAAGAATCTATCCGGGATGCGCCTTGGGGGCAAGAGCAGCGTCGGGCCTGCGCTTCAGCGCCGCGCTCCCGAGCCGTCACATCGGCGCCATCTCTTGCTCCGCCCTCTTGACCAAGGCCGCGATCTCGCGCACCTGCTCGACGAGCTCGCGGAACATGAGAAGGGTCAGCGATTGCGGTCCGTCCGAGAGGGCGCGATCGGGATCCGGATGGACCTCGACCATGAGCCCATCGGCGCCGACGGCGACGCCCGCGCGCGCCAGAGGGATCACCTTATCTCGACGCCCCGTCCCATGGCTGGGGTCCACGATGATGGGGAGATGGCTGACGCGCCGCACGGCGGGCACGATCGAGAGATCGAGCGTATTGCGCGTGTGTTGCGCGAAGGTGCGCACGCCGCGTTCGCAGAGGATGACGTTGTAGTTGCCCTCGGCCATGATGTATTCGGCCGCCAGCAACAGCTCTTCCAGCGTCGCCGACATCCCCCGCTTCAAGAGGACAGGGATGCGCGCTTGTCCGGCCCGACGCAGCAGGCTGAAGTTCTGCATGTTGCGCGCGCCGATCTGCATGATGTCGGCGTACCGCTCGACCAGATCCGCGCTCTCGTGATCAATGGCCTCCGTCACGATCTTCAAGCCGAAGCGGGCGCGCACCTCGGCCAGGATCTTCAATCCCTCCTCGCCGAGCCCTTGGAACGAATACGGCGACGTGCGCGGCTTATACGCCCCACCGCGAAAGAACTTCACGCCGAGCCGACTCACCCACTCGGCGACCGTCATCGTCTGTTCGTAGCTCTCGACGGCGCACGGCCCGGCGATGATGGCCAGCTCATCGCCGCCGATCGTCGCTTCCCCCACGCGCACGACGGTCTTCTCAGGTTTGATCTCGCGGCTGACGAGCTTATACGGTTTGGAGACGGGGACGGCCTCGATGACGCCGGGCATCCCTTCGAACAATCCCGGATCGAGTGGACCCGAATTGCCGGTGATCCCGATGGCCGTGCGCTGCGCTCCCGGGATGACGTGAGCGCGAAACCCCAATTGCTCGACCTTCCGGACGACGGCGGCGATCTGCTCGTCGGTCGCCCCGGCCTGCATGACGATGAGCATCGCCAACCCTCCCCTCACCTTTCTGCGCGCTTCGGAATGCCCGCTACGGCGGCGAGGCGTCCTCCGATGGCGACGCCGACTCGTCGGCGCTCGGGGTCGGCTCCTCGGCCGCCGATTCGGACGCGAGCAAGGATTCCCCTCGCGCCCGCTTCTCCTCGTAGAGGAGATCATCAATGCGCGCCGCGCGTGCGATCGTCTCGTCGTAGTGGAAGACCAACTCGGGGATCGTCTTCAGATGGAGACGCGGATAGAGCTGTCGCCGAATGAACGCGGCAGCGTGATTGAGCCGTTCGACGGTCTGTCGCGATTCCTCGGGTGCCCCGAGCGTGCTCACGTAGACCTTCGCATGGCGGAGATCACGGCTCACCTTCACATGGGTGATCGTGACCAGGCCGAGCTGCGGATCCTTCAGCTCATAGCTGATGATCTGACTCAACTCCTCCTTGAGGAGCTCGCCGACGCGTTCCGGGCGATAGCGTTTCATACCCCCCTTCCATCAGAGCGTGGGCGCGACCTTCTCGATCACATACGCCTCGATCACGTCACCCTCTTTGATATCGTTGAATCGCTCCAGCGCGATGCCGCACTCGAAGCCCTCTTTCACTTCGGCCACGTCCTCCTTGAAACGACGGAGCGAGGCGACCGTCCCCTCGTAGACGACCACGTGATCGCGAATGACGCGCGCGTTGGCGTTGCGCCGGATGACGCCGCTCTGGACGAAGCATCCGGCGACATTGCCGACTTTGGCGATGCGGAAGACCTGTCGCACTTCGGCGCGCCCGAGGATCACCTCCTTCTCCACCGGAGCGAGCAATCCGAGCATCGCGTTGCGGATGTCTTCCTCGACCTTGTAGATGACCGAATAGAGGCGGATCTCCACGCCCTCCTGCTCGGCGACCTCTCTCGCGCGCGGTTCCGGACGGACGTTGAAGCCGACGATCAACGCCGAGCGCTGCATATCGCGGGAAGCCGCCGCGAGCAAGACGTCCGACTCGGTGATCGCGCCGACGCCCGCGCGGATGATATTGATCTTGACCTTCTCGCTGGGGAGCTTCTCCAGCGTCTGCCGCAAGGCTTCGAGCGATCCCTGTACGTCGGCCTTCAGGATGATCTGCAGCTCCTTGACCTCGCCCGCCTGCAGCCGCTCGGAGAGCTGCTCAAGCGGCGTCACCGCGGCCGCACGCGCTCGGGCTTGTCGCAGCTCCAGCTGTCGCGCCGAGGCGATGCGCTCGGCCGTCGCCTGATCCTCGACGACCATCAGTTTATCGCCCGCCTGCGGGACGGCCTCCAATCCCAAGACCTCCACCGGACGCGACGGGCCGGCCTCGGACACCATCCGCCCGCGATCATCCACAAGCGCGCGCACGCGCCCATACGTCGCGCCGACGACGAACCAATCGCCCACGCGCAACGTCCCCTGCTGCACGAGGACCGTGGCCACCGGACCGCGCCCGCGATCGAGCTTCGCTTCCAAGACCGTGCCCATCGCCTTGCGATGCGGATTCGCCTTCAGCTCCAACAAATCGGCCGTGAGGAGGATCATCTCCAGAAGCGCGTCGAGATTGATCCGACGCTTCGCCGA
>Ga0101943_1002306_pt1 | contig 10229 bp, 13 predicted proteins | sample DewCreD2012metaG_5_FD_75244 | JGI IMG/M metagenome (GOLD analysis project Ga0101943, IMG submission 75244) | Hot spring sediment bacterial and archeal communities from British Columbia, Canada, to study Microbial Dark Matter (Phase II) - Dewar... ... | reverse complement strand
ACCCATCGACGAGTACCGCATTCAGGGCGGCGCGCTCGAAACGCTCAAGCGCCAGCACCTGCCCTACAAACTGCTGCAGGTCGTGGAGTGCCAACTGACGCCCTCCGCCATCGACGAGGACGCCAAAGTCGCCTTCACCAAAGACGGCTACCTCATCCTCTGGGAGAGCGAGCCGCCGATGCAGACCATCAACAAGGTCAAAATCAGCGAGGTGCGCCGCTCATTCGCCTTCGCGGAACCCGTCTACGAGGGCAAACTCAAAAAAGCGGAAGTGGTGTAAATCTCTCTGGAGGCTTGAACGATGAGTACGATAGAGTTTCGGCAGATTCAACTGAACCTGAACGCGCCCGTCGGTCCACTGAACGATGTGCGGCGCATGCGCATTATGGACGCCATCGGCGAGGGGTTCAACCCGCAGCCTGTGCCGATTGCAGGCGCGCTCGCGCTGGTGAACCAGATGACGCGCGAGGCAATCTTCCTCAACGAGGCACAGATCCAATACACCAGCGACGGAATGCCCGCGCAGTTCTCGGCGGCGCGCGTGGACGACCTGCTCGGCGCGGTGCGCGATACGCTGCTGCTGGAAGACCGCTTCCCGATGATCCTGCAGGTGATTGCGCACATGGACGCCAACGGCTCCGCATTCGAGCGCACGGTGGAGGCGTTCACGCCCGTCCCGCCCAACACGCTGCGCGGCTACTTCCCCGGCTTGCGCGGGCTGGGGCTGCGCATCACCTTCGAGGAGCTGCCCTACATCTGCGACCTGCGCATCGAGCCGCTGTTCAGCGACCCTGCCTACTTCTTCATCCAGTTCAACGCAGGCTCGCAGCAGACAGCGCAATCGATTGACGCGATTGTGGACGATGTGGCGGACTGGCTCAACCGCCTGCAGGGCGACCTGAACGATGTTATTCAAGAGATTCTGGGCGCGTAGGCAGGAAAGCGACGCCGAGACGCGAACCGAGACGCCGATGCAGGAGATCACCGCCGAGTTCAGCGCAGAGGAGTTAGGCGGCGCACTGCCCGACGAGCCGTTGCGCATCGTGCCGCGCGTCAAGTTCGTCGCCCGCTCCGAAATCGGGCACGCCCGCGAAAACAACGAAGACAAGTTCGACTTCTACGAGCCTGACGAGGCGCCGCTGCTGGCGGCGCGCGGCAGCGTCTACTTGGTGTGCGACGGCATGGGCGGGCACAACGCGGGGCAAATCGCCAGCGAGTTGGCTGCCAAGCAGTTCCTTCACGCCTACTATCATCTCGGCGGCACGGCGCAGGAGGCGGCGCGACACGCGATCCTGCAGGCGCACCACTACATCGCTGAGATGGCAAGCAAAGTCCCCTCGCGCTACGGCATGGGCACGACGCTCACCGCGCTGATTCTCAAGCAAGACGAGGGCGTCTTGGCGCATGTGGGCGACAGCCGCTGCTACCGCCTACGCGCGGACGTCTTCGAGCAACTCTCGCGCGACCATACGCTGGTGGCGCGGCTGGTGGAGCAGGGCATCATCCCCCCCGAACAGGCGAGGTATCACCCCCAGCGGAATGTGATTCGCCAAGCGGTGGGCGTCGCCGACCCGACCGAGCCGCTGGAGCCTGACATCGAGACCTTCGCGCTGCAGGCGGGCGACCTGTATCTGCTCTGCTCCGACGGGCTGACCGACATGGTAGACGACGCGGAGATTGAAGCGATTCTGCGCGACGAGCCGCCCACCCGCGCCGCGTGGCGACTGGTAGACCGCGCCCTTGCCAACGGCGGACGGGATAATGTCACGGTCGTGCTGGTGCAAATCCTTCAGTTGCTGCAGGTATAATCCCGCCGTCTGATGGAGCGGAGGACGGCATCCCCGACAGGCGATTGGGCGGCGCGTTTCCTATGGCTGCTAACGACGCTGGCGCTGATTGCGCTCGCGCTCTATGTCGTCTGGGCAGTGCGCCATGTTATCACGCTCATGCTCGTCTGCGGGGCGATTGCGTATCTGCTGATCCCGTTGGTAGACGGGCTGGCGCGTTGGCGTCCGCGCTGGATTGCGCCGCTGGCGTGGCGCGGGGTCGTGAGCCTTGCCGTGACGCTGGGCTTTCTGACGCTGGTCGGGGTGGCGGTGGTCGCGTTCCTGACGCCGTTTGTGATGGAGGTGCGCGATTTCCTGCGCAATCTGCCCAGTTATGAGGCGCGCATCCGCGCAACCGCCGCCGACTGGCAAGCCGCCTACAACGCTTGGTACGACAGCCTCACCCCGCAGGCGCAGGGGTGGCTGGACAATCAGCGCGAGTCGCTGCTGCGCTCGCTCAGCCGCACGACCGACGACCTACAAGCCACTCTGCAGGGCGCGCTCCAGCAAACGGGGCAACTGGTCAACCTGTTGGTGGAGTTGTTTCTCGTGCCTGTGATTGTGTTCTACCTGCTGTTCGACTCGCATCGGCTCAAGCGGGAGACGCTGCGCTGGGTGCCGCCGCGCTATGTGCGCACCGTGCTGACCTTGATGCAGGAGACGAACCGCGTGATGCGTGGCTACATCGTGGCGCAGCTGATTCTGGGCGTGATTGCGGGGATTGCGACTTGGGTCGGGCTGCAGCTGATGGGCGTGCGCTATGCGGCGACGCTGGCGATGTTCGCGGGGATTGCCCGCGCCATCCCTGTGATTGGTCCCGTGATTGCGGGCGCGCCGATTGTGCTGATCGGGCTGATTCAGGGCGGGCTGCCGCTGGGACTGCAACTGACGCTGTTTGTCACCGCGCTGTTCGTGGTAGAACACAAGATGATCATGCCGAAAATCATCGGCGACCGCGTGGACTTGCATCCCGTGTTGGTGATCATCGTGCTGCTGGTCAGCGGCAAGTTTTTCGGGCTGATGGGCATGTTTTTCGGCGTGCCTGTGGCGGTGATTGTGCGGAATGTGCTGCTTATTCAGGCGCGGCGGGCACGGACGCGCCCCAAAGTGCATCGGCTGGTGGTGTCGGAACTTCCCGAAGACGCCCAGCCGCGCACAGGGACAGGAGGTCAATAGATGGATATTCTGCAGGCGATTTGGCTGGGCATTTTGCAAGGGCTGACCGAGTTTCTGCCGATTTCCAGTTCGGCGCACCTGATTTTGATGCGCTTCTGGTTCGGCTGGGAGATTGGCGACCCACAGACGGAGTTGGTGTTCGATGTGGCGCTGCATGTGGGCACGCTGACGGCGATTGTGGTCTACTTCTGGCGCGACCTGACTCGAATCGCGGGCGCGGCGTTCAGCGCCGACCCCGAACGCGCGATCGACAAGCGGCTGGCGTGGGGCATCGTCGTCGGGTGTATCCCTGCTGCGCTGGTGGGCGCGCTGTTCGAGGATGTCATCGAAGAGGTGTTTCGCACGCAGTACGCAGTCATTGCGGGGCTGCTCATCGGAATCGGGCTGCTGATGGCGGTGGTCGATCGGCTGGGGCGCAAGCAGCGTGCGCTGGAGTCGGTCGGCATCGTGGACGCGCTGCTGATTGGCGTGGCGCAGTCGCTCGCGCTGATTCCTGGCTTCTCGCGGTCGGGCATCACGATGATTGCGGGGCTGATGCTGGGCTTGCAGCGCGAGGCGGCGGCGCGCTTCTCGTTTCTGCTGGCGACGCCGATCACTTTTGGCGCGGCGGTCTGGTCGTTTCGCAACCTGTTCAAGGGGGGCGTGCCTGCCGAGATGCTTGCGCCGATGCTGGCGGGCGGCGCGGCGGCGATGGTGGTCGGCTGGCTCTGTATCGCGTTTCTGATTCGCTACTTGCGCACGCGCTCGCTGATGCCGTTCGTGGTCTACCGTGTTGTGATTGGGCTGGCGACGCTGGGCAAGGTGTTTTGGGGATAGGAGATGCGCGTGCTGATTACAGGCGCAACGGGCTTGCTGGGCGCAGAAATCGTGCGCCAGTGCCGCGCAGCGGGCTGGGAAACGCTGGGCACGGCGCGCACCCCACCGCCCGACAGCGACCTCGCCCCGATGGACATCACCAACCCCGACCAGGTGGCAGCGATTTTCGACGCCTTCCGCCCCGAAGTGGTCGTCCACTGCGCCGCGATGACCCATGTAGACGCCTGCGAGACCGACCCGCAGGAGGCGTACCGTATCAACACCTTCGGCGCGGAGGTCATCGCCGCGCACTGCCAGCGAGTCGGCGCGGTGTGCGTCTACATCTCCACCGACTATGTGTTCGACGGCGCGAAAGGCGCGCCCTACCACGAGTACGACACGCCGAACCCGCTCAGCGTCTACGCGCGTTCCAAGTATCTCGGCGAGGGGGCGGTGCAAGCGTTGTGCTCGCGGCATTATATTGTGCGCGTTGCGTGGCTTTACGGGGTCGGGCGCAAGACCTTCCCGCAGCTCGTGCTGGACGCGGCGCGGCAGGGGCAGTCGCCGACGGTGATCGCCGACCAAATCGGCTCGCCGACCTATGTCGCCGATGTCGCCGACAGGCTCCTGCGGCTGGTGCAGACCGACTGCTACGGCGTGTACCACCTAACGAACCCGCCGCCTGTGTCACGCTACGAGTTCGCCTGTGCGCTGTTGGAGGCGGCGGGGCTATCGGTACAGCCGACGCCGTTGCCGATGGCGCAGTGGCAGACGCCTGCGCCGCGCCCTGCCTATTCCGCGCTCACCTCGTGGCGGCTGCCGTGGGCGGGCGTCCCGCCGATGCCCGACTGGCGCGACGCAATGCGCCGATTCCTGCACGCGCTCGGTCAGGTATCCTCATAGCCGATGCAGACCCCGCTGACACGCAACCTGATTGTGTACGCCGAGAACCTGAGTTATATACGCACGCTGCCCGACGGCGCGTTTCGGCTGATTTACATCGACCCGCCGTTCAACACGGGCAAGGTGCAGCAGCGCGCCCGCATGCGCGTCGTCGCCAGCGAGCAGGGTGTGCGCGTTGGCTTCGGCGACCGACGGTATCAGGTGCAACTTTACGACTCGCCCGCCTATCGGGACGCCTACGAGGACTACTTGGGCTTTCTGGAGCCGCGCCTGCGCGAGGCGTACCGCCTGCTGACCCCTGACGGCTCGCTTTTTGTGCATCTGGACTACCGCGAGGCGCACTATGTGAAGGTGCTGCTGGACACCATCTTCGGGCGCGAGGGCTTCATGAACGAGATTATCTGGGCGTATGACTACGGCGGACGGAGCAAGCGTCGCTGGCCCGCCAAGCACGATACCATCTTCTGGTACGCGAAAGACCCCGGGAACTATGTGTTCGACTACGAGGCAATTGACCGCATTCCATATATGGCGCCGAGTCTGGTGGGCGCGGAGAAGGCGCAGCGGGGCAAGACGCCGACCGATGTGTGGTGGCTAACAATTGTTCCCACCAACAGCAAAGAGAAGACGGGCTACCCGACGCAGAAACCGCTGAAGTTGCTGGAGCGCATCGTGCGCGTGCATAGCGCGGTGGGCGACTGGGTGCTGGACTTTTTCGCGGGCAGCGGCGCCACGGGCGAGGCAGCGGCGCGTCTGGGACGACGCTTCGTGCTGATTGACAACCACCCCGACGCAATACGGATTATGGCGGAGCGACTGGCGTTTGCGGGGGTAGAGGTTGTGGGGCTGAGCGAGGCAGCAGGGTAGCGCGCCTACCCGCTTTTGACAGGCTCCAGCACCGCGCCGAACTTGCGCTGCCGCTGCTGGTAGTCCATAATCGCCTCGATCAGATGCTCCATCGTGAAGTCGGGCCACAGCACGGGCGTGATATACAGTTCGGTGTAGGCGGTCTGCCAGAGCAGGAAGTTGCTGGTGCGCCGTTCGCCCGCCGTGCGGATGAGCAGGTCGGGGTCGGGCAGGTCAGGCTGATAGAGGAACGCCTGCACGGTCGCCTCGTCGATGGCGTCGGGGTCAAGGCGTCCCGCTTGCACTTCGCGGGCAATCGCGCGCACAGCGTCCACAATCTCGGCGCGCCCGCCGTAGTTGATGGCTAAGTGCAAGATGATGCGCCGATTGTGCGCCGTGAGTTGCTCCGCGCGGCGCAGTATCGCTTGCAACTCAGGCGCGAGTTCGTCGATGCGCCCGCTGAAGCGGATTTGCACCCCGTTGCGCATCATCACGGGCAGCTCCTCGCGGGCGGAGCGCTCCAGCAGGCGCATCAGACCCTGCACCTCCTCTTGGGGGCGTCGCCAATTCTCGGTGCTGAAGGTATACAGCGACAGCGCGTCGATGCCCAGTTCGGCGCAGCCCAGCACCATACGGCGCACGGTGCTGTGCCCGTTGGCGTGCCCGACGAGTCGGTGCAGCCCGCGCGCCCGCGCCCAGCGCCCGTTGCCGTCCATAATCATCGCGATATGGCGGGGCAGGCGCGTCAAGTCCACCCCGCGTCGCACCGCCTCCAGCCGCCAATCGGTCGCCTGCATGCCCGCGCCCTCAGACCTCCATCAACTCGGCGTCCTTCGCCTTCTGGATGTGGTCAATCTCGTCGATATACTTGTGCGTGAGTTTCTCCATCTGCTGCTCGTAGCGTTTGAGGTCGTCTTCGGAGATTTGTTTGTTTTTCTGCAGTTGGCGCAGGTGTTCGTGCAGGTCGCGGCGGATGTTGCGTATGGCGACGCGCCCCTCTTCCGCGCGTTTATGCACCTGCTTGATGAGGTCTTTGCGTCGCTCTTCGGTCAGCGGGGGCAGTGTGATGCGCAGCGTGCGCCCGTCGCTGACAGGATTCACGCCCAAGTCCGATTTCTGAATGGCTTTCTCGATCGCGGGCACGGCAGACTGATCCCACGGCTGAATCAGCAGTTGGCGCGGCTCAGGCACGGTAATCGACGCCAAGTGCTGCAGTTGCATCGGCGTGCCGTGGTAGTCGACCATGATGCGTTCGACCATCGCGGGGTTCGCGCGCCCTGTGCGGTAGCCCGCGAGGTCTTGCTTGAGGTGTTCGATGGCGTGCTTCATGCGCGCCTCTGCATCTTTGAAGAGCGCGTCAGGCGTCATCGATGTGTTCGGTTCGTGTTTGGACATACTCATACCTCCTTCAGTTCAGTATGGCGCACCGTTGTACCGATGGGTTCGCCCAAAGCGATTCGGCGCAGGTTGCCTGGCTCCCAGATGTTGAAGACGACGACCTCCATCGTGCGTTCCATGCAGAGCGTGAAGGCAGTCAGATCCATCACGCGCAGTTGGCGTTGGAGGGCGTCTTCGAACGAGAGGGTCTCGAACTTGACGGCATCGGGGTGCTTGCGCGGGTCGCGGTCGTAGACGCCGTCCACATTGGTGGCTTTGAGCAGCGCGTCGGCGTTGAGTTCCACGGCGCGCAGGGCAGCGGCGGTGTCGGTCGTGAAGAACGGGTTGCCCGTGCCTGCTGCCAGAATCACGACGCGCCCTTTTTCGAGGTGGCGAATGGCGCGTCGGCGGATGAACGGCTCGGCGACCGCCTGCATCGCGATTGCCGACTGCACGCGCGTGTCCACCCCGCGCCGTTCGATAGCGGCTTGCAGCGCGAGCGCGTTAATCACCGTCGCCAGCATGCCCATGTAGTCGGCGGTGGCGTGTTCGATGCCTGTAGAGGCAATCGTCGCGCCGCGCACGATGTTCCCACCGCCGACCACCACAGCGGTCTGCACGCCCAACTGGTGAACGGCAATCACCTCGCGTGCGAGGTAATCGATCGCGTCGGGGTTCAAGCCGACGCCTTGCTCGCCTGCGAACGCCTCCCCGCTGAGTTTGATCAGCACGCGCCGCCAGCGCGGCGACGATTCGGAGCCTGTCATGCCAGCGGAAAGTATACCCGCCCGCGCCGATTGACCCAAATCCCGCAACCCTACGGTACAGAATCGCCCCCCAGAATGGCAGAATCTCCCATAGCCCAGACGGGGAGGTGGAACGGAATGTTCTCGGCAATCGCGATTGCGCTTGCTGTAGCGTGCGTTGTTGGGGCGTACAGCCTGCTCCGCGACGCCTTAGACGAAGTGTGGTAGCGACTTCACAGCGGCGCGACCCAGATGAGTTGCGCCAGTTGTGTGTCCACAGCGATGGTGGACATACCGACCCGCACAGCGTAGGTCGGGAAGCGTTGCAGCAAGTAGACCGTTGCGCCGGGCACGATGCCCAGCGCGCTGAGTTTGCGCCAGTGCCCATCGTGGTCATGGACGACCCGCACGATGCGCGCCTGGCGTCCTGTCGGGAGGTGGGTCAAGGGGACGGCGTCTCGTGCGTTGTCCCCGCTCGCTTCCGTCGTGCCCAGTTCACTAAGTTTCGGATCCATCGCGGTTCTTGGGGTTGCTCATAGCCACAGTGGGGGCATTTGACCAGTCGGCAGCCGCCGAACGCTGCGCAGCCCCGACACGCCTTCTCAATCCCCGCCTCGGTCAACTCGCGCCCGCAGAAACTGCACCTCATCCGATGCTCACCCCCCACATGCCCAGCGCGCGGCTCAGCAGGAACCCTGCGCCGAAGGCGACCGTGACGGCAATCGCGAACATCGCCAGCGCGGTCTTCCAGCCCCGCTCGCGAATCGTCACCAGAAACTGCGCCACGCACGGCACAAACAGCGTCAGCACCACCGCCGTAATCAGCATTTCGTTGCCCGTCAGCAGTCCCTTCTCGTGCAGGTCGTACAGCCCCGCCGCGCCGTAATCCCGTCGGAAGAAGCCGAACAGGAACGCCACGCTCGCCTCCGCAGGTAGGCTCAACGCGCGGGTCAGCGGCGTCAGCACGCGCAACACCAAGTCGAACAGCCCCGTCAACTGCCCCACCCAAATCAGCACGCTCGCAATCAGGAACAGCGGCAGCACCTCCAGAAAGTACCACTGCAGGCGCGCCAGCGTCTTCAACAGCACATTCGACAGGCTCGGCAGGCGCATGGGCGGGATTTCCATATAGAATGGAGTCGCGCGTCCGGGCAGCACCTGCGCTGCCAGCCAGCCCGCCAGCAGGAACACGCCCGCAATCACGCCCGCCCAAATCGCCAGCCCCAGCGGGTACGCCGCCAGCAACGCCAGCACCACGCCCAACTGCGCCGAACAGGGAATCGTCAGCGTCAGCAGCAGCGTCGTAATCACCCGCTCGCGTCGCGTCTCCAGCACGCGCGTGACCACCGTCGCCATCGTGTCGCACCCAAAGCCCAGCACAATCGGGATCACCGCCCGCCCGTTCAGCCCCAACGCCTTGAACGCGCGGTCAATCAGCATCGCCAAGCGCGGCAGGTAGCCCGTGTCCTCCAGCAGCGCGAACACCAGAAAGAAGAAGGTCACAATAGGCAGAATCAGCGCAATCGCATAGGTCACGCCCAGCGTCCACACGCCGTACTCGCCCACGAAAAGTTCCTGAATCGGCTGCCAGGGCACTACCGCCCGCACGACGCGCTCCACGAACGGGTTGATGTATTCGCCGAACAGGTTTTCTTCGATGAGACCGACGACCGTGCCCGCGCCGAACACGCCCACGAACTGGTACAGCCCGAAGTACAGCACCAGCGCGAGAATGGGAAAGCCCGTCCACGGGTTCATGCACAGCCAGCCGACCCACTCGGCGAGGGTGTTAGGGCGCGGTGGGGCGGTCGCTTGCGTCACCTGCGCCGCGAGTTGCTGGCTCCACTGCTGGCGGTGGTGTTCGATTTGCCATGCCAGCGATGTCTCGCCTGCGCGTTCCAGTTGCTCTTTGATGATGCGGATAGCGTCCAGCGCGGCGGGCGTCTCCTGCGCCTGCACCTCGTCCCAGATTTCGGGGTCGTCCTGCAGCAACAGCAGGGCAAGCGTGCGCTGGCTTAGCGGGTAGTCGCCGCGCAGATGCTCGCTGATTGCGGCAATCGCTTGCTCAATCGCGGTGGGATAGGTCGGCGGCGGTGAGACGCTCATAGATTAACTCCTTCAGCGCGTCGATGCCATGCCCCGTGAGGCAGACCGTCGGCGCGACGGGCGCGCCTAACTGCTGCTGGAGAGCGTCCACTTGGATGCTCAGCCCCGCGCGCTCCAGCTCGTCCATCATGTTCAGCACCAGGATCACGGGCGCGCCCGCCTCCATCAGTTGCACGGTCAGGGGCAGCATGCGGGCGAGGTTTTTGGCGTCTACTACATGCAGCACCAAGTCGGGTCGGTCGCGCAACAGAATCCGCCGCGCCACGCGCTCCTCGTCCGTAATCGGCGTCAGCGAATACATGCCCGGCGAATCGATAATCGTGAACTCGCGCCCGCGATAGCGCATCGTCCCACGCGCGACTTCGACCGTCGTGCCCGGATAGTTGGAGACCGTCACATAGCGTCCTGTCAGTTTGTGAAACAGCACGCTCTTGCCCACATTCGGGTTGCCCAC
>Ga0101943_1002673_pt1 | contig 10261 bp, 8 predicted proteins | sample DewCreD2012metaG_5_FD_75244 | JGI IMG/M metagenome (GOLD analysis project Ga0101943, IMG submission 75244) | Hot spring sediment bacterial and archeal communities from British Columbia, Canada, to study Microbial Dark Matter (Phase II) - Dewar... ... | reverse complement strand
CCGCGGGTGGTGACCACGGCCACCAGGCGATGCCCCATGCGCCCGGCCTGGGCTTCAGCTTTCACGTAGTCGTCCTTCACGCTGGTGTTGCAGACCAGGCACACGGCGTTGCCGCGGGAGACCGTGCCTTGCGCGGGGTCGAACTCCGGCGGGATGGGCGCACCGCCGGGCGCCCCTACGATCTGGAAATCCACCCGGTTGGCGGTGCGGTTGGGGATGGGCCGGAGCGCCACCTTCTTGTTGCCCTTGCGGGCGAGCCAGAACTGGCGGAAGAGCGGGATTTCGGCGCCGCAGGCAGGATTCGGGCAGCGAATCGTGCGGCTCCAGATGTAGGCGATGGGCGTTTCGCCGCCCACGGCGGGATAGAACGCCGCCAGTTCCCGACGTGCTTGTTCGAGCACCCATTCGCCCCAGCGTTTGACCTCGCTTGTCAGCCGCTGCCCGTAGCGCTGGGGATATTCGATCGTTGCCTTGAGGATGAGGTAGGCGACGGGGTTGTAGTCCACGGCATAGCTTTCAGCGCCCAGGCGGAGTGCTTCCAGTGGGATGGAGCCGCCACCGCCGAAGGAATCGAGCACTTTCGGGGGCGACTGGCCGAAGCGTTGGCGGATGAGCGCCCGCGCCTGCTCGAGCAGGTAGCGCCCGGCGACGTCGCCGTCGTGGACCTCCCACCGGCAGAGGTTAGCGATGAACTGCTCGTCCACTTCCGCATCGTCGGTGAGCAGCGCCCCGAGCACAGCGGCCCGGGCGGTGACCAGCGGCCGGCGCGCCCACCAGACGTGGAGGGTGGAAATATGCCCGTGGCGGATGGCCTTCTCGCGCCGTGCTTCGGCGGAGAGTTGCTGCAGGGGGAACAGGGATTCGATGAGAAAGCGGTTTGAAGTCATGGCTTATACGTTCCGTTTTGTGATGGTGCGGCAATGGTTGCTCGTATCGCGAGCGAAGCGATTATTTGCACGCGAGCGATTCGCAATTGCACGCGAGCGATTATTTGTGCGATCGAGCATATCGCACTCCTTCTTCTCGAAAGAGAGGTCTCAGCAGACATGATTCAAACGGAGAGATTGCTTGCTCGCAATATCAACCTCTCTCGTATCGAAACAAATTTATGGAGACGGGTTGATAAGGTCGCGAGAACGGTTGATAAGTCATCCAGCCAGGACATAGTATCTACCTCGCTTTTCTCCTTTAGGTGCGAGCCATCCCAGGGTAACCAGCTTATGGGCGACTTTTCTCGCTTTTACATCGTTTACACCCAAAACCTGTCGGATGTCCTCGTTCTTGATAAAGCCCTTCTGGTGCAGAATCGGTTCTAAGGCAACCAGCTCGGGAGGCTTTTCCACCGTCTGCCGGGATGGTTCGGGAATGACCTCGTAGATCCGCCCTCTGGGCTTGGTCAGGCGCACGATGCCCCGGCGGATGATGCAGAGCATTTGTCCTCACAAGCTGCGCCACCAGTGGTTTTGCATAGGCAACTGGACCCGACCATGGCATGCTGTCGCAGCCTGAGATGTTGCTTCTTTCTTGGGTACAGGAGGGCGACTTCGTTGAGTTAGTTTCTACTCACGTTCATTTCTCCGGCAAAGGAACGGTGACAAGAGCGATCTTGATCTCTCGGTTCGGATCCCCATCGTGGTGAAGCGCGTAGACTGGAAAAGTGGCAACATCTGCCTCACGACGCTTGTATCGTGGGTGCGTCTTGAAAACCTCATCAGCCTTTTCCACTACGTCGGTGACATTTTTCTCGCGCACATACAGGATCAGCGCAGCCTTCGTGTCTCGCCACACCAAGTATCCCAAGAGCTGGTCGAGAGCTTCTCTGAAAGCTTTGCTACCCTTCCAGAACTTACACTCTGCAATGAATACCGCCCCCTTGTCATGCCAGATGAAAATGTCCGTTTTGCCTTTCCGGCTGAACACCTCACCGCCCACTGACCCAAACTGATTGTTCAACACGACCAGGAGAATATCTCTCAGCACTTCCTCGGTCATTGGGCCAAATGTCGAGGGAAGTCTTTCTACAAGACCCCGGTAGCTCCTCACCACCGTGAGGATTTCTTCGTAGTCCTCGGGACTGATGGCCGGCTCAGGTCTGAACGGCTCAGTCACGCTTGGGCGTGATTGTGTGGCTTGAGAAGGCTTCCGACGCGTCGGGACAGGAACAGAAAACACGGGGCTGGCGTCAGGACGACGCTTAACAGGAATCTTTAGGAAGGCCTCAAGATCTCGGTCACGAAGGACTTTGCCTTTCCGCTGTTTTACTGCTTGTGTGAGCGCGTCTCTAAGGCGCTTGTTGAAGGATTTACAGCGCTGTGAAAACTGCTCCAAGTACTCCTGTATTGTGTTTAGTGTTAGCTTCAGTTCATTCTCGATTTTCTCTGGGCATATTTGATCCGCTGGGGCTTCATACCAGATAACCAGCTCGTGGTCCTCAACTTTTCCATTACGAAACGCATGTGCCAATGAACGCCAGAATTGTTCGAAGTATTTGGGGTCACCGTCGAAGGGCACTCGAACTTCATACCGGGTTCCGCTAACGTAAAATGGCATGCTGCAATCCTCGATGGAGCGTGACGGATCCCAGCTAACATCCACCTGGACATCGCGTGCACCAGTGGTGTACATGTCCTGGTGCCTAAGTTGAGGTGGAACGATACTATATTGCTCGACCAACTGTTGTACAAGTTCATCCTCCGGGACGCTAAGCACTGTCTCTGGATGAATATCTTGCACCTTATTGACAGCTGTTTCAAGCTGTCTGTCGAGAAAATCATTCACGTATCCCAGCGAAATAATGATCACCATGACACCATCTCATTTTGCCAACGCCTACCGAGACTTACAGGAGCAAAATTACCCAAGCGTGCGAGCTACTGCACATACTCGCAAATTCAATGTTTCAGAACCTACAATATCGTGTACGAATCTCAGCCACCTCCTCCCTCCCGCCAGTTTTCGATGACGACCTTGACGACGCCCATCACATGCTGGGCGTTCAGTTGGGTTGCAGGGTTCTGGATGGTGGCCAGGTGAGGCTCGGTCAGGGCGTTCTCGACCACGTAGAGCCAGTAGTTCTCCTGGAGGCGCTCGGCCATCTGCCACTCGTGGGGCGTCAGTTCCAGCGCGCCCGTGGTGGCGAAGGCTTTGACCTCGATGTAGCGGGTTTCCGCCGGCGAATGGGAGAAGATGTCGTAGCCGCGGAACTCATGGCTGACGTCTTCAGGAACGCGGTTCTGGCTGCGTTCGTAGTCCATAGCAACCTGCATCCCTGCTTCCTCGATGCGGCGTTTGGTTTCTTCTTCCGGCAGGGTGCGCAGCTCCAATCGTTCTTTCGGCAGGATCAGCGCGACTGCTTCCAAGTGCGGTTCGAGTGTGACAAGCTCTCGCTCCTTGGTGAGCTCATCGAGGCGCTTGCGTTGTTCCTCGATGAGCATTCTGTACGTTTCCTGTTCTTGGCGGATAGAGACGCTCATCTCTTCGCCTGCATCCTGGCGGCTGTGGTAGTCGAAGAGTTTGTATTGAGACTCCATGAGCAGTTGGTTGTAGGAGGATTCGAGCCAGCGTTGTTTGATGCTGCATTCCCGCGCGCGCCGTTCGGTGCCTTCGTGGTAGAAGCGATCGAGCAAGTCGAGCGCCGACTGGTGAACGAGCTGCCGCGCCGGTTCTAGTTGGTCGAGTGCATCGGTCGGGAGTGAATGGTCGTCTGGGATGCTCGTCAGTTCCCAGAGCATGCGCGGATCCACCTGATGCACCTGACCGGTGGCGTGGTCGTAGAAGAGCGCAACGAGACGTTCGAGTGCTGGCTGCCCGTGTCCGTCCTGCAGTCGGATTCGGTAGAGCCAGAGGCTACCGGAGCGACCTTTTTCATCGAGGAGGATGGCTTGGAATGGGCGTTCTTGGTGGAGGAAGTGCGCAATGAGCGCATCGAAGAGCGGATGGCCGGGAGCGAAGAACTCGACTCTCTCCCGGCGTGCAACCTTTCGGTCGAAGGCCACGCGCAGGCCGCGGGCAAAGGCATCGTTCTGCAAACCATGCTGCTTGAGGAACTCCCTGGGGACACTGAGGCGATAGACTTCGGGGCGTCGGTCTTCGCTGAACTGCCCGCCCACCGTCTGCACCGCAAGTCGGGTGAACCGTTCGACATCCCAGGGGACAAGCCGTTGGAGCAGTGAATCTGCCGAACTCTGCTTGACCGCCGAAAGATCAATGCTATGGCCAGCGAGGGCATTTTCCTGGAGGGTACGGGTGTACTCTGCCACGCGCTGTTCGACATCATCGGAGGTCAGCAGACGCTCCAGTTCGCGCGGTTCGTCCCGCTCGAGGATTGCCTGCATCAGGAGCTCTTCGAGTCGGACGCCTTCCAGGAGGGTGCCGATGACGTCGTAGATGGTGTCCCCAAGCCGCTCGCGCATGCGCTCGAGTTTATCGAGGATCCGACTGAGGACGTCCCCTTCGCGGGTATCGGTGTAGATGACGTTGTAGATGTAGCAATCGCGGGTTTGCCCGTAGCGGTGGATGCGTCCCATGCGCTGTTCGAGGCGGTTGGGGTTCCAGGGCAGGTCGTAGTTGATCATGAGGCGGCAGAACTGCAGGTTGATGCCTTCGCCGGCGGCGTCGGTGGCGACCATGACCTGCGTCTCATCGCGGAAGCGGCGTTCCTCATCAATGCGGGTCTGAAGGTTCATCTGTCCGTGAATGACGGCGCAGGGGAAGCCCCAATCTCGAATCCGCCGTTCCAGCGCGGTGAGCGTATCCTTGAATTCGGTGAAGATGAGCAGTTTCTCGTCCGGGTGGTGTCGGAGGCGTTCTTCGATCACGCGGCGCAGCTCCTGGACTTTTGCCTCTTCGCCTGCTTTTTCCGCTTGCAGTGCCAGATTGATCAGATTGTCCAGCTCACGGAGTTCATCGCGTAGCTGCTGTGGGTTTTGTGCTGCGGTGATCCCCTCCAGCCGCTCTTGGAAGCTTTCCCACTCGCTGGAGGTCATCTCGCCCAGCTCATCGAGCGTCTCTTGATCCAACTCGGGCAGCTCTTCTTCTTGACGTCGGCGTTCCCACTCATGGAGGAGGTTCTGCAGTTTGCTCCTGCGGCGGCGGAGCGATTCCCGCACGGCAAAGAGGCTGGAGGAAAGCCGACGCTGGAGCACAGTCAGTGCGAGCGCGACGTTGCGGCTTTTCCGGTCGGTCTTGCCGGAGACGGTGGCGTACCAGCGGCGTACGTAGGCGGTGACGGCCTCGTAGAGCTGCCGCTCTGCCTCGGTCAACGTGACGCGCAAGGTCATCACCTCCCGCTTGCGGAAGAGGCGGCGTCCCTCCAGGTCGGTCACCTGCTCCTTGGTACGCCGAAGCACAAACGGCAAACCATCGGCACGGGCAGCTTTTTTGAGCTGCTCGGGATCAGCAAACAGGCGCGGCTCTAAAAGGTTCAGCAGGAAAAAGTACGCGTAGTCATCGCCTTTGTGTGGGGTAGCCGTCAGGAAGAGCAAGTGTGTCGTGCGAGCAGCCAGGAGCTCCCCCAACTGGTAGCGCTGGGTCTTCTGTACTTTTTTCCCGTAGCGAGTTGCCGAGAGCTTATGCGCTTCATCGAAGATCACCAGGTCCCAGGATTGACGGCTGAGAACCTCTCGCACGTCTTGCCTGCGCGCAAAGTCAATCGAAAGAATGATCTGCGGATTGCGGGCGAAGAAGTCCGCCGAAGAAAGGGTTGCCAGAAGGTCCCGCCGCATTGGCACGAAGTCTTCTCGGAACCACTCGTTCATTTCGCGCTGCCATTGATCCTGTAGGTGGGCCGGCACCACCAGCAGGATTCGGTGCACCGCCGTTCGAGCCTTCAGCTCCTTGATCACCAGACCCGCCATGATGGTCTTGCCTAAGCCAGGGTCGTCGGCCAGCAGGAACCGGATGCGGGGCATTGGGAGGATGTGGCGATAGACGGCATCAACTTGGTGTGGCAGGAGATCTACCTGGCTCACGCTGACCGCATAGTGCGGGTCGAAGGTATAGGCCAGCTGCATGCGCAGCGCGTCGGCAAAGAGAATAAACGGCTCGCGCTTGCGGAGAGCATTGGCGGAAAAATCTTCACGGAACGACGGGAGCAGCTGCACCTTCTCGGCGAACTGTTCCGGCGTAAAGACAAAAGTTTGGGCTTTGTGTGTGAATTGAAAAACTACACTCAGCACAATGCGACCGTTTTCCTGCCGAACTTTGTACACTTCGGCTGGGCCATCGTACGGGACGATCCGGACTTGATCACCAACGGAGACCATCTTCAGCGAGTACGTAGATGTTCGACTGCGCCATGCATCTGGCGATGTGCCAAATGGCTGCTGCTCTCTGCGCACGCCCGGTGTCAAAATTATGCTGGCGGAGCGCTGCGTTCTCCAAAGTTCCGCAACCTGAGGCTATCGGGCGGCAGAGCCGACGAAAAGTCTGTTTCGGGATATCTGCTCCGTTGCAGGTGGTATCACCAAAGTACCCAGTGCGTGCTCTCCACTTTGTGCCCAAGCGGGATGAGCTTCGAGCCGATGGCTTGCCCGACTGTGCCTGTGCCGAGGATTTCGATGTTCTTGGTGCACTCCTTTCGTTAGCTGCCCAACGACCTTAAGATGAGCCGCCCGGCCAGCGCTTCGATAGTTGCATGAACCCGATTTGTCGCGGTAGGCCAGCCCGGCTCCATCGAGTGGTTCGGCGGCGCAGATCAGTCGGGGCAGTTCAGGATCGCAGGCCGAGCCAACCGAAGATTATCCCCGGCAGTAGGGCAAGAGTTGGTATCCAGAAGATAGGCGGAAGGTCGCCGAACCGAATGGAGATGCCCGCGTTCAAGTAGGGCTTGAAAATGAGATACCAGTAAGGGAGAACGACCAGCCCCGCCAGGACGAGGGTTACGAACGCCCACACTTGATGCTGGCGAAGGCCGAACCACGCAAGAGAAACGATCAAGATGCCTATTATGACGAGTGATCCGCCAGCGTTGGTCATGAATAGCGTGCGGAACGTCGCCAGCTCCTTGTTTCTATCCAGCAGTTCAGACGGCGCTGCTCCAAAGAGCTCTGTATCAGTTCGTTGTGAGATGAAGATGGCGCTACGTCCGAATTGTGAGTTGACAAAGATCGGCGTGAGTATCCCGATCAACAGATGAACAACTCCTGACACGAGAAAGCAAATCACACTCACACCGAGTGGGGACGCCCAGTGGAAGGTGGCTGCCGTCTGAGACTGATCCATGGTAGGCTCCTTTGATTGAGAGTTTACTTTGTCCGGCGCTGCCTAGCGCCTTTTCAGGTCGCTGTTCACCCCGTTCGAACGGGGGCCTCAGTTCCGCACCTCATACGTTATCCCGAGCCGAGGGCAAGCGCTGGCCGAGCAACCGGCCGAGCGGCCCCAGCACAGCGTAGGTCAACCACTGGACCCATACTGGCGGCCGCGTGACGCGCACGGTCGGCCAGAACGTCTGTCCGAACACGCCGAGAAGCAGGACCGGCGGCATCCCACTCCGGCTCAACCGCCCCGCCTGTGCGAGGCCGAAGAGAGCCTCGAAGAAGGTTTCCGTGTTCAGGGCCGGCTCGAATTCCTGCCGGTACTCGGCGGGCTCGCTGCCCTCAACCCAGAAGTGGTGCGGCGTACCGGGCGGGATGCTGACTTCCTCACCGGCGGCCACGACGCGCTCCAGGCCGGCAATGCGGAAACGGAGCGCGCCGCGACGCACCGCGAACCGATTGGTCTGGTACGGGTGCACATGCTCGGGCTCTCGTTCCGCACTGGGCGGACTCACGCACTCGAGAACGAGCCGCGCACCGGCGGACACACTCGCCGTTTCGACGAACCGGACGCGTTGCCCGGTGCGGGGGTTTACGATCTCCTGTCCGATCTGTGCCATGTCGCAGCTACCTCCTCAGAAGTTTTGGTATCGGGTTTCCGCCCAACGCTCCGGTTCAGGGCGGCGCGCAGCGCCGTCCGCTGCATGCTGTTGTTAGCCAGCACCATACATGCAACAGCCGCTACCGTGCCCGCACATAGCGGCAGACCTGAGCGCTGGTGCTTGCCTTCGCAGCGGAAACCAGCTCGAACGGCAGTGGCTCGGCCATCGTTGGAAAGAGCTTCTTGCCGCTGCCGATGACCAGGGGCACGACCGTGAGCACCAGCTCATCCACCAGGTCGGCGGCAAGGAGCGACTGCACCATCGTGGGGCTACCATAGACATAGATGTAGCCGCCCGGCTGAGCCCGCAGATCGACCACGGTCTTGAGAAAGTCCTTGCCGCGGATGATGGTGGTTGGGTGCCAGGTGATGTCGGCCTCGCTGAGCGTGTCGGAAACCACATACTTCTGCACGCGGTTGATCCAGTCGGAGAAGTCGCGTCACCCGACCGGCTGGGCCAGGCCATTGCCGACACTTGATAGGTACGCCGACCCTGCAGGAGGGCGTCGCTCTGCTTTGCCAGGGCGTCGAACGTCCCGCCGATAACCTCCGGGTCAAAATACTTCACCATCCATCCGCCGTGGGCAAAGCCCCCGTCGGTGTCTTCACTGGGGGCGCCCGGTGCCTGGACGACCCCGTCGAGGCTGATGAATTCGGTGATAAGCGTCTTCATAGAGTCTCCTGGAAATTAGGTTGTGATGTTTGGGATAGCCATCTACTGACCATCTGCAAAGTTAACGGAATTCATGAGATGAAGGGCATTGCTTGTTGCAGGTAGGCGTTGTATATTATGGTGGTTTTATCCCGGTCACAATTCGTACCGGAGGGAACATCTGAAAGTGTAATCCCGAGCGTTTCACATCCTGCCACCCTAACGCTCGAAGAGCCTGGGCATACTCCTCGGTATGTTGAAAATCCAACAAAGCCACTCGACCACCTGGCTTGAGCACCCGTGCGATTTCCTGAATCGCTTTCAAGCGACCTTCCTTGGTGGGGATGTTGTGAATCGCCAGGCTTGATACAACAACGTCTATGATCTCGTCCTCAAAAGGCAGTTGCCGCATATCACCAGTCTTGACTTCGACAACGTCGGCAACGCCTTCCACCCGGGCATTTGCCAAGGTAGCTTCTGGATGGTTGCCAGATTGGTCTGCGCTTTGCCAGAGGTCAATTCCGATCGCTTTGCCAGTTGTCAACCGGCGGGCAGCGGCATTGAGTAGCAGGCCACGCCCACAACCAACATCGAGAATCGTTTCCGTGCCACGCAAGGAGAGCAAATCAATGAGCCTTTCTCGCAGACGAAGTTTGCCAATCTTGCTGCTCCACACCATCAGCGTGGCCGTGACAAGCATGCTGGCTCCTGCTAACAATCCCCAAATCAGGAGGATCCCCCCTATCACCGGAAGCTTTTCTGCCAACAGATAGTGGAGGATGGCGCCGGTGATCATCGCTGCAACACCGGCGAAGAATAGGTTACGAACTACAATGGGAGCATCGATTCCATAGTCGCCATGTCTGCGAACGCGTGTGTGTATATCCACCTCTTATCCAATCCGATGTTCACCAAGCAGACGTCGAACGCTTTCCCGGCAGTGGCAGTACGCAGCCCATACCGACGCGCACCATGCCTCGATTGCCTGATCGCGCGCTGGTCCCGGCGGGTGCTTCATCACATCTTGGACCGTCATAGTGCCGCGCTCGCACGGCAAAGCAAAGGTTGGCCATGTCTGCTTGCGGCGTGCCATGAGCACGTGCACACGTTGCACCTGTTTACCAGTGTACCCTCTCTCGCAATGCAGCTACAGACCGACGAGTGCAAAGGTAATGGCAATTGGCTTGGTGTGCTCGTCGGCATGTTGGAGCGTCCAGGCGTCCACGACGTGCTGGTGAATAAACGCAGGATCGCCATGGGTGATCGAATACGCTTGAAGTTCGTGGTAGGCAGTTTGTTCATCCATCTCAAGTGCCCAGCTATTTGCAGAGAATACGTTGCTTAGTTTACTTTGGTGGCTATCGTTGCATAACCACCGCCGCCTGGATAGAACCAGCGACCGGTGAGCGTGTTGCCGTCGGCACTGAATGTGCCCTGGTAGTAGGCCGGTGATCCTTTCGCGCCGAACCAGATCGTGGGGGTGTCTCCTTCGACTTCATACACGTAGTCGAGGGTACTGCCGGTGCTGTCGTAGTACCGTGACCAGATTTCCTTGCTCGGTGCTTCTCCGTAGGGTTGAAGATGGCCGATGATCTCAAGCCCTTTGATCGTGTGACCGGCTTGCGCAAGCTCGACGTGTTGGATGAGGAAAAACCCGCCTTCCATCCACTCGTAGGTGACTTGACCTTCAGCTTC
>Ga0101943_1002066_pt1 | contig 10290 bp, 13 predicted proteins | sample DewCreD2012metaG_5_FD_75244 | JGI IMG/M metagenome (GOLD analysis project Ga0101943, IMG submission 75244) | Hot spring sediment bacterial and archeal communities from British Columbia, Canada, to study Microbial Dark Matter (Phase II) - Dewar... ... | reverse complement strand
CGGCCTGCGGGGTAGCCAACGCACCGAGGTCGAGGAACGAGAACTTCGTCCTCTGGAACGAGAATATCAAGAGAAGCGCCGCCGTTGGTTGGATGCTCTCCGCGAGGTGGTCCCTCGCCCTGAGCTTGCCCTCGGCAAGCGCCTTGACTGCACGCCATCTGAGTACCGCGAACATGTGGCAGCTGTAATGAATTCGGCGAGCCAGGCCTCCCGGGAGACCCTCGACATGTATGGATCGTTCGGTGTGGATGCCATCCGCCAGAAAAACAACGACAGTATTGAACCGACGCCCTCTGCTTCATCCGGGGATCGGGACACCAGGACTTTTTGGATACTGCCCGAGAGCTTATCGCGCGAGTAACTGAAGAGGCGGTGGCTAGAACGCTCTTTAGCGTTTGGAGCTACCCCGACCAGGGCTTGTCGATGCGCTGGGACCCGATCGAAGACCGCCGTTATGCCTTGATGGATCGCGACCCGACGGCTTCGGGGAATAAGCCCCGCACGATGTGGATGGCCAACCTGCTGGCGTACCGCTCGCTCGCGGTTTTCCCCGCCGCCCCCGTTGGTCGGCGTCTCCAGGTCTCTGGGTGGGATCCGAATCACCAAACTTTCACATGGCCTCTTTGGGAGCACCCTCTGAGCCTGGATGCCGTTCGGTCCTTGGTCCAGCTTCGTGAGCTTGTGAAAGAGAGGCCTAACGTTCCGGCTTTGCGAGCCTTAGGGATTGTGGCAGCCTATCGCACGACCCGAATTGAGGTGGGTTCCGGGGCCAATAAGAAGCTCAACTTCTCCCCGGCTCGGAGAGTAGTGTAACCCTACCCTATATGGAGGTACGTGACGAAAAAGAAGAGGAGGGATTATGGAAGAACTCAGCCTCGAAACCTTACGCGCCGCAGTGGAAGGTAGTGCTGCGGCTTTTCGGTCGCGGCGCAGACTCCGCCCAGCAGGCGGCGACGGCGACAAGGTCTTTCCGCCGACGTTTGCAGGGGCCGTCTACGCGATCGAGAAACGTCGGATTCCCGGCCGCGCCGAACCGGTTACGTGCGTGCTGCTCGACAGCGTGCAAAGCCAGGCTAACCGGATGGAGCTCGCGTTGCAGGACGCCGTGGATCAGGGCAGGATCCAACTCCCGTTGGTCGTGGTGGACTTCTCCGACTTCGACCCCACGGGAGACGTCGAAGCCGATACGGCCGCAGGGCGGCTCATCGAAAAGGTGGGACAAGTCAGTAGCCTCCAGGTGCCGCACCGGCTGGCGGACGCGATCCTCCGGGATAGCGAGCTAGATGGCGTGAAGTTCCGTAGGTCCGACCGAGGAAGGGCGCTCAACACGGTTAGCCTTACCAATGCCACTCCGCTCTTTGAACTTTGCCCCACGGCGTTGATCTTCGGCATGTGGGACTCGACGGGGCCGAAAGGGGGTTTAGGTCCCAAGTTCGAGCGAGCGATGGTGTCGGAGATCGTGGGCATCGGGGCGCAATGGGAAGACGGCTACCGAAATCGTGGGGTGCGCCGGGACCCGCTGGAAATCAGCAGGAACGTCCCGGTGTTCGCCGACAGTTACGGGGCCCTGGACCGGGTGGCAGAGCCCGAAGAAAAAAAAGGAATTCGGCCCTCTGAGATCAATCACTCCAGCGTGCCGTTCGAGTCTCCCAACTCAGGGGTTACCATCGAGTACGCGGAGCAGATTACAACGCTTTCCCTCATCTGCCTGCGGCGACTGCGCTTCCCGCTGGGTGGTAAGGTGGACGCCGAGGTGGATGGGGCAGCCCGAACGGTGCTCGCAGCGCTTGCGCTAGCAGCTGCCACTTTAGCCTTCGAGGCAGGGGTGGACCTGCGATCGCGGTGTTTGCTCTGGCCGGACGCTCCGATGGCGTGGGAGCTCTTGGAGCACCCCAGCGAGGACCCGGAACAATTCTTGCTGACCAGTGAGGGCGCGGTGAGGCTCTTGAACAGTGCGGTGCAAGAGGCGAAGCGAGTGGGCCTGCCGTGGCTTGAGCGTCCCGTGGTCCTCAAACCTTCGGCCGAGCTGGTCAAGTTGGTACGGCTGAGCCAACTGGAGGCGGCCAAGAAGTCGCGAGAGGCGGCTTAAGATGCTGGCGCTCGGAATCCGCTATCTCAACGGGTTTGTCGCGGCTTGCGAGCCGCACGAGCGCCTAGCAGGCTGGGAGCGCGCGGAGTGGCCGCCACACCCTGCGCGGGTGTTCATGGCGATGGCGGCCGCGCACTTTACTACTGGAGCAGATCCGGCGGAGCGCGAGGCGCTCCTTTGGTTGGAATCGCTGCCCCCGCCAGGGCTTCAGGTTCCCAGCGCGATCGCTCGCGCGGTGGTCACGCATTACGTGCCTGTCAACGACAAGTCGGGGGAGGTAACCAAACCTCCTACTGCGATTATTCAGTCGGCCCCCCAGCTTACCCGTGAACGGCAGCCTAGGACATTCGCTCGTGCGTGGCTGGAGAGGGACACAGCGTACCTAGTTTGGCCGTCTGTGACTGCCGAGCCACCGGTGGCCGCGGCGCTGGAGTCGCTGTGTGCGAAAGTCACTCGAATCGGACACTCGACTTCGTTGGTCCAGATGTGGGTAGCCCGCCCTGACGAAGTAAGTAAGCTTACATGGGTCCCGGACGACGAGCGGGCTGAGTTACAGCTTAGGGTCTGTGCGCCAGGGACGCTCGACGACCTTGAACGTGCATACAACGCTAAGGCGGTCGAAGCCTACGCATCCCTCGTGCTAGCCGCAGAAGATGATCGCGATAGGAACGCGCAGCGAGCGGCAAAGAAGAAGTTAAGGGAACAATTTGGCGGAGCCCCTCCGGACCAACTCCGTCCGCAGGTCTCTCTCTACCGAGGCTACGCTAGGAGCGGCCACGTGGAGGATCCAACAAGCGCTCCCGGAACCGTCTTTAGCCCAAACATCGTTGTTTTTGGCTTGGAACGGCGCAGCGGGCCCTTTGCCACCCTTGGGCTGCGGGCCGCGGCCAGGGTTATTCAAGCTTGGAGAGAGGCACTCCTGAGCCATTTGAACGATTTGCCGGAACGCCTGCGTGGGATCGTGAGCGGCCACGATCAGGCCGGGGGCCCGCTTCAAGGTCCTCACCTTGCCCTGATGCCTCTGCCGTTCGTGTCGCACCCTTATGGGGACGGTCACCTCTTGGGACTGGCGGCCGTGCTCCCGAAGGGCCTCCAAATGGAGGAGCGGCGATCCGTCCTCAGGGTCTTAGGACGCGTGGCTGAAATTCGGCTTGGCCATTTGGGAGTGTGGGAATTGACACGGGATCTCGGAGAGCAGCCACCTTGGAATCTCCGTCCGGAGACGTGGACGGCCTATCCGCGAGGGGCCACCCACTGGGCCAGTGTCACGCCGGTGGCCTTTGACCGGCATCCGAAAGGCAAAGATCGTTTCAGCTACCAGCGGGAGGCCGCAGAGATCATTTCGGGGGCATGCGCCGCAATTGGCCTGCCGCGCCCGCGAGAGGTGGTGCTTACGCCAGTCTCAGCCCACCTCGGTGCACCCCCGGCGTACTTGTTTCCCCGCCTACCGCGGAAGGACGGAAGCGAGCGGCAGCACGGCCACGTTATTCTCGTCTTCGACGAAGCCGTTTGCGGGCCCGTGCTGCTGGGGGCTGGGAGGTACCGCGGGTACGGGTTGTTTCGGCCGATGGGCGCGTGAGGAACATGCATGCGCACGGCGTTACAAGCTTGTGCGTTGGAATTATTTCGCCGCCGCTCACCGTTGTGGCCGTTCTCGCGCCTCGGATCCCCCCCTTGCAGCCTGTGGTGCCGGGGGAAGGGTGGAGTGCAAGGGGAGGCTGGGAAGATGACTAGAGCTTGGTCGCTGCTTGCATGACCGTGTCGGCGAAACGACGCAGGCCGTCGCGGATGCTGTCGGGGTCGAACCCTGGCGGCGCGATGACGACGCGGTGCACCCCCAGCTCCGCGTACCGCGCCACGGTGTCGGCATCGACAGTGAATGCGCCCGTGGTGATTTCGATGTCCGCGGGGTTGCGACCGATGCGTGCGCATTCGGTGCGCAGAGCGTCCAACAGGCGAGCAAGCGCTGCGGGCTCCCCAAAGGCCGGGAAAAAGCCGTCACCTAGGCGTGCCGCACGTTTGGCCGCCGGGATCGAGTGGCCACCCACGACGATCGGCACGCCCGGCTGTTGCACCGGCTTAGGATTCGACTCTACGGGATTCCAGCGGAAGAATTTGCCCTCGAAGCTCTGCGGCCCTGGTTGCCACAGCGTGCGAATCGCGCGGATGGCTTCGTCGGTGCGCGGCCCCCGCTCTTCGAAGGGAATTCCGAGGGCAGCAAATTCCTCCGCAAGCCAGCCGGCTCCGATCCCGAGAATCGCCCGACCTCGCGACAATACGTCGAGGGTGGCCACCTCCTTGGCCACATACGCAGGATGCCGCTGCGGCAAGATCAAAATGCCTGTGCCAAGGCGAATCCGCTCGGTGATCGCCGCAGCGTAAGCCAAAGGAATCAGCGGATCGGACAGCGGGACGTTATCCGGTCCGGGCATCCGCCCGTCGGAGCTGTACGGGTAGCGCGACTTGTACCCCACCGGCACCACCACATGCTCGACCGTCCACACGGAATCGAATCCGCACTCCTCAGCGGCGCGCACTAACGCCGCAAACGGCTCGGGATCGGCGAGCGGACCCGCATTCGTGAACGCGACACCGAACTTCATCGTTGCCCCCACTAGGCTTTCGCACTTGGTCGCGACGACACTTCGTCGTACCAACGCTTGAGGTTTTTCTGTTCTGGCTGGATGCGAATGTCCGACACTCGCCCGAAATCGATGCCGCAAAGCGCGGTGATGTCGGCAATCGTGTACGCATCGCCGGCAATAAAGGGCCGTGTGGCAAGCTCTTGGTCGAGCCATGCCAGCGCCTCGAGCGCCCACTCGCGATTGACTTGCCCCCACTCTGGCACCTGACGAATGCGTCCGGCAAAGAATGGATGACAGTTGCGGAACACCTGCGCGATCGGAAGAAACACGTGCAGCTCCATCCGCCGCTGCCACATTTCTACGAGGGCGCGGTCGCGCGCGTCGCGACCCATGAGTGGAGGCTCGGGATAGAGCTCCTCGAAATAGCGGCAGATGGCCACGCTTTCGGCAATGCAGGTGCCATCGTCGAGTTCCAACACAGGCACCGTTCCCATCGGGTTTTTCTTGCGGAACTCCGGCGAGCGGTTTGCACCACTGACAATGTCCACTTGCTCGTAAGGCACCTGAATCCCTTTTTCCGCCAGGAAAATTCGTACCCGCCGCGGATTGGGCGCCAACTGGGAATCGTAAATTTTCATCGGTCCCTCCTGCTTGTTTTGTTTCTCGCCATCGCGGGCCGTTCACTCGAACGAGCCGTGCCGGCCTTTGCCCGCCGCAAACTCCCGGGCTCCGGCAACCGACTCGCCGCTCGCGAGCGTTTCGGTTCCACGACGAAATTCGTTTTGCATCGCAGCCTCGAGTGAAAGCCCGTCTTGCTCGTATGCGGAAAGCCGGTCGTGACGCAAGCATGCCTGAGGAAAGCGGGCGAGCTGATGCGCGAGCTCCTCGGCGTGCGCCCGGCTGGTGCCATCGGGCACCACCCGGTTTACGAGCCCCATTTCCAACGCCTCGCGAGCCGATACTGGGCGGCCGGTCAAAATGAGATCCAACGCTCGGCTCAGCCCAATCAAGCGCGGCAGCCGCACCGTGCCCCCGTCGATCAATGGGACACCCCAACGCCGGCAGAACACGCCCAATACGGCCGACTCTTCTGCAACCCGCAAATCGCACCACAGCGCCAGCTCCAACCCACCAGCCACGGCGTAGCCCGCGACGGCGGCAATCACGGGCTTCCCAAGCAACATCCGCGTGGGGCCCATAGGGCCATCTCCGTCGGGACTGACTGTAGGTCCTCGGCCCTCGGCAACTGCCTTGAGATCGGCGCCCGCGCAAAAGGTACCGCCTTCTCCCCAAAGCACAGCCACGCGGGCCTCGCCGTCGGCCTCGAACGCGCGGAACGCGTCGGCCAGGAGAGCGGCGGTGGCGCGGTCGACCGCGTTTTTGCGGTCTGGACGCGAAAGAATGACCGTCCATACCGGCCCGTTGCGTTCCACACGCACACTGCTCGACTCCATGGCGCAGCTTCCTTTCGTCGGTGGTCGCTACCACCGCCCCCACGCAGAAGAAAGGTAGGGAGAAATCTTCGCGCTCGTCTTCGACACGCGCCGCGTTCCATTCGCACTCTTCCCTTGCACGTGCTGTTCGTTGTCACTCGTGTGCCGGGGGCGAGTAGCGCACGGGATGCGACCGGCTGCTGCCGTGTGCCCGAGCCTCGTTCCGGTCCATGGAACGCCGAGAACACGGTCCGCTCGTGCGCGGTCGATCGTACGCGTGCAGACGCCTGCCGCGCTGATCGAGCAAGAGCGCGCCAAGCCCCCTTCCTGCAACCGATCGAAGCAAGGCTGGTTGGGTCTGGTGGCGACGCGGGACCGCGCCATTCAGGAACCCTGCGCGCCCCAGTGGTGGGCGTTGCGGCGCACCAGCGCCATGATCGTGAGCTGTGGATTGATTCGGTTCGACGTGGGAAACAGGCTCGCGTCGGCAACGGCGAGACCGTGGTAGCCGTAAACCTTCCCCCATGGATCGCATACCGACCATTCAGGTGCTCCGGACCGGGCAGTGCCCATTGGGTGGAAGGCCATGACCTCGATTTGACTCGGCGAAACGCGACAGCGCTCGAATTCAGCAATTTGTGTGCGGCTGCGCAAAACGGGCAGCGCGGCCACACCCGTGTACACCTCCTGGGCACCGGCAGCGAAAAACGCCTCTGCGGTGCGTGCGATCGCGAACAGGAGCTTGCGGCGGTCGCGGCTGTTCAGCGAGTACCAGGCCAGCGGCCGCCCGCTGTGCCCAATACTCCACACCCGCCCAGCGCTTTCGTCGCTGATCAGTGCACCGAAGCTCGCCATGCGATTGAAGGCACGCATGCGCTCGCGGTATGTGGCACCGAAGCCAGGCACGGCTGCCGCTTGAATTTCGGGCGGGACAAATTGCCCCTGGATGAACACACCTTGGGGAATGAACTCGTCGATGTTGTACGCCTGCGGCACTTCTCGCCAGCCCCGAATGGGTTCGGGAAACAGCCCGAGCACGCGCGTGGCGGGGTGGAGGTGCAGGTTGCGGCCGAGCCAGGGGTGGCGCACGCCCGAGGCTTGCAGCAGAGCAGGCGTGTGCAACGCACCTGCAGCCACGACCACGAGCGGAGCGAGGATGTCGATGCGCGTCCCGGTGGGCCTTCCGCCATCGCTGAGCGCATCTGCAACCACACCGAACGCTCTGCGGCCATCCAGCAAAATCCGGCGCGCTCGGGCATGAACCCAGAGATCTGCACCATGCGCAATGGCCTCGGGCACCTTGCTGACACTCATGGCGAGCTTGCCGTCGCTCGGACAGCCAAAGGCGCAACGCCCAGTACCGAGGCAGCCTTGCGCATTGCGCGGGATTCGCGAGCCACGCCAGCCGAGCACACGCTCCACAGCGTTTTGAATCAGCTTGTTTGCGGGGCCGTAAAACTCGTCCGGCACGGGTTCGATGTGCAGGTCTTGCTCTAGAGCACGGTAGTGCTCGTCCAGTTCCGTTGCCCCTTCGAGGCCAAGCACCCGCTCCCAGTGCTCCAGCACGAAATCTGGGGTCCGATAGCAAGTGCCGCTGTTGATCGTGGTCGTTCCCCCGACACACCGCCCGAGGGGTACGATGATGGGTGGACGGCCCACGGTACCCGTGAGTCCTCCGTCGCGATACAGCCGGGCAAACGCAAAGCGGACGTCGCCCTCGAGATGGGTGCCCGTGAAGTACCCTCCTTCCTCCAGCATCACGACCCGCCAACCAGCCCGTGCGAGTTCCGCCGCAGCGACCGCACCGCCCGCGCCCGTACCAATGATCACGGCGTCCGCGACGATTCGGTGGTCTCGGCCAAGAGTGCGAGCGTCGTATACCGGCATGGCGAGGCTCAGTCGACTGGAACGGGTTCCGGGAATGGCCCTTTTTCCCCACGTTCGCGTCGCTCGCGCGCGAGTTGGAGCCGGGTGGCAAGCCAGTCGTCGTCCACTCCAAGCTCGGCTCGCAGCGCCGGGTCGCTGTAGGCGTGAAGCCCGAACAACAGTTTCACCGCGTGCGCAGCCTGGCGGCGCACGGTGCAGCGACTGCGCTCCATGGCTTCGAGGATCCGTACGCGGCTAGCCACGGGCAGCTCCGAGAACGCACGCGCCGTGGCGTGAAACCAGAACGGACTCGTTTCCACGAACAACAGCAACCATTCGAAGCCGCGAAGTGCGAGTGGTCCTTGCGCTTGGAGCTGCGCTTCCACCGCCTCGGCAAACTTCATGACCTCCGGGTGCTGGTTCGCGCCCGCTCCGGATGCGAGCAAGGCCTCGCCAATGGCCACCAGAGTGCGGCGGGCGCGAGCGGACAGGGGACCAGGCACGTTTGGTTCCGACGCCCGGTACGTGCCCCACGCCAGGAAAGCCAGAGAGGCGTCGACGAGAAAATTTGCAAGGTAAACGAAGTAGTGGTCGTGGAAGATGAAAAACCAAAGGCAAGTCAGGCTGCTGGTTGCCTTGCCGATGGCGAGCGGGAGCATGAGGAGGCGCCGCTCTGTGGGAGCGCGAGAGATGAACGCGGCAAGCGCTGTGACCGTCGCCATGTACGCGACTCCGAGGCTCAACCAAAATCGGTGTGCCAGGTGCGGTGCTCGAGGAAAGCCAAACCACGATCCGACAGCGTTGAGCGCATCGATCGTTCCGTCGGGAAAGGCAAAGAACACGAACCCGACGACGCCGAAGGTCCAAGCCAGTACCGTGTAAACCCAACCGAGCACTGCATCGATCACAGCCCGGCTCTCCGGAGCGACTTCTCTGGACATTGTTCGCGATTCGAGGCTCATCTGGTGGGCCCTCCGCGTATCGCTCGCATACCTGGTTGCCAATCAAAAGCCTAGCAGGGGAAGGGAAACCGAGACCGATGAGGCGAGCGCTTTGGTCTGTGTCTCTCGGCCACACGGTCGGTGAGCGTTCATGGGCAGGAACCCCCCCGCCGCTCAGTGTGCAAAATGCAAAAGAGGTATCGAGTACTAGAGCGCGGTCTTGGTGGGTTGTGCAGATCGTCTGGGGCGGCTGTGTACGGCTGGACGGTGCCTCCATCCATGCGCGGGCGGAGAGTGTGCGGGGATCTACCCCCATGGAGTGTACTGCTGCATCGCCGCAGACCGCGGACGCACTGCCCATCGTGTGGCGCACTGGGTGCAAGCTCGAAATTTTGCGCTGCTTAGGCCGGACGCGGTACGGGGCTGAAACTGGAACGTCGCGAGCTAGCGGGCAACGCGGAGGGCCGGGCCGAACGGGCGCTTACGTTCCCGTTGCCGCGTTTTGCGAGCGTCGATGAGCCGATCTTCGGTTCCCGGACGGCGAAGCTATGCAGAACGCGCTACCACGCGGATGCCGGGCTTGGTTCGGCGCCGAGCGAGGGCGGTAGCCAGTGCGTCGATCTCGTGGCGGACGAAGGCGAGCACCTCTTCGCGCCTTTTGTACCGGGCTTGGGCAAAGGTCGCCTGCACGCGCTCCCGCATTGTCTGGACCAGAGTAGGCGACTCGGAGAGGTAGCGTATGCCATTGAAATCGGTCCACGCGGCTAGCCCGCCGCTCACGTAAACGCCCTCGTACGATGCGAACCACGGTGGCATGCCAGTGATGGTCGCTTGGCCCACCAGTACCAGGTGCAGTGTTTCTTGGAACCCCTCCAGCAGCTGCGCCAATCCGCGTAGGCAATGCAGGCGCAACGAGGGAGACATCCCGCTGTATGTATCGGAGCCGCGAGCAATGGATTGATGGTGTCCGTTGGAAGCGCGACAAACCACTGGAGTTTCTTTGCCGCCAGAAGCGGTAATGTTCGTTGCCGGTTGGCTTCGCCGATCAGCAGGAGGCTTTCTGCCACCCGTTCTCGATGTTGGTACCCGGCTGTTCCTCTGGTAATCGAAGACGCCCAGATTTTCGCGTACCGACGAAGGAACTCCGGGGATTGGAGGGAACAAGGCAGCACGCGAGTCCAAGTCCAGCGTTCACTGGCGTTCTCCTCGTGGAAGGCGATGAGATCGGCAATTGCGCGCGCTCGCGCTGGTTCGATGTCGCAGTCCCACACCGCGTCGCAGCCATTGGTGCTACCGCGGAGCCACGTTTCCGGGACGTCGAGGGCGGCAGCGAGCAAGCGAATTTCGTTGTCCCAAATGGACCGCGCTCCGTTAGC